>Ga0335072_10000302_pt1 | contig 103873 bp, 97 predicted proteins | sample Lox_Sample_21_FD_206725 | JGI IMG/M metagenome (GOLD analysis project Ga0335072, IMG submission 206725) | Soil microbial communities from Loxahatchee National Wildlife Refuge, Florida, United States - Lox_Sample_2.1 | ecosystem: Environmental > Terrestrial > Soil > Wetlands | place: USA...
GCGCGCGGAACGCTTCGTCCGGCGCCATCACCCCATCCGCGAACCCGGCCGCGACGCCTGCGGCGCCGAGGAACGTCCCGGCTTCCGTCACCTGGACTTTCGCGGCATCGAGCTTGCGGTTCCGCGCGACCGTGTTGACGAAAAGCTTGCCCACCGCATCGATATCCGTCTGGAACCGGTTCCGAGCCTCGGGCGCGAGCGGAATCACTTCCGATCCGTCGCTCTTCCGCGCGCCGTACTGGATCAGCGTCACCGTGATCCCGGCTTCCTCGAGCGCCTTGGAAAGATCGACATGCAGCGCGATCACCCCGACCGAGCCCACCACGCCGGTGCGTGGCACGGTGATGCGATCCGTGGCACTCGCCAGCGCATAGGCCGCGGAGCACGCCATCTCGTTCACCACGGCCCAAACGGGCTTCGATCCCCGTGCGCGCCAGATCGTGTCGGCGAGATCGAAGCAGCCGGCGACCTCGCCTCCCGGGCTGTCGATATCGAGCATGATCGCGCCTGCTTTCCCATCCGCGAGCGCGGCGAGGAAATTCTGCCGGATGCCGTCATAGCCGGTCATTCCGGAAAAGGGCCGCAGCGTGCCGAGCCTTTGGACGAGCGTGCCGCACACCGGAATCACCGCGACACCGGCGACGAGATCATATCCGCTCGCGGCCTCGCGCCCCTCTTCGTCGTCCGCCGCCGCGAGCATCGGCGCCAGCGCCATCAGCGATCCGTCACCGCGCCGGAGCCGTGTCACCCCGAGCCGGTCCGCCAACGCCGCCACAATGATCTCCGCCTTCTCCGGGCGGATCGCGAGCGGCACATTGAAAAGCCGCTGCGCCAGATGCGGAAACCGATCGTGGCTCATTCGGGCGGCGGCTTCCGTTCCACCACTTGCGCCGGATCGCTTGCCGCCCAGTCCGGCAGCTTGAGGCCGAGCGACTTCATCAACGCGACTTCCCGCGCCCGCTGATGCAGCATCTCGCGCCAATCGGTGCCCGACATCTCCGAGCATTCCGCATCCAGCGTCGAGAACCCGGCATCCAGCCCGAGCACCGCACCCTGCCGTTCCTTCACAGGATCGATCCAGCCCCGCCCGACGCCGAGCCAGCGGCAGCGCGCATAGGCCGTGCGCCATTCCTCGAAGGGCGGCGCGTCCGCCGGCAGCGGCACCCGGCCGCGATCGATCGCCTCCTCGAGGAAGGCCGCATAGATCGGGGTGCACCAGCCTTGCGTGAAATTGCCGCGGATGCGGCCGAGCGTCTTCCACGCATCGAGCATCGCCGCCCGCGCGCTCGAATAGTTCGTGCGGCTCCAATCCTGCGTCACCTGCTCGGCCGAGACGCCGATCGCCGCCGCGACATTCCGCAGCATCGCATGCTCGAAGTCGGTAAAATTCCGCGCCGGATGCTGCGGGCTCACCGCGGCGATCTTCTCGCCCGGTGCCAGCGTCGGGATCCGCACGCCGCCCAGCATGAGCTGTCGCTGCTGATGGAACGCATCCCGCAGCGCCTGGTAGTAGGAAAGCTCGCGCTGGTCCTCCGGGCTCTCCATCGCCATCCGCACCTGGTCGGCGTCATAGGGGCTCTCGACGAAGGTGCCGAAGACCGTCTGCAGCACCGCCTGCTGCAGCTCGACCGCGTCATAGCGCCCAAGCATCTTCAACCGCGCCAGCACCGGCACCAGAACGCCGACGCCGCGATGCTGCCCGGCCCGGTCCGGATCGAAATAATGCACCGTCACCGGCCGGCCCCAGAGTGTCGTCCGCGGCGCGAAATCCCAGACCATGCTTTCGGCCGCGTCATACCAATCGTTCTGATGCGCCCGCCGGATCCAATAGCCGAGCGGCGCGCCCGCCTCGTCGATCTCCACCCCACCGCGGCGGTGCTCTGTATCGACCATCTCGTCGGGATTGCTCAGCCGGTCCGGATCGACAACCTGCACCGAGGTCGCATAATGCGCCCCGGCACCCACGCGTTCCGGCTCCCAGCCCAGCACGGCGAGCGCCTCGCCATCGATCAGCGCATGCCGCAAGGCAAGCCGTGCCATGCGCGGAAAGGTCAGGGTGCGCGCCGTGTCGCAGGCACCGCCGAGATCATGGGCCCAGAGCCGCCACTCCGCTTCGGCCGCGGCCGCGAACTCATCCGCCCAGGTCGCGTCCATCGCCGGCGCCACGCGCGAAAGCGCGAGATGGTCCGGCATCGCCCGCAACCGCAGCTCGGCGCCGATGGTGTTGTCGAGCGTGCGGCCGACCGCGCCCGTCGCCCAGCCGTCGTTGCGTACCAGGTCACGCGTTCGGGCGACGACCCGATCGCGCGTAAAGTCGATCTCGGTATCCGGGCTCCGCAACCACGGCAACCAGGCGGACATTTCCTGGCCATAGAGATTCGCCGCGTCATAGGCGAAGAAATCGCCTGCCGGTCCCTCCAGCGCCGCCTTCGGCCGCACGCGCCCGATCCTCACCCGCGCAGCACTCACGGAAACCGCACCCCGATCGCCCGCCGCCGGGAATGCCCAAGAGCGCTCGAGAGCTCGCGAATCATGGCCCGAAGATCCCCGATATTCGCACGGGTATATTCCACCTGCCGGCTCCCACCGCCTTCGCTATAGGAAACCCGCACCGCCTGCGTCCCCGTCGTCAGGCTCACCAGCGCGCCCCGCGCCTGCGCGAGCCACTGCTCCAGCACCGCCCGCGACACACCCCGCAGCCAGTCCGGAACGGGCGGATCCGGCCCATACGTCGTGATGTAAGGCCAGCTCCCGCTCATTCTTTTTCCTTAATAGAAGAAACTGCAGCACCAGATTGTTATTAGTCACTTACTCCCCGACTTTGGGATAGTAGGGAGCTATTCTAAAGTCCTGTGTATCGCCGTGGAGAACCGAATCGTCCTACCCCGCTCGTGGATATATACAGCTGATTTTACTCCACCTAACCTGTTGGTTTTTCAATCCTAGAACACCTTTTTGAAATACTCGAGCTGTGCTCACCGAAATTTGTTCCACTCAACCACCCACTCTTCGTTATGGTTTAGCAACCGAACTGCTCCGTGCAAGGGCGGCCCAGGTTGTCGATGGGATTTACGCGAGGAAGAAAAATGGCCAGCTTACCTCAGGTTAGCTCGCCGAATGCAGCGGAGATGGACATATGCGGCGGATCAGCGCGCTAGTAGCAATATTTTTTCTCGCAATTTCCTTTGCAGCTCGTGCGAACTGGGAATTTACTCGTTGGAATATGAGCGAGGACACACTCCAAAGTGCTGCTCGATCTCAGAAACTGTCTCTGCAGACTACAACAAACCAAGAGAAGGCAAAGTACCAGGGGCCAACGATAATCAGCCCAACTGGACAGACTCCCGATCATCCGAGTTCGGTCGCTGACTGGAAGTTATCATTATCCTCTTACTTTGATAGCACGGTCTATTTTCTACTAAACGAGCAAAAAAAACTAGTCCAGATCACACTGATCATCCCACGCGAACAATGCCCACCTTTCGGGCAAGCAATGGTTAAGGCCGACGGACAACCCGTGGAGAACTCTGACGATAACCGTCCAGGTGGATTAATACACACGGTATGGCATTCGAAAGACGGTGATTCTATAGTAGTTAATTGGGCAAATCCTCTCCCCGGAAGTCCTCAAATGGATGTAACCTGCACGGTTGATTGGAGTCCAACAAAAAGGAGCTAACGCTAAACCAGCCGTGCAACGAGGCCTGCCGAAACTCTGGGCATACTGACTGGGATCGCCGATCCCCTTGCAGGCATGGGTAGAGATTCTTCACAACTAGAAGCCCCACCACCCCTGACCACACCCCCATTCGCGCCCCACTCCGCAGCCCAGCCGGGTGGCCGGTCCCAATCGATCCGCGCGAGCCCGTGCAGATGCGCGATCGCGTGTGTCATCACCATCAGGTCGAGCGCCTCGTTCCGTGCCGCGCTCGCCGTCTTCGCCCAGGCGCCGCTCGGCCGCCGCGTCTCGCTTACGAGCTGCTCGAACCACGCATGCGGCGGTTCCTTGCTCTTGAGCGCCGCCGGAAAATGCACCGCCCAGGGCCCCGCATCGGCCCGGGCGAGCTGCCCCGCCAGATCGTCCTTGAAGGCATTGGCTGCGAATTGTGCGAGCGGCACCTGGCCGCCTGCCGAGGCCCGCCGGTCCCGCCGCGCCGTGTCCGGATAGACCACCTGCAGCCGCGCGGCCGCGAGGCTCGGCATCCCCTTCATCGGCATCAGGCTCCACACGTCGCGCCCGTCCACGCGCCCAAGTCTGACCACGCCCCGCCCCGCCCGCCACCGCCGCCAGGCGTCATAGGCGAGCTGCGTCACACCCGGCGCGCCGTAGGCGTCGAATCCGGCCCCGCGCACCCGCATCTTCCGCCCGCTGCCATCCGCCAGCGGATAGGCGAGCCCGAGCAGCGTGGAAAAAAGCTTGTCCCAATCCTCGGCGCTCACCGCCGGGTCCGCCGGGATCCGGAGCACATCGACGACCCAGCTCTCGCCCCGCCGCCCCCAGCCACGCACCAGCACCTCGAATCGGTTGGCCTGCGTATCCGCCGCCGCTGTCAGGAACCGCACGCCCGCCGGCACCTGGCCGAGCGCGAGCTCGGGCTCGGCCCGCGCCGCCAGCGTGGCGGCATCGAGGCTGCCGACCCTCCTCGGGCTGTCGTAGGGCACGCCCAGGCGCTTCACCGTCACGTCCCGCAGGTTGCGCTGGTCCCCGCCCGCCTCGGCCTCCCTGCGCGCTTCTGTGAGCGCACGGGCCAGTGCCCCGATGCCGCCGATGATGAAGGGCGACATCAGCCCGACGATCCAGAACCCCGCAATCTTTCGCGGCACGAGCTCGCCCGTCACGGTGCCATCCTCGTCGACCGCCTGGCCGAGCCCGACCCACCGCCCCTGCCGGTTCATCGCCGCCCGTTCGCGATCTTCGACCAACCCGCCGCATGTCGGGCAAACCAGCCTCGCACTCGCTTCGATCTCCTCGAGCGAGGCCTCCGCCGGCCAATCGAGCACCATCACCCGGCTCGCCGCCGGGTTGGGGCTCGACCAGGCGCCGCAATGCGGGCAGGGCCACCACCAGATGCGCCGGTCGCTCGCCGCGTAGAGCTTCATCACGCCGGCGGTCCATTTCGTCTCGTCGAGGCCGCCGGCGAGATCCGGATGGCTCACCGCCAGCAGCATCGATTCCTGTCCGAAGGTCTGCCGCCGCAGGTCGAGCAGCGAAGCCGCATCGCCGAGCGCCGGGTCATAGGCATCGAGCTCGTCGGCCACGATCCTGGGGGCGGATTTGTTGATCGTGTTGTTGTAGGCCGCGGTCAGGAATTCCACGCTCATGCCGCGGAACCGCTTGAAGCTGAGCGAATCGTCCGCCGGCATCGAGCCCTGCCTTCGCTTCAGCTCCTCCCGATGCAGCTCGATCATCGGGTTGATTTCCCGCTTCACGTAGCTCTTCAGGCTCGGATCGCTCGAGAGATACCAAAGCATCGTCGCCGGATCGGCGCCCACGCTCTGCAGCAGCCAGTTCTCGGCGATCGCCGTCTTGCCGGACCGCGCCGGCCCCACCACCACCGTCGTCAGATGCCCGCGGCTGGTCAGCGCCTCCATCGGCTCGACGAGATAGGGCGTCACCTCGTGCCGCCAGCGCCCGACATGTCCGCCGCCCTGATTGTTGAGCCAGCGATGCCGCGCCGCATACTCCGCGACCGAGATCCGCTCGCTCGGCAGGAACGCCTCGAGTGCCCGATGGATGATCGGGCCCGGATCGGCGAAGCGAATCGGCCTAGGCGGCGCTGTGATGTGCGACATGCGCCTCAGCCTCGATCGGGTTGAGATACTCGGCGAGCCCGCTTCGGCACCCGCGCTGCATCTCGGCCAGCCGCCGCTCGGCATCGAGCAGGATCGGCTCCGGCCAGTTCTGCTCGCGGGCGAGCTGGCGGATGAACGAAGTCAAATGCCGGTTGAGCTCGCCGAACGTGTGCAGGAGCTTTTCCTCGAGCGGGCCCACCTGCACGAGCGTCCCGAGCTCCTTGCCGAGCGCGATTTCCGCCGCGTTCGCCTTCGCTTCCTTGAGCCGCTCCTCCGCCGAGATGATTTTCCCGGGCTCGCTGCCCGGCCGGTCGAGCGGCAGCACGAGCTGCGCGAGCTGCTCGTCCCGCTCGGCATTGCGCTTGGCCTGCTCGTCCTGCTTGGCCCGAAGGAACGCAATCACCGCCGCCGGATCGAACCGGTAGGGCGTGCCGTTCGTGCCGCGCTCGACGATCGGAAAATCCGGATAGCGGTCGATCCACGCATCGAGCGTCGGGCGCGACACGCCGAGCTTCAGGTGCAGCTCTCGCTTCGTCAGCCTCAGATCGCTCTCGGTGGACAACGCGAGTGACAAGGTAAGCCTCTGTTTGGAATGAACAAAGTGTGCACCCCACCGGGGCGCGAAATGCCCGTGGTTGCCGCCCCCGCCTGGGAAGGACCCGGGCCTACCGGGCGGAAGCGATCGCTTCGCCGAGCCTTTGCCGGAGCCGCGCGACGATGCCGCCGCGCACCGCGGCGCCGACGGTCTCGCGGAACTGCATCCGCGCGCGATAGTGCGCGACCGCCTCGAACACGGTGAGCCGCATGAGCTTGTGTCCGGCCGCCCGGCGGAAATAACCGCCGATCCCGGCCTTATTGGCGGGCGCGCTCGCCGGCAGATAGGCGACGCCGGCACTCCGTGTCGCGGGTTGGCCCGCCATCACGTGCAGGCGTTTGAGCAAGCCCGCCGGCATGTTGCCATAGCGGTTCAGCCGGACCTTGCCCGGCAGCACCAGCGCCTGGCCGGCGCGCGGCGTTCGCACGCCGCCGATTTCCTCCGCCAGCAGATAGCGTGCCTGGATGTCCTTCACGAAAATCCGTGCCTGCGGCTTTCCTTTGCGCGCCGCCTCGATCCCGATCGCCCGCATCGTGAACGGCGTCGGCCGATCGAAAACCGCCGCCAGCCGCCCCGTCATCGCCTTGCGGCCTTCCTGCGCCGTGTCGGTCAGCGCCCGCGCGATCGCGAACGGCGCCTGGTTGCGGCCGATCTCATCGAGCCGGCGCAGCACCGGCGCGATATCCGCATGCACCGAAATCGCGATCACCTTGTCCCCGAAAACAGAAAACCCGCCAACGGTGTCCGTGGCGGGCGCAATTCCCAACGATGGGAAAATTAGCCTGCGAAACGTGGCAGGTGTCAAGCCGATTTTTTCTGCTCGATCCACTCGGCGATTTCGGCATAGCGCCAGAGGCTATTTTGCACGATCCGCAGCACCCGCCGCTGATCCATGTGCAGCCGATCGGCCACCTGCCGGCACCCGCAATTGTCCACGGCGACCAGGAAAACCACATCCGCGGTCGTCTGGCGATGCCGCACGAGCGTCTGGCTCGCCTCGTCCCGCCATGGCGCATACCGGTCGCGATAAGCCCGCGTCAGCGAAGGCGTCCAATCGGTTGGCGTCATCACGCGGCCCAGGCGTTCGTAGGACTGCACCCGCGCGAAGAGCGCCCGCGTGACTGCCGTCCAAACGCGATGGATCTCAATCGCCGCCTGATATTGCTCCGAATGCAGCGATCCCGCGATCAAAAGCCGGCCGACCACCGAGGTTCGAAGCTGGCGCTGCTGCAGCTCCGGATCTGCCTTCACAGCCTTCACAGCTAACCCTTTCTATTTCTTGGGCTGTGAAGCTGTGAAGACTGTGAAGGGAAAATCATCCCTAAAAGAAAGCATACACCGAGAATCCGAATGCTTAAGGGACAAAATCCGCGCACAACCTTCACAGCCCCACCTTTTCAATCGGTTAGGCTTAACAGCTCGGTTCACAGCCCGTCACAGCTAATCGTCGGGCGGCACCAGGTCGGCGCGACTCAACCAGATAGCACGTCCCGCGTAGCCGCCAATACGCACATTGGTGCGGCTCGCGCGCGCCGTTTCCGCACGCATCACCTCGTAAAGCCATCGATCCCCCGCAAAAGGACTGTCTCCGAAAATCGCATGCAACGGCTTGACGGATCGGCCAAGCCAGACCCCGTCACCATCCGCAAGCCGCGGCACCGTGCGCCCGAACCCGTCGGAGATATCCGTCGCGCGCACCACGCGGACCCCGTAGCGCGCCAACACCTCGGCCGCGACACGCGTATCGCCGTCGATACCGCTATCGGGCTTGAACGCCTCTTCGATCAGCATGCCGATCTGCGCGAGCTCCGTGGAACGATTGCGCGGCACGAGCGAGGACAGCAGATGGTGCAAGACGCGCCGTGGCCCGTCATCCGCCGCGACGGCCTCGGCGGTGCCGATATAGGCGGAGATCGCCCCGACCATGCCGTCCGCCATCAGGCTCGACGGCACGCCATCCTCGGTCAGCACCCAATGCCCGGCGAGCACCGCGCCGAGCTGGTCCATCTCGCGTGGATCGCATCCCGCGCGCGACAGCGCCGCGCGAAACATATCGAGCGCGCCGCGATAGCGCGGCCAGCCGGCGAGCGCCCGCGCCCACACGCCCGGCCCGGCCGCCTTCGCGCGATGGATCGCAGCCAGCATCGGCCCGCGATGGTCCGCGCCCGCATCCGCGCGCGCGAGCTCCACCAGCGTGAAGCGCGAGAGATGCTGCGGTTGAAGGGCAGGGGGTGCGACACTCGCCATGATCACCGCGCCAACCACATTCGCCGTCCGGCCTTCACCGCTCGCCGTGCCGCGCTGCACCCGCGCGCCCTCGCCGCCCGTCGAGGCAAGCACCAGGTCCATCAGCACCTGCGCGCCGCGCTGATCGACGCGATCGGCCGCCTCATCGATGAAGCAGGGCATGGCGCGATCGTTCAGCGCCTGCTCAAGCCCGGCCTTGGTGGTGTCGTTGGTGTAGTGATGCAGCGGCGCCAGCGCGCGCAAAAGCGTCAGCAGCATGCTCTTGCCGCTGCGCGGCGCGCCCATCAGGAAGCCGTTCGGCCGCCAGTCCGGCGCCGCGCCATAGAGCGCGGCCCCCACCAGCCCGAGCAAGATGATCTCCCCGCCCGGCTGGCGAAAATTCCAGAGCTGCCGCAGATCCTCCTGCAGCGCGCGCACCGTCTCGGCGCCGCACGTCGATCCGGGCCGCTGCGTCGGCGCAGCGGTGGTCCAGATGATGCCGTCGATCCTCGCGCCCGCCTCATGCCACGCGCCGCGCAGCCACACCGCATCGCCGCAATGCACCGCTGGCGCGCCTTCATCGTCGGTCCAGATCCCCGGTCCGCGCATGGTCGTCAGCGCGCCCCAGATGCCTTGCTTGCGGCACTGGGTCATCAGCCATTCGCTCGCGGCGGCGATCGAGAATCCCACCACGGTCTCGACTGTCTCGCCCTCTTCCTTCCGCAGCGAAATGCGTGGAAATTTCTTCTCCAGCCATTCCGTATCGCCCAGGAACAGCGCGACAACCTCGGCGCGCACGCCCAACTGTCGCGCCGCAAGCTCGCGCCGCTGCCCGGCCGCATCCAGGAAGAGAAACCGCCCGGCGAGATGGCCGAGCGGCGTCACCGGGCAATTCTCCTCGCTCGCATCGCGCTCGCGGCGCCGGCGCCGCTTCGCTTCCTCAAGTGGAATGACTTTCTCGGTCACGCCGCCACCAGAAGCCGCGGCATCGGCGGAACCGGCCGGGCCATCAGCGTTCGCAGCGATTCCGCGTGCCGAATGCTGGACGCGGCGATGCCCGTCTCGCACGTCAGCAGCCACTGCGCGTTTTCGCTCGGCGTGCCGGCCAGCAGAACGCCGCGTGGCCCCGCCCTGAGCCATGCGAGCGGCGTTTCGTGCACGCGCACCGGCTCCGCGGTCAGGCGCCCGTCCGCGGGATAGCCGATCGCCGTTTCCTGTCCCGTGAGCCGCCCGACAATTTTCTCAAGCGCCCGATCGCAGGCAAAGAGATCGCAGATCGCCTCGCCGGCCCAGATCGTCGCGGCCTCCAGCGTCCGTTCCCGCGTTCCAAGGACTTCGATCTCCGGATAGCGCCGCACCGCAAGAATCCAGTACCACCGGTCGCGCGCAGCGCTTTTGGGCCGCGGATGAAGCTGGAAATACCCGCCATCCACCATCACCGGCGCGAAGGCCGCGATCGCGCCCCACACCGTGGGCGCGTCGCGATGTTGCCCGGTCAACTCGGCGAGCCGCTCGTGCGCCGCGACCGGCGTGAGCGCGCGGCATGCCTCCCAGATATCCGCGATCCAGTCTCCCGCGCTCTCGCTCATGGCGCGGGCGGACTCACGGCTGGATTTCCGGCGGGCAATTTTCCGTCCGCAGCACGGCGCCGATATCGAGGATGCGGATCGCCCACCAGACCGGGCCCTGATCGCGCCGACCCTTCACCACCGCGATGCGCCGCCGCGCCTCGAGCTCGCCGAAAGCCGCGAGCAGCTCGACGACATTGCATCTGGGATCGACCAGCTGCGCGAGCTGCAACGGCCGCGGCAACTTTTTCCCGTCGGCCACGAGCGCGCGCAGCACCTGCAGCACGCGCCGCGTGCGCGGCAACGCCTTCGTGTCATTCGCCGGCGCGGGCGGCGGCGCGGCAATCGCCGTGCGCTTCTCGGCGCCGAGGAGGCGGATCACGCCGCCACGAACCTCCGTGTAGCCGGAGGAGCAGCGCACCTGGTCGGCCAGCATCGGGAATCGCTCGCGATCCTCGACCGAAAGAGCTGTCGTCTGCGGCATCGTGTCACTTGACCTTTCGCGGCAGGGAAGGATGGTTGGGCGCGAGCAGCATCAGCGCCTCGGCGGCCGTGCGCCGCAGATCGTCGAGATCGCGCACCATCCCGGCGCGGTCGGCCTCGCCGATCTCTCCGCCGCCGAGCGCGTTCGCCGCCCGCGTGAAAAGATCGCTGATATCGCGCCCGATCCGCGCGAGTTCCTTCGCCAGCGTGCCATCCGACCGCGCGACGACCGGCAGCAGCTCGAACCCCTGCGTCCGCGCGAGCGCCGCGGTCACATGCGGCGATCCACCGATCAGCTCGGCATCGAGCACGATATCCACCGGCACGAAACGCTCCGAATGGACGTTCCCGTACTCGGAGGCGAGAGATCGCGTCGCCCGCGTCGCAGATGCAACCGCTTCCACGCCGCCCAGATCGCGAACCACAAGTTTCCATCCCGTTTTGAGCGCAGTCACCGCCGAATCCCTCACCATAGCCTCCGGGGAAATGCGGATGACTTCCACGTGACCGACGCCACTGTTCGTTGCGGGATCAAGCTTTCGATGCGAGGATAGATCCCAGGGCTTGCCTTGATGTTTCGTCTTTGTGTCTCAAAATCGTAAGAATTTCCTATGACCGTTCCACCGCGTGACTTTTCATCCGGCGCCGTCGAGGTCCTCTTGGATGGCTGGAGTCGGGACCAGGACAGGCTCGTGGCCGCCGTTCTCGGGCTTTTCACCGCGCTCGTCACCGAGCTGGAGCCGGCAGGTGTGCTGCAGCGAGAGTCACTCGCCCGCAGGCTTGAACAAGTCCGGGACGAAAATCTTCGGGTGAAGTCGCCGGATGCCGCGTACAATCTGTTAACGACTGCAATAGGGCTGCTTCGGCCTGTCGAGCCTCTTCCCGATCCTGCCAGGCCCCGACCAGCCCTTCATATCGTTCCGCCAGACGATCCAGATAGTCCCGTTCCGACTGGATGAGGGACTCCGTCACGTCCCGAAGGAGCGGCTCGACCACGGTCAGCCGGCCTCACGGCGGGTAAGATAGAACGCGCCTACGTCCAGCGGATCCGGCTGATCCAGCGTGCAGAATGCGGCATCGAACGCCAGGATGGTGTGACCGGATGCACTGCGACTCCGTTCCTCTCTCTCGGCTTGAATGAACCAAAGCAGCATCCGCCCAATAAGCCGCCGCATGATCAGGTGACCTCCCGGAGGAACGGATCAGCCGCGGGCGAGGCAGCCTCCAGACAGCGGCCACAAGCTCTTCGTGACGCCGGATAGCCCCCAATCATCATGAGCATGGGGCGTCCGTTGCCGACGGGGGCCTTTCGGGAAACGGCGAGTTCTGTTCTATCGTTTCCGTGACGGCACCGAAGACGGAGAATCCCAATGGCCACGATCTTGGCAAATTTTCACTGGCAGCAGGAACTGACCGCGGAACGCACTGTTGGAGACGAGCACATTTCGGGCAGCAAGATTCAGGAAGAAAAACTCCGGGCCCACCTAATCCTTTATCCGAGTGGCCATCAGGAATTCCGCTTCGTGGGTCCGGTGAATGTCCATGTCGAAGTCCAAAACGGCATCCCTGCAGAAATGACCCCAAGTCAGACCAAAGCATGGCTTCAAAAACTTCTTCGGGAGCTGCTGTAAATAGCTCGCGGAACAAGGGCCAATCTTCCGGCCTGAATTTGTTGACTGGTGTTCGCGACCCGTCGCGCTCGCGGCGGATCGCGAGTTTGTCGAATCCCTCGGGACTCGAAAGCGGCCCAATTCTGAAAAGAATGTTTGTTTCAGCGGCTGTCATTAGCAAACCTCCCGCACTTCGGTCGGAGACCGCCCGAGGAACCGACTGGCCGTGGCGAGACGGCCTCCCGACGGTGTGAACAAGCTTTCCGTGACTTCCTGCCGGAATCGTTGCAGAAGCAGCGTGCTCCCCTCGAGGAATCTCCCCGGGCATGAACGGCCTTCCAAATCTTCGAACGAATTCGCGGGCCACGATCAAGCGGCCTCCTGTGGGGCCGCTATGGCGGACGCTTTGCGCGAGACGGGCGCGCGCACCATCGGGAGAAGCGCCTCGACGGGAATCGTGAGGAGTTCCGCAATTTGCCTTACCCGGTTCCCCGGCAGGAAATTCCCGCGCTTCCAGGCGCAGACAGTCGAATGGTCTACCCGGCAAAGGGCCGCCATCTTGCTCACTCCACCCGCCCTTTCGATCAGGTCGCAAACGTCCATACCAAGAGGTTAGCTGTGCAAACATTTGGTGGTCAAGCCAAATGTTAGTTCTTCTAACTCATGTGTTTGCGATTTCGGTCAAATTGGCCGCATGGCCGACGCAAAAAAGATGATGGGCACCTTGGTCAGGACGCTGCGCCAGAAGAAGAATCTGACGCAGGTGGAACTCGCCGCCGAGGTGGGTGTCTCCCGCCCAATGATCTCGAATATCGAGAGGGGTAAGTTTGCCCCCGGGCGAGACACTATGGCCGCCCTCGCTGACGTCTTAGGTGTCTCCCTCGACGAGCTCCGTCGCGGACTTTCCGATGAAGCGCCAAGCAATGGCGAGTTCGTGAAGGACCCTGACGAACTTGCCTGGCTCCACTTCTGGCGAGGGCTCACTGAGGAGCAGCGAGAGCTCGTTGTCAGGATGCTGGCGGAGCCGCCTAGGCAAAAGCGCAGATCCGCAGCGTAATTCTACGACTTCCCCCACCATCAGCCTCCTAAATCTGAATCCGCATGAAACTGGGGGTTGCGCCTGAACGTCAACCCCGTTCTTTGGCGGTCGAGACCTTGCCCAACCTCTAATGTGGCGTAATAAGCTATTGACAAAGCTAGTGTTTTCTCGCGTCTCATTTCGGATGTGCCGACCATATGGAGTCCGATTCGTGATCGCCCGGCGAGAACCCGACGAAACAGAAAACTCGCCCCCAAGGCGAAGCGAATTGGTCATCGCCCTGGATGATGCGGAGCGCCTGATGTTGGGACTGATGAGCCGTTGGCAGGACATGCCGGCCGAGGCACGAGCCCAGCTTCGCGCCGGCGCGAGCCGAATTGGCCGCCTGCTCGCGCGATGCCGGAAGCCACGATAGGAGAGCGGCATGGCCCTAATTCTTTCCATCCACGCCGCCGAGGGCCTAAAGGTAAGAAACCTGCAGTTGGATTGGATCGAGCACACGATCCGGGCGCCCGAGCGAACCGGCCCCGATCCTCGTCAGCCCGACCTCACTCGTTCCTATCGGGTTATCCCAGAGGCTGGCGGCCGAGTGCTCCGCGTTGTGCATCGGCTGCACGGAGACGATATACTGGTCGTGACGGCATTCTTTGACCGAGGGGCACGCCGATGAGGACCAGCTACGATCCCGAGGTGGACGCCCTATTTGTCCATCTTGTCGACGCCCCGACGCACGAGTCGCAAGAAGTCGCTCCGGACGTCATCTTCGATTTCGACGAAAATGGCCGCCTGGTGCGCATAGAGGTTCTCAACGCCAGCCGAACCGTCGCGCTCGGCGCACTACAAGCGGCGGCCGAGTAAAAAGAGGGCTCACGTAAGGATTGCGCCTGCAATGACAAGGTGGGCGATGTCGTGGCCGGGGCGTTGCGCCAAAGGACAAAGGAGGCACGGCAGCACCGGTCAACCGCGTGAATGAGCGCACGTCAATCGATCTGCCACCATGAGTGCGGCCAACCCCGATATCGAATTAGCCCCTTTATTTATGCCGAATGTTAGTTCTGCAAACATTTTAGTCGACTTCTAAGGTTAGTAAAACAAACATGCTCCATCGCAAGTGCGATGGAGGCCCGAATGTCCTCTCGCCGCCATTACCGCCGCCGACGTCTCAATCGCCGTGTCCGGCGTCTCATTCGCTATCTGCTCCTCCCCTTCGGCCTTGCCCTCGCGCTTCCCAGGGCTCTTCGCCGCGAGCGCGCCTGACATGCCCCGCGAGGCCCCGCCGATCACGCTATTCCCGATCCTCTTCCTCGTGCGGCGCACGCTCGCCAATCCGTCCTGCACGTCGGATCACTGCCTCGTCCTCGCCGACGCGCTCGACGAGCTGATCACCGCGCTGCCCGCGTACGGCCTCGAGCGTGCCATCGCCGGCACGCGGCGTCTTTCCGTGCATCTCCGCAGCATTGCCCCGCGATACGCACGATGAACGCGCTGCCACCATCCTTCATCGCCCAGTTGCCGCTTGATGCTCCGGAGTTGCGTTTCATCCCGGACTACAGCCGGCGCCAAGTGATCGACACGCGCAGCAGCCGCAGCGTCTGGGTCCTCGGCCGATGGGTCGATCGCCACGATCGCACCCTGTTCATCGCCGTGATCCCGGTCGATGCCGCGACCTTCCGCCGCCCGGAGGAGCTTTCCGAATGAACGACCTTATTCGCGGGCTCGTCTATGAGCGCGATCCCTCCGGCAAACGCGTGTTCGTCACCAATCCTGACGCCACCGGCGCGGCGCATGGCCTCGGGCGCGTCGATGGCATCTATCGCACGCGGGACGGCGCGATCTTTTCTGTCGCCGTCATGCTCGATGGCGGCTTTCGCAAGATTCTCGATCCGTCATCGATTTTCCCGGCGACCGCGATCGCCACGCGCCGGTGCGTTCCCCGGGTTCCGCTCATTCCACCATGCCCGCGCAGCGGCAACGCGGCATGATCGCGCAGCTCGATCTGATCGAGTATTTGGAGCGCGCGCCGGCGCCCACGCCCGCGCCGAAGCGTGACCCTCTCGCGGAGCTCGATCCGCTCACGCTATTGCCCGCCCGGCCGGTGCAGTGGGAACGGCTGCTCGATCGTGCGACGGAAAAATCGCTCACCATCATGGTGTGCACCATGTGGACGGGCATGGTCGTCGAGACGCTCTCCGATTCCGAGCTTGGCTATTTCTTCCTCTACAAGGATGGCGAGATCATCGAGATGCCCCGCCAAACCGTCTTCGGTCGCACGGTGTTCCTGACACTCGCGGCCGCGCGGCGCATCCATGCCCGCGCGCCCTTCGTCATCCTCGGCTCGCCCGGCACGCATGGTGTTCGCCTTCGCTTCGCCGGCGACGCCGACACCGTCGCCGATCCCTTTGCTTCCCTCATCGAAACTTGAGATTCCCACGATTGTTGCCAACGGAAAGCAGAATTTCTGATGCCTGATCGTCCGCTGCCCGGCTGGCCGAGGGGAATGCCAGAGGACTTGGCGGCGGCCTATGTTGGTCTCAGCTCGACAACCTTGCGCGCTCAAGTGGCCGCCGGTGAGGTTCCTCCGCCGGTTCGGCTGACGCGAGGCCGAATTGTCTATTATCGGGAGGATTTGGATGCCTACCTTGACCGAAAGCGAGGCACGCACAACGATTGCGCCGATCGACGTCGGGCCCTCACGGCCACGGACGAGTGGGACCTCGCAACCAGTGGCCAAGGTGGACCTCAAATACCTTGAAACCTTCCGGCATCACGGAAAGCTGCTGGCCTATTATCGGCGGGACGGGTTCCGGAAGCGCCTGCGCGACGAAGACGGTCGGCCGGTCGATCCGGAGGACATCGCGGCTCTGACAGCCGCATGGCAGCGGGCCCACACTGCCCATGAAGCCGCGGACCGCGCCGCAGAAGCAAAAAATGAGGAGCGAAAGGTCCGCCCTCATAGCATTGCCGACCTGATCGCCCGCTATCGAAGCCCCGATAATCCGGCTTGGACCGAAAAGAAACCGGCGACGCGCGTCGATTACGAAAAGGGGCTGGTGCCGCTCGAGCGGGATTATGGAAATCTTCCGGTCGCCGGCCTGCTACGGCGCCACGTAACCGCGATTCGGGACCGCTATGCCTTTCGCGAGATCCCACACCCCGAGATCAAGGGGGCGATATTGCGGGTGGCGAACGCTCGTCAGGCGAATCGCGTGGTGACGGTGCTGTCCATCCTGCTCAGCTTTGCCATCGATCCTCTCGGCTGGAGGGAGGACAACCCCGCGCTCCGGCCCAAGCGGCTGAAACGGAAGACCAGCGGCTATCTCGCCTGGACGCCGGACCAGTTCCGCCAGTTCTGGCAGGTCGCAACCCCCGATTGGCGTCTCGCCGCGGCGATGGCAGCGCTCACCGGGCAGCGGGGACAGGATCAGGTGGCGATGACCTGGGCGGACTATGACGGCCAGCGCGTCCATGTCGTTCAGCAGAAGGGCAACGGCACCGTGAAGCTATGGGTGCCGTGCCATCCCGACCTGAAGCTGCTCCTGGACCGCCGCAAGCGCGCCAACGCCCGCTTGTCGCCGGCACCCGTGACCATCCTCGCGCGGCCGGACGGGAGACCATGGGAGGTGAACGCCTTCCAGAAAGCCGCGGGCGCGGCGATCCGCAGTGCGGGCTTGGAGGGCGTGGTCTGGCATGGCCTACGCAGTTCGGCGATGAGCTGGGCGGCCGAGGGCGGGGCAAGCGAGAATCAACTGATGGCGTTGTCGGGCCACCGCACGCCGAATATGGCCCGGTACTACACCCGAAGCGCCAATCAGCAGCGGCTGGCAACCGGGGCCGTCGAAGCGATCGACATGCCAGTGAAGAACATCCGTCGGACGAAGACTGCCAACCATCGGCGGCAGAAATTGCCAACCAGTGGGGAAAGCGGCACGTAACTCGTTGAAATCACGGTAGCGGCGGAGGGATTTGAACCCCCGACCAAGGGATTATGATTCCCCTGCTCTACCGCTGAGCTACGCCGCTACAGGTTTTGCGGGCCGGTCAGCATGCTGCCCGCGATCCGCCTTCGCCCACCATGTCCTTCACCGCAAAGGCCAAGTCAACCGTGCGGCGGATGAAGCCGCCACCGAGTACCCGGCTCGCCTCGTAGAAGACGCAAGCTTGGCCCGGCGCCGGCAGCGCGGGCGCATCAAGCAGCACCTCTGCCCGATCCGCGAACAGCGTTGCCGGCTGCGGCGCTTCACGGGCGCGCAGCTTCACCGTGGCGCGAAAGGGCTGCGCCGGCGGCGGGTCGAGCAGCCAATTGACCTCCCTGAGCATCACCCTGTGCGTCCCCGTGCCGCGCGGGCCGACAATCACGCGCCGCCGACCGGCATCGAGCGCCACCACCACCTGACGTTCGCCCGCCACCATCGCAGCCCGGCCGAGCCGCTTGCCCTGGCCGACCGTGTAGCGCGCAATGCCGTCATGCCGCTCCAGAACGCGCCCGTCCACGCCAACGATCTCGCCGGTCGCCAGCGCCTCGGGGCTGAAGCGGCCCACGACCGCGGCATAGTCGCCATCCGGAGCAAAGCAGAGATCCTGACTGTCCGGCTTTCCGGCGACCGGCAGTCCAAGCCGGGCCGCCGCGCCGCGCACTTCGGTCTTGTCTGGAAACTCGCCCAGCGGAAAGAGGCAGAAGCCAAGCTGGGCGCGCGTAAGCGCGAAGAGGAACCAGCTCTGGTCGCGCACCAGGTCGCGCGCGCGGTGCAGTTCCGGCCCTGCCGCCCCCTCGATCCGGCGTACATAGTGGCCGGTCGCCAGCGCCTCGGCCCCGAGATCGCGGGCAAGGGAAAACAGATCGGCAAACTTGACGCTCTGGTTGCAGCGGACGCAGGGCACCGGTGTCTCGCCCTCCGCATAGGTCGCGGCGAAATCCTCGAGCACGGCGGCGCGGAACCGCGCCTCAGCGTCGATCACATAATGAGGAATGCCGAGATGATCGGCGACGCGGCGGGCATCGTAAATATCCTCGCCAGCGCAGCAGGCTCCGCGATGGCGGCGCGGCCCGCTTTCATAGAGCTGGAGTGTCACGCCGACCACCTCATGCCCTGCCTCGGCGAGCAGGCCGGCGGTCGCGGCGCTGTCAACGCCGCCCGACATGGCGACGACGACGCGCATGCCTCGCCTCACCCGTCGTTGAGGAGATTGCGGCTGCCGGCGGGCAGGCGGACAACCAACCCGTCAAGAGCCTCGGTCATCACGATCTGGCAGCCGAGACGCGAGGTCTCCTCGAGCCCGAAGGCGAGGTCGAGCATGTCCTCCTCGTCCTCGGTCGGGGCCTCGAGCTTGCGGAACCAAGCCGAATCGACAATGACATGGCAGGTCGAGCAGGCAAGCGAGCCTTCGCATGCCCCCTCGATATCCACCCCGTGCCGATGCGCGATCTCAAGCACCGAGAGGCCGAGGGGGGCCTCGACCTCGCGGCGCGTGCCATCGCGCTCAATGAAGGTCATGCGCGGCATCGGGGATTCCTCAGGCCGCCAGTGCGGCCGCATGGGCCGCGGCCAGGGCGGTGGCGGCGAAATCGACATCGGCGGCGGAGGTAAATCGTCCGATACCGATGCGCAAGGTGCGCCCCGCCTCTTCCGTTGACAGGCCCATCGCGCGAAGCACGTAGGAAGGCTCGATCGCCGCCGAGGAGCAGGCCGAGCCGGTGGACACGCAAAGATCGGGTGCAGCCTCCATCAACCGCGCCGCCGTCGCCTCGGGGAAGGTGAGGTTGAGGTTGCCGGCGATCCGCGCATTCGGAGCGCCATTCACCCTGAGCCCCGGGACCGCGGCGCTGAGGGCGGCGAGCAGCCGGGTCCGCAGGGTGGTGATCCGTGCCCGATCCTCCTCGCACTCCGCAAGAGCGAGGCGGGCGGCTTCACCGAGGCCGACGACCAGCGGCGCCGGGAGTGTGCCTGAGCGTAGGCCGCGTTCCTGCCCGCCGCCGGAAAAAAGGGGTGTGAGCCGCACGCGGGGGCGGCGGCGGACGAAGAGCGCGCCGACCCCTTTCGGGCCGTAGATCTTGTGGCCACTGAGCGAGAGAAGGTCGATATCCCAGGCCCGCACATCGATCGGGATTTTCCCCCCGGCCTGCGCCGCATCGGTGTGGAAGAGGGTGCCCGCCGCGTGCGCCATCGCGGCAAGGGCTGGGATGTCCTGGATCACGCCGGTCTCGTTGTTGACCGCCATCACGCTGACCAGAAGCGTCGGATCGGCAAGCGCCGCGCCAAGCGCCTCCGGGTCGAGGAGCCCGTCCGCGCCCACCGGCAGAAAGACCGGCGCAAAACCCTCCTGGCCCAGATCGCGCATCGATTCGAGCACGCATTTGTGCTCGGTCGCGACGGTGATGATGCGCCGGCGCGAATCTCCCACGGACCGGGCGAATCGGGCCGCGCCCTTGATCGCGAGGTTGTTGCTCTCGGTCGCCCCGGAGGTGAAAACGATCTCGGAGGCCGCCGCGCCGATGAGGGCGGCCACGAAGCCGCGCGCCTCTTCCACCGCTGCCTCAGCGTCGCGGCCGAACGCGTGCTCAACGCTCGATGGATTGCCGAAACGCTCGGCAAACCAGGGGAGCATTGCTTCGAGCACCCGCGGGTCGCACGGCGTGGTCGCCTGATTGTCGAGATAGATCGGCCGGTTCGGGCGCTGCATGGGGGTGAATTTGGGATCAGGCGGCGCGGCGCAGAAGGCGGGCAGCCATCTCCGCATAGGCGGTCGCGAAACGCTGCACATCTTCCTCGCTCGCGTTCCATGGCAGCGAGACGCGGATCGCCTGGCCGGCAAGCGCACCCGCCCCCATCGCCTTCAGCACATGGCTCTCCGCAACCTTGCCGGAGCTGCAAGCCGCCCCCGCGGAGACGGCGATGCCCGCGAGATCGAGCGCGATCACCTGCGTCTCGGCCTTGAGGCCGGGCAGGGCAAGCGTGGTCGTATTGTCCAGTCGCGGGGCATCCGCGCCGAGGACGACCGCGCCCGCCGTCCGTGCCGCAAGCTCGGCAGCATCGCGCAGAGGGCCGAGCGCGGAGGGAGTTGCCAGCGCCTCGTGCGCGGCCGCGGCAAAGCCGGCGATGGCGGCGAGGGCGGGTGTGCCGCCACGGCGGCCACGTTCCTGTCCGCCCCCTCCGATCAGCGGCCGGAAATGCTCTGCGACCTCGGGGGCGAGAAGGAGGGCGCCGGCACCGGCCGGGCCGCCCACCTTATGGGATGACAGGGCGAGGCTGGCCGCCCCAAGAGTCGCGAAATTGAACGCGACGCGGCCGGCTGCCTGAACGGCATCGACATGGAGAAGGGCGCCGAAACGGCGGCAGAGCCGTGCCGCCTCGGCGATGGGGTGGAGTACGCCCGTCTCGTTGTTGGCGAGCATGAGCGCCACGAGCGCGGGCCCCTCTTCGGCCAGTATGGCCTCGAGCGTCGCAAGGTCTGCCACGCCGGAGGAATCGACCGGCAGGATCGCGGCCTCCGGGGCTGCAGCGCGAACGGCATCATGCTCGGTGGCGCCGATGATCACCCGCCGCAAGCCGGGTGAGAGGGCATGGAGCGCGAGCGCATCCGCCTCGGTGCCGCCGGAAGTGAAGACAAGGTCGGTGGGACGGGCGCCAAAGTTTGCGGTGAGGCTCTCCCTTGCATTCTCGAGGATGCGGCGGGCGGCGCGGCCCGGTCCGTGCACCGAGGATGGATTGCCGACTTGCCCGAGCGCTTCGATCATCGCGATCCTGGCGGTGGGGCGGAGGGGCTCGGCAGCATTGGCGTCGAGATAGATCATGCCGCCGCTACCTCCGGTTCTGTGAGGCGCTTTCCAATCACGTCGGCGAGTGTGACCGAGGCAAGGAATCGCTCGATTTCGTTTCCCAGTGCCGCCCAGAGATCATGGGTCTCGCAGCGCCCCCTCGGCTCGCGTTCGGGCGGCCCCCCAGCGGGCGGCTTCATGCAGGGCCCGCCGCCCGGGCTGCAACGGGTGGTGCGGATCGGCTCGCCGGCACCGCGAAGGATCTCGATGATCGGGATCTCCGCAGCCGGGCGGGCAAGACGATAACCGCCCCCCGGGCCACGGGCCGCGGAAACTAGGCCCGCCTGGCGCAAACGACAGAAGATCTGCTCGAGAAAGGCGAGGCTGATTCCCTGCCGCTCTGCGATTTCGGTCAGCCGCACCGCGCGGCAACATGCCTCCGGCCGGCAGACACATCCGGCGAGATCGACCATGGCCATGACGGCATAGCGCCCGCGCGCAGTGACCTGCACCGGAAACCCTACTCGGCCGCAGGTTCGCGGCGCGCAGCGGCGAGCCGGGCGACCCGCGCCTCCACCTCGGTGAGCTCGGCCCGAAGCGACTCGACGTCCTTGAGCAGCGGATCGAGCTCGCCGTCGCAGGGCGTGCCATAGGAGGCGCCGCGCACGGCATCGCGCGCGGCGCGGCGATCGACAGGCCGCGCCGGCACACCCACCACCGTGGTCCCGGCAGGCACTGCCTGCACCACCACGGCATTGGCGCCCACCCTTGCATCGTCACCCACCGTGATCGGCCCCAGCACTTTCGCCCCCGCGCCGATGATCACCCGACTGCCGATCGTCGGATGACGCTTCCCCTTGAGCGAGGATGTCCCGCCCAACGTCACCTGATGGTAGAGATAGCAATCATCGCCGACCTCGGCGGTCTCGCCGATCACCACGCCCATCCCATGATCGATCACTAGCCGGCGGCCGAGCTTGGCGGCGGGATGAATCTCGATGCCCGTAAGGAAACGGCCGAGATGCGAGACAAAGCGCCCCAACAGGTGGAGCCGCCATCGCCAGAAGGCCTGCGCCGCCCGATGCCAGAGCACCGCGTGCAATCCAGGATAGCAAAGAAGAACTTCGAGATTCGAGCGCGCGGCCGGATCGCGTTCGCGGTACGCGCGAATGGTCTCACGCAGGAACATGAAGGCCATGCGACATTTCCGTTATGAAAGCCTGTCTCACCACCCTATAGTGCGGCTGCCCTGGATTTCGAGCCCGACCGGGGCCGCGTACGGATCGGCGGGAGCAAAAGGAGGCAAGGCAGGCAGCAATCAGGCTGGACAGCGGCCGTTGCTGCTGTCGCAAAGGCTATTTTTCCCGACCCAAATGGTCAAGAATTCATTTGACGGGGGATGTCCAGAGCGTGGCCTGTTCCTATCTGCCTTCTGTCCGGCGGCACCGGGTCCGCCGATCCGCACGCGAGGGTGACGCACCGGGCGGAATCGGATCGGGGATGTCCGTCTGCGGTTGCGCGGTTTGCCCGTGGGCCGGGCCGGCACAGGAAACGGAAGTCAGAACGCCATGCCTGAGGTGATGTTCGCTGGCCCGGATGGCCGGTTGGAAGGTCGTTACCATCATTCGCGCGATCGTGGGGCGCCGCTCGCGCTTGTTTTGCATCCGCATCCGCTTCACGGCGGGACGATGAACAATCGCGTCACCTTCACGCTCTATCAGACATTCCAGAAGCTCGGCTTCTCCGCGATGCGCTTCAATTTCCGCGGTGTGGGCCGAAGCCAGGGCCGCTATGACGGCGGCGTGGGCGAGATCAGCGACGCCGCCGCCGCGCTCGACTGGATGCAGATGGTAAACCCGAACTCCGGCGGCCTCTGGATTGCCGGCTATTCGTTCGGCGCTTTCGTCGGCATGCAGCTCCTGATGCGCCGACCCGAGATCTCGGGCTGGATCAGCATTGCCCCACCGGCCAATCACTATGATTTCGGCTTCCTCGCCCCCTGTCCGGGCGGCGGGCTGATGCTGCATGGGGATGCCGACGATCTGGTTCCTGAGCCTGCAGTTGCGAAGCTGGTCGAAAAGCTCAACACCCAGAAGGGTGTGCGGATCGACTATCGGGTGCTGCGCGGCGCCGACCACGTGTTCGCCGAGCATGCCGGGGAGATCGCCGCTTCGGTCGAGGACTACGTGACGAAGGTCCTGGCACCGAGCCGCATGGCGCTCGCCGCGGACTGACTGCGAGGCTTCAGACGAGGGCGGCGGCGAGGCAACGCGACGCGGGCTATACGATTGCCCGCGAGATTTCCGCTGCGACTGTCACGATTGTCCCTGGGCGCGCCCCGCGCTAATCGGGCGGCATGGAAGTGGCGTCGAAACGGACCGCTCTTACCCCTTGGCGGCATGCTGTGCCGGTGCGGCCGCTCGGTGGCCGGCGCAGCCGCGTGCGCCGTTGGCTGCGGGTGATCGGGCGCGGGCTTGGAGTTGTGCTCTGGACCTTCGTCTCAGTGCCCGTGCAAGCGGTCCTGATCGTGCTGCCCGGCCGCGGGCGGGTGAGCTTTGCCCGCATCTACTGGCGCAATTTCTATCGACTGATCGGCCTCAAGGTGCGCGTCATCGGGGGCTCGGCGCACGGCAATGGCCGCCGCGTCGTCTATGTCTCCAATCATTCCTCGTGGCTGGACATCCCGGTGCTCGGCGGCACGCTGGAAGCGTGCTTCATCGCCAAGGCGGAGGTCGGCGCCTGGCCGCTTGTCCGCACCATCGCCCGGCTTGGGCGGACGATCTTCGTCAGTCGTCTCAAGACCCGGACCGGGGTCGAGAATGCGGCGATTCGCGAACGGCTGGAGGCCGGCGACGACCTCATCCTCTTTCCCGAAGGAACGACCTCCGACGGGGCGCGGGTGCTGCCCTTCCGTTCGAGTTTTTTTGCCCTTGCCGAGACCGAGACTCCGCCGATCCTGCAACCGGTCTCGGTCGTCTATGACCGACTCGACGGCCTGCCGTCGCTGCTCGGGACGCGCCCGCTCTTCGCCTGGTATGGAGACATGGAAATCGGCCCGCATTTCTGGCGGCTCGCCCAACATCACGGCCTCAGGGCAACCGTGGTGCTGCACGCTCCGTTCGATCCTCTCACCTGCCCGGACCGCAAGCTTCTTGCACGCGTGCTCTGGCAGGTGGTGGCGGAGGGCGCTGCGGCGCTGCGCCAAAACCGCGCTGCGATTCCGTTGTCCGCCTCACTGCCCCCAAACGGTCGCTTGACACGTCCTGCATCGAATCTGGCAAACTCCCCGCAAAAGCCGGAGGTTGCACCCGAGCCCTTGCTGCGCAGCATGGCAGCATCCCCGATCCCGCCTTATTCCGCCGGGCCATGCCGGGCGGGGGATGCGGCGTGAGCGCGGGGAGCATACCAATCTCCGCGGCGAACGGAGAGACGCCAACCGTGTCCGGATCGCGACGTGTGCACGTCATCACCTGGGGCTGCCAGATGAACGTGTACGACAGCGACCGAATGGCCGACGTGCTTGCCGCGGCCGGCTATCGCCAGGCAGCGGACCCTGGCGATGCCGATCTCATCATCCTCAATACCTGCCATATCCGCGAACATGCCGCAGAGAAGCTCTTTTCCGAGCTTGGCCGGCTGAGGCGGCTGAAAGAATCGCGCGCGGCCTCCGGCGGGCGCCTCAGGCTTGCGGTGGCGGGTTGTGTCGCCCAGGCCGCGGGGGCGGAGATTCTGGCCCGCGCGCCCTTCGTCGATCTGGTGTTCGGACCCCAGACCTACCACCGCCTGCCTTCCCTCCTTGCGCGTGTCGAGGTGGAGGGCAAGGCGATCGATACCGAGTTTCCGGCCGAGCCAAAATTCGATTTCCTGCCAGAGCAGCGTGCCTTTGCCGCCGGCCCGGTCGCCTTCCTCGCGATCCAGGAAGGCTGCGACAAGTTCTGCAGCTTCTGCGTCGTGCCCTATACGCGCGGCGCCGAGCAGAGCCGTCCTGCCGCCGCCGTGCTCGCCGAGGCGCGGCAGCTCGTCGCTTCGGGCGCACGGGAGATCACCCTGCTCGGCCAGAACGTGAATGCCTGGCGTGGCGCCGGCCCGGACGCCAGGGATTGGACGCTTGCCCGGCTGCTTCGCGCGCTGGCCGAGATCCCGGGCCTGCTCCGGCTGCGCTACACCACCTCCCATCCCCGCGACATGACGGACGCGCTGATCGCGGCGCATGGTTCAATTCCGGCGCTGATGCCATTCCTTCATCTGCCGGTGCAATCCGGCTCCGATGCCGTGCTCACCCGGATGAACCGGCGGCACCGCGCGGCCGACTATCTCCGGATCGTCGAGCGGCTACGGGCAGTCCGGCCCGATATCGCCCTCTCCTCCGACTTCATCGTCGGCCATCCCGGCGAGAGCGAGGCCGATTTCGCGGCCACCCTGGCGCTCGTGCGCACGGTTGGCTTCGCCCAGGCCTTCAGCTTCAAATATTCCCCTCGCCCCGGCACGCCAGCCGCCGTCGCGCCCGGCCAGGTTCCGGAGGAGGAGAAGAAGGCACGGCTCGCCATGCTGCAGGCGCTTCTCCGTGAGCAGCAGAGCCGCTTCAACGAAATGATGGTCGGGCGCGAACTGCCGGTGCTTCTCACCGGGCCCGGGCGGCATCCCGGCCAGCTTGTCGGACGGTCCCCCTATCTTCAGCCGGTTCATCTGGATGCTTCGCGCGCGTGGCTCGGCAGTATCCGCAGCGTGCGAATCCTTGCCGCCCACCCCAATTCTCTCGCTGCCGTTTCCCTCCAGCCACAGGAGCACGCCGCCGCTTGAGCAACCTCGCCGCCGCCCTCGTCCAGCCGACGGGCCAGCCAACAGGCCAGGTCACAGGAAAGACGCTGACCCTCCATTTCTCCGACAATGCCTTGCTTGCCCTCCTGCTCGGCGAGCATGACCGACACCTCGTCCGGCTCGAACAGGCCCTCGGGGTTCGGCTTGCCTGTCGCGGCAACCGCATGGCGGTGAGCGGAGAGCCGGAGCGTGTGGCCGCCGCCGAGCTGGCGCTGACCGGCCTTTACCGGCGGCTGGAGCAGGGTGAGCCAATGAGCCCCGGTGCGCTCGAGACGGCGATCCGTCTTGCCGAGCACGAATCCAACCCGCGCCTGCCGCTCCCCGATCTGCCGGCGATCCGCACCCGGCGCGGTGTCGTCGCCGCGCAGAGCTTCGGCCAGGCGGCTTATATGGAGATGCTCGCCAATTCCGAGATGGTCTTCGCGGTCGGCCCGGCCGGCACCGGCAAGACCTATCTCGCCGTTGCCCAGGCGGTGGCGATGCTGCAGAGCGGGCGGGTCGATCGGATCGTGCTTTCCCGCCCGGCGGTGGAAGCGGGGGAACGGCTGGGCTTTCTGCCCGGGGACATGAAGGAGAAGGTCGATCCCTATCTCCGCCCGCTCTATGACGCGCTCAATGAGATGATGCCGGCGGATCAGGTGATGCGGCGGATGGCCACCGGCGAGATCGAGGTCGCGCCGCTCGCCTTCATGCGCGGCCGGACACTGGCACATGCCTTCGCGATCCTTGACGAGGCGCAGAACACGACACCGGTTCAGATGAAGATGTTCCTCACCCGCATGGGCGAGGGCACGCGCATGGTGGTCACCGGCGATCTTTCGCAGATCGATCTGCCGGCCGGCACGGCTTCGGGCCTGGCCGATGCGCTGGCGACCATCGAAGGCGTGCCAGGAATTGCTGTCGCCCGGCTCGAGCCGCGTGATGGCGTGCGCCATCCGCTGGTGGGTCGAATCGTTGCCGCCTACGAGGCACGCTTGGCCGGCCTCCGGCACGAAAGCCGGGCGCGGGAAGGAACGCGCGAAAACGGTGGAACCGGGAAGTAGCAGCCCCGCTCCGGCGGGGAATCCCTTTCAGCAAGCGGCGGTCATCGTGGCGGACGCGGCCTGGCGGCGGCGCGTGCCGGGCGCGGAACGCATTGCTGCGCGCGCCGCGTCGCTCGCCGGCCGCAATCCCACCGTCATCCTTGCCTCGGATCGCGCGGTTCACCGCCTCAATGCCCGCCATCGCGGCCGCAACCGGCCGACCAACGTTCTGAGCTTTCCAGGCTCGGACGAGATCGTGCTGGCGCTCGGCGTGGTCTGCCGCGAAGCCACCGCCACCGGCCAGAGCCCGGCCGGCCATCTCGCCCATCTGGTCGTCCACGGCATACTGCATCTCGGTGGCCATGACCACCACAGGGCAGGGGAGGCGAGGCGGATGGAACTCGCCGAAGCCCGGCTCCTTCGCCGGCTCGGCTTCGCCAATCCCTGGAAGCGCGGATGAACGGCGCCGGCCTCCTGCACCGGCTCGGCAGCCGCTTCGGCTGGTGGCAGGAGCCCTCCCTGCGCTCGACCATCGCCGAATTGATGCAGGAAGCAGCCGAGCCGCCGCAGCCCGGCCAACTGCCGGAGCTCGACAGCCACGAGCGGGCGCTGATCGCCAATGTACTCCGGTTGCGCGACACCACGGCGGACGACGTGATGGTGCCGCGTGCCGATATCATAGCGATCCAGGAGGACGCGACCCTCGAGCAGGCGCTCGCTTTGATCCGCCGCGAGGAACATTCGCGGCTGCCTGTCTATCGCGAGCAGCTCGATGACATCGTCGGTATGGTCCACATCAAGGACGTGTTCGGCTATGTGGGGAAACCGGAAGCCTTCCGTCTCACTGATGTTCTGCGTCGGCCGCTCATGGTCGCGCCGCAGATCCCCGTCCTCGACCTCCTGCTGCAGATGCGCCAGGCACACACCCACATGGCCCTTGTGGTGGACGAGTACGGCGGCATCGACGGGCTGGTGACGATCGAGGACCTGGTCGAGACGATCGTCGGCGATATCTCGGACGAGCACGACGAGGCCGAAAGCTCCCTCATCACCGAACGGCCTGACGGCTCGCTCGACGTCGATGCCAGGCTGCCGGTCGAATCCCTCGAAGCCCGCCTCGGCCCGGTCCTCACGCCGGAAGAGCGAGAGGCCGATCTCGACACGGTCGGCGGCCTCGTCGTTACGCTCGCCGGCCGTGTGCCGACACGCGGCGAAGTGCTGAGCCACCCCTCCGGCCTCGAATTCCGCGTCCTGGAAGCTGACGCCCGCCGCCTCAAGCGCCTGCGCATCCGCCGCGTGCCACAAGCCGCGTAGGAAGAAAGGCCAGGGGGCAGAGCCCCTTGGCCTATGCTTCTTCTTCGCTCGGCTCGTCCGGGTCGGGGGCGAGCAGGAGGGCGGCCTGTTCTGAATCGGGGATCTCGACCTCGCGGAGCTTGCGGCTGACCACGCGGGTGCGCCGACGTGCCATGTCGATCGTGTTGGACATCCGGCCGGCCTGGCCGGCAAGCCGTTCCAACACTTCATCCATTTTCACCATCTCGATCTTGGTGGCGCCGAGAAGCTGGCGCACCTCGTCTGCCTTCTGCTCGAGGGCGAGGGTGACGAAGCCGAGCTGGATGGTGCGGAGCAGGGCGGGGAAGAGGCTCGGGCCGAGCACGAGGACCTTGTGGGTGCGGCCGAGCTCCTCGATCAGGCCGGGGACACGGGCGACCTCGGTATAAAGCCCGTCGGTGGTGAGATAGAGCACCGCGAATTCAACCGTGCGCGGCGGGCGGATATATTTCTCGGCGATCTTGCGCGCCTCGTCGCGCACGCGCCGTTCGATGCCGCGGCGGGCGAGGCGCTCGGACTCGGCATCGCCCGCTTCCATCGCCGAAAGGAGGCGTTCGTAATCCTCGAGCGGAAATTTCGCGTCCACCGGCAGCAGCGGCTTCTCCTCTCCGCGGGCGGGCATGCGGATCGCGAAATCCACCGCCTCGTCGGTTTCCGGGCCGAGCTTGCAGTTGGCGTCGTAGGCGCCGGCGGGCAGAAGGTCGTCGAGCATGGCGCGAAGCTGGGTTTCGCCCCAGCCGCCGCGTGTTTTCACGTTGGCGAAGATGCGCTTGATATCGCCGATCGCGGCCGTCACCGCCTGAACCTCGCCCATCGCCTTTTGCACCGCCGCGAATTGCTCGATGACGCGGGAGAAGCTTTCTTCCATCCGCTTCTGCACGCTGGCCTGAAGGTCCTCGTTCACTGTCTTCTGGATTTCCGCGAGCTTGGCCTCGTTGCCGAGACGAAGCTCGGCGAGCTTTTCCTCGGTCATGGTGCGCAGCCGCTCGAAACGCTCGGCCTGCTCGCGGCCGCTGCGCTCGGCGGCTTCGGCGAGATGGAGGCGCAGCTTGCCCTGTTCCTCGGCAAGCGCTGTGCGCATCTCGCCCAGGCTGGCGGCGAGCTGGGTGCGCAGACCCTCCTGCCGCTCTACCACCAGGGCGGTGAGGGACCTCTCGGCTTCGGCGAGCCCGCCGCGCCCGCTCTCGGCGGCGGCAATGGTCTGCCGGGCGAGCGCATGAAGGCTCGCAAAAGCTCGGCCTTGCCACGCGAGCACGAGAAGGGCGGCGAGCAGGGCGAGACCGAGCACGAGGGGAACCAGCAACGCGGACATCTTCTTACTCCAGGCGAATCGCCGGCGGATTATCGTCCTGCGCAAGCGGAGCGGCGAGCGGCCCGGTCATGGCAGCCAAAGGGACGCTCGGGTTGGCGAGAAAGCGGCCGAGGGGCAGCATTGGCGGAGCCTGTGCCGGCCGGAAGAAGGGGGTCGGCCGAAGGAGAGATGGATGGATCAGATCGCCACCCGCATCGAACATGACAGCCTGGGCGAGGTGCGCGTGCCTGCGACGGTCTACTGGGGTGCGCAGACCGTGCGCGCGATCACCAATTTTCCGATCTCGGGCGTGCGGCTTTCGCATTACCCGCACCTCATCGCGGCACTTGCGATGGTCAAGGCTGCGGCGGCGAGCGCCAATGCGGCGCTCGGCAGGCTCTCGGCGGCGAAATGCCGTGTCATCGTCGCCGCCGCCAAGGAGGTGATGGAGGGCAGGCTCGCCGAGCAGTTCCCGATCGATGTCATCCAGGGCGGGGCAGGTACCTCCACCAACATGAACATGAACGAGGTGCTGGCCAATCGCGGTCTCGAGCTGCTCGGCCGGCCGCGCGGGGACTATGCGGCGCTGCATCCGAACGATGACGTCAATATGTCGCAATCGACCAACGACGCGTACCCGACCGCGGTGCGCGTCGCGATCCTGCTTTCAACCGGCGCGCTACGGGACGCGCTCGAAAATCTTGCCGGCGCCTTCGAACGCAAGGCGGCCGAATTCGCGGAGGTGCTCAAGCTCGGACGCACGGAAATGCAGGATGCCGTGCCGATGACGCTCGGCGAGGAGTTCGGCGCCTTTGCCGTGACCGTGCGCGAGGACATCCAGCGGCTCGCCGAGGCGGCGCGGCTCATGCATGAGGTCAATCTCGGCGGCACCGCGATTGGCACCGGCATCAATGCCGAGCCGGGCTATGCCGAGCGCGCGGTCGCCGAACTCTCCTCCCTTTGCGGCTTCGCCCTGGTGCCGTCGCCCAATCTCTTCGAGGCGAGCTGGGACATGGGTGCCTTCGTGCTCTTCTCCGGTGTGCTGAAGCGGGTGGCGACCAAGCTTTCGAAGATCGGCAATGATCTTCGCCTGCTCTCTTCGGGACCGCGTGGCGGATTGGGCGAGATTGAGCTTCCGGCCGTGCAGCCCGGCTCCTCGATCATGCCGGGCAAGGTCAATCCGGTGATCGCCGAGGTTTTGACACAGGTCTGCTTTCAGGTCATCGGCAACGATCTCGCGGTGACCATGGCGGCCGAGGCCGGCCAGCTTCAGCTCAATCCCTTCGAGCCTCTGATCGCCTACAACATCCAGGAATCGCTGATGCTGCTGACGAATGCCGTCACCACGTTCACGGACCGCTGTGTGAGCGGCATCGAGGCGCGCGAGGAGAATTGCCGGCGGCATGTCGAGGCCTCGGTCGGCATCGTCACCGCGCTCGTTCCAGCGATCGGATATGAACGCGCCTCGCTGCTCGCGAAGGAGGCGCTCGCTTCCGGGCACACCGTGCGGGAATTGGCGCTCGGCCAGAATCTTCTGCCGGAGGCGGAGCTCGATCGCCTGCTCGACCCGCGCCGGCTCGCGGAGGCGCGAAGATGAAGCGTATGAGCCTAGATCAGTACGGCTTCTGGTGGAAAAGCGAAGCGATCCGCCAAAGCCCATGGGGAAGTGGCGCACTTGATCGAGAGAGCAAAGCGAGAGCGTGATGGTCAAAAATCATCACGCTCTGGACGTGACGCCCTTCCATTATGAAGATTTCCTGCCGGGCCAGCGCTTCGTCTCGCCGCTCCGCGAACCGCTCGACGCCGCCGCGATCAAGGAATTCGCGACGCAGTACGATCCCCAGCCCCAGCACACGGACGAGGAAGCGGCCACGCAGGGCCGCTATGGGGGGCTGATCGCCAGCGGCTGGCATACGGCCTCGGTGACGATGCGGATGCTGATGGGCGGGGGATTGCCGCCGATTGCCGGGGGCAGCGTGGGCGCTGGCGTCGAATCGCTCAACTGGCCGCGTCCGGTGCGCCCGGGGGATACGCTCTCGGTCGAGACCGAGGTGCTGGAGAAGCGACTTTCCCGCTCCCGGCCGGAATTCGGGTTGGTGCGCTTCCGCGCAACGACGCTGAACCAGAACGGTGAAAAAGTGCAGGAGATGACCAGCACGCTCTTCGTGCCGCGGCGCGAAGCAGGCGGAGAGGTCGACGGACAAGGATGACAACCACCGCAGAGGAGGGTCCCGTGGAGATGACTGCGAAGCCGAAGCCCATGACCTTCGATGCGCCGCTCCGCGGCCGCATCTATGACAGCATCGCCGAAACCATCGGCAACACGCCGCTCGTGCGCATTCCACGCATCTGCCGCGAGGATGGCATCGCGGCCGATATCTGCCTCAAGCTCGAATTCTTCAATCCGATCGCGAGCGTCAAGGATCGGATCGGAGTCAGCATGATTCTCGCCCTCGAAGAGGAAGGGCGGCTCGGCCCGGAGACGGTGATCGTCGAGCCCACCTCGGGCAATACCGGCATCGGCCTCGCCTTCATCGCCGCGTCGCGCGGCTATCGGCTGATCCTGACGATGCCTGAATCGGTTTCCATCGAGCGGCGCAAAATGCTCCGTTTTCTCGGCGCCGAGCTGGAGCTCACGCCGCGCGAGAAGGGCATGTCGGGCGCGGTCGCGCGGGCCAGGGAAATCCTCGCGGCAACGCCGGGCGCCGTGATGCCGAACCAGTTCGCCAATCCGGCCAATCCGGCGATCCATCGCCGCACCACGGCCGAGGAGATCTGGCACGACACGAACGGCAGGCTCGACGCGATCGTCTCCGGCGTCGGCACCGGTGGGACGCTCACCGGTTGCGCCGAAGTGCTGAAGCCGCGCCTCTCCGGCCTGCGGATGATCGCGGTCGAGCCGGAGGCAAGCCCCGTGCTCTCGGGCGGCGCGCCCGGGCCGCACCCGATTCAAGGCATTGGCGCGGGATTCGTGCCGGAAGTGCTGGCGACGAACCTGATCGACGAGATCATTCAGGTCTCGAACGAGGAAAGTTTTGCGGCGGCGCGGCGGCTTGCGCGTATTGAGGGCATTCCGGGAGGCATATCCGCCGGGGCGGCACTGGCGGCGACGCTGCGGCTGGCCCACCGTCCGGAAATGTCCGGCAAGCGGATCGTGACCATCATCCCCTCCTTCGCCGAGCGCTACATGACGACCGCGCTTTTCGAGGGTCTCGACGGTTGAACCGGAGCGCGATGACCGGAGGTGGAATCACCGTAGGTCTGAATCACGCGAGAAAACAAATGACCGGAGCGGGATGCAGGAGCGCAAGCGAACGCCTCACGCTTGGGAGAAAGCGCGTGCCTTGATCCATATCAAGGAAGGCGTCGGTTGAAGCCGGCAAGATGCAGCCATCGTGCTTCCCCCGCACGAAATCCCTCAAAGACAGCCTGCCCCGCGAGTTCGCTCGCGGGGTTTTTTCTTTTCTGACAGTTTCCGATTGTCAGGCTTCGAACCGGTAGGGGCTCGCGCCCCGCGTGAGAGGGTCGAGCGCAAGGCGATGCTCGAGCGGGGGGAAGGCCCGGCTGCGGCAATCCGGCCGTTCGCAGAGACGGCAGGAGAGCCCGATGCCAACACGTGCCTGCCCGAGATCGAGACCATCCGCGTAGACCACGTCCGGCGCGTGGGCGAGTGCGCAACCCAATGCTACCACGTGGGTCGGCCGCGGGTCTCCCCAATGCGTGGCCGGGGTCTCCACTGTGCGGGCGAAGCAAAGGAAGGTCGCGCCGTCCGGCAATTCGCAGACCTGGACATCGATCTCGCCCGGATGCGCGAAGGCGGTGTGTACGATCCAGCGCGGGCAGGAGCCGCCATGACGCGGGAAGGGAAAGCCGGCGGCCGAGAAGCGCTTCGAGACATTCCCGGCGGGATCGACACGGAGAAAGAAGAACGGAATGCCGCGCTCACCGGGCCGCTGGAGAGAGGAAAGACGCTGGCAGGCCTGTTCGTAGGAGACGCCGAAACGCGCAGCAAGCGCCGTCACGTCATGGCGAAGTGCCCGTGCGCTTTCAAGGAACGGCGAATAGGGCATCAGCAGCGCGGCCGCGATGTAATTGAGCAGGCCGATGCGGATCAGCATCGCCGCCTCGGGCGAAGTGGCGGATGCCTCGGCAACGGCCGCGTCGAGCGCCTCGCGCGCCTCGAGAAGGGCAAGCTGAAAGGCCATCTGAAAGCCTCGACTTTCGCGCGGCAGCGTTTCGGACAATGCCAGGCTGCGCGCCGCCGGATCATAGCGGCGGAGCACGCCGACGAGCGGCTGCACCGTGACGGTGAGGCCGTGCGCGCGGCGCAGCCGTTCGGCGATGGCATGGTTCATCTCGTGTGGAGACGAGGCGAGCTCTGCGGCGATCCCCTCCGCCGCCACTTCGAGCGAGGGAAAATGATTGGCGTGCTCGTCGAAAAAATCGCGCGCCTCCTCGTTCGGCAGCAGGATACGACGGCCGGAGGGCAGCGCGATGCCTCCGGCATCTTCCCGCGCCACGCGCCAGGCACGGTAGAGCGCCAGAACTGCACGCGCGGCATTGGGAGCCGAACCGGCAAGCTCCAGGATCTCCTCTCCCGGAACGGCATCGGCGCCGAGCAGCGGATCGGCGAAAACCTCGCGCAGGCCGGCCGCGAGCTGGCGTTCCGCGCTGCCGGAAAGCTGGCCGAGATCGACCCCGAGCGTCTCGGCGAGCTTGATGAGCAGAGATGCCGTGACGCCACGCTGATCATGCTCGATGAGGTTGAGATAGCTTGCCGAGATCCCGAGGCGGGCAGCCAACGCCTGCTGGGTGAGCCGGTGGTCGGTGCGCAGGCGCCGGACCGTGCGGCCGATCAATGCCCGAGTCATATTTACTGCCTTTACAAATATGGAGAGGTGTCGGTGAAGGAAACAACGCCTTTCCACGAAGGATCGCAGAATCGGGGATGGTCTTCCCAAACGCAATGTCAATTATTGACCAACTGCGACCCGACACGGAGTGGCTGCGATGAATCCCTTCCCGATCCCTTCCCGCGCCCCTGATGGCCAGCCGGGCGGCCTGCCGGGAGATGAGCGTTTCGCCGGCATCAGGCGCGACTATGGTCCGGCCGATGTCGCGCGGCTCGCCGGTTCGTTCCGTATCCGTCATACGCTGGCGGAGATGGGCGCGGCGCGGCTCTGGCGGCTTCTGCGCGCGGAGCCTTTTGTGCCCACGCTGGGTGCGCTCACCGGCAACCAGGCGCTGCAACAGGTGAAGGCCGGGCTCAAGGCGATCTATCTTTCGGGCTGGCAGGTGGCGGCGGATGCGAACACGGCCGGACAGATGTATCCCGACCAGTCGCTCTATCCGGTCGATTCGGTGCCCAATGTGGTGCGGCGGATCAACGCGGCGCTCAGGCGGGCCGACCAGATCGCGGTGAGCGAGGGTGGTGCCGCCGATACTGATTGGATGGCGCCGATCGTCGCGGATGCCGAGGCGGGGTTCGGCGGGCCGCTCAACGCTTATGAGCTGATGCGGGCGATGATCGAGGCGGGCGCGGCCGGCGTGCATTTCGAGGACCAGCTCGCGAGCGAGAAGAAATGCGGGCATCTCGGCGGCAAGGTTCTGGTGCCGATCGCGCAGCATATCCGCACGCTGAATGCCGCACGGCTGGCGGCAGACGTGGAGGGGGTGGCGACGGTGCTGCTCTGCCGGACCGATGCACACTCCGCCCGGCTTCTGACCAGCGATGTGGATGAGCGCGACCGGCCATTCCTGGACGGCGAGCGCACGGCGGAAGGGTTTTTCCGCATTCGTGCCGGTGTGGGTGCGGCGTATGCGATTGCCCGCAGCCTCGCTTATGCACCCTATGCCGATCTTTTGTGGTGGGAGACGAGCGAGCCCGATCTCGCCGAGGCCGAGCATTTCGCGAACGCGATCCATCGCCGGTTTCCGGGCAAAATGCTCGCCTACAACTGCTCGCCGAGCTTCAATTGGGCAAAGAAGCTCTCGGCTGCGCGGATCGCGAGCTTCCAGCAGGACATCGCGGCGATGGGCTACAAGTTCCAGTTTGTCACGCTGGCCGGCTTTCATGCGCTGAACCATGCGATGTTCAGGCTCGCGCGCGATTATCGCGAGCGGGGCATGGCCGCCTATTCGGAGCTGCAACAGGCGGAGTTCGCTTCGGAGACCCTTGGCTACACGGCCACGCGGCATCAGCGGGAAGTTGGGGTCGGCTATTTCGACGCGGTGGCGGTGGCGGTCTCGGGCGGGAAATCCTCGACCACCGCGCTTTCAGGCAGCACCGAGGCGGAGCAGTTCCGCGAGCATGCGCCCGAATCTGCGCCGGAGCGTTACGACGATGGCTTGGTGCACGGCCATGCCTGGGCGGTGAGCGGAGACTGAGGGAGTCGGTTGGATGGCTGGCGCCTGCCCGCCATCCAACGTCCCGAAATCGGCGAAAAGTTCTTTGGGGTTCTTTCTTTCAAGAAAGAACCACTTCTTTTTTCCTTCCTTTTTTTGATTCCTTTCCGATCCCCGCTTCCCGCGCATGCCAGCTCTTCGCCGAGCGAAGCGCAATTGACGGCCGGGCGGGGCCACACCGACCTTACGTCCATGCTGAGACGTATCGAACGCCTGCTCGACCCGACGGCGGGAACGCCGAGCGAGCCGCCGACGGAGGGCCTTGCCCGGTTCTATGGGCATTTCGTCCGCCAGGTTCGCTGGCCGATCGCTGCCTTATTCCTGACCGGTCTTCTGGTCGCCCTGCTCGATATCACCATCCCGGTCTTCATCGGTCGGGTGGTGAGCCTTGTGGCTTCGCATCGGCCGGAGCGATTGCTTGCCGAAGCTGGCTTCGAGCTTGCGGTGATGGCGCTGATCCTGCTCCTGGTCCGGCCGGCGGCGGTGCTCGCCCAAAACATCGTCACCAACCAGGTGATCAATCCCAACGTGACGAACCTGATCCGCTGGCAGAATCACTGGCATGTGGTGCGGCAGAGCTGGACGTTCTTCCAGAACGATTTCGCCGGCCGGATCGCGAACCGGGTGATCCAGACCGGCCCGGCGCTCAGGGAAAGCATCGTCAACGGCACCAACGCCGTCTGGTACATCCTTGTCTATGGATCGAGCGCGATCATTCTGCTTTCCGCGGCGGATTGGCGGCTCGCCGTTCCGATCCTCTGCTGGTTCGCCGGCTATGCGGTGCTGCTCCGGATCTTCGTTCCGCGCATGCGGGAGCGCTCGCGCGCGGTCTCCGAGGCCCGCTCGACGCTGACCGGGCGGGTCGTGGACGGTTATACGAACATTCTCACCGTCAAGCTCTTCGCCCGCGCGCGCGATGAGGATGCGTTCGTGCGCGAGGCGGTGGACGGGCACACCGATGCGTTTCGCCGGCAGACGAGGCTGGCGACGGGCTTTACCTTCACGCTTGCGGTAATGAATGCCGTGATGGTGGTGGGAACCGGCGGCCTCGCCATTCTGCTCTTTCGGGCCGGGCGGATCTCGGTTGGCACCGTCGCGACCGTGCTGCCGATGGCCTGGCAGATCGCCAACATGGCGGGATGGGTGGCGCAGAATGTCACTGGCATCTTCGAGAATGTCGGCATTGTGCAGGACGGCATGCGCTCGATCGCGGTTCCGCGGCAGATGCCCGATCCTGCCGGCGCGGGCGAGCTTGCCGTGACCGGCGGCGAGATCCGCTTCGAGGATATCCATTTTGATTATGGGCGTGACCGGAGTGTGCCGGTTCTTCATGGTATCGATTTCACCGTCGCGCCGGGGGAGCGGGTTGGCCTGGTCGGCCCGTCGGGGGCCGGCAAATCGACACTCGTCAACCTGCTCCTGGATTTCTATGAGCCGGCGCGCGGGCGCATCCTGATCGACGGGCAGGATATCGCCACAGTCTCGCAGGAGAGCCTGCGCAACGAGATTGCCGTGGTGACGCAGGATACCTCGCTCCTGCATCGCTCGATCCGCGACAATATCCGCTATGGCCGGCCGAACGCGATGGAAGCGATGATCGAGGATGCCGCGCGGCGGGCGGAGGCGCACGATTTCATCCTCGGTCTTGAGGATTGGAACGGTCGGCGGGGCTACGACGCCCATGTGGGCGAGCGCGGCGTGAAGCTTTCCGGAGGCCAGCGCCAGCGAATCGCGATCGCGCGGGTGATCCTGAAGGACGCTCCGATCCTGGTGCTGGACGAGGCGACCTCGGCGCTCGATTCCGAGGTGGAGGCAGCGATCCAGGACAGGCTCGATGCGCTGATGGAGGGCAGGACGGTGATCGCCATCGCGCACCGGCTTTCGACGATCGCGAGGATGGACAGGCTGGTGGTGCTCGACCGGGGAAATATCCGCGAGATCGGCACGCATGAGGATCTGCTCGCGGCGGGTGGGCTCTATGCACGGCTCTGGCGCCGTCAATCGGGCGGTTTCCTCGCCGACTCGGGGGCGGCGGCGCAGGAAAGATCGCCGGTCGCGCTGGACTGAAAAATCCTATCCGCTGCTGGCGGGAACGAGCGGCGCGACATGGGCGCCCGCCTCGTCCGGCTGGAGGTCCGCATCCGTGAGCATCCGCCAAGTGCCGCAGGAAAGCACCTCGCTCGGGCGGAAGCTTGCCTTGTAGGCCATCTTCCGGCTCTCTGCGACCCAGTAGCCAAGATAGACATAAGGCAGCCCAAGCTCGCGCGTGCGGGCGATCAGCCAAAGAATCGCGAAGGTGCCGAGGCTTTGGCGCCTCAACTCCGGGGCGAAGAAGCTGTATACGGCGGAGAGTCCGTCCCCGAGCTTGTCGGTCAGGCAGGCGCCGAGCAGACGGTCCTGCGGGTCACGGAACTCGACGACGAAGGTCTCGATCGGAGTGTCCTCGACCATCGCGCGATAGTCGTAGAGACTCATCGTCGCCATGTCGCCGTCACCATGGCGTGCCCGTTGATAGCGCTGAAAAAGCTGGAACTGTTCCGGCGTCGCACGGGCCGGCACCTCGAACCCGTCCACGCCGGCATTGGCGCGCAGCACGCGGCGCTGCGAGCGGTCGGGCTGGAAGGCGGCAACCGGAATGCGGATCGGCACACAGGCACTGCACCCGGGACAGACCGGGGCATAGGCGATGTTGTGGCTGCGGCGGAAACCGGCCCGCGAGAGCCGGTCATGCAGCGTTTCCGCCTCCGGACTGGTGATCTCCGTCACCACCTTGCGCTCGATCCTGCCGGCGACATAAGGGCACGGCAGCGGGGCGGTCGTGTAGAAGAACTGCGGGCGGCGCGGTGGCTTGTAGGTCATGCGGTGGACGCTCCACACGCCATGTTCCCGAACCGCTCGCTCCGGGTCAACGGGCCAATGCGTCCTCAGGGCAGAAGGTGGATGGTGATGCCGCCACCTTCGGGCTGCGCGCCGAGCACGAAGGTCTCGCCGTCCCGCCAGGGACGGACGAGATCGCAGGCATGGGATGCGAAAGGATCGCCCGCCTGGCCCGGCGCCATCATGAAGCGGCTCTGGTCGAGATCTGCGAGATCATAATCCGCCCGGTATTCGGCACCCTGGACATCGGTGAAGCCAACGCGGCCGGGCGCGCCACGGTCAACGGTGGTGTCATCGCCGGGCGCGGCGATGCGGCAGGCAGTGAGCCAGCCGAGCAGAGGGAGCCGCGCGAGCACGGGATCGACGAAGACGGCCGGATGGGCACGGCCCCAGCGCCAGCTGGACGGGTCCGACCCGTAGCGGGAGGAGAACTCTGCCACCACCTGGGCGAAGGCGGTGGTCAGCAACGGCGCGCAATCTCTTCGTTCGTTGGCGGCATTTGCGTTGGCGGGATCAGGTCCGCACCAGGACGAGCTCCCGCCGTTCGCAAGCACGCCGGCCAGGAATTCGGGCCCAGGCGCGGCGCCGTTATCGGGCACGCCGAGACGGGCAAAGATCAGGGCGCGAAAGCGGCGGAGCCAGCCATTGAAGATCAGCGGCTGGGGCAGATCGCGGTCCATCGCGCCGTCCCAGGCGCGCAGCAGATCGAGCACGCGCGTCGGCGCACCAGGCGGGGGCGTGATGCGCTCAAGCACCGGCAGGATCTGCCCGGCGAAGGTGCTCAGGGGATCGGCCTGCATCGCGGCAAAGTCCCCGACCGTGGCGCGCGGGCGGGTGGTGAGCATCCGGCGGATGCGCCGGGCCCGCCAGGGCCCGAAAGAATCACGTGAGAGAAAGACCGAGAAGCCGGGAAGATCGACCGGCTCATTGGCATTGACCAAGCGCCCCGAGGGCGGATCCACGATATGGGGCAGCACGTCGCCGGAGGCGAAGCCCGTCCAGTCATAAGCGCCGCTTGCGCCTGGCTCGGGCATCGCCCCGTCTCCGGCGCGACGAATGGGCACGCGGCCGGTCATGAAATAACCGATATGCGCGCGGTCCGCGACGAGGAGATTGAGGACCGGGGTCGAGATCTCGGCTGCGGCGCGGCCGGCATCTTCGACCGTCCGGGCGCGGTCGAGCGCGAAGAGACCGGCAGCGGCCATATCGTCCGGCGCGAGGCCGGCCATCTCGACCGCCATCACGGGGCCGCCCTTATGGGGACCGAGATCGCTGATGACCGGTCCGTGGCGTGTGCTGCGCACCGTGAGGATCACGTCCGGGCGGCCACGGACCTTGATGCGCTCCCGGCGGATCTTGAAGGGCTGCGGGCCGTCCGGCGTGAGGTAGCGGCCGTCGGGCAGCACGGTCTCGATGAAGACATCCTCTGTATCGGCGCCCGTATCGGTGAAGGTCCAGGCGATGTGACGATTATGGCCGAGCACGAGGAACGGAATGCCGGGCGCGGTCGCGCCAACCAGAGTCGCCCCCGGCGTCTCGATATGCACGAGATACCAGAGGGAGGGAAAATCGAGCCCGAGATGCGGATCGCCGGCCAAGAGCGGCGCGCCGGTGGCGCTCCGGAGGCCGGAGACCGCCCATTCGTTCGAGGCCGTTTCCGGCTCCGTGAAGGGCGCGGGAAAGCGCGGCAGGAAACGCAGCAGGGCGGCGGCGAAGCGCGAGGCGGGGGCGAGGGCGGCGTCCATAGACGCGATTTCGTTCGACGACGGCCAGAGAGCGAGGATGCGGTCTCGTGGGAGGCGGCCAAGGAGGGCGAAGCGGGCAAGTTCGGTATGCCAGTTGCCGGACAGCGAAAGACTCATCGTCTCGCCCCAAAGAAGGGAATCGGTCGGTTTCCAGGGGGATGGAGCGCCGAAAAGGAGATATTGGGGGGCGGCGAAGCGGCCATGCGCCGCGATCCAGGCATTCACGCCGCGTGCATAGGCATCCAGCATCACGCGCGTGGCGGGAGGGAGCGTGGCCAGCGTCGCCTGCGCGTGTTCGGCGAGGCCGAGCGTGCGCATCAGCTCGTCATAAGGGAGCGCGGCGGGACCGAAGAGCGCCGAAAGGCGGCCGGACGTGGCGCGGCGCAGGAGATCCATTTGGAACATCCGGTCGCGCGCATGGAGATAGCCGAGCGCGGTTGCCGCATCCGTGAGCGAAGCGGCACGGATGAAAGGCACGCCATGCCGGTCCATGCGGATCGTGACCGGAGCCGCGAGGCCGGCGATATGCAGGGTCTGCGATCCGGGCGGCAGGGTGAGCCAAACGATCCCGCCCGCGGCGGCGAGCACGAGGATAAGGAGCAGGAGCACGCCCGCGAGGACACGGCGGAAAATTCGCATGGACGAAGAGGCGCGGTTCAGAGGGGCGACGGAAGATCGAGATGCCGGCTCGATTTGGCGACGAGGCTGGAATCGGCAAGGATCATGGCGACGTTGCGGAGGCAAGGCACGAAGACCGCACAGGCTTGCGTGACCATGGCATCGGCTCCTCTTCCCGGACAGCAGGCCAGAGGCGCGAAGCAATCCGGGTACTCGTGAATGGGTTCGATAAAAAACAAAGCGAGAGTCCGCTTGCCGCCAGGCAAAACACGCCTCGGTATCGCCCGTCAAGCCGCGCGTGGGACAGCCAATGGCTGCCGCTCGGCAAGGCGAAAGGAGAGGGAAGGGCGTGCCACGCCCAGGATCGTCCAGAATATGCGAACTCGCCGCTCGAAAGCTCACGATGCGACGTGAGATGCGCGATGCAGGATGCAAAAGCATCCCGCCCGAACAGTGACGATGAATTTTCTACGTCCTCGAGACCGCGCGCATGATGTGTCCCCGCGCCGACGTTTCCGGCCGCATTGTCAACACGGTCGGAAGCCAAGGGTCGCCGATCGTCGGGGCAGGCAAATCCGCTTACGATCGTTTCTAGATCGCGATGAGGTCGCTCGCGCTCACGGATCCCGCTCTCGCCATCTGTTTTCCCGCGCGATTCGCTCCCCCGACGACTCCACCTTCGTCGATTGCGCCTCAGGAATCCGGTTTTTCTCGACCGCATCTCCAAAGAAAACCGGGCGCATTTCATGCGGGCGGCCTGGCCCGCGGCAAGATTGTGGGCGTTGACGATGGCAAGGCGGAAGCCGCCCGGCGGCATGGGATGGCGTTCGGGCGGGCAGTCCTCATGGAATGTGATCTGGAGGCTCGAGATGCCGGGTGTGCGGCGGATTTCGCCCGCGAGCGCTTCCGGTGGATGAACGTACTGGCGGCCGTGCGGACCGAAGAGCGCGAGACTGCAGCCGTCCTTTCAATCTTCATCGGCGAATATTGCAGACGCCAGGAATCCGCCTCGCAGAGCGGCATTAGCTGAGGACGGAAATCGTCCTGGCCTTGATCAGCTCGAAATCGATGGCGGCACCGAGGCCGGGGCCGATGGGGGCGTGGACAAGTCCGCTCCCGTCCACCGCGATATCCTCCGCGAGGCCATATTTCTGCGCGGCGTCCGGCAGCAGAACCTCGAAGAAGCTCGTGTTGGGGATGGCGAGGATGACATGGAGATTGGCGAGATTGTTGAGCGAATTGCCGCCGTGATGAACCTCGTAATCGAGGTGGAAAGCCTCGGCGAGGTGCGCGGCCTTGATCAGCGTCGTGATGCCGCCCTTGACTGCGACATCGCCACGCAGGGCGTCGGTCGCGCGTTCCATGAGCCAGGGGACATAGGCATCGAGCCCGTGGGCGGGATATTCGGTGGCGATGACCGGGATTTCCAGCTTCTGCTTGAGCTTGACGTAATTATAGAGATCCTGGTCGGCGAGCGGGTCCTCGAACCAGTGGAAATCAAGCTGCTCGATGGCGCGGCCAACCTTCACGGCTTCGGCATAATGATAGGTCCAGGTGGAATCGAGCATCAGCGTGTAGGATTCGCCGACCGCCTGGCGAACGGCTTCGCACACCGCGATATCCTCGGCTGCGCGCTGGGGCGGATGGATCTTGTACGCGGCCCAGCCGGCTGCCTTGATCTCGCGCGCCTGGTCGATATAGGCGGAAGCGGAGGGAAGGACGGGGGAGCTTGCATAGGCGGGGATGCTCGCGCGGCATGAGCCAAGCAAGCGGTGGATGGGCAAGCCTGAGATCTTGCCGGCAAGGTCCCAAAGCGCGACATCGATCGCCCCGATCGCGCGGATCGTGACCTGGCGGCTTCTTTGCCAGAGGAGAAGGCTCAGCCGCTCGCGCTCCAGCGGGTCGGCGCCGAGCAGCAGCGGCTTGAGGAAACGGACGAGGCCCGGGCCGTCCTGGCTTGCAGGCCATGACGAGGAGCCAAGAAAAGCATGGCCCTCCAGCCCTTCATCGGTGATGATGCGCAGCAAGCCGAGATCGCTCGTCCCATCAGCGGGACGGCCGGAACTCTTCGCATAAAAAGTCGCTGGGATATTCTCCCAGGCGAAGAGGGTGAGCGTGACGTCGGTGATCTTCATCGTCCGGCTCGGCTTGACCCTGTCAGCAGGCGCTTCAGGATGGACCGGCAAATCGGAGCCGGCAAGGCAGAGGAGTGAATGAGCGGTATCGCTGCAACGGGCCCACTGAGGGGGATCCGCGTGTTCGACTTGACGCGCGTGCTGGCGGGACCGACCTGCACGCAGATGCTGGGCGATCTCGGCGCGGAAGTGATCAAGATCGAGCGGCCAGGCGTGGGCGACGATACAAGGGGCTTCGCGCCGCCATTCATTCCGGGGACGCAAGAGAGCGCCTATTTCGTCGGCGTCAACCGCAACAAGAAATCGGTCGCGCTGGATATCGCGAAGCCCGAGGGGCAGGCGATCGCACGGCGGCTGGTCGCCGATTGCGATATTCTGGTGGAAAACTTCAAGGTCGGGGCGCTCGCGAAATACGGGCTCGGATATGACGATCTCAAGACAGCGTTCCCCCGCCTGATCTATTGCTCGATCACCGGCTTCGGGCAGACCGGGCCCTATGCGCCACGGCCCGGCTATGACAGCCTGATTCAGGCGATGGGTGGGGTGATGAGCCTGACCGGCGAGCCGGACGGGCTGCCGCAGAAAGTGGGCGTGCCAGTGGCCGACCTGTTCGCCGGGCTTTATGGCTGCATCGGTATTCTTGCCGCGCTGCGTGAGCGGGACGCGAGCGGGCGGGGGCAGGCGATCGATATCGGGATGCTCGATGCGCATATCGCCTGGCTCGCGAATCAGGGCATGAATTATCTCGCGACGGGGGAGGACCCGCCGCGGCTCGGCAACCAGCATCCGAACATCGTGCCCTATCAGGTCTTTCCGACCGCGGATGGGCATATCGTGCTTTCGATCGGGAATGACGCGACCTTTGTCCGCTTCTGCAAGAGCTTCGGCCTCGAGCATCTGCTGGAGGATGCGCGATTCGCGACCAACGCAAAGCGGGTGGAAAACCGCACGCTCGTCACCGACACCTTGACACCAGTGTTGCGCCAGCACCCGACCGCTTGGTGGGTTGCGAAGCTCGAAGCGCTCAAGATCGGCTGTGGGCCGATCAACCGGCTTTCCGACGTGTTCGCGGACCCGCAAGTGATCGCGCGCGAGATGGTGTTCGCGATGAAGCACAAGGCGCTGCCCGAGGATGAGCGTGTGCGGCTGATTGCCAATCCGGTACGGCTCTCGGAGAGCAAGGTGAATTACCGCGAGCCACCGCCTGTGCTCGGAGAGCATACGGATGCGGTACTCGGCGAAAGGCTCGGTCTGGACGAGGGCGCGCTTGCGGCGCTGCGTGAGAAAGGAATCCTTTGATGTCGGTGCGAGAAGGCGAGGTGCGCGCGCTCATCGACGGGGCGTTCTATCGGATGGCCTATGTGGAGATGGGCGATCCAGCCGCCGAGCCCGTGGTATGCGTGCACGGGCTGACGCGAAACGGGCGTGATTTCGATCCGCTGATGTCGGCGCTGGCGGACCGTTTTCGGATGATCGCCCCGGACCTGCCCGGCCGCGGACGCTCGGAGTGGCTGCCGCGCGGCGATCTTTATCAGCCACCCGTCTATGTGCTGGCACTTTCGCATCTTCTGGCCGCGATCGGCCGGCCGGTGATGTGGGTGGGGACATCGCTCGGCGGCATTTGCGGCATGGGGATTGCCGCTGCCGCGGGGCAACCGATCACACGCATGGTACTGAACGATATCGGCCCGCACATTCCCGTCGCTGCGCTCGCGCGGATTCGCGACTATATGATGGCAGCCCCACTGAGCTTTGCCGATTTGCCGGCGCTGGAGGCTCATCTGCGGCTCATCCACGCGCCATTCGGCCATCTTTCGGACGCGCGATGGGCGGCGATGGCGCGTTCTTCCGCGCGCATGCTCCCGGATGGCAGGCTCGCGCTGAATTACGATCCGAAGATCGCCGATCCGATCCGCGCCCAGGAGCCGAAGGATGTCGATATGTGGGGACTCTGGGAGAAGATCCGCGTCCCGGTGCTCGCGGTTCGCGGCGCGCAGAGCGATCTTCTATTGCCCGAGACCTTGCAGAAGATGGTGGCTTCAGGGGCACAGAGCCTGATCGTGCCGGACGCAGGCCATGCGCCGGTGCTCGCAGATGCGGCCAGCATTGCGGCGATCGGCGCGTTTCTCTCCGGCGGTGAGGAGGGATGAAAGCAGCCGTCGATTCCTATTGCTGGCATCGCCAGTTCGGAGACTGGTACCCCGAGATCCAGCGCGACCCTTGCGTTCGCGTCTCGATCTGGGACGCGATCGCGCGCGCCGGGGCGCTCGAGCTTGCCGGAATTTCGCTCGAGGCCTGCTATATGCCGCCTCTCGGAGAGGAGATGCGAGCACGGCTCCGTGCCGTGCTCGATGAAGCCGGCCTGGAGCCGGTCTGGGCCTGGGGCCATCCGAGCGGGCTTGGCTCCGGCACCAACCCGGAGGCGGCAAAGGATTTGATCGCCCATATCGGCTTCGCGAAGGATGTCGGGGCGAGGGTGATGCGGATCTGCTGTGGCGGGCGGCGCACGCGGCCAGCTTCCTGGCCCGAGCACAAGGCGCGGCTGCTGCCGCTTCTGCGTGAGATCGTGAAGCCGGCAGGCGAAGCCGAAGTGGTGTTGGCGATCGAGAATCACATGGATTTTCTCGCCGACGAGCTGGTGGAGCTGATCGAGGAGATCGATTCGCCTTGGCTCGGCATCTGTCTCGATACGGTCAATAACCTGCGCTTGCTCGAAGACCCGATGGTGGTGGCGGCGAAGCTCGCGCCTTACACGCGTGCGACGCATCTTAAGGATAGCGTGGCCTGGCGCGGCAGCCCAAGGGATTTCGCCTTCTGGCCGAGCGTGCCGCTGGGCCAGGGCATCATCGATATTCCCGCTGTGCTGGAGCTGCTCGCGAAGGCGGGCTATGCGGGTTTGCTCGCGATCGAGATCGACTACCTGCACCCGAAATGGGGTGAGGACGAAGAAGAAGCGATCGCGGAGAGCGTGCGGTATCTTAAGCAGGTGCTGGCGCAACCCTCATGGTGATGACGGTTGCGCCCGGCCGGCCTCGTCAATTGCCGGCAGAGCAAGCCGAATGTTATGCGCCGTGGGCAGCCTGGCTGTCGGTCGGCGCCTCCACGCGGTCCGTCATCCCGTAATCGCGAACGACATGAGCGATTCGCAGCCGATAGTCGGCGAACACGCCCGCCCGTCCCTCCGCCTGCGTCCCACGGTGTGAAGGCGTGTTCCGCCAGGCGCGGACAGCCTCCTCATCACGCCAGAACGACAGGGAGAGCAGCTTGCCCGGTTCGGACAGGCTTTGGAATCGTTCGACGGAGAGGAAACCGTCGATGCGCTCCAGCTCCGGCCGCAGCGCTGCGGCGAGGTCGAGATAATGCCGCGTTTGCCCTTCCGCCGGCCACACCTCGAAGATGACGGCAATCACGGCCGTGCCAGGGGTGCGTGCGAGGAGGCGTGCGGCGCCGAAGCAAGGCGGAGGAAAATACGGTCCTCCCGCAGGATGAACCTCTCACGCTTGGCGAACTCGTAGTTCTCTCGGCCAAGCGGGTCGTCTCGAAGCCGGGCTCGATACGCTTCGTAGGCAGCGAGGCTCTCGATGTTATAGACGCCATAGGCCGTAGTGAGCGAGCCTTCATGAGGCGCGAAATAGCCGATGAGATCGGCGCCGCAGCGCGGGATCGCCTGGCCCCAGTTTCGCGCATATTCCTCAAAGGCCGAAACCCGGAAAGGTTCGATTTCGTAGCGAATGAAGCAGGTGAGCATCTTGGGCTGCCGCCTTTTGCTGGGTTGCCCGTTGTTGGGCTGCCTGTTGTTGGGCTGCCTGGGCGTTATAGGCGGCGAAGAAGCGACGATGCTTCGGATCCGATCGAACTGTGAAAGAAAAAGAAGGAATCGGATCGCTACCTTATTGCTGGATACTGCGGGAGGCCCGTCCGATCCGGTTATTCCGCATGATGCACGTCCGCGAGCTTATAGACGTGTGTCGGTATGCCGGCCTCACGCGCCTTGATCTGCAAGGCGAGGATAAGCGAAGGAAACCGCACTCCGCCGATGCCTTGGGTGTGGAACCAGAGGCCGGTTTGTCGCGTCGGCTTCCACATATTCCTGAGCTCACCCTCCCACGGGCCCGGGTCATTGCCGATTCCCGAGCCGAATCCCCATACGCGGCCAACCTTGCGGGCCATCTCCTCCGGGAGGATCCGTGCGACTGTCGCCAGCTCATAGCCGGTTGCATAGATAATGACATCGGCCGGCAGTTCGCTTCCGTCGCTCAGCAACATGGCCTCTTCGCCGAGCGCCTCCACGCCGACGCCGCTCCGGAGCTTGATGCTGCCATTCATGATCAGCGCGGAGGCGCCGACATCGATGTAGTAGCCCGAGGGATCCCGCAATACCTGCGGGAATATGCCGGCCTCATCCTTACCGAACGTCAGCAGGAAGCCTGCTTTCCGCAAGCCTTCGTAGAAAGGTGCCTCCTGCTCTTTTACCTGTGCGACGAGCTCTCGGTGCATCTGCACCTGAACGCGCAGCGGCATCGAGGCGGACAGGAGATCCGCCATCTCCGTCGTCATCCCTCGCGCCTTCGCCTCATCACCATAGAGGCGGGCGAAAGCAGGGATCAGGGATTCGAGCCGCATCACGATCGTGGGGCTACGCTGGATCATCGTGACATCGCCGCCAGCCTCCCACAGTTCCGCGCAAATGTCGTGCGCGGTGGTGCCGGAGCCGATCACGACGCAGCGGCGCCCCGTATAGTCATCGCTTGCGCGGGGGGCGCTCGCGTGGCGCAATTCTCCTTTGAACTTATACATGCCCGGGATATCCGGCAGCTTCGGCTTTCCGAAAAGCCCGTTCGCGAACACGAGCTGCTTCGGATGGAGCGTGAGCGCCCGACCGTTGCGCCTGACATCCAACCGCCACTCACAGCGCGCCTCATCGAAGTCCGCGCTCAGACACTCGGTCTCCGTCCAGAGATCGAGATCCATCAATGTCCGGTAGGCGTCGAGCCAATCGGCGAACTGGTCCTTCGAGGCGTGAAGCGGCCATGTCTCCGGATAAGGGAAGTAGGGCATCTGGTCGAACCAGACTGGCGAATGAAGCGACAGAGACTCGTGCCGGTTGCGCCAAGTATCGGAAGGCCGGGCGCTTTTGTCGATGATCAGGGTCGGGACATTGAGTTGCTTGAGCCTCGCCCCGAGCGAGAGCCCACTGTGACCGGCACCGATGATCACGCAATAGGGCTGGCGCGTGATGCCGAGCTCCTTCGCGTCCTGCTCTCGCTGACGCCGCCAGCTCTTGCGCCCAGGCTGATATTGCAGCGGATGGCCGACCGGCCGCCGGGCGCCACAGGTTTCCTCGAAGCCCTTGAGCTCGGTCATTGCCGTGAACAGCATTCGGCATTTTCCATTCTTGAGCCGGACCACGGCATGGCAGCGCGCGGCCGCTGTCTCGAACGTCGCCATGGCTTCGATGTTATCGTCGTTCTGCTGAACGGGCCCGGCCAATTGCCATGAGGCGGGAGCGGTCCGCCTGAGACATGCATCGAGCATGTCACGAATCGCCTCCTGGCCCTCGGCGGTGTGGAGGTTCCAGGTGAAGGCCACGAAATCGCGCCAGAACGCATCGGGAAGGAAGAGCTCCGCGGTCCTATCGACGTCGCCGCGCGACAGCGCATCGTCGAACGCCGCGAGCCAGCCTTTTATGCCCCGATCCGGAGGAAGTGCGGTCATCGATGAGTCCTTGAATACCGGAGTACCGGCGCCCGCCGGCCATTCTGAAATCTGGCCGAGGATCATTACATTCCGTTTTCCGGCCCGTTGCTTTGGCCGGCCATTCGATTACAGCGGTAATTTGCGATGCGATTGGAGCGCCACGAGCGAAAAATGGTCATGCTCTCGAGCGGGATGGGTTCGCTCGCGCTCGCCCATCCCGCTCTCGGTTATTGTTTTCTCGCGTGATTCAGACCTCCGGTGTCCCCACCTCCGGTCATCACGCTCTCGCGCGGGATGGGATCGCTTGCGCTTCCTCATCCCGCTCTCGGTTATTGTTTTCTCGCGTGATTCAGACCTCCGGTGTCCCCACCTCCGGTCATCACGCTCGGTCATCACGCTCTGGGGCTTGTCTCCTCCGGCCCGAGCGTGATTGCGGTAAGAAGGGCCGGGACGAAAATCAGCGTGCTGAGAAGCGTGGCGCCGAGGCTCAGCAGCAGAAGCGTGCCCAGGCTCGCCGTGCCGCGATCGGCGGAAAGGGCAAGGGAACCGAAGGCCGTGCCGGTGGTGAGCGCGGAGAAGAGAATCGCGCGCGCTGTCGCCGAGGTGAGAAACTGCCGCCCGCCCGTGCGCCAGTTCATCACGAAATAAACATTGAACGAGACGCCGACACCGAGCAGCAGCGGCAAAGCGATGATGTTCGCGAAATTGATCGGAAGCGGCAGCCGCACGATCAGGATGGCCGTCAGCAGCCCAGAAAGCAGAAGCGGCATCATCACCAGCGCCACGTCACGCGGACGGCGCAAAATCACCCCGAGGATGATCGCGATGGCGATAAGGGCGCTGATCGCCGCGGTGCGAAAGGCACCGACGATGATGTCCGCGCTGCCGACGATATTCACAGCCGGGCCGCCGGCGTCGGGCGCCAAACTGCGGACGGCGCCGACGAAGCGACCAAGTCCCTGGCTGCTTTGCTCGCCGGGCTTGGCCAGGGCCTCGACCAGGGCGCGCCCGTCCGGGAGCACCCAATCCTGCTTGAGCGTGGCGGGAACGCTCGCGAGAGTGACGGGTTCCGCCGAAAGGGCCTCGCGGAGGCGGTTGATCTGGTCGGGCAGGAAGACAGTCAGTGCGTTGCTGGTTGCCAGCAGAACCGAATCGGGCGCGGTTTCGAGCGTCTTGAGATCCTGATCCAGGGCAACGAGCGGGGAATCGTGCGGCAGCTTGGGCAGGGCCTGGGTGAAGCTGCTGAGCGCCGTTCGGATGGCGAGCCGGAGCTCGGCAGGGGTGACGGCAGTCGTTGGCATATCGGCGGAGAGCGTGGGGCCGAGGATATCCTCCGTATCGGCGATCAGGGCCAGCTTCTGGTTCTGATCATTGGGCACGAAGGTGTGAATCGAGAGCACGGTTCCGACCGCGGGCTTGGCGCGGAGCGCGGCCGCGAGACGCCCTGCCGCCGCGACGTTCGGAGTGAGAATCTGGGCGCTGTAGGGATTGGTGACCGGGTTCTGCAATAGCCGGCGGAGCACCATGACGGCCTCCGAACGGGGGCTTCTTGTATCGAGCGGATCGCCATCGAAGGCGACGCGCGGAAGGACGGTGGCGCCGAGAACGGCAAGAGCGGCGAAGATGCCGAGCACGATCCGCGCCCGGCGGGCAAGGCCTCTCTCGAGCGGGGCGAGGATCTGAAAGCCGATCTCGGCCCGCTCGCCGCGTGGCCGGAAAAGAGTCAGGGCCGCCGGCAGGAAGGTCATCGTGCAGACGAAAGCGATCACCATGCCGGTGCCGGCGATCAGGCCGAGCTCGGCGACGCCGCGGAACTGGGTCGGCACGAAGGCAAGGAACCCTGCCGAGGCGCCAAGAGCGGCGACGAGGATCTGGCTGCCCGCGCCCGCGGCCGTGGCGGTGAGCGCCGCCGGGGTCTGGCCCGTCAGATAGCGCATCTCACGAAAGCGGACGCTGAACTGGATCGAGAAATCGACCGCGATCCCGACGAAGAGGATGGCGAACGCCATCGAGATCAGGTTGAGCGTGCCGATGGCGATCGCGGCGAAGGTGGTGGTGAGCAGGAGGCCGAGCATGAGCGTGAGCGCGATCGGCACGACGATCCGCCAGCTTTTGGCGGCGAGGAAGAGCCAGAGCGTGACCAGGAGGATGGTGGCAATCGTCCCGCTCACCGCCCCCTTGAGCACGCTCGCGAACTGCTCGTCCGAAAGGGCGATCTGGCCGGTGATGCCGACATGGACGAGACCCTGCTGCACATAAGGCAGCCCATCCAGAATCTTGTGCAGCTCGGCGGTCGCGACGCCGCCGGGTTGCAGCGCGCCGTAGTCGAGGCGGGGCTGCACCAGCACGATGCGGCTGGTTCCCCCCTCCGAAGCCACCGGACCCGAAAGAAGATTGAGCCAGGAAAGGGGTTGGGGCTGCCCGGCAAGGGCCCCGGCGATGGTTTGGTGGATGGCCTGAAAGGCGGACGCATAGGGGGTGAGATCGACCCCGCCATGCACGAGCCCGAGGGCCATGAGCGAGAGGGCGGAGAAGAGACCGCGGCCGGTCGGGTCGGCGACGAGCTGGCCGAGCAGCGGCTGGGCGGTGATCAGCCGCTCGAGCAGGGAGCGAAGATCGGCCTCGGAGAGAAAAAGCAGCCCCTCCTGGCTATAGAAGGGCAGGGCCTGCGGGTTGCGGGCCGTGACGAAATGCGCGGGATCGGCCCGAAGCGTCCGGACGAGCGCGGCGGCCGTGGCATCCGACGCCTCGGGTATGGGGGAGTCGAGCACCACGACGAGAAGGTTGCTGAACTGTGGAAAGGCGTGGTCGAGCGCGATCTGCTGCTGCCGCCAGGGCAGGCTGCTCGGGAACATCTGGTCCGTGTCGGTGATGATGCCGAGATGGCCGATCGAATAGAAACAGCCCAGCCCGGCAAGGACGAGGCCCGCGCAAAAGACCGGAGCCGCATGGCGGCGGCTCCAGTCGACGAGGCGGGCAAGCAGGCTGGCGAGCGTCATGCCACGGCGGCTTTCCTCCGGCACGGGTCGCCCGACAAAGCCGATTTTCCGCCCGGCCGCAACCGCCGCCCGGACATGCCTGAATGCACTGCGGAAAGGCGGGGCCTGCCCCGCCCGCCACCGGCTTCGTTGCGCTTGCCGCCGCCCCGGCGGCTTGTTACTCCGCCGGGTCGGAGGGCCCGGCATGCGCGTGAAGGATGTGAGGAAGGTGGTGCTCGCCTATTCGGGCGGGCTCGATACCAGCGTGATCCTGCGCTGGCTGCAGAACACCTATCGCTGCGAGGTGGTGACCTTCACCGCCGATCTCGGCCAGGGCGAGGAGCTGGCCCCGGCGCGGCGGAAGGCCGAGCTTCTGGGCGTGAAGCAGATCTTCATGGACGATCTCAGGGAGAAGTTCATAGCCGACTTCGTCTTCCCGATGTTCCGCGCCAATGCCCTCTATGAAGGGCAGTACCTGCTCGGCACCTCGATAGCCCGGCCGCTGATCGCCCAGCGGCAGATCGAGATCGCGGAGGAGGTGGGGGCGGACGCGGTCGCCCACGGGGCCACCGGCAAGGGCAACGACCAGGTCCGGTTCGAGCTTTCCTATTACGCGCTCAAGCCCGATGTGAAGGTGATCGCGCCCTGGCGGGAATGGGATCTCACCAGCCGCACCAAGCTGCTCGCCTTCGCCGAGGCAAACCAGATCCCGATCGCGAGGGATAAGCGCGGCGAGGCGCCCTTCTCGGTGGATGCCAACCTGCTGCACTCCTCCTCGGAGGGGAAGATCCTCGAGGACCCGGCCATCGAGGCGGACGAGATCGTCTATCAGCGGACCATCCGGCCCGAGGACGCGCCGGACGAGGCCACCATCCTCACGATCGATTTCGAGCGGGGCGACCCGGTGGCGGTGGACGGGGAGAAGCTCTCGCCCGCTTCGCTGCTCACCCGGCTCAATGCGCTCGGGCGGGCCAACGGCATCGGCCGGCTCGACCTCGTCGAGAACCGCTTCGTCGGCATGAAGTCCCGCGGCGTCTATGAGACGCCGGGGGGAACGATCCTGCACGCGGCGCATCGCGGCATCGAATCGATCACGCTCGACCGCGAGGCGGCGCACCTCAAAGACAGCCTGATGCCGAAATATGCGGAGCTGATCTACAACGGCTTCTGGTTCAGCCCGGAGCGGCGGATGCTCCAGGCGCTGATCGATGAGAGCCAGAAATCCGTGAGCGGGCGGGTGCGGCTCAAGCTCTACAAGGGCAATGTGAGCGTGATCGGCCGCGAAAGCCCGAACAGCCTCTATTCCCTGCGCGTGGTGACGTTCGAGGAGGATGAGGGCGCCTACGACCAGGCGGACGCCCAGGGCTTCATCAGGCTCAATGCGCTGAGGCTCCGGCTCGGCGCGATGGCGGGCCGCCGCGGCGGGGCTCTTTAAGAGCGGGTAGAAAGTGCTATGCACTTTGATGAAGGATCAGAAAGAAGGAGACTTCTTTTTCTGAAGAAAAAGAAGCAAAAAGACTTTTCTCCGTTTTCCGGACCAGGCGCTGGCTGTGGACTATGAATGAAAGGATGGAAGTTCTTTGGTTCTTTCTTTCAAGAAAGAACAGCTTCTCTAGATTCAAGGTCTGGCCTTGGGTTTTTCCGGAGCGCATGATCGGCGTGTAAGTGACGCCGATGAGGGGACCCGTATGCCCGTGCTCAACCGGATTGCCGATCTCGCGCCCGAGATCGCTCACTGGCGACAGGATATCCACGCCCACCCCGAGCTTGGGTTCGAGGAGCGGCGCACCAGCGCGCTGGTGGCGGAAAAGCTTGCCGCGTGGGGAATTGAGGTGACAACCGGCATAGCAGGCACCGGCCTTGTCGGCACGCTCCGCAAAGGCGGCTCCGGCCGCGCGATCGGGCTGCGCGCGGATATGGATGCGCTGCCGATGGAGGAGGCGAACGCTTTCGCCCATCGCTCCACCGTGCCCGGCGTCATGCATGGCTGCGGCCATGACGGGCACACCGCCATGCTGCTCGGGGCGGCGAAATACCTGGCCGAGACGCGCAATTTCGACGGCACTGTGCATTTCATCTTCCAGCCGGCCGAGGAAGGCGGCGGCGGCGGCAAGGTGATGGTGGATGAGGGGCTGTTCGCGCGTTTCCCCTGTGATGCCGTTTACGGCGTGCACAATGATCCGGGCCTGTCCCTGGGCAAGATGGTGGTGATGGAAGGCGCGGTGAACGCCTTCTCCGATCGCTTCTGGATCCGCATCCGGGGGCTCGGTGGCCACGCCGCGCGGCCGCACCGCGCGATCGATCCGGTGGTGGTCGGCGCGCAGATCGTGCTCGCATTGCAGACGATCGTCGCGCGGCGGATCGATCCGATCGATTCGGCGGTGATCTCGATCACCCAGTTCCATGCGGGCAGCGCCGGCAATGTCATTCCCCCCGATGCCGCGCTCAACGGGACGGTGCGCACGCTGAAGCCTGCCGTTCAGGACGAGATCGCGCAGCAGATGGACGCGATCGTCCGTTCGATCGCGATCGCGCACGGGGCCGAGGCGAGCCTCGAATACAATCGCGGCTATCCGCAGGTGGTAAACGCGCCGGAGCCGACCCGGAGTGCCGCCCGCGCGGCGGCGAAGATCGTGGGGGAGGACAAGATCATCCACCGCACGCCCCCGCGCATGGGGGGCGAGGATTTTTCCTACATGGCGAATGCGGTTCCGGGCTGCTTCGTCCGCATCGGCCAGGCCGGCAAGACGGCGGGCAAAACACCGGTCCACCACCCCGAATACGACTTCAACGACGAGATTCTGCCTATCGGCGCTTCATTCTGGGCCACCCTCGTGGAACAGGAACTCGCGCGGGAGTAAAAGTACAAATTTAGGCGCCTTGATCGGGGGCCCTGCCCCCGAACCCCTGCCAGGGCCTTGAGGCCCTGGACCCCATCCGCTTCGGCGCTACGCGGACGCCCTGAGAGCAGAAGGCGGCTCATCTTCCGAGGCAGATAGAGTTTTCGAGTAACCTCCACACTGCGCAGCTCTGACTTCCGCTGCCACCTTCTTATGGCCGTCAGCCTGCATTGCCGCGAGCGACCATACAGGTGGACAACCGACATAGGGAGCTTGTTCGAAGAGCATCAGTTTAGCGCCAAAGTCAGCCATTTGACGAGACAACCCCCGTTCCAGAAAAGTAGCCCCATGCCAATGACATTGCTTATATATATTCTTGATTCTATATCAGAACATTAAGCAAGGAAGCCAAGTTTTTGTTCACCGCGAATCACGAATCCATCCACAACAAAACGTTCAACGTTGGGTACCGCGCGGTCGACACAGAGTTCGACAACCCGCTCTCCGCGAACGCGGCGATATCTCCAGTGAGAATAGTCGTAATTGGCTATTCTTTGAAACGTCCCATGATCACGCGGGTGTGGCATGGGCTTCGTGCATCCGCTGTTGATCGGGCAGAGCCATATCTTTGAAAAAAAAGCCTCGATGATTGCTCGCGTATCAAGTACAATCACTTCATGTTCGATATTCTGGTAAGCGCGCGCGCCGGTGAGGCGTAACAACCTGCTCTCCGTCAGCCAGAAGAATACCATGCCGTTCAGCCGCGTATACCAATCCGCCGGGCTCACACTCGACGGCAACGCGCGACGTAATCCCTCGTCACTCATAGGTATCTGATCCCGGATCGAAACTTTCCCAAGCCTATCGTCAGAAATCTCAATGATATTTGGCCGATGTCGCCGTTCGATGCTCTCTCTTCGCTGTCCATCAATGCCGAACAGGTCCAAGAGGGCTGTCGTGCTCAAAAGCCCGTGGCGACGTATGCCGTCCCACGCGCCACGTTCCGCCATGTGAAAGAGCCGCGGACAATCCGCGATAAGCTCCTCAACCTCTTCAGGACTCACCAGTTTCGCCGATCAATTACGTTCCGCCAATCGAACGCCGTCGAGATCATTGAAACCGGTCTACCCGACACGCGCTCCATTTCTTCGATAAAGCGCCTCGTTTCCTCGGTGAGCTGCTCCACACGGTATGCCTTTCTATTTTCGACCGAGAGGTAATCCGCAAAGGTTAATGCGATGTCCGTTGGACCATTCAGTTGAACTGCTCGCTTGAACATAAACCAATCGAACTCGGCCAAACGTCTTTGCCTATTCGTTGTAGTCGTTTTCTCAGTTTTCAGCAACTCGTTGACGTCAATCCCAGATCTTTCAGCCAGTTTCTCATAGCTTATTTCTATACCAATGGGCCCAGAAGGGCCGCCCACGCGAATCGGATAGGTGCGACAAACCATTATGACCTTTTGCACGTTCGTCGGAGCAATACCGGCGTCAGCAAGGCATCCCGCAACTGTGGTGTCACGCGACGTAACGTGTGGATAAAGTCCGTGGTGCATTGATAGAAGGGTGCCTTGCGTCCCCTCCAGCATGATGCGCTTTCCACGAGTTAGGTGATCTTCGAGAATCGCTTGAGCTTCCCTTATATAAGGCTTCAGTTCGGAAACGTCTTTTGCTAGGCGAACGTCGCCGCCATTCTTATACGAACCGCGGCCAGAGATTTTCCGCGCTGTGGCGAAGCCAACACCTTGTGCGGTTGAACCAATGCTGCCTAAAGCTTTAGTTTCTGCGTCTCTATCTGCAGTCTCGATAATCATCGCCTGCGGATCAATGCTTAGTCGCTTGAAATCTATCTGATGTGTAGAAATCTCGCTCTGCAACTTCGGGACATAGATAACCGCGCCAGCGCCGAGCAGCAGGTGAGCATTGGGCGCACGCTCAGTGCCAGACGGAAGGTGGAAATATTTCTCAGGCTGGGGAAGAGCAAATACTTGATGCCCAGCGTTAGGCCCTCCGACGCGCATCAGCAAGTCGTATTCGGGAGCGATGTGACCAACGATATTCCCTTTACCCTCGGAACCGTACTGCCCGCCGACAATCACATCTACCAATCTTGTGTTTCGACGCGGATACAAATTCAGCAATGCCGTTGCGCGAACTAGAACCGCCTCCTCCGAACAGCGATCTGTCGCAACAACAATATCCGCCAAGTCTGCAAGGGTTTCTATGTTTCTCTCAGTTTTGTTGCGCTTGATCTCGTCATAACTGGTCGGCTGATCCGCCGACTGATTACGAGAGTCGTAGCGCCGGCGCAGTTCATCTGGTTCGGCGGTAAGGTGTATATGATGCACGTCGGCGCCGAATGCGGATCGGATCGCGTTGATCTGACCAACGATTCGGACTGAGTCAACAACAAACAAGCCAGATGGTACATCGCTTCTTGAGTACTCATCTATGATTTGCGCAAGTGCATTTCTTACCCACTCGCCGCCGTCCACACGATCAAGAGCGTCACCAGCACGTTGAAGGGCCTGCCTGTTGTCTCTCGTCCTTGGTCGTATCCATAATATCAATTTGCGCGTCTTGACGATCTGTGCCCCGTGACGATCTACGAGTTGCTTCGCGAGCGCGGATTTTCCGGAACAAATCGCTCCCGACAGCACCACAATTCGCAGAGAGGAATTGTGCATTTCTATAATAGTTCTAGTTGTAAGCGCTTAGGAGGAAGGTCATACACCGTTACACTAATGCCATTTCTGACCAACGTATCCTGGACAAGATTCTCTATCGTTGCCCAGTCTCCACGCGCGTCGCCGGTACCAATGCGCGGCATATGTACGCTGGCGCGTCTCCGTGTCGCTTCCTTGCAAACATGGAGCAATGCCTGTTCCAGTGCAGCGTAACGAATTCTTGGAGCAGATGAGACACCGTATCCTGATTGCGCTACGAGGCTTGCGACAATCGTAATCTTGTCGACGTCCGCCACATGCACTAAGCCCAAAGATCTACGGCCAAGTTTCGCTATCCAATGCGAGAAAGCTTGCTCTGCTTCCGGGTACTTCTGGGCCATCTGCCGAGCAATTCCACCTCCCCATTTCAAAGCACGGTTATTTACCAGTTGGCAAATGATCTTGGGTTCATCTCCGCGAGGAGAAAGAGCGTTCCCATTAACATACTTGATTGGAAGATGGCCTTCTGCGGCTCGTTCAAAGTGAACTAATCCAATTGCGCGCGGTAAAGGATTGCCAGGATATGCTGGTATCCCAACATATTCCACTTCGAACGAGTCGTCATTTAGCCAAGACTCGACACCATAGTCTGTAAAGCCGATTGCTGTGCATCTGTATACGGCGCTATTGGGCGGGATTACTTTGCCTGTGATCGGCGGCGTAGGTGCGACAGGTGATGAGATATAGTAGTCGACTCTATAAGACCACTTTCCATCGGGTAACTGAAAAGGAGATGCGCAAAAGACGCCGATTGATGCACGAGCTGTCTTCGCAAAACGTATCATAAAAGCTTCGGCGGAAACATCAAAGCGTGCACGCGACTTCATCAACTCTGGGATGCGAGTTATGGTTTCACTGGGTGCAAAACTACCAATCGGCATAACAAATTCAGAAGCAGCTAGATTGCAAAGCATCTCAAGCTGCCACTCGTCTTTGACAGACCCTGTACCGCCCCGATGTCTGACTTCTTCAAGTGCATCTGGAAAGAGGAGATGCGCAGCTTCATGGGCTATAGAAAAACGGACGCGTTCGCGAGATTGGCTAGGATTGAATTCGATGACTGCCTTACCGTTGATCTCAACTGTTCTTGCATCTGCAATGTCGTAGTTTGGCACGACTTTGGCACCGAGCATCTCCGCAATCTTAATCGGGTTGTAGGGTGGACCGCTCCATCCACTCTCAAGAGCAGCCAAAGCTAGCTCACGAGCTGTGGTTTGAATCTTAGCGACCGGATCCTCGGTGCCTGAGAACGCGACGACGGAAGGATTACTCCAGTTGACCATTGCGGTACCGAATGCGGATGAAGTAACGGCGCGATGCTTCGAGTCGGTTGCAATTCTAGCGATGATTTTAATGTTCGGCGAGGGGAGGCTGTAGGTAAGCTGCGGCCAACGGCTTCTCTCCCAAAGGATCAGGTCGGCTTCCTGGGGCTTTCCCAGTTAGGCCTTTTCGACCAGCAGCGATATAATGAACTCTCGCTTTGGCTTTGGGCCGATCGTAGGACAATAAGCTGAACGAATGGTGGCTTTTCTGGTCTTTGACCTGAAGCCCGCCGGTCCGGATTCGGCCAAGACGCGACTTATGATGCAGACGATCGAAATAGCCGTCACTGGATCGTTCGCACCCATCGCACAGCGACCAGCGGGTATCCGTTTCTGGCAGACTTCAGGCGTTGGGCAAGTTCCCAAGCCGGTCAAGGGGCAGAGGGAAAGTCGGTGGTCGCTTGGCCACAGCAATCTGGGGCGCCCACTACTGAGAAAATTTCGTGCCATCTTGATAATAAAGCCCATTTTTCCTTACATATGTGTCTACAGTAAGGGCTTGGCATGGACACGCTCACCGTGGCCGCAAAGAGGACAAGTCACGTTGCGCTAGGGTCTCCTGAAGCATCTGGGCGTGTACCCCGGTGAGAAAATTGTGGTGGAAAAGCTTCCCGATGGTCGGATCGAGATGAAGGCCGCGCGGCCGGCCGGGAAGATCTCGGATGTCTTCAACTTTCTGAAGCGAGATAAGGCGTCATCGTTGTCGATCGCGGAAATCAAAGAAATTTCGAGACAGGGTTGGTCCTGCAAACGATGAAGGACTCCGCCGACACCAACCTCCTGGTTCGAGCGATCATGGGTGGTGATGAGCGGCAAAGCAAAATCGCCCAAACGGAATGGGCTACAAAATCCTCTCTGCTGACATCGCGGAAGCGATTCGCCGCTTGATCGACAGTGCGAATGTCGTGGTCAATCGGTCCGCCCGTGGAAGCTGGCTTGGCGCTGTTGGACGCCAGTGGCGATTTTATCGACGGCATCATCGCACAAGGAGAATCCATTCGCCTGCTGGCATAGTCATCGGATTTGACGGTTGGCGTCCATCACGAAACGGATGGGGGTCTGGGGCCTCCAGGCCCCAGCGAGGATGCAAGGGGCCGAGCCCCTTGCCAGGGGTCCAGGGGACAGCGTCCCCTGGTCACCTCTGATAAGGCAGCGGCAGCAGAAGAAGGGCGGGAACGCGCACCAGCCCGTTGGGGCCGGGCAGGATCACCTGCGCGTCGGGCGCGTGGTCGGCGAGCATTTCGCGGCAGGCGCCGCAGGGCGGCACCACGGCCGGATGCCGGTGAGGCTCGTCCGGTTTCGGGTGGCGCACCGTGACGATGGCGGCGATCGTTCCATCCCCTTCGATCAGCGCGCGCCCGAGCGCGGTCGCCTCGGCGCAGATCGAGAGGCGCCCCACGGTCGCGCCGAGATGCAGGCCGGTGAAGATCCGGCCGCGCCCGTCGCGCGCCGCCGCCGCAAGCCTGTGGCGCCAGGGATGAAAATATTGCAGCAACGCCGCCTCGGCGGCCGCCACCAGCGCGTCATCCTCCGGGGTGAGGGGCTGGCCCCGGGTGAACGACCCGGTAAGCGACCCGGCGAGGGACCCGGCGGGCTTATCAGTCAGCCGCCTCGGCCTCCTCGCCGACTTCGGAGGACAGCATCGCCCCCGCCACGATGCCCGCCTGAGCGCGGATCTTCCCCTCGATCGCATTGGCGATTTCGGGATTGTCGCGCAGGAAGCGCTTCGCATTCTCCCGTCCCTGGCCGATGCGCTGGGAATCGTAGCTGAACCAGGCGCCCGATTTCTCCACCACGCCGGCCTTGACGCCGAGATCGATCAGCTCGCCCGTCTTGCTGATGCCTTCGCTGTACATGATGTCGAACTCGACCTGCCGGAACGGCGGCGCCATCTTGTTCTTCACCACCTTGATCCTTGTTTCGTTGCCGATCACCTCGTCGCGGTCCTTGACGCTGCCGACACGGCGGATATCGAGCCGGATCGAGGCATAGAATTTGAGCGCATTGCCGCCGGTGGTGGTTTCCGGGTTGCCGAACATCACCCCGATCTTGAGGCGGATCTGGTTGAGGAAGATGAGCAGCGTGTTGCTGCGGGAAACGCTGCCGGTGAGCTTGCGCAGCGCCTGGCTCATCAGCCGCGCATGCAGGCCCACATGCGTATCCCCCATCTCGCCTTCGAGCTCGGCGCGGGGAACGAGGGCGGCGACGCTGTCCACCACCAGCACATCCACCGCGCCGGAGCGGACGAGCGTATCGGCGATCTCGAGCGCCTGCTCCCCGGCATCGGGCTGGCTGATGAGGAGATTCTCGACATCGACGCCGAGCTTGCGCGCATAGATCGGGTCGAGCGCGTGTTCGGCATCGATGAAGGCGCAGGTGCCGCCCATCTTCTGCGCCTGGGCGATGGCGTGCAGCGCGAGGGTCGTCTTGCCGGAACTCTCCGGGCCATAGATCTCGACGATCCGCCCGCGCGGCAGCCCGCCGATGCCGAGCGCGAGATCAAGCCCGAGCGAGCCGGAGGAGATGACATCGACCGCCTCCTCCCCGGCTCCGGCCCCCATGCGCATGATGGAGCCTTTGCCGAAGGCGCGTTCGATCTGCGCCAGCGCGGCGTCCAGCGCCTTGTTCTTCTCCATAACCACCCCCGTTTGGTGCCCCGTCTTGGTGAGCGTTTCTCAACCTGAAGCAGAAAGAAAAGGTCGCACGCTCTCTGTAAGGTTGTCGAGCCGCGACCGTTAACAGAAAATAGAACAAATTCACAACGCGTCTCTGCGAACTTCGTTAAGAAATTACCCCCGTTTTGTTCTCGGCGCCTCTTCTATCGCCCCGTGGGCGATTCGATCAAGGAATTCGGCAAGGAATTCGGCGCGGGCATCGTTTGGGCCGCCTCCGCCATCAGGGAAAGCAGGCTGGCTAGGCGGTAGGGCTTGGGCAGGAAGGCAATGCCTTCGTCCCGGAACGTGTCCTGCCCTCCGTTTTCCGCGTATCCCGAAACCAGGATCGCCGGCAGCCCCGGCCAGTGCGTGCGCAAGATTCTGACGAGGGTTGGCCCGTCCATGCCGGGCATGGCCATGTCCGAGACCAGAACATCCGGTCGCGTGAGCTGGCCGAGATTCGCGAGCACCGAGTCGGCCGACTCGGCCAGATGCACTTCCCATCCCCCTTGCCGGAGCGCGAGCTCGGCAACGCGGCCGACCGTGGGCTCGTCCTCCACCAGAAGAGCCCGGCGCGGCCCTTTGGCCGTCGCGGCCGCTTCCGGCGGAGAGGGGTCCGGCGCCGGCCCTGCGAGCGGCGCGGCCGCGCCGGAACAGGGCAGATAGACGCGAAAGCAGCTTCCGCGGCCAGGCTCGCTTTCCACCGTGATGAAACCGCGGGCACGGCGGACGAGTCCCCGTACGCTGGCAAGGCCGAGCCCGTTGCCGCCTTCCGCGCGGCGCGTGGTGAAGGAAGGATCGAAGATGCGGGGCAGGATCTCGGGCGCGATTCCTTTCCCCGTATCGGTGAGCTCGATCCGTGCATAGCGGCCCGGCGGGACCGTCTCGAACCTTTGCGCAAGCGGCTGGGCGAGCGCGACCGTGCCGCTCCGCACGAAAAGCTGGCCCCCCTCCTGCATGGCATCCCTGGCATTGATCGCAAGATTGATCAGCACGCGGTCGAGTGCGGCGGGCGCGATCTCAGCCACCGGACCCGGCTCCTCGAGGGCGAGCGCCAGCGCCACCTGGCTGCCGAGCAGCCGGCGCAGCAGGGGCGCAAGCGCGCCGATGCTGGGGGTGATGGGGGTGGCTTGCGGCGCGGACGGCTGCGGATCGCCGGAAGCGAGGACCTGGCGCACCAGCTCCGTCCCGCGGTCGGTGCCCGCCAGGATCTCGCGGACATTGCCGAGCGTGGCGGAATCCGCATCGCGCGCAAGGATCAGCGCGCCGGCGCCGGCGATGGCGGTCAGAAGATTGTTGAGATCGTGCGCAAGCTCGGCCGTGAATGCTTGCGGGCGCGGCGTCTCGGTGACCCAGAGCAGGAGCATGCCCGGCTTGCCGGACGCCGCGCGCAGCGTCTGCGCCACGATGTGGGCCTCGATTTCGCCCCTCTCCGCGGTTGCTGCGAACCGTGCCGCGAAGCGCCGCGCCCCCGTCCTGCCGGTGAGCGCCAACTCCTGCGCGATGCGGCTCCACGCCTCCGGAGCGAAGAGACGATCGGCGCGGGCTCCGGGCGCCAATCCCTCCATGCGGCCGATGATGCGGAGGAGAGCTTCGTTCGCCTGCACGAGCCGGTGATTGCCGTCGAGCAGGAGAAAGCCCATCGGCACGCTCTCCAGAGCCATGCCGAGGAGATCATCGCCTGCGGTGAATTTCGACACGGGTGTCGGGCGCATCCTTCGCCGCGCGACGAAAGCAGGATGCACCGCGCCACGCTGACCACAGGCCGTCATAAAACCGGGGCTATCATCAAAAAGGGGCTGTCATCAAACGATGAAACCTGGGGCGTTTCGTCGGATCGAAGATGCGAGCCGGAAACGCGGCGACAAATATCGGCGCAGGATTCACCTTGGCAATTTCGCGGATTTGCGCCGCCATTGCGTCCACCCCTTCGCAGTCATCTCTGTTGCCGCCTTCCTCTCACGCAGTGACACCGGAAGGGCGCCAAGCAAAGGCGAGGGAAGATAATATTTTGGTAATCGCAGCAGCGTGGAATCTCGCCACCGCATCCGGCGCAGACTGAAGCAGGATCACGTCCGCTCGACAAGTTTTCGTGTGATGAATGTGATTGATGGGCACATCATCTCGGCGCTTGCGGTGCTCGCCGCGATTCTCGCGCTTCACAAGGATCGGCGAGCCAGCAGGGAGCCGAGCCGGGCCATCACGCCCGGCGCCGCTTCGGGTGCGATCGCGGCAAAGCTGAGCCGAAGGTAGGGAGCGGGCGCCTCGGCCGGAAACCAGTGCCGCCCGGGGCTCAAGAGGATATCGGCACGCCTTGCATCCTCCGAGAGGGCGAGGTCCGAGACAGCTTCGGGAAGACGCACCCAGAGATGCAGGCCGCCCGGCGGAAGATGCGGCAGGGATTGGGCGCCGAGTCGCGCGCGGACCGCGTCGGCAAGGGCATCGCGCCGGGCGCGCAGCGCGGAGCGCAACGTGCGCAGGTGGCGCGGCCAGGCCGGCGCGATCAGCAATTGCACGGCAATCTCCTGCAGCAGGCCGGAGACGAAGAAATCATCGATCAGGCGGGCCGCGCGCAGCCGCTCCAGCGCCGCCCCGCGCGCGGCGATGGCGCCGATCCTGAAACCGGGGGCTGCGCATTTCGTGAGCGAGCGCACATAGATGACATGCCCGCCCGCATCACGGATGGCGAGCGGCGCGGGTGCCGCTTCGGTATCGAGCGGAAAATCCCGCGCCCAGTCATCCTCGATCACGAAAGCCTGGGCGCGCCGGACGATCTGAAGCACCGCACCCCGGCGATCCGTCGCGAGGACCGCGCCGGTCGGGTTGGCGTAAGTCGGCTGGCAATAGAGCAGCCGGGCGCCGCTTGAGCGAAAAGCCTCGGCGAGCAGGTCCGGGCGCAATCCGTCGGCATCGATCGGGACGGGCACCGGATGAAGCCCCGCCGCCCGCGCCGCGGCGAGTGCGCCGACATAGGTCGGGCTCTCCACGAGCACGGGGTCGCCGGGCGCGGCGAGGGCACGGAAGGCGGCGGCGAGCGCGGCCTGGGTGCCCGGGCAAATGGTGATCTCGTGCGGCTGGAAGGCGCCCGAGGCGGTCGCGAACCAGGCGCGCAGCGCCTCGAGCCCTTCCGGGGCGTGCCGGCCCCAAAGGCCGGGGCGGCGGAGCGCGCGCGTCGCGGCGCCGGTGAGCAACGCGGTCGCCTGCAGTTCCTCGGGCAGATACCCGGCATTGAGGGCGAGCGCGCCCGGGCTCGGCATCGAAGCCAGCTCGGCCAGGGCATTCGCCGTCGCATCCCCGGTCGCGCGTGCCGGGCCGAGCGCCATGGTCTGCCAGTCGAGATCGGTCGTGCCCGTCACGCCCGGAGCGGAAGGCGGCGCCGCGACGAAAGTGCCCTGGCCGGGACGCGCCTCGATGAGGCCTTCCTCGACCAGCCGCCGCAGGCCGGTTTCGATGGTCGCCGGGCCGGCATGGAGCGTGCCCATCAGCGCCCGCACCGAAGGCAGGCGCGCGCCACCCTTCTCCCCGGCGATGAGGCCGCGAAGGTGTTGAATAACGCGCTCGGCACTGTTATTGGTCTTCATGACAAAACAGAGTAACGTTATCGCGATCGCCACGATAACGCAATCGCTGCTGATGCGGCTTCGACGGGTGCGCGCATGATCGCGAGCCTGGTGAGCCTCGCCCTTTTTTGCTTCGCCATGTCGGCCACGCCGGGACCGAACAATGTGATGGTGATGGCCTCGGCAGCGCGCTACGGCGTGCGGCGGACTCTGCCGCATGTCTTCGGCATCGCCTTCGGTTTCCCTCTGATGCTGGTCCTGGTCGGCGCGGGCGTCGGCGCCGTCATCGTCGCATCACCGCCGCTCCATCGCCTGTTCGAGATGGCGAGCGCGCTTTTCATGCTGTGGCTTGCCTGGCGTATCGCGACGGCCGGCCCGCCGCACGCGGCGGCTCCCGATTCGCGCGCGCGGCCGCTCACCTTCTTCGAAGCGGCGTTGTTCCAATGGGTGAACCCGAAGGCCTGGGTGATCGCGGTCGCCGCGATCGCGCTCTATACGCGTGGCGCTCAAGGGCTTCATGCCGGCTTCTGGATCGAAATCACCGTGATCGCCGCGGCCTTCGCGCTGATCTGCCTGCCCACCTTGCTCGGCTGGGCCGCGTTCGGGCGAGGTGCCGGCGCATTCCTCAGGAGCGAGCTTCATTTTCATCTCTTCAATGGCGCCATGGCCGTCCTGCTTGTCCTGGCGCTGATCCCGCTCGCCTGGGGCGGATAGAGCGTGATCGCCGGAGACGGACTCAACCGTGGGCGTGAATCACGCGGCAAAAGCCATTCCCGGAGAACGAAAATGAACGAGAAGGCGCGGGTCGCCTATGTCACGCTCGATGTCTTCACCGATCGCGCCTTCGGCGGCAATCCGCTTGCGGTCGTCCTCGATGCGCGCGGCCTTTCGGATGCGGAGATGCAGGCGATCGCCGCCGAGTTCCATTATTCCGAGACCACCTTCCTGCTGCCGGCGGAGGATGCGCGGCACACGGCGCGCGTGCGCATCTTCACCCCCGTCGGCGAGCTTCCTTTCGCGGGCCATCCGAATGTCGGCACGGCGTTCGTCGTCGCCAATCTCGGCACGCTGTTCGGCAAGCCGATCGGGGACTCGCTTCTGTTCGAAGAAGGGGCGGGCCTGGTGCCGATCGCCCTCATCAGGGAGGATGGCATCGTCGTCGGCGCCCGGCTGACAGCACCCCGGCCTTTGGCGCTGGGACCCGAGGTCACGCCCGGGATTGTCGCCGAATCCGTTGGTCTCGACGTGGCGGAGATCGTGGCGAAGCCTTATCCGCCGGTGATTGCCTCGGTCGGGCTGCCCTTTCTCTTCGCTTCGCTGGCGAGCTGCGCCGCGCTCGCGAGATGCCGGCCTGCCGCGCAGGCTTTTGCCCGTCATTTTCCGATCGCCGATGCCCGGGCGATCCACCTTTCCGTGCGCGATGGCGCGAATGTGCGGGCACGTGTCTTCGTCGATCACGGCATGATCATCGAGGATCCGGCCACCGGCAGCGCCAATGTGGCGTTTGCCGCGCTCACCGCCGCGCGGCTCCCCGAGCCGGAGGGCGTGATCGCGCTCGATATCGTGCAGGGCGTGGAGATGGGCCGGCCGAGCCGGCTCGCGGCACAGGCAATCAAACGTGGGGGCAAGGTGAATACGGCCGAGATCGGCGGGCGGTGCGTCGCGGTGATGGAAGGCCGCCTTTCCTTCACGCGCGGAGCCGCCTGACCCTGGATCGAGGCGGCCTTTCCTGCGTCGCGCAGTTCAGCACGAAACATCTCCCCGGGGACGCATTCACCTCAATCCCGGATCGCAAGCGCGATTTCGCGGAAGAGGATCGCGGGCAGGCTGCCGCCATCGACATTCTTCGTCGGGCTCGCATCGTCATTGCCGAGCCACACGCCGATGACATCGCCATCCGTCCAGCCGACGAACCACGCATCGCGAAAGTCGGACGTGGTGCCGGTCTTGCCCGCGATCGTGCGTCCAGGGATGGCCGCATTGCGGCCGGTGCCACGGCTGACGACCGCGGTCATCATCTTCGCCATCATGGCGGCGAGGCTCGGGTCGATCGCGGGCAGGGGTTGCGGGACCCCGAGCGGAACGCTCCTTCCATTGGCGTCGATCGCCGTGAGCCCGTGGGGTGTGACGAGGAGCCCGCCATTGAAGAAGCTGCAATAGGCGCCGGCGAGCTGGAGCAGGCTCACATCGCCCGTGCCGAGCGCGAGCGAGGCGTTGTCCGGAAGTCTTGTCGTGATGCCGAGCCGGCGCGCCACACGGATGACGGCTTCCGGCCCGCCGACGCTGAGCAGAAGCCGTACGGAGGCGGTGTTGAGCGAGAAGGCGAGCGCCGTGGTGAGTGTGACGTTCCCGAGATAGGTCGGGTCGAAATCGTGCGGGCGATAGCCACCGATATCGATCGGCGCATCGAGCACGGAGCTCCCCGGCCGGAACCCCCTCTCGAGCGCGGCGAGCCACACGAAGGGCTTGAAGGCGGAACCAGGCTGGCGGAGCGCCAGCACCGCGCGGTTGAACGGGTTTTCGCGATAATTGCGGCCGCCGGCCATGGCGAGCACCGCGCCGGTCGCGGCGTTCAGCACGACGACGGCGCCCTGGTGCACGCCGGCGGAGTCGCCGGGGCCGGCGAGCAGGGAATCGAGCCGGCTCTCGACCACGGACTGCAACCCGCCATCGAGCGTGGTGGCGAGAACCGCGTCCTGGCCGGGCGGAAGATCGGGCCGCGCTGCCTCGGCCACCCAGTCGGCAAACCAGCCGCCGCCGATCGTGGGCGGCGGCGGGAAACGAATCTCGGTGGCTGCTTCCCGCGCAGCTTCCGGGGTGATGTCGCCGCTCGCCACCATTGCCGCGAGGACCTGCCTCCCGCGCGCTGCCGCCGCTTCCGGGTCGGCGAGCGGGTTCAGGGCCGAGGGCGCCTGCGGCAAGCCCGCGAGCACGGCCGCCTGCCAGAGCGAGACATGCCGGGCCGAGACACCGAAATAGATCCGCGCCGCCGCATCCACACCCCAGGCGCCCGAGCCGAAATAGACACGGTTGAGCCAGATCTCGAGGATCTCCCGCCGCGTGAAGGCGTGGGTGAGCCAGAGGGTGAGCAGCGCCTCCTGCACCTTGCGCTTGAGCGTGCGGGCATCGGTGAGGAAGAGATTCTTCGCGACCTGCTGGGTGATCGTCGAGCCGCCCTCGACGACCCGGCCGGCGAGCAGGTCGGCAAGCCCTGCCCGCGCCATGCCCAGCGGATCGAAGCCGGGCTCGGACCAGAAGCGCCGATCCTCGATCGCGACGACGGCCTCGGGCAGGAAGGGCGGCATCTCGGCGAGCGTCAGGGGCTGACCGACGACATCGCCATAGGTCGCGAAGATGCGACCCGCGCGATCCGCGAGCACGAGGCTCGGCCGGCGCACCGCGAGCAGCGCATCCTGCGGGCGGGGCAGATCGCGCGCGAACCACAGCACGAGAGCCGCAAGCGCGAGCGCGCTCCAGATCATGAGGATCAGGCCCCAGCGAAACAGGCGCCAGACTCTGGCGGGATGCCGCCTGGCTTGGATGGGCTGGGGGCGTTTGGCCGGCTTCTGCCGGGTCGCTCGGGCGGGATGCTTGACGCTGGCCATCGGCGCGGCTCCCGGACCATGCGCGGCGGAGGCCGGTAGCGTCAATTGCCTCCGTTGACGCCTCCCTTGCCGTCGCGCAGACGCTTTCGCACTATCGTCCCGGCAGCGGAGAGCGGGCGGAATGAAAGGCGTGTTCATCGACGCGAGCGATGCGCTCGGCGATGTCTATCGGAAAGTGAGGCGACCGACCGACCCCCCAGTCACGCTCTACGAGGAGGATCACGTTCCCCCCGAAGCCCTGCCGCGCCTGCTCGAGGGGCACGATTTCGTCATCGACGATCACAGCCAGCTGCCGACTGATGCAATGCGCGCCTGCCGGGGGATCCGGCATGTCATCTTCCTCGGCACGGGGGCGCGCAGCTACATGAACCCCGAAGAGCTCGCCGAGTTCGGCATAGAGGTTCACATCATCAAGGGCTATGGCGACACGGCGGTCGCCGAACACACGATCGCGCTGATGTGGGCGGCAGCACGCGGGCTTGCGCGCATGGACAGGCTGATCCGCCAGGGCGAATGGCCGCGTACCGAAGGAATGGAGCTTACCGGCAAGACAATCGGGCTGATCGGCTTCGGCGGCATCGGCGCGGAGGTGGCGCGCATCGCCTTCGGTGCCGGAATGCGCGTGCTGGCCTGGAACCGCACGAAGAAGCCGGCGCCCAAGGCAACACCGACCGTGCATTTCGTGCCGCTCGATACGCTGCTCGCGGAGAGCGATATCGTCTCGCTCCATCTCCTTCTGACCGACGAGACACGCGGTTTTCTCGGTGCAGAGCGCCTCGGGAAGCTTCGCCCGGGGGCCATTCTCGTCAATACGGCGCGCGGGGCGCTTGTTGACGAAGCGGCGATGATCGCCGCGCTGAAGGAGGGAAGGCTTGCCCACGCCGCGCTCGATGTCTTCGAGACCGAGCCGCTGCCGATGGGCCATCCGCTCACCACGCTCGAAAATGTCACGCTTTCGGCGCATAGCGGCTTCCGCACGCCAGAGGCGAGCGAGAAGCTCATCCGGAGCGGGCTCGACATCGCCTGCCGGCTGGCCGGCGGCGGCTAAGACAGGGAGGGAGGACGGCGCCTCACGCGGACGTGGCGGAACGGCAGACGCGGCAGACTTTGGCCAAAGGAGTGCCCGCGGGGAAACCCGCGGTGCAGAACCGCTCAAATTCGGGGAACGCCGACGGCCCGCCGGGCCGGGCCGATCCCGAGCCAAGCCCCGGTTTTCCGGGGAAGGTGTAGAGACTAGACGGGCGGCGCCCGCATGGCCCTCTCGGGCTGGGGCGAAGGGATAGTCCAGACCACGAACGCTGGCGGGGTGTTGCCCTGGCGGCGGCGGCGGAAGCCGAAGTGGCAAGAAAATCTGCTTCCCCCGTGGGGAGTGCGGGTTCGAGTCCCGCCGTCCGCACCAGTTGGCGAAAGGGATGAGCACGGAAATCCTGACCATCGGCCACTCCAATCACTCGGCCGAAAAATTTCTCACGCTGCTCGCGGAAGCCGGCGTCGCCCTGCTCATGGATATCCGTTCGGTTCCCTTTTCGCGCCGGGTGCCCCACGCCTCGCGTCCCCAGCTCATGGCGCTGCTCGCCGGAGCCGGGATTGCCTATGAATTTGGCGGTGACGCGCTCGGTGGAAGGCCGGGGCATCCCGATCTCCTCGTCGATGGCGTGGCCGATTACGAGCGCATGGCCGCGATGCCGGATTTTCGCGCGGGCCTGGCGCGTGTGCGCGAGGCGGCGGCGGAGCGACGCACCGTGCTGCTTTGTGCCGAACGTGATCCGCTCGACTGCCACCGTGCCTTGCTGGTCGGGCGGGCCCTGGCCGGGCAGGGGCTCGCCATCGTTCATCTCCTGGCGGACGGCTCGCGCGAGCGGCAGGCTTCGTTCGAGGAGCGGCTTCTTCGAGCGAGCGGGATGAGCGCCCCGGACCTGCTGGCCTCGCGCGAAGCGAGGCTCGCGGAAGCGTACCGCGCGCAAAGGCTGCGCGCAGGGCGGCGCCGATCGCGCTGAATCCATCCTCGCGAAGCCGATCTTCAGAATCACCCCGCCAGACGCCGCACGGCCGCTTGATCGAAGGAGAAGCCCCAGCCCGGCCGGTCGGGCAGCTTTGCGTGTCCGTTGCCGTCGAGTTCGATCCGGGCGCCATAGAGCTCCTCGAACCAGGGCATGTGCTCAAGGATCAGCGCGTTCGGCAGCGTGGCAAGCAGCGGCAGCGACATCTCGCTGTAAAGATGTGAGGATACCGGAATGGCGTAGGCCTCCGCGATATGTCCGGCCTTGAGAAACTCCGTCGGTCCGCCCATGCGCTGGAGGTCGGGCATCAGAATATCGGCGGATCGGGCCTCCAGCATGCGCAGCATGCCGCGGCTCGTATATTCGGTTTCCCCGCTTGCCAGCGGCGTGTCGAGAGCGGCGGCAATTGCCGCTTCTCCCGCGTGGTCGTCATAACGGATCGGCTCCTCGAACCACGCAAGGCCGAATTCCTCGAGCCGCCGTCCAAGCCGGATCGCGTTCGTCACCGTCATGTGCTGGTTGGCGTCCGCCATCAGCGGCACATCGGGGCCGATCGCCTCGCGCACCGCGCGCACGCGCGCGACATCCTCATCGTGGCTCGGCTTGCCGAGGCGCATCTTCATGGCGCGAAACCCCTGCTGAAGAAATGCCTCGGCCTCGCGTTGCAGCTCGTCGATCGACGCGGAGAGCCAGAGCCCTCCGCTTGCGTAGGCCGGCACTTCGGTGCGGCAGGCGCCGAGCAGCCGGGCAACGTTCAGGCCGGCTGCCTTGCCACGCAGATCCCAGAGCGCCATGTCGATCCCGGCGATCCCCATGGCCGAGACCCCCTGCGTGCCGAAGAAATTGAGCTCCCGCCACGCACGTGTGCGAAAGCTCCCGTCCAGCGTCGGGTCGAGGCCAAGGATCAGAGGCTCCAGGCTCCGCGCCATCTCGACGAGGACGGAAAGGCGCACACCGTTGAGCGCCATCGACAGCCCTTCGCCGACGAGCCCGGCATCGGTCTCGATAAAGATCAGCACCGAATCGGCCGAACGAAGCTCGCCGAGCGCGCTCAGAATCGGCTTGCGGAATGGCACCTGCACCGTTTTGGTCAGGAGACGCGTGATTTTCATCGGGCACTCCGACGTTATTGGGCCTTCGGGAAGGCGCTATGGCGGGCCAGCATGAAGGGATCCGGATCACAGCCAAGATCGGGTCCGTCCGGCACAGGAAGGCACGCGGCCGTTCACGCCTTCGGCGCGCATTGGTGCAAATCCTCCGAGCGCGGGCCATCCGGGCGGCCCACATTCCGCGCAGGCCACGGTGATCTGGAGTCCACGGTGATCTAGAGTCCCGTCATGGCCGCTGTCACGGAACGTGACAGAGCCCCGAGAGACGGAGACCCGAAGAATGGACGAAACCGGTGGTGGCTTGACCATGCACTTCATTGCGCCGGCCGCTGCGGCATGAGCGAGACCGCGGAAGCCGGGCAGGGCTGGGGCGGACACCACACGACGATCCGGGTCGCGCGGTCGGCGGACGGGCTTTGCGAGATCACGCTCGATCGTCCGGAGGTCTCCAATGCGCTGAATACGCAAATGGCCCGCGAGCTTTTGGAGGTTTTCGACCGGCTCAATGCCGAGCCGGAGCGCGCTCGTGTCGTGCTGCTGACCGGCGCCGGCGAACGCGCCTTCTGTGCCGGCGGCGATCTCAAGCAGCGGCTCGGCATGACCGACGAGGAATGGCAGGGCCAGCATCTGGTCTTCGAGCGGATGGTGCGCGCGATCCTGCTCGCCCCGATGCCGCTGATCGCGGTGGTGAACGGCGCCGCCTATGGCGGCGGGTGCGAGTTCGTGCTGCTGGCCGATTTCGCCTACGCCGCCGAGCATGCGAGCTTCGCGCTGACCGAGGTCACTCTCGGCATCATGCCCGGTGCCGGCGGCACCCAGACACTGCCACGGGCCGTGGGGCCGCGGCGGGCGAAGGAGATCCTCTTCACCGGCCGCCGCTTCACCGCGGCCGAGGCGCTGGAATGGGGCCTCGTCAACCGGGTGTGTCCCGGGCCGGCGCTGCTCGAGGAGGCGCGGGCCACGGCGCGGGCGATTGCCGCCAATGCACCCCTCTCGACCCGGCAGATCAAGCAATCGGTGAATGTGGGCGCGGCGATGGAGCTCGGTGCGGCCCTGATGCTGGAGATCGAGGCCTATAACCGCCTCGTGCCGACGGCGGACCGGCGGGAGGGCATCCGCGCCTTCAACGAGAAGCGCCGGCCGGTCTTCATCGGCCGCTGATCGTTCGGCGTGCGGATCCTCGCCCTCGATTCGGCGCTCGCGCGCGCCTCCGCCGCCGTGATCGAGGATGGGCAGGTCCTTGGCGCCGCGTCCGGGGAGCAGAGCGGCATGCTCGCGCGGCTCGCCGAACAGGCGCTCGCTGCGGCGGGGCTCGCCGGGCGCGATCTCGGCGCGGTGGCGGCGACGGTGGGCCCTGGCAGCTTCACGGGCATCCGCACCGGCCTTGCCCTTGCGTCCGGCATCGGGCTTGCCTCCGGCATCCCCGTGATCGGCGTGAGCGTGGGCGAGGCGATCGCCGCCCTGCTGCCGAATGTGCCGCGCGCCCGCCTGTGGGTCGCGATCGATTCGCGGCGCGGGAGAATTTTTCTCGAACGAGATGGACAGATCACGTCATCGACGCTGGCAGCACTGCCGAGACCCGAAGGGCCGGTCGTGCTGGCGGGCGATGCCGCGGAGATGATGGAAACGGCCCTTGTCGCCCTTGGGGTGGAAGCGCGACTGGCCGAAATCCGGGTCAGCGATGCGACCGGCGCTGCGCGGGCCGCGGGGCTGCGTCTCGCCGGCCTCCTGCCGCCGCGGACGGCCGCGCCCCTTTATGTCGATCCGCCGGCGGTGAGGCACGCCGAGGGGCTGCGCCCGCCACCGCGGTGAGTGCCCGATGATCCTGACCGCAAGCCGGGCCCATGCGGCGGCGATGGCCGCGATCCATGCCGGCGCCTTCCCTCCCGGCGCACGATGGGGTGAGGAAACCTTCACCGCCCAGCTCGCCCTGCCGGGCGTGTTCGGCCTCATCGATCCGGAGGGCGGGTTCATCCTCCTGCGGGTCGTCGTGGAGGAAGCGGAAGTGCTGACGCTCGCGGTCGCCGTGGCAGCGCAGCGCCGCGGTCTTGGGCGGGCGCTCCTGGCGGCGGCAATGGCACGGGCGCAGGCCAAGGGCGCGCGGCGAATTCTGCTCGAGGTCTCCGAGCGGAACGAGACGGCGCGGGCGCTCTATGGGGCGGCGGGTTTTGCCGAGATCGGACGGCGCCGGCGCTATTACGCGGACGGCGCGGACGCGCTCGTTCTCGCCGCCATGCTATAGCGAGGCCATGGCGATCGACGTTGCGACGGCCGCCGACTTCTATTCCGGGCGTCAGGGGGTGGTGACGGCGCGCCTGGTGCGAGAGCGGCTCGTTTCCCTGTGGCCGGATCTTTCCGGCAAGTCGCTGCTTGGGCTCGGCTATCCGGCGCCCTATCTGCGGCTTTGGCGCGAAGGCGCGGAGCGCTGCGTGGCGCTGACTCCGGCCCAGATCGGCGCCGCGCGCTGGCCCGCCGGCAAGCCGGGGCTCTCCTGCACCGCGGAGGAGGATGCGCTGCCGTTCCCGGACCTGATGTTCGACTGCATCCTGCTCATCCATGGGCTGGAGGCGGCCGAGAATGCGCGGCGGCTGCTGCGCGAGGTCTGGCGCGTACTCAAGGATGATGGGCGGCTGATGGTCGTCGCGCCGAACCGGCGAAGCCCCTGGGCCTATCTGGAAGCGACGCCTTTCGGCCACGGGCAGCCCTATTCCCCGCGCCAGCTCGGCGGGCTTCTGGCCGCATCCCTGTTCCGGATCGAACGACGGGCGACCGCACTCTACCTGCCCCCGCTCGACCTTCGGCTGGTGCTGCGAACCGCGCGTCTGTGGGAGCGGGCAGGGCGGCGGCTCGCGCCCCAATTCGCCGGCCTCACGATCTGCGAGGCCGTGAAGGACTGCTATGCCGCCGTGCCGATGCGCAAGCTCTCGGGGCGGCGGCTGGTGCTCTCCGAAGCGGCGTGAGCACGAATTTCAGGATGACAGCTTTCAGGATGACAGCGGCAGCAGCTTGATCCGCCTTCCTTCGACGCCGAGGGAGATGCGGCCGGCCTTCAGCGCCAGCGCATCGGCGCCGAAAATCTCTCGCCGCCAGCCACAGAGCGCCGGGATCTCCGGCGCCTCCTCGGCGGCGAGCCGCTCGATATCCTCGGCCGAGGCGAGCAGGCGCGGCGCGACGTGATGCGCCTCGCACTTGGCCGCGAGCAGCACCTTGAGCAAAGCGACGAGCGCCGGGGCCGCCCGGCCGCCTGGCCGCGCCGCCAGAGGCGCGGGGAGCGCTTCCTCGGGCAGCGCCTTGGCGGCCGCGATGACAGCGAGCAGCGAGGTGCCGCTCTTGCCCTCGGCGAATCCCTTTCCCACGCCGCGCGCCCGGGCAAGCGCTTCGGTCGTGGCAGGCGCGGTCGCCGCGATCTCGAGCAGGGTCTCGTCCTTGAGCAGGCGCTGGCGGGGGATATCGAGCCGCTGCGCCTCGCGTTCGCGCCAGGCCGCGATCGCCCGAAGGATGCCGAGCACGCGACGGTTGGCGGTGCGAGGCTTGAGCCGCTCCCATATCGTTTCTGGATCATTACGATATGTCGCGGGATCGGCGAGCGCAGCCATCTCCTCGGCGACCCAGGCGAGCCTCCCCTCACGCTCGAGGCGGGCGCGGAGTTTCTCATAGACGGCGCGGAGATGGGTGACATCGGCCGCGGCATAAGTGATTTGCTGGGAAGAAAGCGGCCGGGCCGACCAGTCGCTGAAGCGGTGGGCCTTGTCGATCAGGCCGCCGGTGAGCGAGGAAACGAGCTGATCGTACCCCACCTGGTCGCCATAGCCCGCCACCATCGCCGCCACCTGGGTATCGAAAAGCGGTGCCGGCACCCGGCCGAAGATAAGAAGGAAGATTTCGATGTCCTGCCGGGCGGCGTGAAAGACCTTGGTCACTGCCGGATCGGCGAGCAGCCGGCCAAGCGGCGCGAGATCGATCCCCCGCGCCTCGGCATCGATCACCGCAGTCTCGGCGGGACCCGCAAGCTGGACGACGCAGAGCCGTGGCCAGTACGTGCGCTCGCGCATGAACTCGGTATCGACGGTGACGAAGCATTCCCGGCTCAGCCGATCACAAAGCGCGGCCAGCGCCTCGCTGCTCTCGATCAGACTGACGGGCGGGCTCGCGGGACGCTTGAAGGCGGCCGCGTGGACGGGGCGGTCCATGAGCAAGGCTTCTACACGCCCCGCCGGAAGGCGGAAAGGTGGCGGGGACAAGGTAGCCGGGTTGACAGGCCGCGTCCGCTGGGGGCTTCTGCCGGCCTTTCCCCGCGCGGAACCATCGGATGCATCCTTATCGCACGCATGATTGCGGCGCACTCCGCGCCGCGGATATCGGAGCCACGGCCCGTCTTTCGGGATGGGTGCACGCCAAGCGTGATCATGGGGGGCTGCTCTTCGTCGATCTGCGCGATCATTTCGGCCTGACCCAGTGCGTGATCGACCGCGAGAGCGTGGTCTTCGCGGCGGCCGAACGGCTCCGCGTGGAAAGCGTGGTCACCTTCACGGGCACGGTGGTCGCGCGCGCGCCAGGAACGGCCAATCCCAAGCTTCCGACCGGCGAGATCGAGCTTCGGGTGGAAGAGCTCGCGGTGCAGTCGGCGGCCGAGCTGCTGCCGATCCAGGTTGCCGGGGACGCGGAGTTTCCCGAGGACCTCCGGCTCAAATATCGCTTCCTCGATTTGAGGCGGGAGAAGATGCACCGGAACATCATGCTCCGCGCCGCGGTGATCGCCTCGATCCGGCGGCGGATGCAGGAAGCGGGGTTCGTCGAGTTCACCACTCCGATCCTCACTGCCTCCTCGCCCGAGGGCGCCCGGGACTTTCTGGTGCCGGCCCGGCTCCATCCGGGGACGTTCTATGCGCTGCCCCAGGCGCCGCAGCAATTCAAGCAGCTGATCATGGTGGCCGGCTTCGACCGCTACTTTCAGATCGCCCCCTGCTTCCGCGACGAGGCCTCGCGCGCCGACCGCAGCCCGGGCGAATTTTATCAGCTCGATTTCGAGATGAGCTTCGCGACGCAGGAGGATGTCTTCGCTGCGATCGAGCCCGTCATGGCCGGTGTCTTTTCCGAGTTCGCCGGCGGGCGGATGGTGACGGCGCCGCCTTTTCCGCGCATCCCCTACGACATCGCGCTCGCCGAATACGGGACCGACAAGCCCGATCTCCGCAATCCGCTCAGGATCCGCGACGTGACGGAGCATTTCCGGGAAGGCGGGTTCGCGCTCTTCGCCCGCATCGCCGAGAGCGGAGGGATCATCCGGGCGGTCCCGGCGCCGGGCGGGGCAGCGCGGCCGCGCAGCTTCTTCGACAGGCTCAATGAGTGGGCGCGCGAGGAAGGCGCGGGCGGGCTCGGCTATATCATCTTCGATGCGGAGGGTCCGAAAGGGCCGATCGCGCGCAATCTCGAGCCGGCGCGGGCGGAGGCGATCCGAGCCGTCTGCGGCCTTTCGGCGGGCGATGCCGTGTTCTTCGTTGCCGGCAAGAAGGGCGAGATCGAGAAATTCGCGGGCGCGGTGCGCATGCGCCTCGGCGAGGAGCTTTCCCTCGGCGAGCGCGATGAATTCCGCTTCTGCTGGATCACCGATTTCCCGATGTACGAGCGGAACGAGGAAACGGGGGAGATCGATTTCAGCCACAATCCCTTCAGCATGCCGCAGGGCGGGCTCGAGGCGCTGGAGACAGAGGATCCGCTAACCATCAAGGCTTTTCAGTACGACATCGTTTGCAACGGGGTCGAGCTATCCTCGGGCGCGATCCGCAATCACCGGCCCGATATCATGCTGCGCGCCTTCGCGATCGCGGGCTATCCGGCCGAGGAGGTGGAGCGGCGGTTCGGGGGCATGCTGAATGCCTTTCGCTACGGCGCGCCACCGCATGGCGGGTCGGCGCCCGGAATCGACCGGATCGTGATGCTGCTCGCCGATGAGCCGAACATTCGCGAGGTGATCCTGTTCCCGCTCAACCAGCGGGGCGAGGATTTGATGATGGGCGCGCCCGCGGAGATCTCGCCGGCGCGGCTCAAGGAGCTTTCGATCCGGCTCGATCTGTCGCCGAAAGCAGGGGCCGGCTGACAGGCGCCGCGATTTGTCCTTATCCTGACATCCGCAACCCGGAGCCCGCATGCGCCGAGTCCTGACGTCTTCCCTGTTGTGCGCGCTGCTGGCGATGGCCGGCGCCCGGGCGGCCGAGCCTGCATTGCCCCCCGATCTGCCCTTCGTCGGGCAGGACGCCTTTTATCAATTGCGGCTTGCCGCGCCCGGTGGGGATGGCAATGTCGTCGCTGGCAGCGGCCGGATGGGCTACGAGGTGATCGACGCTTGTGACGGCTGGGCCGTCCGCCAGCGCCTGGAAATGACCCTGATCGACGATGACGGCCAGGTGACTCGCACCGTCTCCGACTACGCCACCTGGGAGGCCAAGAACGGCCTCGCCTTCCGCTTCCACACCGTGGACACGACGGACGGCGAGGTCGATGACCGGCTGGACGGCGAGGCGCATCTCGATCGGCCGGGCGGGCCCGGAGAAGTGACCTATACCGCGCCCAAGCGCGAGACCATCAAGCTGCCGGCCGGAACCATGTTCCCGATGTGGCAAACCGAGGCGATCATTCGGGCGGCGCAGGCGGGCAAGAAATTCATCACGATGCCGCTTTTCGACGGCACCGGAGAGGATGGCGCGTCGGACAGTTCGGTCGCGATCGATGGGTGGGATCCGCCGGCCGCGAATCGCGACGCGGCCTGGGCCGGGCACTTCCCGGTCCTGGCCGAGTTGCCGAGCGCGCGCGTCCATGTCGCCTTCTTCAGCCGCAAGCCCGATACGGTGCTGCCCGATTTTCAGATCGGCATGCGGTATTTCCTGAACGGCGTGGCGAACGGGCTGGCCATGGATTTCGGCGATTTCACCATGGATGGAAGGCTGATCCGCCTCGCCATTCTGCCCCGGCGTTGCTGAGCGCCCGCAAGGCGGGGATTCACCCTTGAACGGGCGGGTTTTTTTGGGATGATGCCGCCATTCCGCTTGGTGGAGGCGGAGTGTCGCTCCCCGCCGGCGGACAACGACCTCCCAAGGGGACCCCACGGGTGAGACTCCCAGGGGGGATCCCGAAGGGGCAAGAGGATGGAAACACAAGACGCATGAGCAGCGATACGCATGACGCCCCCCTGGTGACCAGTTCGGGGCTGAAGCAGCCCTATCATCTCGTCGATCCCAGCCCCTGGCCGATCATCGGCGCGCTTTTCGGCGCGCTGGTGCTGGTCGGCATCATCATGGTCGGCAATTTCGACAATTACACGCTGCTCGTGATCGGCGTGCTCGGCGTTGCCTTCGTGATGTTCATGTGGTGGCGGGACGTGATCCGGGAGAGCCGGACACCCGGCCTCCATACTCCGATCGTGCGGCTTGGCCTGCGCTATGGGATGCTCTTCTTCATCACCAGCGAGGTGATGTTCTTCGTCGCCTTCTTCTGGGCGTTCTTCAACTTCGCGCTTTTCCCCGGCCATATCTCCTTCGCCAAGATCGCCGAATGGCCGCCGGCGGGAATCCATACGGACAACCCGTTCAGCGTTCCCTTCATGCTGACGATGATCCTCTTGCTCTCCGGCACGACCGTGACCTGGGCGCACCATTGCCTGCTCGAGAATGACCGCAAGGGGCTGATCACCGGCCTCGGCCTTACCGTCCTGCTCGGCATCTGCTTCAGCGCCGGGCAGATCTACGAATACACGCACTCGCCCTTTCCGTTTCATGGCGGGATCTATCCGTCAGTCTTCTTCCTCGCGACCGGCTTTCACGGCTTTCACGTCATTGTCGGCACCTGCTTCCTCCTCGTCTGCTGGTTCCGCGCGCGGGCGGGACAATTCAGCCCGGAGCGGCATTTTGGCTTCGAGGCAGCAGCATGGTATTGGCACTTCGTCGATGTCGTCTGGCTCTTCCTCTTCACCTTCGTCTATCTCTGGGGCGCGAGCGCCGTCACCGCCGGCTGAGCCCGACGCCCAGAGGCACGGTTCCAATCGGGGCTGGAAAGGCCTTGTGCTGCCCGGATTCCTGGCGGCCCTGGTCGTTCTGCTCCTGGTCGGGCTCGGTGTCTGGCAGCTGCACCGGCTGCGCTGGAAACTCGGCATCCTGGCCCAAATCCACGCGGCGGAGATGCGGCCGGGCATTCCCCTTTCCGACCATCCGGGTCCCTTCACCCCAGGACCCTTTACCAAGGTCGTGGTCACCGGCCGGCTGCGAACGGATCTCGCCGCGCTCTATGGCGATGACGTGGAGACGACGCCGCAAGGCCTCGCGCAGGGCGGCCAGCTCATTGTGCCGCTCGAGCGGACGGAAGGGCCGCCGGTGCTGGTCGATCTCGGCTGGGTGCCGATGTCCGATCGGGTGCCCGCAACCCTGACGACCGGGACGACCTCGGTTTCCGGCTATGTGCGCTCGCCCGACCATCCCTGGCTTTTTTCCGCGCCGGACGATGTGCCGGACCGGCAATTCTATACCCTCGACCCGGCGAGGATCGGCGCAGCGCTTGGGCTGAAGCAGGTCGCCCCTTTCACGCTGATCGCACTCGGCCGGCAGGAGCTCGGGGTTTACCCGATGCCCGCCGAACGCCTGCCCGAGCCCCCCAACAACCATTTCCAATATGCGCTGACCTGGTTCGGGCTTGCTTTGGTCGTGGTGGTGCAGTTCGGTTTCTGGGCCCGGCATCGCCTGCGCGAATGACGGAAGCCCGGACGAACGCCGCGTACGAGCGGCTGGCGGCGCGCTTTGCCCGTATCTCGGTGCTCGACGAGGCGGGGGCGATGCTGAACTGGGACGCGGCGGCGATGATGCCGCCCGGCGGTGCGGCTTCCCGCGGCGATCAGCTTGCGGTGCTGGCCGGAATTTCCCACGAGCTTCTGACCGCGCCGGACGTTGCCGCGGATCTCGCCGCCGCCGAGGAAGCGGACGGGCTCGATCCGTGGCAGACGGCGAATCTGCGGCTGATGCGGCATGCCCATGCGCGGGCCGTTTCCCTGCCGGGCGATCTCGTGGAGGCGGCGGCGCGGGCCAATTCGGCTTGCGAGAAGAGCTGGCGGGCGGCGCGGCGGGCGGCGGATTACGGGCAGGTGCTGCCGCGCTTCATGGAGGTGGTGCGGCTTGCGCGGGAAGAAGCGCTGGCCCTCGGCACGGCGCTCGGCCTTTCCCCCTACGATGCGCTGATGGATGGCTACCAGCGCGGCATCGGGGCCGAGGACGTGGCGCCGATTTTTGCCGCCTATGAGCGATTCCTGGCGGACGCCCTGCCGCGCGCCGAGGCGGTTGCGGCCGAACAGGCGGCTCCGCGCGTGCCCGCCGGGCCTTTTCCCATCCCCGACCAGGAAGCGTTCTGCCGTCGCATGGCCGGGCGCGCCGGGCTTGGGTTCGACCATGCCCGGCTCGATCGTTCCGAGCATCCCTTCTGCGGCGGCACGGCGAGCGATGTGCGCATCACCACCCGCTATGACGTGGCGGACGGATTGAAGGCGCTGTTCGCGGTGCTGCACGAGACCGGACACGCGCTCTATGAGCGCGGCCTGCCGGCCGCCTTTGCCCGCCAACCGGTGGGGAGCGCTGCCGGCATGGCGGCGCATGAGAGCCAGTCCCTCATCGTCGAGATGCAGGCCTGCCGTTCGGATGCGTTCCTGGGCTGGCTCGGGCCGGAGCTGGCGAGCGCGTTCGGCCCCGACCCAGCCTATGAGCCGGAGAATCTGGCCCGTCTCTGCCGGCGTGTCGGGCGGGGCTTCATCCGCGTGGATGCTGATGAGCTTACCTATCCGGCGCACGTGATCCTTCGCTTCCGGCTCGAATCGGCGTTGATCGAAGGCACGCTTCAGCCCGCCGACCTGCCGGGCGCGTGGAACGAGGGCATGAAACACCTTCTCGGGATCGTGCCACCCGATGACGCGGCGGGATGTTTGCAGGATATCCACTGGTATGACGGGGCCTTCGGCTATTTCCCGAGCTACAGCCTGGGCGCGATGGCCGCGGCCCAGCTCATGGCGGCGGCAAGGCGCGCGGTGCCCGGGCTTGAGGACGCGCTGGCCGAAGGCGCGCTCGCCCCGCTGATCTCCTGGCTCGGCGCCCATGTCCACGCCAAGGCGAGCCTTTACGGCTTCAACACGCTCTTGCAGGAAGCAACGGGCGCGCCGCTCGACCCGACCGCGTTCCAGGCCCATCTCGCGCGGAGATATCTGGCCTAGAGAAGGAAGGTTGTTCTTTCTTGAAAGAAAGAACCAAAGAACTTCCATCCTTTCATTTGCTGTCCCTGGCGCATGTCACGCAGGGCAATTCCGTCTCGTCATGTCATCGGAACCCGCGAAGGAGCCCGAACCATGACTGTGAAGACTGCCAAGCGCGATCCCTTCGCCGCTGCGCCCGCGCTCATGAAGAGCTGGATGGAGATCTCTCTCGCGGCTGCCGCGAGCCTTGAACCCAGACTCATCGACCTGGTCAAGATCCGGGCCTCGCAGATCAATGGCTGCGCCAATTGTATCAATATGCACACCGCCGAGGCGCGGAAGCGCGGCGAGAGCGAGCAGCGCATCTATCTCCTTCAGGCCTGGCGCGGAGCCCCCTGCTATACCGACCGCGAACGTGCCGCGCTGGCCTGGACCGAGGCGCTGACGCGGCTGTCCGAGGCGCACCCCGATCAGACCGCGCGCGAAGCGCTCCAGGCCCAGTTCACGGAAGACGAGCGGGTGAAGCTCACACTGATGATCAACGTCATCAATGGTTGGAACCGCATTGCGGTCGGCTTCGGTCTCTGGATGGACCCGGCGGCGGCGAAGGCAGCCTCCCAGGCGGCGGTCGGGGCGGAGGCATAATGCCCGAGGCGGCGCCGGAGGACGCGGCGGCGAGCTTCGGCCCGCTGCGTCCCAGGCTCCTCCGTGTCGCCTATCGCATGCTCGGCTCGGTCGCGGACGCCGAGGACGTGGTGCAGGAGGCCTTCATCCGCTGGATGGGAGCCGACCGTGGCCGGGTGCGCGTCCCTGAAGCCTTCCTGCGCCGCACGGTGACCCGGCTCTGTCTCGATCATCTGAAGTCGGCACGCCATCAGCGGGAGATCTATGTCGGTCCCTGGTTGCCCGACCCGGTCGTCGAGGCGGAGGAGGAGGAAGACGACGTGACCCTGCCGCTCATGCTCGCGCTCGAGCGCCTCTCGCCGCTCGAGCGCGCCGCCTTCCTGCTCCACGATGTGTTCGGGCTCAGTTTTGAGGAGGTCGCGGCGACAATCGAGCGCGAGCCGGCTGCCTGCCGTCAGCTTGCCGGCCGCGCGCGCATCCATGTCCGCGAGGCGCGTCCGCGCTTCCAGGTGGAGAAGCAGCGCGGCCTTGCGATTGCGGAGGCCTTCTTCGCCGCTTCGCGCAGCGGCGATATGGCCGCGCTCGGCGCGATGCTCGCGGCCGATGTCAGCTTCCATGCGGATGGCGGGGGCAAGCGCCCCGCCGCGCGACGCCCGATTTTCGGTTTCAACCGCGTGATCAGGCTGCACGAGGCACTGTCTGCCCTGTTCAAGAGGTTCGGCTCGCAGCTTGTCCGCATCGGCTTCGTCAATGCTCTGCCCGGCTTCGTCACGCGAGAGGCCGATGGCGAGCTTCAGACCACCGCGCTGCAGGTCGAGGACGGCAAGATTGCCGCCATCTATGTGGTGCGCAATCCCGACAAGCTCAGGCACCTGCATTGAGCCCTCCTTCCGATCGTTGCTAAAGGAGCATGTTTCGGGGATTGACCCGCGATAACAGCTTTCATACTGTCTCAGTCATGACGAAGCAGGTTCACGGATTGCGACTTATTCAGCCGGCCTGACGTCGGGCCGGCATTCGCTCGCTTTGTTTCCGTCCTGCTGGAGTCGATCCGATGATTTCTGATGGGTCCGGCCCGAATGCGCATGATGCGCGCATTCGGGAACAATTCAGCCGTCAAGCCAAAATATTTGCCGAGGCGCCGGAGCTGCATGGCGAAGCTGCGCTCGCGCTCCTTGTTGAGGCGGCCCGGCCGCGTCCGACCGATGAGACGCTTGACGTCGCCTGTGGGCCCGGCAGCGTCGTCGTCGCCATGGCGCGCCGTGCGCGTCATTCGATCGGCTTGGACGCGACGGCGGCCATGCTTGCCGAGGCGCGGCGACTCGCGGAGACAGAGGCCATGCCCAATGTGGAATGGCGGCAGGGCGACGTCTATGCGCTTCCCTTTGAGAGCGACAGATTCGACATCGTCACGTGTCGCTTCGCATTCCATCACCTTGAGAACCCGGCGGCGGCGCTTCGGGAAATGGTTCGTGTGTGCAAGCCCGGAGGGTCCATCGTTGTCTGCGACGCGATCGCCTCCGACAACCCAACCAAAGCCGAGGCCTTCAACCGGATGGAGCGGCTGCGCGACCCATCGACGGTGGAATTCCGGCCGCTTGATGCATTGCTTGCCCTGTTTGGGAATTCCGGCCTGCCGCCACCGGCAACGCGCTTTTTCCAGGTGCCGGCGGAACGGGAGCAGATGGTGAGGCGTTCCTTTCCCGCAGGCGGAGATTACGACGGGTTGCGACGCATGATCGATGCCTCGACCGACGACGATGCCATGGACCTGGGCGCGCGACGGTGCGGCGACACCGTATTGTTTCGTTATCCATCGGTGATTCTGTCCACGATCAAGCCCGACTGAGGGTGGCGCGAAAGGTGGGAACTTTGGCGAATGCGCATCCCCGAGTGCGGCTAGATATTGCCTATCGAACAGGTTGTTCGGTCCCGCTTCCGTAAGTCAGGCTGCAACAAGGGCAGCGTGCGGGAAGTGTTGGGATTCCTCAATATTTCCGAAAGGAAACTGCAATGGACCGTTTCCCTGTCCACTCAGTCGATTCCGCCCCCGAGGCCTCCAAGTCCGCTCTGGGAGATGTGCAGGCCAGATTCGGGATGATTCCCAACCTCGCGGGAGCCATGGCGACATCGCCGGTGCTCATCCAGGGCTTCATCGGCATCTTCGATAAGGTTCATGGCGGCAACTTTACCGAGCCGCAGATTCAGACCGTTCTTCTCACCGACGCTGTGACCAACGCCAGCACTTGGGCGGTTGCGCTCCACACTGCGCTCGGGCTGCAGGCTGGTCTCGATCCGAAGGATGTCGAGGCGATGCGCGCCGGCCGTTCGCCGTCGGACCGCAAGCTCGGCGCGCTCTCGACCTTGGCGCGGACGCTGATCGAAAAGCGTGGACGGCTCAACGATCAAGACATCGAGCAGTTCCTCGCGGCCGGGTTCGGCGAGGACCTCCTGCTTGAGGCGATCACGATCGTCGCCGCTTCAACCATCACGAACTATACCGGCAGCGTGACGAACCCGCCGCTCGAGGCGCAACTCCAGAAATACGCCTGGAATGGCTGATCTCTGTCTTCACGCATAGGCTCATGCACGGTGGCCGCGGGGCCACCGTGTCCCTTCATCGGTGGCACAAAGCGCAATCAAGTCACAAGCTGAATCTTGCCCTGTAGTCCTCCGGCGTGGCGGACAGCAGGCGGAGAAAGCTGCGGCGCATCGTCTCTTCCGAACCAAAGCCGCAACGCTGCGAGATGCGCTTGACCGGCATACGCGTTTCCGAAAGCAGGCGTCGCGCCTCTTCCACCCGCAGTCGTTCGACCGCGCGGGCCGGCGTCATGCCGGTTGCCTCCGCATAGTGCCGGCTGAAGCTGCGCTCGCTCATGCCGGCTTGACCGGCGAGAACCGGAAGCGAGAGGTCCTCGGCCAAATGTTTGCGGAGCCAGTCGTGAAGCACGCCGAATTTGTCCTCGGCGGCCTGCAAGGACAGAACCTCACTGAACTGCGACTGTCCGCCCGGCCGCTTGAGAAAGACGACCAGGTAACGAGCGACGGCCAGCGCCACCGTGCGGCCCAGATCCTCTTCCACCAGCGCCAAGGCAAGATCGATCCCGGCGGTCACCCCCGCCGAGGTCCAAACCGAACCTTCACGCACGAAGATGGGATCGGACTCGACACGGACGGCAGGAAAGCGTCGGGCGAGCTCTGCGCAGAATGCCCAATGGGTCGCCGCTCGTCGCCCATCAAGCATGCCAGATGCGGCGAGCAGAAAAGCTCCGGTGCAGACGGACGCGACACGGCGGGCCTGCCTCGCACGTTCTCGCACCCAATCAACCAACGCAGTATCCGCCGCCGCCGCATCGACCCCTTCACCGCCAGCAATCACCAGCGTGTCCACGCCTGCATCCATGGGTGAAAGCGGATGCGCGGCAATCGCCATACCGGATGAGGCCTCAGTGCTCTGGCCGCTCGGCGCCACGATCCGGATCTCGTAAGGCAGCCCTTCGCCTGCCTTGGCCATGAAATCATTGGCGGATGCAAATACCTGCAGCGGCCCGGTGACATCGAGCAGCTGCACGGCGGGATAAGCCAAGATCTCGATGGTCCGCGCTGCATTTGGCGGAGAACGAGGGGTTTTTGGCATCATTGCCAAAAGATGCCGCGATAGTCTCTTTTTGTCGATCTCAGACTGAAGAGGGGGCTCCCATGATTCCACAGGATGTTCACCTCCAAATCGGCTCTCTTCTGTTTGAGGGCCTGGATCAAATCGATCTGACAGGACCTTTCGAGGTGCTTTCGCGGATTCCGAATTCGACCTATCGCGTCTACGGCAAGACGAGCGATTCAGTGCGCGATCTGAAGGGGTTGCGGCTGGCGCCGGATGCGGCCTTGACCGACGCCCCGCCACTCGACGTCCTGCATGTGCCAGGCGGCTTTGGCCAGGAAGCCTTGATGGAGGACGCGGAAGTCCTTGCCTGGATCCGTCAGCAGGCGGCGGGAGCGTGCAGCATTTTCTCCGTCTGCACCGGCGCCTTGCTCTGTGGAGCAGCGGGCCTGCTGAAGGGACGCCGGGCGACGACCCATTGGGCTTCGCTTCATCTGTTGCCGTTCTTCGGGGCCGTTCCTGTCAACGAACGCGTGGTTGTTGACGGCAGCTACGTCTTTGCCGCCGGCGTCACCGCCGGCATCGACGGCGCCTTGCGGCTTGCAGCCGAATTGCGTGGCGACGACGTCGCGCGAACGATCCAACTTTATATGGCGTATGCGCCGGAACCGCCCTTCGACAGCGGCACTCCGGAGACGGCTCCTGCCGCAATCGTGGAGCAGGCAAGGCATTCCCTGAGAGCCATCACGGCACATCGGCAGGCAACTGCGCGCCGCGCAGCCGCCCGCCTCGGCGTCGTTGTCCCTCACGAACCGGGGGGTGAATCCCATCACGGCCAGATCCATTCGAAATGACCGATGATGGTCGCGAGAGGCGAGCGCCGAGACCCCGGCGCGCTCATCGGGTTCCGCCCGGTCGCGTCCGCTCTATCCCCTGGCGAGGGCGAGCAGCAATGCCAGCAGCAGGAGCGCCGTGCCCTGCAGCACGACACGCCAGCGCATCAGCGCGTTGGAGCGTCTCGGGTCATGGTTCGGTTGAGCGAGGGTGATCACTCCCGCGAAGAGTACCCCGAGCGTGCCGAGCAGGGCGAGGCCGACCAGCACGAGCAGGATGATACGCATTCCCCATCCTATAGCGCCGTTCGGGGGGTTGGGGATATGGCCGTCCGGCGAGAGCCCCGCCCTGAAAGCTCAGCCGTTCGGGGCGGCGGGATAGCCCTTGCGCAGGAAAAAATCCCCGAAATGCTCGCCCTCTTCGCGCTCGGCCCCATAGTCATCGAAGATCGGGGCCAGCGTCTCGAGGATGCCGGCATGGTCGAGATTCTGCCGGAAGACGGGCGCGAGGCGGCTGCCATCGAATCCCCCGCCGAGATGAAGGTCGTAGCGGCCGGGCGCACGCCCGACCAGACCGATCTCTGCAAGGTAAGGACGTGAGCATCCGTTCGGGCAGCCGCTGACGCGGAGCAGGATCTCGGCCCCGGCAAGACCCGAACGGGCCAGCAGCCCGTCGATATCGGCGGCAAGCTGGGGCAGATAGCGCTCGCTTTCCGCCAGCGCCAGCCCGCAGGTGGGAAGGGCGACGCAGGCCATCGCCAGGCCGCGGAGCGGCGTCGGTTCGGGGTCGAGATTGGAGTCCGCGATCAGGGCGGTGATGGCGTTCCGCTGATCGGGCAGGATGCCGGCAATGACCAGATTCTGGTTCGGCGTGATGCGGAACGTGCCACCATGGCGGCGCGCGATCTCGACGATCGGCGAACCGTCGCCGGTCTTGAGCCGTCCCCCCGGGACAAGCAGCGTGAGCGCGCTCAGATCCTCCGTCCAGCCGAAACGGTCGCCGGTGTGGGCGAAGGCAAAGCGTCGCGGCCGGGCGAGAGGCTTGCCGAGGCGGGATTCGACCTCGCTCCGGAACCAGTCGAGCCCATGATCGGCGATCGTGTATTTCAACCGCGCATGCTTGCGGTCCGTCCGGTCGCCAAAGTCGCGCTGGGTGCGCAGCACCGCCTCCGCGACCGCGACAGCCTGGTCCGGCGTGCAGAACCCGAACGGCTCGGCAAGGCGCGGATAGGTCGCGGGCTCACCATGCGTCGCCCCCATGCCACCGCCGGCGGTGACGGTGAAGCCCGCGAGCGAGCCTTTGCTGACGACGGCGATGAAGCCGAGATCCTGGGAAAGCACATCGGCATCGTTCACCGGCGGAACGACGACGCCGATCTTGAATTTGCGCGGCAGATAGGTGGGGCCATAGATCGGCTCGGCATCCGTATCGGTGCTGCCCTCGGCCCCAAGCCACAGCTCCTGGTAGGCGGAGCTTTGCGGCAGGAGATGCTCGCTGATGGCGGCGGCGATCGCCAGCACCTCGGCATGCAGGCGCGAGGGCAGGGGCGCGGTGGTGCACATCACCGTGCGGTTCACATCGCCGCAGGTGGCGCGGGTGTCGAGGCCCGCGGCGGCGATCGCGGCGATGACGGTGCGCAGATTGCTCTTCAGCACGCCATGGAGCTGCACGCTCTGGCGGCTGGTGAGGCGGAGCGTTCCGTTGCCGTAATCCCGGGCGATGGCATCAAGCGCCAGCCACTGCGCGGGCGTGAGAACGCCGCCCGGAATGCGCACACGCACCATGAAGGAGAATGCCTTCTCCAGCTTGCGCTTGCCGCGCTCGGGGCGGAGATCGCGATCATCCTGCTGATAGGTGCCGTGAAACTTGAGGAGCTGGGTATCATCCTCCTCGATCGCGCCGGTCACTTTGCGGGCAAGCCCATCCTCGATCCCGCCGCGCAACAGATGGCTCTCGCGCTTGATCGTTTCATTTCTGGAAAGAGGGGGATCAGGGGCCGGCATGGTCATTCCCTCCCGGCGAAAGATGGATGCCGCATTCCGTCTTGGCGTGAAGCGGCCAGCGGCCGTCGCGCGCATCCTCCCCGGGGCGCACCGCGCGGGTGCAGGGAATGCAGCCGATGGACAGGAAATTCTTCGCGCGCAGCGGATGGTGGGGTAGGGCGCGCTCGGCGAGAAAGCCCAGGATGTCCGCCGGCTTCCACGAGACGAACGGGTTGAGCTTGATGCGTCCCGCCGCATCGGCCTCGAAAACCTGCAGACGGTCGCGTGCCCCGCCCTGATAGCGCTTGCGGCCGGTGATCCAGGCGGTGAAAGGGCGGAGCGCATCCTCGAGCGGCGACACCTTCCGTAGATGGCAGCAGCGATCCGGATCGTCGTGCCAAAGCCATTTCTCGGGATCTTCCCTGGCAAGCGCGGCATCATCCGGCCGGATATTGCGCACGTCTTTCAGGCCGAGGCGCGCGGTCAGAAGATCGCGATAGGCCAGCGTCTCCTCATGGAGCTGCCCCGTGTCGAGGAAGATCACCGGTGTCGCCGGATCGATATCGGCAACGAGCGCCAGCAGCGCCGCGGACTCGGTGCCGAAGGAGGAGACGAGCGCGATCTGCCCGAGAAAAAGCCGGGAGATCGCAAGCTCCAGAAGCTCGGCCGCGCTGCGCTCACCGTAACATTCATTGAGGCTCGCGGCCTCTGCGGAGGCGGGCAGCGCGATGCCGTGAGGAAGAAGAGAGGACATCAATAGACGTCCCGCAGATAACGGCCGGCACGAACCATCTCGCTGAGCCGAGTTTCAGCCTCGCCGGCGCTCAATCCGCCCTGCTCGGCGATGATGCGCGCGAGGGTCACGTGCACGTCGCGCGCCATCGCCTTGGCATCACCGCAGACATAGAGATGCGCGCCCTCGGCGATCCAGGCGTAAAGATCGCGCCGCGCTTCCCACATCCGGTCCTGAACGTAGATTTTCTCGGGCTGATCCCGCGAGAAGGCGAGATCGATCCGTTCCAGGATGCCGCTCTTGAGCCATTCCTGCCATTCGAGTTGATAGAGGAAATCATGCGTGAAATGGCGATGGCCGAAGAAGAGCCAGGTGCCGCCGGCGAGGCCGAGCGCCTCGCGCTCCTGCAGGAAGGCGCGGAACGGCGCGACCCCCGTGCCCGGCCCGATCATGATCACCCGCGCATGAGGATCGGCCGGCAGGCGGAAATGCGGATTGGGCTTGAGATGGACGGGAAGCTTCCCGCTGATCGCGCGCCTCTCCGCGAAATCGATCGAGGCGACACCCTGACGGTCCCGCCCATGCGAGCGATAGCGCACCGCGGCGACCAGCAGATGCGCGGCACTTCCGCTGAGCTTGCGGCTGGAAGCGATGGAATAGGCGCGCGTCGGCAGCTTGCGCAGCAGTGCGGGCAGCGCTTCCGGCGCCAGGGTATGAGGAAACGCTTCGAAGAGATCGATCGGCTGGCGGCCGGCGATGAAGCTTTCCGCCTGCGCGCGGTCGGCGAGAAGTTTGCCGAGCGCACCGTCCAACGTGAGCTGCCCGTACTTCTCCATCAGCGGGAAGGTGAGCGTGGTGATGTCGTGCCCGGCGATAAGCGTCTCGGCGAGGTCGGCATTGCCGGCAAGCCCGACCGAGGCGAGGATCGCCTCCGCGAGCGCGGGATCGTTGCGCGGATGGAAGGCTAGGGAATCACCTGGCTCCCACGCGAATCCCGATCCTTCGAGCTCGAGCTCAAGATGGAACGCCTCGCCGTCGGCGCGGCTCGAGCGCAGGTTGGACCGTTCGAGCAGCGCGGCGGGGAATGGATTCGCCGGGCCGTAGGCGCTGCGCGCGAAATCCACATGGATCACGTCCGCGCCCGCCGATGCGGACTCCGTGGCAGGCGGGGCGGCGGACGGGGCGAAGACGGGCAGCGATGTCTCGATCCAGGATGCGGCCGGGCCGGCATAATCGAGATCGCACTCGATCCGCTCAGCCGCCCGCTTGGCGCCGAGCGCGGCGAGACGCTCGTCGATCCGGCGGCCCGTCTCGCAGAACCGGGCATAGGCCCGGTCGCCGAGAGCAAGCACGGCGTAGCGGAGATTTTCGAGCCGCGGGGCCGTGTCGGCCATCAGCGCGGAGATGAAGCCCTCCGCCCGCTGCGGCGGATCGCCCTCGCCCCAGGTGCTGGCGACGATGATGACATTGCCGCCCCGCGCGAGGTCTGCCGGAGTGACATCCGCCACGTCCTGGACCTTGACCGCGAAGCCGAGTTTCTGCGCCGCCCGCCGCGCCTCGGCCGCCAGCGCCTCGGCATTGCCGGATTCGCTCGCGAAGAGAATTTGCAGCGGCGTCCGCTGGGACGCGGGAAGGGCGGCGGCGGGCGTGGGTTGGACCGAGCCGCTCGCCGCCTCGATCCCGGCGAGGAAGCCCGAAAGCCAGGCGCGCTGGGTTGCGGTGGCCGCGCCGAGCGCGCGGTTGAGCGCGGCGATTTCCTCCGGGCCGAAAGGTGCGCTCGCGGGCAGCAGCAAGGGTTGGGACATGGACAACCTCAGGCGCCGGCGGCGCGGGCTTGCGGTGGCGGGACAAGGCGCATCGGCGCCGACGCGTGAAGCGGGCGCAGCAGGTCCGAGAGGCCAACGGTCGGCCCGATCACGATCAGCGTCGGGTCGCCGTTGGGAATCCCGGCGGCGAGGTCGCCGGCGGTGGCGAGCGTGGCGCGGCGGATCTTCTGGCGCGGCGTGGTGGCATCGCTCAGGAAAGCGACCGGCTCGGCCGGATCGCGCCCTGCCGTGATGAGCGAGGCGGCAATCGTGCCGATCCTGCCGCGCGCCATGTAGAGGACGATCACCGGCGCGGCATGGGCGATGGCCACCCAGTCGAGATCGGCGGTCAATTCGCCTGTCCGGTCACGGCCGGTCACGAAGATGGCGGCCTCGGCGAGCCCGCGATGGGTCAGCGGAATGGCGGCGGATGCGGTGGCCCCGATGCCGGCGCTGATGCCCGGCAGGATGTGGAATGGGATGCCGGCAGCGGCCAGCGCCAGCGCCTCCTCCCCGCCGCGGCCGAAAACCAGCGGGTCACCCCCCTTGAGCCGGACGACCCGGAGGCCCTGGCGGGCGAGTGCGATCAGCTTTTCATTGAGGGCCAGCTGGCTCCGCCCCGGCCGGCCGGCCCGTTTGCCAGCGCATTCGAGCCGCGCATCAGGCCCGGCGAGCGCCAGGATCTCCGGGGCGACCAGGGCATCATAGAGAATGACATCTGCCCTGTTGAGCGCCGAGGCCGCATGCAGCGTGAGCAGGCCTGGATCGCCGGGGCCGGCCCCGACCAGCCAAACGGAGCCGGACGGGAAGTCCGGAGGGATGAGGCGGGATGTGACGGCATGGGCAAGCATGGGCTGAAAAGAAAAGAATTTTTTCTTCGAAGGCAATCCCACCCCAGGAAAAAGAATTTCATTCTATGGAATATCGATAAAGAAGGAAATTATCACGTCATCGACCGTTCGGGTGGCAAGGCACGCCGCTCAGGCCGGCTCCGGCTGCCGCTCAGGCCGGCTCCGGCTGCCGCTCCGGCGGATAATGGCGCAGGAGGTAGATCATGACTCCCATGGCCGGGAAGGCGGCAAAGGTCGTGAGCGAGTAGAAAAGCTTCCATCCCGCGGCCGCGGCGAGGAAGCCGGAGAGGCCGCCAATCGTGCGGAGCGCGAGCGCGGCCACCGAGGAGAGCAGCGCATATTGTGTCGCCGTGTGGGCACGGGAGCAGAGGCTTGAGAGGTACGTGATGAAGGCCGCATCGGCGAGTCCTTCGGTGAGGGATTCGACCGCCGAGGTCGCCAGCAGCACGCGATGATCGCCGGCGGAGTATGCGAGCAGGACATACATGCCGAGGCACAGGGTCTGCACCCAGCCGGTAAGCAGGAGCGCCCGGCCCGTGCCGAGCCGCGCGACCAGCCAGCCGCCGATCACCGCCCCGATCAGCACGGCGGCAAGCGAGATCGGACCGTTGGCGACCGCGACCGCGACCCGGTCGAACCCGAGCGCGCGGTAGAAGGGCGGCAGCATCACGCCGGCCATGGCCTCCCCGAGCCGGAACAGAACCACGAAGGCCAGGATCGGGACGGCGCCGGGACGGGACATGAATTCCGCGAGCGGCGCGATCAGAGCCTCCGTCAGGCGCTGGCCCAGGTTCGGCCGCACCGGAGAGACATGTTCCGGTGGCGCGGGCTCGCGCGCGGCGAGCGTGACGGGAATGCCGATCGCGCCGAGCCCGGCCATCAGCAGCAGGGAAAGATGCCAGCCCCAGGGGGTGGCGAGCGCGATCGCGCCCGCACCCGAGATCAGCAGCGCACCGCGATAGCCCCAGACATAGGTGGCCATCGCGGCGCCTTGCAGGCGCTGGGGGAAAGTCTCGATGCGCCAGGCATCGATCACGATGTCCTGGCTTGCGGAAAGGAAGGCGACGAGGGCGGCGGCCCCGGCGGCGGCGGCCGGCGCGACGGCAGGCTGAGAAAGAGCAAGCAGCACGACCGCGAGCGCCAGCGCTGGCTGGATCACCAGCAGCCAGCCCCGCCTTCGTCCGAATCGCGCGAGAAGACCGGGCGGGGCCGCGTGGTCGAGCAGCGGCGCCCAGAGGAATTTCAGCGAATAGGCAAGGCCGATATCCGCCGTGAGCCCGATCGCGCCGAGCGAGACATGGCCCTCGGCGAACCATTGGCGGAGCGTGAAGCCCGAGAGCGGCAGCGGCAGGCCCGAGGCGAAGCCGAAGCCGCCCATGAGCCAGAGAGCAGGGTTCGCCAGCAGTTCGCCAAGCGTCGGCGCCGCTTCGTCCCGCACGGGGGCCATATCATCCATCCGGGAAGAGTGGCGAAGCACCCGAGTCGGAGGAAGAAATAGCCGTCTCCCTCAGGTGAGCGCGGCGGCGGAGGCTCCCTGGCTGCGCCGGTTCTGCCAGAGCGCCACGAAATCGATCGGCGCGAGCAGCACTGGCGGGAAGCCGCCATCGCGCGTGATGTCGGAGACGATGTTGCGGGCAAAAGGAAAGAGAAGCCGGGGGCACTCCACGAGCAGCACCGGCTCGATCGCATTGTCCGGGATCGTGCCGAGGGTAAACACACCGGCATAGGTAAGTTCGGCGATGAAGACCGGCTGCTTGGCCGCCGCTTCCTCCTGGCCGTTGCCTCCCGGCGGCAGGGTCGCTTCCGCGCGGACAAGCAGCGCCACCTCGAAGATCGGCTGTCCTTCCTGCAAGCGCCGCGCCTGCACATCCATATTGATCGCGACCTGCGGCGAGGTGCGGAGTTGCGTGAAGATCTGCGGGCCGGCAGGCACCTCGAAGGAGAGGTCCTTGATGTATTGCAGATTCACGGTGAGCGGCAGCGTGGTCACCGGTGCGCCGGTGCTCGTCGTCTCCGACATTCTTGGCTCTCTCCTGCCTGCCCGGCGAGCGCGGGGTTCGGCCCGCCGTCAGGGCGTCCAGACGGTTTCCGTGGGTGAAGCGGCCTTCAGGGGCTCAGGCGGATCGTAGCGCAGCCATTCACCGTTCGGCAGGCGCTGGCCGGTAAGGGCGAGAATAAAGCCCCAATGGGTGATCACGAGGCACTCTCCGCTGCCCGCCTCCGCCGCGATCTCGGCGCAAAACTGCGCCGCGCGCCTGTTCACGTCCGCCTCGGACTCCGTCGCCGCGGGCCACCAGATCTCCGGCAGGGCGGAGAAATCACGCTGCGGCCAGCTCCGCTCGAGAGCACTGCGCGGAGAGCCGATATCGCAGGTGAAAGCGAAGCGCTCGCTCACAAGACTGTGCACGCTGACCGGGACGCCGAGCGCGGTTGCGAACGGCGCCGCGGTCTGGAGCGCCCTCGTATAAGGGGAGACGACGATCCGCCGGATGGGAAGCGCGGAAAGCGCGGCGACGGCAGCCCTGGCCTGGGTGTGGCCGTTCTCGGTCAACGCAGGGTCGCGGATGCCCGGGTCCCGCTTGGTGGCCGAGAAATGTCGGTTGAACTCGCTCTCTCCGTGGCGGAGCAGGATCATCCGCCCGCTTTAGCGGCGGCGGCTTGCCCCGGCAACCGCTCTGTCCGACCGATGTTTTGTTGTGCAACGCGCTCGCTCCGCCTATGTCTGCCGCCACAGGAGTTGAGCTGATGGGCCAGAGTGGCTTTCCGATCGATCTGGTTTTGTTCGGCCTGATCGCCGCCTTCCTCATCCTCCGGCTGCGCAGTGTGCTCGGCCGGCGCACCGGCTTCGAACGCCCGCCGATGGATATGGAGGGGGCTCGTTCTGCCCTGCGTTCCAGTCCGGTGATCGAAGGCCGTGCCGAGGCGGTTGCGCCCGCGCCGGCCCGGCCGATGCCCGATCCCGCGAGCGAGACCGGGGCGGTGCTGCTGCGCATGCAGGAGGTGGACCGCAACTTCCAGCCCCCGCGCTTTCTCGAGGGCGCGGAGCAGGCCTTCCGCATCATCGTGGCCGCCTTCGCAGGCGGCGATCGCGATGCCCTCCGCCCACTTCTTTCGGACGAGACCTTTCGCACCTTCGACACGGCGATCACCGAGCGCGAAGGACGAGGCGAGACGCAGAAGACGGAGATCCGCGCGATCGCCTCGGCCACGATCGAAAATGCCGAGCTTGCCGGCACGATGGCGCGCATCTCCGTCCGCTTCGTCTCCGATCAGGTCAATGTCACGCTCGGGCGGGACGGCCAGCCCGCCGCCGGCACGGACGCGGTGACCGAGATCACCGATCTCTGGACCTTCGAGCACGACCTTGCCGCCAAGGATCCGACCTGGCGGCTCATCGGCGCCCGCAGCGCGTGAACGAAATTTCCGGACGGCCCCGCCGCTTCCTCGCGGCGGCGGTGCTTCTTGCTTTGGCGTTGGCCGGCTGCGCGATGCAGGCCGCGCCCGGCCAGGCGCCGGGAATCGGTCTTTCCCCGGTGCCGATGGCGACGCTTCCGGGCTGGCAGGATGACCGGGTCGATGCCGGGCTGCAGGCCTTTCGCGCGGCATGCGAGCGGCTGCTGAGATTGCCGGCGGACCAGAACCTCGGCGGAGCGGGGATCGCGGCAACGCTCGGCGGCACGGCGGGCCTCTGGCAGCCCGCATGCATGGCGGCGCGGGCCGTCCCTGCCGGGGACGAAGCCGCCGCTCGTTCCTTCCTCGCGCGCTATCTGCAAGCCTATCGGGTGAGTGCCGGCGGCGATGCCGCTGTCCTCTTCACCGGCTATTTCGAGCCGGAGGTGGCCGGCTCGCTCCAGGAGACCGCGCACGACGACACGCCTCTCTATGGCAGGCCGCCCGATCTCGTGCAGGTGGATCTCGGGGATTTCGCGCACGATCTTGCCGGGCGGATCATCGCCGGGCGGGTGGAGGACGGGCGGCTCGTGCCCTATTTCACCCGCGCCGAGATCACCGCCGGCGCGCTTGCGGGCCAGCATCTCGAGATCGTCTGGCTCGCCGATCCGGTTTCGGCCTTCGTTCTGCAGATCCAGGGGTCTGGCCGCATCCGCCTGCCGGACGGCGAGATCCTGCGGGTCGGGTTTGCGGGCGAGAACGGCCAGCCCTACGTACCGATCGGCCGGATCCTCGCCGAGCGTGGAGACATCCCGCAGAACGCGATCACGTTGCAGACGATCGTCGCCTGGCTCGAGGCGCATCCCGGTCAGGCACAGGCGGTGATGGACCAAAATCTGGCCTATGATTTCTTCCGCATCCTGCCCGGCCTGCCGCCCGACGAAGGTCCGCCCGGGGCGCTCGGCGTGCCGCTCTCGCCCCGCCGGGCCCTGGCTGTGGACCGGCATTACATCCCCTTGGGCGCGCCGATATGGGTCGCGACGAGCGACCCCGAAACCGGCAAGCCGCTCCAACGACTGATGGTCGCGGAGGATATCGGCGGCGCGATCACCACGCCGCTGCGTGCGGATATCTTTTTCGGCTGGGGTGATCAGGCGGAGGCGGTAGCCGGCCGCATGAATGCAACGGGCGCCGAATACGTGCTGCTGCCACGGGTGGCAGGCGGCAGGTGATTCCGTCGCCGCGCGATGCGGCGTGTCCGCCCCCGGCTCGTCTCGGCCCCGCTAGTCCCATAGGATCGTCCGATGCCTTCCCCCCGCCCGCGTGTCGCGCTTTTCGTCACCTGTCTCGTTGACTTTCATCGCCCGACCGTAGGCTTCGCCGCCATTCGCCTGCTCGAGCAGGCCGGCTGCCAGGTGGAGGTGCCGCGGGCCCAGACCTGCTGCGGCCAGCCTGCCTACAATGCGGGAGATCGGGCGACGGCGCGCGACATCGCGGAAGGCATCCTCGATGCTTTCGGTGGCTATGACTATGTGGTGGTGCCTTCCGGCTCTTGTGGCGGGATGCTGAAGCAGCATCTGCCGAGCTTGTTCGACGATGATCCGAATCTGCGGCCGCGCGCCGAGGCGCTGGCGGACAAGACCTTCGAGCTTGTGAGCTTTCTTGCCGATGTGCTCGGCGTCGCGCGCGTGGATGCGACCTATGAAGGGGTTGTGACCTATCACGACAGCTGTTCGGGACTGCGCGAACTCGGCATCAAGAAGCAGCCGCGTCTCCTGCTCGACACGATTTCGGGGCTGACACTCAAGGAAATGACGGAGCCCGAGGTCTGCTGCGGCTTCGGCGGCACCTTCTGCGTCAAATACCCCGAGATCTCGGTGCGCATGGTCTCCGACAAGACCAGGGACATTGCCGCGACGGGTGCTGATACCCTGCTCGCCGGGGATCTCGGCTGCCTGCTCAACATGGCCGGAAGGCTCTCGCGTGAAGGAAGCACGGTGAAGGTGCGTCATGTCGCGGAGGTTCTCGCGGGCATGACCGGCGAGGTGCCGCCGATCGGCGCGCCGCGCGCGGCGGGGAGCCGTTCCCGCAAGGCTTAGAGCGTGATGACCGGAGGTGGAATCACCGCAGGTCTGAATCACGCGGGAAAACGAATAGGTGGAGCGGCATGCGTGAGCCTATGCGAACGCATGCCCCTCTAGAGCGAATTGCGTTTGCACGGGCTCACGCAATCCGCTCTATGTGTTTGTTTTGCGAGCATCTTCACGCGATCAGCCGATTCCATCTGATCGCGATCTGCTCTAGTTTGTCAGTCAGTGCATTGCCGGCGGCGGCTGGACGAGCGCAGCCGCGGCTTCGAGGATCGCCTTTCGGCCGCCCGACAAGGGTGGATAGATTCGCTCGCAATTGATCGTCCGCTTCACGCGCTTCGCCGCCTCTCCTTTCAGCACCACATGCCGGTCCCAGCCCTGCGTGTACACCGCTCCCCAGGGGCCAAGGTCAAGCACGGTCACGTACCAGTCGATGCGCAACGGCAGCATCGGCTTGCCGAGCAGGTCGCAGACGACATTGTGCCCGGCGTAGCGCCCCATCGGGCGGGCGTGCTGGCACGACATCACGGAGGTGTGCGTGCCGCCGAGCTCGAGCGATGCGGAATCACCGGCGGCGAATACGCCTTCCACCCTCTTCACCTTGAGAAAGGGATCGACCGGCAAGCGTCCGAACCTGTCCCGCGAGACCGGAAAGCGCGCGGTCAGGGAATGGGATCGCATGCCTGCGCACCAGATAATTGTTTCTGTATCGATTCTATCTCCGCCGGCCAGGATCGCGCCGCCTTCGTCGACCGAGACCACGGTGATACCGGGGCGCGTTTCGATTTCCAGCGCGCCAAGGGCCTCATCGATCACCGCGCGCGCTTCTTCGCCCATATTGGATCCGATCCAAGGCGCGTGGTCCGCGAGAATCACATGCCGGCCTGCGAGCGGCCCGAGACGGGCGGGCATTTCCGTTGCCACCTCGATCCCCGTGAGGCCGGCGCCGACCACGAGCACCGTGCCGCGGCGGATCGATGAGGGCCGCTGCGACAAGGCGGCAAGATGGTTTCCAAGCCGGGCGGCGGCTTCGTAGGTGTCGACGTCGAACACATGCTCGGCGAGCCCCGGCAGGGATGGTTTGACGAGCCCGCTGCCGAGCGCGAAGACCAGGCGGTCATATCCGATCGGCTCGGAGCGGCCCCGAACGGCGATGCGTTGCCGATCGAGATCGATGTCCTCGACCTCGCCGCGCACCCGCCCTATGCCGATGGGCGAAAGAATCTCATTGAATCCCACGCGCACATCAGTCAGGTCCGCCTCGTAATTGCGGACGCGGATCGCATGCCAGTCGCTCCGATCGATGAGAACGATTTCGATTCGTTGCGCTGAGATCCCGAGCTCGTCGCGCTTTCGCGCCGCTCCGATCGCCGCCCAGAGTCCCGCAAATCCGCCGCCGAGGACGACGATCCGCTTCATTTGGCAGAAGCTAGGCGCGCTTTCTTCGCCGCGCCGGCGGCACGGCATCGATGGCCGCTTCCTCGGTGGGGGCGATCGCTGCGAGCAGGGACTGACGCAATTGCGCGAGCTTCGGCTCGTTGGTGATCTTCAGGCCGAACATGTCCTTGACATAGAAGACATCGACGGCGCGCACGCCATAGGTGCTGACATGGGCCGATGAGATCGAGATTCCGTGTTCGCTGATCGCCGCGGTGACATCGTGCAGGAAGCCGGGGCGGTCCCGTCCGTTCACCTCGATCACCGTATGGGTATTCGAGGCGCGGTTGTCGATCACGACGCGGGCGGGGACATGGATCGCGCGCATCCGCCGGCCGAGCAGCGCGCTCGTCACCTTGCGGATCTCGGTCGCGAATTTGAGCCGTCCGGAAAGGGCCTGCTCGATCAGCACGGCAAGCCGCGCCAGCCGATGCGGCGCGTCGAAGGCACCCCCGGCGGCATCCTGGATCCAGAACGTATCGAGCGCCATCCCGTTGGTCATGGTGTGGATGCGCGCATCGACGATCGAGGCGCCGGCGACCGCGAGCGCCCCCGCAATGCGGCTGAAGAGGCCGGGATGATCCGCGGTATAGACGGTGACCTCGGTCACCGCCCGCTGCGGCAGGATCTCGGTTTCCACGGTGAGCGGCGCGTTGCGGGAATCGGCCCCGCGGATCATGCGGGCATGCCGCGCATGGGTGTTCGGATCGAAGGCAAGCCAATAGCCGGGATAGCCGAGGCTCAGGAATTTCTGCGCCTCCTCGGCGGGCCAGTCGCCCAGCAGGGCGGAGGTCGCGCGCTTTGCCCGCGCCACCCGCACATCCCGCTCCGTGGTGGCGAGCCCGCCGGCCAGCACTTCCGCCACGCGCGCATAGAGCTCGCGCAGCAGTGTCGCCTTCCAGGCATTCCACACCTTGGCCGAGACCGCGCGCATGTCGGCGACCGTCAGGATCAGCAAGAGGCGCAGCCGCTCGGGGGATTGGATCGTGTCGGCGAGATCGAGGATGGTCTTCGGATCGTCGATATCGCGCTTGAACGCGGTCTGGCTCAAGAGAAGATGGTGGAGGACGAGCCAGGAGACCATTTCGGTCTCCTCGGCCGAGAGTCCGAGCGAGGGGCCAACATTGAGCGCGATTCCCGCGCCGATCTCGGAATGATCGCCCCCGCGGCCCTTGGCGATGTCATGCAGCAAGGTCGCGACATAAAGCGCGCGGCGCGACTGGAGATGCTCCATGAGCCCCGAGGCGACCGGCGCGACTTCGGCGAGCTCGTCGCGCTCGAGCATGTCGAGGATGCGAACCGCCTCGACCGTGTGCTCGTCAACGGTGAAGACGTGATAGCTGTCGAACTGCATCTGCCCGACAATGCGTGCCCAGTCGGGCAGCAGGCGGCCGAGGATGCCGCTCTCGTTCATGATGGTGAGCCATCGCGCGCCGTCGGCGCGGTCGTGCTCGGCATCGCGGCCGCAGAGCAGGTCGAGAAAGATGGAGGCCGCTTCCGGGTCTCCACGCAGTGAGATTGCATTGCGTTCATGGCGGATGAGAGCCGCAAGCGCCAGCGGATGCAGTTCCAGACCGCGGTCGCGCGCGATCTCGAGCATGCGCAGCATCAGGATCGGCTGGCGGGCGAAGCTCGCCGGCTCCTTCGGCGAGAGCTTCCCTTCGTCGAGCAGGAAGCCGGCGGCGGCGAGGGCCGGGTCGGTGGTTCCGGCCACCACGGCAGGCGGGCCGAGGGCGGCGCGAAGGATGGCCGGCTCCAGCACGCGGGTGAGGCGCGTGACCTCGCGCGCGGTGAGGAAATAATGGCGCATGAAGCGCTCGACGCCGTCCTGGCGGAGATGGCGCGTATAGCCCATCCGCGCGCCGATGACGGGCTGGAGATCGAAGGTCAGGCGCTCCTCCGCACGGCCTGTCACGTAATGCAGATGGAAGCGCACGGCCCAGAGGAAGTCGAGCGAGCGCTGGAAGCGGCGCGCCTCGAAGAGGGAAAGGATGTGCTCCTCGTGCGCCTCTCCGTCCGGCGCGATGCCAAGCTCGGAGATGTCCGGCACATCGAAGGCTGCCTTGGCCATCCAGTAGATCGTCTGGAGATCGCGCAGGCCACCGCGTCCCTCCTTCACGTTCGGCTCGACCAGGAAGGGGCTCTCCCCATAGCGCCGATGGCGCGCCGCGCGCTCGGCCTCCTTGCCGGAGAGAAAACTCGAGAGCGCGGCCTCGACGCATTCGGTGCGGAAACGGGTGAGGAAAGTCTCGGCGAGATCCATATCCCCTTCGAGCAGCCGTGCATCCAAGAGAGCCGTGCGCACGGAAAGATCGCCCTTCGCCACGGCCAGACAGTCTTCGATCGAACGGGTGGCGTGCCCGACCTTCAGCCCGAGATCCCAGAGTAGATAGAGCATGAACTCGACGATCTGGCGCACCGTGCCCGAAGGCTCTTCAGCGGTCAGGAACAGAAGATCGAGATCGCTCATCGGCGCCAGCATGCCGCGCCCGAACCCGCCGGTGGCGAGAAGGGCGAGCGGCATGTCGCGCGCCGCGCCGGAGCGCGCCAGCGAATAGTCGAAGATCACCTGGATCAGCCCCTGGCTCAGCTCGGCGAGCAGCCGTGCCGCGCCAATCCCGGCAATCTCGCCGTGCTCGAAGCGGGTGCGCACCGTGTTCTGGATGCGGGCGAAATGACGGCGGAACGTGCCGAGCGCCAAGTCGCGCCGGGTCGCCGCAAGGTCTCCGCCGCACTCGCCGAGCGCATCGATCAGTGCGGCTTTTGCGCCAGCGGGTGTCGCGGGAAAGGAGAGAGGGGTCAGCATCGCGCGGATGCTAGCGGCTCACCGGCTTCCGGAACAGGAAGCAGCGCCTTCAGCCGGTAAAGAATTTCGAGAGCTTCCCTCGGCGTGAGCATATCGGGAGCGAGTTCTGCAACCGCTGCATGCAATGGATCGGCAGACGGCGCAGTCGGGGGTTGTCCGGCCACTTCTTCCGGCATCGATTTGGCGGTGGAAGAGAATGCGGCGAAGAGCGGGAGCTGTGCCGGAGCCGTGAGCGTGGCCCCGCGTTCTTCGAGCAGGGCAAGCAGCCGTGCCGCGCGGACGACGACCGGTGCCGGCACACCGGCGAGCTTTGCGACCGCGACCCCGAAGCTCCGCTCGGCCGCGCCTTCGGCAACCTCGTGAAGGAAGGTGACGTCGTTCTTCCCTTCCATGACTTGCATCCTCAGCGGCCGCAGCCGCGGCAGCTCGGTGGAAAGCCGCGCCAGCTCATGGAAGTGGGTCGCGAAAAGGGTGCGGCAGCGCAGGCTGTTATGCAGCGCTTCGAGCACGGCCCAGGCGATCGCGAGGCCGTCGAGGGTCGCTGTCCCGCGGCCGATCTCGTCCACCACGACGAGGCTTGCCGGCCCGGCCTGGCGCAGGATTGCGGCCGTCTCCGTCATCTCGACCATGAAGGTGCTGCGGCCACGGGCGAGATCGTCCGCGGCGCCCACGCGGGAGAAGAGCCGGTCGATCACGCCGATTTCGGCTTCCTCTGCCGGCACCGGCAGGCCGGCCTGGGCGAGGATCGCGATCAGCGCATTCTGGCGAAGGAAAGTCGATTTTCCCGCCATGTTCGGCCCGGTGAGCAGGGCGACGCGATGCTCCGCCCCGAGGTCGCAGTCATTCGGCGTGAAGCGCCCGCCCAGGCCGAGAGCCGCTTCGACCACCGGATGCCGCCCGGCACGGATGCGAAATGCGTTCCCATCGAAGACGCGCGGACGACACCAGCGCCCGCCCTCAGCGAGCCGGGCGGCGGAGAGGGCGACATCGAGCGCGGCGAGCTGCCCGGCGGCCGCGGCGATCACCTCCGCTTCGGCGAGCGCGGCGGCGCTGAGTTCGGCAAGGATCGCCCGCTCACGGGCAAGGGCGCGCTCGGCGGCGCTGCTGATCCGCTGATCGAGCTCGGTGAGCTCGGGCGTGGAAAAACGTGCCCCGTTCGCCATCCCCTGGCGCAGCGCGAACCCGGGCTCGGCCTTGAGACGCTCGGCGGCGGCGGCCGGCACCTCGATGACATAGCCGAGTTGGGCGTGATAGCGGATCTTGAGCCCGCCGACCCCAAGGCGCCCGGCAAGTTCGCGCTCGAGACCGGCAATGACGCGTCGGCTTTCCTCGCTGAGACGTCTTTCCTCGTCGAGCGCTGCATCGAAGCCGGGGGCGATCGCGCCGCCCTCGTCCGCGCGTGCCGGCAGCCGCCCGGCCAGCGCCGCCGAGAGCGTCGCGGCAAGAGCCTTTCCCCCGCCCAGAGCGGAATTCGCGGTGGCGAAGGAAGCCGGCGGCGGCCGCGCGCTTGCGGTTGCGCGCGGACGAGTTGCGAGCAATTCGGCGGCACGATGCGCGGCCTTGAGCCCATCGCGTAGGCTGGCGAGATCGCGCGCTCCGCCGCGGCCGACGGAAAGCCGCCCGAGCGCGCGCGAGAGATCGGGGGTGCCGGCAAGCGCCGCGCGCAGCGACGCTGCGAGATCGGGGGCATCGCGCAGCCAGCACCAC
>Ga0335072_10000304_pt1 | contig 103737 bp, 96 predicted proteins | sample Lox_Sample_21_FD_206725 | JGI IMG/M metagenome (GOLD analysis project Ga0335072, IMG submission 206725) | Soil microbial communities from Loxahatchee National Wildlife Refuge, Florida, United States - Lox_Sample_2.1 | ecosystem: Environmental > Terrestrial > Soil > Wetlands | place: USA...
ATGTCCATCACGAATGGCGGGCGAACGAGGTCCGTGGAGCGGTACCTGAGGAATTGGAGTACTTGGAAACTGAGCGCGGGGTAGTGGTCCGAAACCACGCAGAGAATGTAGGCTTTCTCAAGCTTTCGAGGGAGGTGCAATTCACGGCCGTTGATATCAAAGAACTTCAGATTGGACTTGTCCAAATAAGTTGCACAAAATAACGCCTGATCATAAGAGTCCTGCACACTCTTCTTGAAGTCATCCTTTATTACGCTATCGTTTCCCTTTCTTGCTTCTAGGGTGAGGCGCTTGGACTTGGCCTGTAGGATGATCGCGCGATCGCCGAAGAGAACAAGAACGTCTATTTCCCCGACTTTCTCTCCCTTGTGCTCGTAAATATTCACATTAGGGTGGACATTGCTCTTTCCAAAGACTACCTCCAATCGTTCTCTCGAGAATTCCTCAGTAAATTGTCCTCGATGGGCCATTGCCGTGGGACGATAGAGCTCGTCGGCAATAATCCAATAAAAAGGTGACTCGTAGAGCGCCTCCGCCAGGCTGTGCTGCTGAAATAGAATGAAGCACTGATCCTTGTTTCGGAGCAAGGGTGTCGCGTTTACGGCGTTGAAGTCGCTTAGCGTCTTGAACTGGCGATTTTTTTCTTCATGAGGTAATGCAAAGCTTTCGACCACATTATTTACGACCTCACGGGTTAAGCCGGTCGCCTTCGAGACTTCTTCAGTAGAAAACGAAAAGGCAGGAAGCGGGGTCCATTGTTCACGGGGCGAGTAACGCAACGAGTTGGCCATGATTGTCAGCTTGTCGTTTTGAAGTGTTCCGAGTGCCCTGAGAACGTCCCTTGCGGCCAGGATGGAGAATCCTTTCGTGCGTTTGAGCCATTCGTCGTCCAGCGAGTACTTTTTCGGAGCCAGGTCACGGTATTGAAATGAATAAGCCGATTCGGGCCCGTAGAAAATGGATTCCCGAATCACCGCCCCTCGACTCATTAGATCGGAAGGATCGGGGGTAGGATTGTTTAGGTCAAAATTGAATTCCGCCCACATGGAATCATGCAGTTCTTTGAGAAGCATCTCTGTTAGGTCAATATAGCCCTGAGTAACTTCTGGGGACGGCAAGGTATAGTCAATTTCCGCTTTTACCAGAAGACCGATCAAGGTTGAGATCTCTGTCCGGACCAATCGGTCCGGGGAAAACAGAGGTTTCAGGTCCTCGGCGGTTATGAGATCAGTGTACCGGACGAGAGTGTCGCGATATGCAAGGTAGGCTATGCAGTGGATGTAGCCCGGTGACCGACACAGGGACTCCAGCTCATCGAAAATGTCTTGTTCTGTTCGCAATCACGAAGATCCCCTGGACGATATCTTACCACCTAGAGACGTTGGACTAGCGCTAACGCACAATGGAGGTACGCGCCGCCCTATCTTGGGGCGCCGGAAACGAATTTGTAGGCGAGTGGCCCAGCCTTTGCGGCTTGGTGAATTGCCACACTTGATATCACGGCGCGAGCGCATCATAACAGACCCGACCGAAGCAAGTGGCACGGCGATGAGGGTAAACCGAGAAATCATTGAAGTCGGGTATGGCGCGAAAGCGGTGAGCCTAGATTGCAGTCAGGAAGGGACGAGCGCCGAAGACTTCCCACCCGCCTGGGTCGATCAAGGTGAGGTCAGTGGCGGGGTCGCTGGGCTTTTGCATGGACACGGGATCGGCGGTGACCATGACTTCGATGGTCGGTGATGCGTAGGCTTCGAGAAGATGGCCTCCGCGTGGCCCGGAGCTGGGAAGGGAAGCGCGCTTATTTTGAAGTGGCGCTGCGCGCAGACGGATTTGCGCCGGACGCGTCGAAGTGGGCGCGCTTTTCCATTTGGAGAATTACGGCGGAAAAGTCCTGCTCGGCGCCGAGCTGCATCTGGCTTGAATTGACCTCGAAGGCGGCGGCGGTGGCGGGCATTTGCGCACCGACGGCAGCGGCGAGGCTGAGAATCAATCCGAAATCTTTGTTCATGAGGCGAATCGGAAATTGTGGTGTGTAGTCGCCGTGGGCGGCTCTTTCGAGTTTGCCGACGTGAGCGGGCGCGACGACGGCCGTTTCCGAGAGCACGTTGAGCAAGCGATTGCGATCGAGGCCGGACTTTTCGCCAAAGGCGACGGCTTCGGCGATGGCCTGCATTCCGATTCCCAGGAGCGCGTTGACGACGAGCTTCATCATGGCTCCCGAGCCGCTGGGCCCGAGATGAAAATATTTTCTGGCGAAGGCGCGGAAGGCCGGCGCGGCAGCGTCGAAGCACGCTTCGCCGCCGCCGCCGAAGAGGATCACCTGGCCCTTTTCCGCGGCGGGGGTGCTGCCCGAAATGGTTACGTCGAGGACGCCGATGCCGCGGGCCGCGCCGAGTTGCGAGAGTTCGCGCGCCGTCTGCGGATTCACGGTGCTCATCTCGATGACCAGCGAGGCGCGAGCCGCCGTCGAGAGGACGCCGTCCGGACCCGCCTGGACACTCATGACGATTGCGTCGTTCGGCAGGCAGGAGAAAATGACGTCGCACTTCGTGGCGAGATCGGCGACGCTTTCGGCGACGGCGCCGCCATGTGGGATTAATTTTTCCGAGTTGCTGCGCTCGCGGTCAAAGACGGTGAGGTGAAAACCGGCTTCGAGAAGGCGCCGCGCGATGGGCAGGCCCATATAGCCGATTCCGATAAATCCGAGCTTGCTGTCTTGCGTAGTGATCTGTTTCATGGCGATTCGTCCTCGAACTACGTTTAGAAAATTACGATGGCGCGCCGGAGAGCCGCGCGCATGTGGTTTCGCGGCAAATACGGGATGCGCAGCACTCATCCTTCGTACACCTCCGGGGGGCGGGTGGTACAGAGAATTCTCGATGGGGGGCCGCTTGCGTGCCGAAGCTGTGATGCGTGAGGTGCCACATCGTTAGATTCCCCATTTGGCTCCATTCAAATCCTTCCAGAAACGCGTGCCAACGTGCCGCACCTACGGCGCTCCGACTCCGCCTCGTCAAATTCCCAGGCCTTACCTGCCTGCGGCAGGCAGGCGGCCTGGGTTAGCTGGGTTTCGCGCCTTCGGCGCTTGGAAGCTTGAGGACGATAACCGCTGCTCAGCCGCAGCAAAACAAGGATGTCAACAGAGCCTCCATGTTTCGCGATTGGTTGCGGAGCGGCGGTCGGCGGAAGCGGGCTATTTTGCCGTGCCGGGGACGAATTTATAGCCGACGCCGCGGACGGTGAGCAGATGGCTCGAAACGAAGGTCAGTCCGAGGTTGGCGGAGCGGGCGAGCCATCGGACCATTGGCCGACCAAGACCATGAAAGTCGTTACGCGTTCTTCCGGGTCATCCGCCGCGATTACGGGCGAGCTCGCCAGATTGGCTCCCCAGGTTGCTGCCACGTCGCCCGAAACATAAAACATCAGATGTGGATGCCAGCTCTTGCCCTCGTCGTTCAGGTACTGGCTCTTCGACATCATGTAGCACATCGCGCCAGGCTCGAGCGCGGGGAGTTGCTTCGTATCCAGGGCCGACGCGGTGGCCTCAGCGATCTCCGCCTTCGATTTTCCCGCCAGAACCAGTTTTGTCTTCATCAAGTAGATGGGCAGAAAGGTCCTCGCGGCCGCCGGATTAAAGCAAATCGGAGAGCGGACCTTGGGATTCCAGAACTCCTGGCTATCGGTGGCGGCGCCCCAGGATCGTTCGACGACACATACAAAACCATTCGTGCCGTTTGCCGCGGGGGTGTATCCCTCGCGTCCCAGCACCATCGCAGCGGCGGCTTCGGAAACGGATTTTGGAGCCGCGCTGCGAGCCAGCGCGATTTCGGAATTCTGATCGGGCATCAAGTACTGCCCGAGAGGAGCCATGGCGGGATAGGAAGACTTCTCCGAGCGCGCTCCTGCTTGCAAGGTTGCGCCCGGCAAGAGAAATTGCGCGAGGAAAGCCGCGGCGAGGAAGCGGATCGTCATCTTTTGCATAGAACCCTCCGCTACTTACTTCCGATATGGGAACCCTGGCTTTGAGATCGAAGCCCCGTCCTGATGGCTTTATCAGATCACGGAAGGGGCGTCAATCGGTTGGTCGAGGATTTGACGGCCGCCGATCGGACGGATGGGGCATGCGTGCCTGTGCGATGCGGCCCGCTAGCTCGTGGATGCGGGGACGAATTTGTAGCCGACGCCGCGGACGGTGAGGAGATGTTTCGGATGCGCGGGGTCTTTTTCGATGTAGCGGCGGAGGCGAACGATGAAATTGTCGATGGCGCGCGTGTCGGTGTCTTCGGCGAGGCCCCAGACGTCTTCGAGGATGGATTTGCGCGAGATGTTTTTTCCGGCGTTGCGGATGAGGTGGCGCAGGAGCTTCGCCTCCATCAGAGTGAGGCGGATCGACGAGCCGTCGGCGCGAATTTCGAGGTTGGCGAGGTCGATGGTCTTGCCGTCGATGGAAAATGTATCGGCGGGCACGCTGCCCGCGCCGCTATTTGCGCGCGAGCTCTCACGCGACTTGGAGCCGGACGAAGCGTGCTGATCGCGCAGCCATTCGCGGCGGCGCAGCAGTCCCTGCAGGCGGGCGAGGAAAATCGGGAGGTCGAAGGGCTTCGGCAGGTAATCGTCGGCGCCGGCGGCAAAGCCCTTCAAGACATCTTCGGCGCGGCCCCGCGCGGTGAGCATGAGAACGGGCACGTAATTTTTCTGAGAGCGAAGCGTGGAGGCGACTTGGAAGCCGTCGCGGCCGGGGAGCATCACGTCGAGAACGACCAAATCAAAATGTTTTTTCTCGCCGCTGAGAAGAACGAGGGCGGTTTCGCCGTCGGCGGCGACATCGACTTGATAGCCTTCCGCTTCGAGATTAAAACGCAGGCCCTGGGCGAGGTGGGCTTCGTCTTCGACGACGAGCACGCGCGTCATGCAGCAAGCCTCGGGAGTTCGATGGTAATGGTGGCGCCGCGGCCTTCGCCGCCGCTTTCGGCAAAAACGCGCCCGCCGTGCGATTTGGCGATGGAGCGGACGATGAAGAGGCCGAGCCCGGTGCCTTTGAACGTGGCGCGATTGCGCGCGCGCACGCGATAGAAGCGCTTGAAGATGCGCTTCAATTCATCGTGCGGAATGCCGACGCCGCGATCGCGGACACGCAGCAGAACGTGTTTTTCGTCCGGCGCTTCCACCTGCACGGTGACGGCGATTTTGTCGCCCGAATATTTGATGGCGTTGTCGAGGATGTTCGTGACGGCGGTGCGGAGGTCTTCGGGATCGCCGTTCACCTGCGCGACGCCGCCGGAAGCGGTTTCGGTGAACTGCATGGCGCCGGCGGCGAGATGGTGGCGCGAGCGGGCAACATCGACGCATTCGCGCACGAGCGCGCCGAAATCGACGGGAACGCGATGGCGGCGCGTGGGGCGATGGCTGGCCTTGCCGGCGCGGAGAACCTGCTCGACGGTGCCGAGAAGGCGATCGGTGTCGGCGAGCATGCGCTCGTAGAATTTCTGGCGCTGCGCTTCATCGACATCGCGGCGCTGGAGCGTCTCGAGGTAGAGGCGAATGGAAGTGATCGGAGTTTTCAGCTCGTGCGTGACGCCGTTGATGAAGCTGTCGTGCTGCTCACCGCGGCGAACTTCGCGGACGAGAAACGCCGTGTTGAGAATGACGCCGAAAATGAGCGCGGCGAAAAAAATGACGCCGAGCACGAGAAGAACGGTCTCGCGCCAGTTGAGGATGATCCAACTGACGTTGAGGGTGATGGCGAGGGCGACGAGGCAAATTCCGAAAACGACGAAGAAGGCGATGGCTTTGCGGCGAGTGGCGAGTTGCATGGAGGCCTTGCCCTAGATTGTAGCGCGGGAGGCGCTTCCGGGGTTAAAACCCTGAAGCCCAGGTGGAGTAGTGTCGGGACGAAAGCTCCCTCCCCAAATCCGGACTTCCAAACCCGCGGCGCCGAGAAAACGTTAGAGGGAAACGGCCTCGGTTTGAGGCTGAGCGGCAGGCGAGGGAGCGGCGGGCAAAGCTTCGGCGGCGGCCTGCGTAATCGCCGAGGCTTTTTTCTCGAGCGCGTCGAGATGGACGCGATAGACCTGCTTCGCGAGGCCAATTTTTTCAAGCAGCCAGATGCCGTACCAGTTCAAATCGATTTCATACCAGCGGAGGCCGTGCGCGGAAGACGTTGGGTGCGCGTGATGATTGTTGTGCCAGCCTTCGCCCCAGGTGAGCAGAGCCACCCACCAGCAATTCGTCGAAAGGTCGCGCGTCTCAAAGCGGCGCGAGCCGACCATGTGCGTCGCGGAGTTGACGAGCCAGGTGGTCTGCAGCAGGACGCTGGTGCGCAGGAAAATTCCCCAAAGAACCATCGGAATGCCGCCAACGGCGAGCAGGATCAGGCCGAGAACGATCATCGGAACGTAATGATATTTGGTGATCCAGACGTGGAAAGGATCCTTGGCGAGATCGGGGACATATTTCGAGAGCGTCTTGGTGTCGTGATGCATGGCCTTGCCGGTGAGAATCCAGCCCATGTGGGCCCACCAAGTGCCGTCGATGGGAGAGTGCGGATCGCCTTCTTTGTCGGAATGCTGGTGATGGATACGGTGCGTGGCGACCCAGAAGATCGGCCCGCCTTCGAGGGCGATCGTGGCGCAGATGGTGAGGAAATATTCGAGCCACTTGGGAGTCTTGAAGCCGCGATGCGTGAGGAGGCGGTGATAGCCCATGCCGATGCCAAGGCTGCCGGAAATCCACCAGAGAAACAGAGCGACGAAGAAGGCCTTCCAGGTGAAGAAAAACAGAGCGGCGACGGCGCCGAGATGAAACAGGGTCATGAAGATTGTGGTTACCCAGTTGATCTCGCCCTTTTCGGAAGCGTCTTTCCGTAAAGCTTCGATTTCGGTGGGCATCGTGGCCGCGGCTCCTTTGCGGGCATCAGCACAGAAACGGAGTTTGCTATCAGCCCGAATCGACAGAATAGCAGGGGGCGTGAGCCGCCACTGTAATAGTTCTGTAATACCGGAGGGTGGAGGCGTATCCGTTATCTGTACGGAATGACAGGTGGTTAGGGCGAGAGGCGGCAGGGAAATATGAGGTTAGGGCTTGGCGTTCTTCAGGAGGACGATATCGCTGGAGCGGGAGCCGCGGGTGAGGAAGAGCGTCTTACCGTCTGGCGACCACGTGTACTCGCGGATGATTCCAGAGGAAAAATTTGTAATTTGCTTGAAGGGGCCTTTGGGAGGCGCCCACTGCCAGAGGTTGCTCGCGCCGCCACGCAAGAGGACGAAATCCACGGCGCGGCCGTCGGGTGACCATTCCGGCGCGCCCTCTCCCACGATATGGCCGATGGGCATTTCAAAAGAAAAAACAGGAGGACCGCCCTGAACCGGAACGGCCATGACCTTGGTCCGCTCTTGCGGGGCGCTGGGATTGCCGCTCTGGTAAAGAATCAGTTTATTGTCTGGCGACAGAAAAACGATGGGGCTGAGCTGGCCGGGCAAATTCAGCCCCGTGGGATTTTCGCCGTTGATGCCCACGCGCAAGGATTTCAATGTGTCGGCGTCTGCATAGAGGACCGACTGTCCATCGGGGGCGCAGATCGGAAAGAGCGAGGATTTCGTATGCGTCAACTGGACCGGATTTGAGCCGTCTGCATCCATGCGCCAAATGTCAGACTCGGAGCCATTCGTTGTGGAGTAAACAATGTGCTTCCCGTCTCCGCAACTGTCGGCGAATTGAATATTCCGATCGCTGCCCGCCACCAGAGTCTGATTGCTGCCGTCAAAATTGGCGGAATAGAGTTCACGATTACGATTCGCAATTAGTACCCGGTCTTTGCTCAGCGGCATAACGGCGGTGATAGAAGGCCCGCCGGACGTGATCTGCCTGGCGCGGGCGGAATCGCCGTCTGGAACCGCCCAGGCGTCCATGAGAAATGTGTTTTCAACAGTGACGACTGTGGAGCCGTCACGAGTCAAGTCGAGCCAGGCGAGGTCGTAATCGGTGAGGTCGTTGGTGAGCCGCTGCGCTTCGCCGGAAGGATAGGAGACGGTCCAGAGCTGACCTTGCGCGCCCCCTCCTGTTTCACGAAGTGGGAACACCAGGCCGCTGCCGTCCGGCAACCAATGGGGACGGCCGACATCGCCGTGCGTTGAGTAAAGAGTCCGCTGGGCGCCGGTCGCAACCGTTACCGCCGTGAGCTCGCCGCCGACGGCCGGAAGCAGCGATGCGAGGACGATCGTCTGCCCGTCCGGGGACCAGGCTGGAGCGAGCAATCCTGACAGCGTGACATTGCCAAGTTTCTTGGCGAGGAGATGTTCGCCGGAACCGTCGGCGTTGGCGATCATCAAGTGGACCTCTCCTTTGTCCGGCACACCCCGAGTGAACGCGAATTGTTTGCCGTCCGGAGAGAAGCTAATCGATGTGTCAATGTCGCGCACGACCAGCTGCGGATTGCCGCCCAGCGCCGGCATTTTATAAAGCGAGCTATAGAGCTGATTTTCCTTGGATGATTCGGTGAAATAGACGTAGTTTCCGTCCGGGGAAAACGTGAGGCCGTAGAAAACGGCGACGGCGGGAGGCAGAATTTGCACATCGCTCCCCGTGGCGACTTGGCGCACCATCAGGCTCTGCTGCTCACCGTCGCGCAAGACGTAGACGACATATTGGCCGTTCGGCGAAATGGCCACTCCGGCAGCTTTGCCGCTTTCGGTGAGCTTTTCGATGCCCATGTTCTGCGGGTTGAGAGCAACGAAGTGGGTACGGGATTTGAAGATCGTGAAACCGATGGCCGCCAGAATCAGAACGATTGCCACCGCCACGATCGTCAACAGTCCTTTGTGTTTCTTGGCTTCGCCGAGAACGATGGCGGCGCTGCCCGAGCCGCTGGAAGCAGATGTTGCTGCTGAAGAACTGATGGAGGGCCCCGGCGGAACGCCTGCAGCAGCATTTGAACTCGAAGACCCGGGACCGGGCGGCTCGGCTCCTCCAGAGGCGACGCCTGCACTGACCGGCGTGCGGCCGGAACTCGAATCGCGTTGGAGGCGCTTCAGATCGGTGCGCAGGTCCGCAGCCGTCTGGTAGCGCATGTCGCGGTCTTTTTCGAGGGACTTGTTGATAATGCGCTCGAGTTCCTGGGGAACCTCGGGATTGAGGCGCACGGGCGCGACGGGAGCGCGATTCAGGATGGCATCGAAAATTGCGGCGGAAGTGGAGCCGGAGAAAGCCTGGCGTCCGGTGGACATCTCGTAGAGAACTACACCGAGAGAAAAAATGTCGGTGCGCGGGTCGAGTTCTTTGCCTAGTGTTTGTTCGGGCGACATGTAAGCCACGGTGCCGACCGTAATCCCAGGGCTGGTGAGATTGGGGGAGTCGCTATCGGGGACGCCATGGACGGACTGGGTGCGCCCGTCGTTGCCCGGAGCGGCCATCATCTTGGCGAGGCCGAAATCGAGAATCTTGGTTTGGCCCCGGTCGGTGACGAAGATATTCGCGGGCTTGATGTCGCGATGGATGATGTCTTCAGAATGCGCGGCGTCGAGGGCGTCGGCGGACTGGATGCCGGATTCGAGCAACTGCTCGAGCGGCATGGCGCCGCCGGCAATGCGATGCTTCAGCGTCGCGCCCTTGAGCAGCTCCATGGCGATATAGCTGCGGCCCTGATAGCTGCCGATTTCAAAGATCGTGCAGATATTGGGATGGCTCAGAGCGGCAGCGGCGCGCGCTTCACGGAGAAATCGCTCCAGGGCCAGCTTGTCTTGCGAGACCTCGTCCGGAAGGAATTTCAGCGCGACCAGGCGGCCTAGCGTGGTGTCTTCGGCTTTGTAGACGACGCCCATGCCGCCGCCGCCGAGCCTTTCCAGCACGCGATATTGCGAAATTGTCTGGCCAACGAGGGTGAGGGCGTCTGTCAATGCGCGGACATGTTAGATTCACGACGTGGACAAGTCAATGCTGCAACGCGCAGGAATGCGGGAGAAAGCCTTCCGGGCGGTAAGTTTGGTGGTTTCGGTGGCGATTGCCGTCGGGATCGCGCTGGGAATTGTAGCGGGAGCAATGGAGTTGGCGGACCACATGGGATGGATTGTGCACCCGCGCGAAGCGACCGTGAGGGCAGTGAAGGATTGGCCGGCAGGCGAGGAGAAATCGTGCACGGTGCTGGGAGATTTGCGTGCGCCGGAGTTAGTGTGCGACCAGGGAGCGGAGGAGCGAAAGGTGCGCGTCGAGTTTCGAGGGTCGCTGCACGCGAAGGCCTGGGAGTGCGCGCCAGGCGGGGAACAGGTTGAGTGCAAGGCAAAATGATGGGTGCAAGAGCAGCCATTCCTGCAGAGAAGGGCGCTCTCCAAAAAGCAGCAGATCTTAAGAGTCCTCCGTGCCTGTCCGCGCCGCGTGCGCAGGCTTCAGGGCTTCTTTGCCTTTCGATACGATCTCAAGAACCATCGAGACCAATACGAGAAACATGAAGAGAGGCTGCATCCAGCCAAGGGATGTTTTTTCGGGCTGGCTGGCGGGGGGCTGGCTTTTCCGGATGAAAACGGTCACGCCCCTATCGGTAGAGGAGTTAGCGTTTGTGTCGCCGGGAGAGCTGGGACCGGAGCTGAGGGGAACTAACAGGAGGTTTTCACATGATAAGTTGTAGCCGCTGATGGCGTTGCGAACATATATGGCCCGGCCCATAGCCAGAGCATCGTTGTAGCCAACCAGGTGCTTCAAGCGCGAACTCAGGCGCTGCTTATCCGCCGAGCCGACCACCAGGACCAATTCGTGCGGTTTTAAGTCCTTGTTACACATCTGCTCAGCCAGGGACTTGACATTGCCCTCAATTTCGCGCCAGGTTTTATCGTCGCCGCACGATGGAATCGCTGGGGTGTTTCGCGAAATACAGCCCGGGGTAAACCCAGTGACGGCCAGCACATTTGTCCATTCCTCGTTGATGGCTTGGCTGGCGGTTTTCGGCTCTTCCCGAGGCTGGAAGTTGATTTCGTTCTTAAACTCTGACTTCCATTGAAAAAGGGCAAGCGATGCGGCGGAGAGAGCGATCAAAGCTGGCGGGCCAAGGCTGCGAAAGGACCAAGAGCCGAACATGAAACGAGATGCGAAGAGGAGAACGCCCAGGACACAAAGCCCGATGGAGGCTACCGCGGAGAAAGCGAAGAGAGGGCCCGCAAAGGGCGCCGCGGGCGGGCCGGCTGGCGACGGTTTTTCGGCGATTTGCTGCAAGAAGACGAGGCTGGCCCGATCTGAGCTTGCGATGCTTTCAACTGCGTCCGCAATCCGCGCGAGATTCGGATCGGGGACGTGATTTGGCGGAGCGGAAGGGCCGGCCCCGATCTGCCCGATGGCCTGCTCGATGTTTGCGTCGCCCGCGGATGTTGCTTGCTTGAGGTCTTGGATTGCGGCGACGATTTTGTCGTCGCGACGATTGTTTGGCGGAGCGGGGCTCGAGAGAATTTGCAAGATCACGATGACGCCGCCGAGAAGGCAGATCGACGCCCCGAGTGAAACATAGAGAGCCGCGGGCGGGCGGAAGTGGTCCAGTGGCGGAAGATGCTTCTTTGCCCACTTTCGGTATTTGAAGTAGAGGAGAGCATAAGAGAAAGTCGCAGAGAGCAGACTGAGAAGGACCAGAAGAAGAATCACGAGTTGAAAAGCGTGGTGTGGGTTGGGTTGCATCTCGGCGGCGACACTTGGAACGGCGAATTGGTTCTTACGTTCAGAATTGACGGATATATACAACGGGATTGCCCGCTGGAGAAGCGAAATGTGACGGCGCGAACAGCGGTGCGCTGGGCGAATAGTAACCAAGGAGACGCGCGGCAAAGGCGAATTGCTGAGGAAGTGCTAGATTGGACTTGAGGCACTGGATGATACTTCTGCTGCTGATGGGATTGGGCGCGGTTGGATGGGCGGGCTACAGCCTCGCAACCGGAAAGGGCTATTACAAAGGGTGCCCGCCGGGCGGATACGACCGCGATGAGAGTCCTTTCAACTATTGGGCGCCAACGATCGTCCTGCTGTGCATCGGGATTTTTGCAGTGCTGGTGTTTTTCGGAGTGATCCCGCTGCCGGCGCGGGCCTATCGTCCCTGAACTGTCTGACCTGTTCCTTTTCCTCATATTTGCGTGAGCCCGAAATGTGCTTCGGTTGACTGAGGCGATCGTGTTCCCGGCGGAGTATATTTGGCGCGATGCGAATCCTGATTTCAGGAGCGGGGATTGCGGGGCCTGCGCTGGCGTATTGGCTGCTGCGCTGCGGGATGACGCCGACGATTGTCGAAATGGCGCCGCGACTGCGCACCGGCGGCTACATCATCGACTTCTGGGGAGCGGGATACGAAGTTGCGGGGCGGATGGGGTTGCTGTCGGAGATCGAGCAGGCGGGATACCGCGTGAAAAGGATTCGCGTGGTAGGGAAGGACAGCGGGCGAGTGGTGGAATTTTCCGCCCATTCCTTCGCGAGGATTACACAAGGGAGGTTCACGAGCATTCCGCGCGGGGATCTGGCGGCAACGATTTTTCGCAGCATCGAAGGGAAAGCGGAGACGATTTTCGGCGACACGATTGCAGCGATCGAGCAAGACGCGCGCGGCGTGCGCGTGAAATTCAGGAGCGGTGTGGAGCGCGAGTTCGATCTGGTGGTCGGCGCGGACGGGCTGCATTCGCGCGTGCGCCAACTGGTGTTCGGGGAAGAGCGGCAGTTCGAAAAATATCTGGGCATCAAGGCGGCGGCATTTCAGGCGCGGGGTTATCAGCGGAGAGACGAGCTCGTCTACGTGATGTTCACGGAAGTGGGGCAGCAGGTGGTGCGGTTCGCGATGCGCGGCGACCGGACGGTGTTTTTCATCACGTTTCTGGACGAGGCGGGCGTGGTGCCAGAGAGCCTCGAGGGGCAGAAGGCAGAACTGCGCCAGAAATTCGGCAAAAGCGGCGGAGAAGGCGAGCGGATGCTTGAAGCGCTCGATAGGTGCGAGGAGCTGTACTTCGACCGCGTGAGCCAGATACGCATGAATGCGGATGGCGCAGGTGGAGGCGCGTGGAGCCGGGGAAGAGTGGCGCTCGCAGGCGATGCGGCGTCGTGTGTGTCTCTGCTGGCGGGGCAGGGATCGGCGCTGGCGATGGTGGCGGCGTACATTCTCGCGGGTGAGTTGAAAACTGCGGCAGGGAATTATCCCGAAGCGTTTAGGAAGTACGAAGAGCGGTTCGGGCCGTTTGTGGCGGGGAAGCAGAAGGCGGCGCTACGATTCGCGGGGTGGTTTGCGCCGAAGTCGCGAGCCGCGCTGTTTGCACGAAACCAATTGTTCCGGTTGCTGAACGTGCCGTGGATTGCGGATTGGTCGGTGCGCGGAGATTTTGCGGACCGCATTGAGCTGCCAGAGTATTGAATGAGTCCTGCCTGACGTCAAGCAGTGCCTTCTACAAACACGAAGGGGATCAAGGCTGGGCGTAGTAGCCGGTACGAGTGCGCACGATGGCACCGTGCTGTTCCACCTTCACTTGGAGCGAGTGGTATTCATCGGGACGGTCGGTGGGCGCGGCATCGAACGTGAGGACATAGTAGGAAGCGGCGTCGGAGACGCATTTGGCGATGGAAGTGGCGAGGTCGTTGGTGGAATTGTAAACGGCGCCGCCGCTCTGAACGCTGAGGACCTGCAGCGAAAGGTCGGCAGCGTCGACGCGGGAGGGGGAAGTGACGCCCTTTAGAAATTCTTGATAGTAGGTGATGCGCGTGGTGGCGGCATCGGCGAGGCCGAGAGGGTCCACGTTGTAAAGCGTGATGCGCGCGTCGCGGAGCGAAGTGGAATAGTTCACGATGGAGCGGAAGATCTGCTCCTCCTGCTTGGTGGTGAGTTCCACGGCGGGGCCGGTGAGCAGCGGCCAGCCGGGACTGATCCAAATCAGGAGCTTGCGGCCGGGCTGCTGTTTTTCGTACGCGATGATGGAAGTGAGCGTTTTCAAGGAAAGGTCGAAACGCTCGGCGGCACCGTAGAAGCCCTGCGAGCGATTGATGGAGCGCAGGCCGGTCTGGTATTGGTCGTACTCAGTGGCAAGTGCTTTGCCGTCCTGCGAAGGAGTCCTCTGAACCTGCGTGCCGTAGTCGGTGAAGACAATGAGCGAAACCGGATGAGGAAGTTCGCCGCCGTTCTGAAGAAGATACTGCCGGATTTGGTTGCGCTCGAAGGCGACGGTTTGCTGGCCGATGTTGACATTGTCGACCAACAGAACAACCTGGACGGGCGGATCCGAGGGCGAAGGCGGATGGCTGGTGACGACGTAAAAGGACGTGATAGGTTGCGGGTGCTTGTCGTCGAGAAGAGTGAAATCATTCGCTTGCAGGCCGCGGATGGGAGCCCCGGATTTATCGGTCACCGCGACATCGAGAGTAATGGCGCGGCTGGAAGCAGCGGCGGAGGGAGGGCGCTTGGCGAGAGAACCTGGTCCTTCCTGGGCGAAAGCAGAGGAGCAGGGAAGAAGGGCGAGTGCCAGAATTGCAGTCAGCGAACGGTTCATAGGGCGCACCTCCATAGCGAGAGCCTCGAGGAATGTTACCGCGCGGTCGAAAGAGGCAGCGCTAGAGTACCGGAAAGGGCGCGGAGGATGGCAAGGAATCTTTCGACAAACAAGGAATCCACGGCTGAGTGCCTCAGTCGATGCTCAGACCGGGGCATCACGCGCGGGGATTTTGAGGGCTGACGCGAGCGGCGACGACGATGAAGCGGAGCGGGGCGGAGCCGATATAGTCGAACGGATAGCAGGTGGTGAGAGTGAGCGTGGGATAGCCGCGCGAGTTGAGGACTGCGACGTCGGTGGGCTTTACGATTTGGGTGAATTTCACCCGGTAGGAAAAAATGCCGGCACGGGTGCGGAGGGAGATGAGGTCGCCAGTGCGGATGCGGCGAAGAGGAAGAAAGAACGTGTTGCGATGAGCCGAGAGGACAACGTTGCCGTTGTCCCAGGGAAAGGCGGTGCCGGGGATGTGGCCGACGGCGATGCGAAGATCGCCGGCCGAGACCCCTTGAATGATGACGTCTTTCATCGCCAGACGGGGAATCACGATCTCGCCAATCGGCGAGCCGGGAGCGAAGAGAACGGGATGGAGCGGCCGTGAGTTCTGCGCGGGAAGAGAAGGAGCAGGCGGGCCATTGTCAAACTGCGGCCGCTCGACGGCCTGAAAGGTGTGGGAAATCAGGAACACCGAAATGCAATATGCAATGGCAAGAATCCCGAACAAGAGAAACACCCAGCGAAGCGAAAGCAACAGGATGCGAATGCTGCGGGAGCCGCGGTGGGCGGCGGGGATCATGGCTTTTCACTCGCGAGAGTGGGCTGGGGGATAGAACCGGCATCGGAGAAATAGCCGGCGCGTGTGTGAACTTGCAGCTTGCCATGGCCCGGCGCGGAAACGGCAACGCGAATCTTATGAAAAGCGCCTGAAGAGTTCGAGGCCGAAGGGACATAGCCGATAGTGTATTGCTCGCGAATATCGCGGGCGATCTGCCGGCAGAGAGGGCCGACTTGGTCGGCAAATTGGGGGAAGTAGGCGCGGCCGCCGGTAATTTTTGCGAGGCGCTTGAGGATGCGGGGCCTGCTGTCCTCGTCGTTGGGGTCAGAGATGCCGATGAAATACATCGGGGCATTGGAGCGGCCGGCGAGCGTGGTGATGTCCCGCAGGGAGATGCTGCTGGCATTGTCGCCGCCGTCGGTGACGATCAGAAGCGCCTGGCGGCGGCCGTGGCCGTCACGGAGAGTGCGAAGGCCGGCAGAGATGGCGTCGTAGAGAGCGGTTTCTCCTTCGGCGGGCTGGCCCAAAATGGCGGAGGCCAGAAGATTGATGTCGGAGGAAAACTCGATGCCCGGTGGAAGGCCCGGCCGGACGTTCTCGTTGAAATTCTCGACGAAAATTTCGTCCTGGGGATTGCTGGACTTGACAAAAGCAGCGGCGGCGGCGACCACCTGGTCGAGCCGCGGGGCCATGCTGCCGCTGTGGTCGACCAAAATTCCAACGGTGACGGGGACATCGCCGGGGGCAAAGAGAGCGATGTGTTGGAGGTGCGAGTCTTCGTAGACGCGGAAGTCGGATTCGGGGAGTCCGGAGACGAAGTTGCCATGACGGTCGGTGGCGCTGACGGCGAGAGCGACCAATTCGGTTTTTACACGGATGTCATGGGTCGGAGTTGTTTGCTGAAGAACGGGAGGGGAAGAGGAGCGTCCGAAGCAAACGCCGGCAAACAGGAGACATGCCGTTGCGAGCAGCGTCATCCCTTGTTTGCATAGCCGATTGACCAACGGACCTCCTCTTCCACACCGCATAAGTGATGAGCAAGCTACGCCGTGCTTGATGCGCCGTCGTAACGCTTCAGGATGAAGCCGCAGCCAAGGCCGAGCGCAAGGGAGAGGCTGCCGAGCAGTGCGATGAGCGGCGTCAAACTTGCCGTTTTCGGCAGCGTCTTGTTTTCGGCGACCAGAGGATGCGGCGTTGTCTGGATTGCCTTGGAGACTTCGACTTCCTGTTTCTCCGGTGTGATGGCCGTAATCGGCGTCTTTGCCAACTCCTTCGGAGAACTTTTCACGGCGGATTCAGGCATGGCCGGAACAGATACCTTGTTGAGAGAAGCCAGCTCCACGGCGCGATGGTGCGGATACACAAACTCCGAGCCGTAGAGATCGCCGGGATAGAACCACGCGCGGATGGCCGGCGGAGAATTGGCGGCGCGCTCTTCGAAAGTGAGGACGGTTTTGGCGGTCGGTTGGAGACGATAGTCAGGAATAGCCATTACGGTCTGGTAGAGATGAGTCCGGTCGCCATTAAATATTTGAACGATGAAGCGATCCGAAGGGGAATCGAGCAGTTGGAACAGATAAGTGCCGGCGGGAAGCACGCGGCCGGGGATTTCGACAGGGCCGCTGAAGGTGAATTTGGTCGCTTCATTCCAACGATTTGCACGAGAAACGGGAGCTGCGAGCAGGCAAGCAAGCAGAACGCCGAGGCCCGCCGCGGCTCCTTTCATGGCGCGCATTTCCTGTACCTCCTAAAGGAATTTCAACGCCCTTGAAGCCACACTAATTAGGATGCAAAGAATGCGCGCGGGGAGTTCCGGGAGATAAAAGTGGGCTCGAGAGACAAACCGACGGGTCGCCGAGTCCTGATGAATTTTCTTCGCGAACGAGAGAATTGGGGGCGTCGGGGTTCCTTGACCAAAGCATGGGCAGCCGATAAACTGAATGCACAAAGACATTTTGAGAAAGGATGAGAATGCTGCTTTCGCGGGAGTACGTGAGCTACATGGCGAAAGAGGTGGTGAAGCGCCTGGTGGCCGCGAAGATGATCGAAACGAAAAACATGGAAAGAGTGACGTCGTCCCTGCGGCAGGTGCTGGCGGACGAGGTGACGGTGGAAGACCGCGTGAATGAAGAGGCGCGCGAGATATTGGCGAAGCACTCGGACGAAATGAAGCGCATGGGAGTGTCGTACCAGGAGATGTTCAAGAAGGTGAAGGGACAAATCGCCCGGGAAAGGAAATTGATACTTCGCTAATGCGATTGAGCCGAGAAAAGACCGTACGAATTTCCCACCGAATTGTCGATTACCTGGTTTCCGCCCCGGAAGTGGACTTCATCGAAGATCGCGACACGATCCGCAAGGAAGTGATGGACATCCTCACGGCGCTGCTGAAATTCGAAGAGCAGATGGACGCGGAAGTGCGCACAAAGATCACGTCGCAGAAGAAAGAGATTCTGGAAGGCAGCGAAGAGTGGGATGTGCTGTACAGAAAGTATTATCAGGAAAAGATGAAGCGCCTGGGTGTGGGAGAAGTGCCGGCGCATACATAGCGGGCAATTGATTTTTCCTTGTCGGACAAGGTTGCTTGCATTCCCCTCCTGTCTTTAGCCTTTGGCGGCGAAATATAAGACAAATTAGGGGTGGCTACGGTCGCGGACTCTCCGAAGATGCAAAAAACCAGGACGCGCCGTGCCGCTACGGACGCAGCAAATCAAAGCGCATAGTCCAGGGAAATCTCAGGTCCAAAGGCCCTAACTGCATTGCCAGTCGGCGCGAGGGATCAGGGACGGAAATTCTGATCGTCGGGGCGGCGCTTGAGAGTCGGGCGGTCAGAGTCGTCGCTGTCGTCGCCTGAAGAGCCGCCATCGGCCGAGGGATTGCGAGTTTTCTTGCGGAGCGAGGGCCCGCCCCTTTTGCCGTTGGTGACTTTCTCGTTCATTTCGATCATCTGGAGACGGCGCTTCACCGTATCGAACTCGGAAGTGGTGACGATGTATTCATCGCGTGGCGGAAGAATATCGGCAATTTCCTTTTGCGCAGCAGCAATGCGGTCGGGCGTGGGAGGATGCGTCGAGAAGTATTTTGGAATCGTCCCCGGCTGCTTCTTTTCGAGAGCCTCGACCTTTTCAAAGAAAGTGACGAAGGAGTTCGGGTCGTAGCCCGCCTTGTACATATATTGCAGCCCGAGGTAATCGGCCTCGCGCTCATCGTCGCGGGAGAATTTCAGGAAAGTCATCGGAATCGCAAGGTTGATGCCCTCGTACAGGGCGTAGCCGGCCCAGCTGTACGGGATGAAGATCATCGCAGGGATCGAGGCAAGCTGAATGATGTCGCCTTTGGTCTGCTGCTTGGTGCCGTGGCGCGCGCAGACGTGGGCGATTTCGTGAGCCATGACACCGGCGAGCTCCGATTCTTCATCGGCGTGGAGGATCAGGCCGCTGTTCACGTAGAAGAAGCCGCCGGGAAGCGCGAAGGCGTTGACTTGGTCAGAGTCAATCACCTTGATCGTGAAGGGAACGCGGGCGTCGGAGTTGCGGACGAGGTTCTGGCCGACGCGGTTGACATACTCGGTGACGACCGGATCGTCGATGAATTTCGCGCTCTTGTCGACTTCCTGCGAGAGCTGCTTGCCGATGGCAATCTCTTTTTCGAGCGAGTAGAAGTCGAGGCCTTTGCCGACGTTACGATTGCCGATGGCATTGACGTCGGCTTCGCTGCCGGGCTTGATGTGCGTGTCTGCCGGGCCCTGCTGAACCGTAGAGTCGGAAGGAGCTTCACCCGACGACTGCTGCGTGGATGACGAGGACTGCGAAGAAGATTGAGACGATGATGTCTGGCCTTGCTGTGCCTGCTGAGCAGGCAGGGAGAATCCGGCGGGAGAAGCGAGCAAGCCGACGAGGAGAGCCGAAGTCGATTGATACAACCAGGATTTCTTCATTTTGCTCCTCCCGGAAGGGCCGAACGAGCGACTCCGCTCAGGCCCACCCCTTGCCCATCTGATGGGATGTCGAGATGAGCAAAAGAGTTTCCTTTCCCCTCGGTCAGAGTCTGTGGCAGGCGGCTTGGAGGAACCGAAGGGCCTGAAGGAGAGGCTAGCACAGCTGCGGCATATGGGAGAGAGAATTTCACAAAGAAGCGCGGCAGAGCGTACTGGCCGGGCGCATACGGACAGAAACACGTCCTGGGGAGACGTATTGACGCTCCCGGCGATTCTGACTACAGTTTTAGTGTGGCGGAAGCGCGAATCCAAGTCGGTCAAGTGTGGAAGAAGGACGACACAGGTGAAACATACCTGGTTACAAAGATTTACAACGAGGCTTTGACCACGTTTGCCGTTCTGCGAAAAACGGGAGCGGAGTCCGAAAAGGCGATCAAAGCGCGAGTGGTGAGGCAGGGCGGTTTGCAGACGATTCCCGGGTTTTCGAACGCGCAGGCGGAGGATTTTTAGGAGTCGGGCGCGCCCGCGGTGAGAGCAGATTTCCTTCCGAGAAGTTTTTTCAGCGAACAATCGAGTGCGGAAAGTTACGAGGGCAGTTGGTCGTGGTGTGCTCCGGGGGCAGCATGCCGGCTCGAGGATGGCGCGGGAGCGTTCGGGTGGCGGAGAGTCAGTTGGACGAAGAGGTCGCGCTGGAAGCGGCGGTTGTGGCAGGCGCGCCGGACGGAGGAGCATCGCGAAGGAAAAGGACCACGATCCGGCCATCGGAATGAAATTCTCCGCCTGTAGCGGTCTTGGCAGTGGTGAGTGGATCCGCAGGTGTTACGTGGTCGCGTTCGGCAACGAGGCCAGTGGCGGATAAGGTGTTGTCGACGAACTCGCGCTCGCCGTCAATGGCCGGATCGATTTTGTGGGTGACGCTGTTATTGCGCTGGTCGCGTTCGAAGCCGATATCGTGCGTCGCCGCAATGCACCAGACAGGCACGCCATTGATTTCATACGGTGATTTCCAAACGCGAAGGTGATTGCGCGACATGACGACTTTGACGGGCTCGGCATGAGCGAAGCCGTAGTCCTGCGGGCGATTGAACAGGTAGAGCGTGCTCATCGGCATCGTCAGATAGTCTTTTTTCTCGAGCGAATCGACGAGGCCGGCAAGAATTGCGTCGCTGACCGAGCGATCCACCTGCACCCAGCCGCTCGCTGCGAACGTCTTCAATACCTGATCTTGAGTGCCAATCAGCAGGACATTGACCATGTCGCCGGGATTGCCCTGTTGGTCGCTCACGCGGCGCGGAATTTTCGCCAGCAGCGCGGGAGTGACTCCGGCGATGGGAGCGTCGGCGGGGCCGCCAGAGACGGCCGCAGAAGCGGTCGCCAGACCGATGTCTTTCACCGAAACTTTTACAGTGAAGCTTCCCGTGGCCGAGGAAGCTTCGTTCATTCTCTGGTTGATTCCGAGATACAGGCGTCCGGCGACGGGCGTGGAGTATGTGAGCGATTCGCCGACAGCAAAGGGCTGCGCGTAGTCGGCGGAGCCGAGACGGCCGATGACTTCGCCGTGACCGGCGTCAGGGACCGGATATTGATGGATGAGATCGAGCCAATTGCGAGTAAGACCGGCGGGGCCGAAATCCTGCGCGGGCTTTTTGTCGGTTGCGGGATACGTGACGGTTCCCGTGGCGCTGATTTCAATCTGCGCCCCGGCGTGGAAGTCAATTTTCGTGTCCATCCATTGATCGGTTGATTTTAAGGTGAAGCTATACGTCTTTCCGGCTTCGGCGGGAGCGCCGGAGGCAGGTGCGGCCGGAGCGATTGCTTGAGGGGAAGCGCTCGGCGAGGACGATTGTTGGGCGAGAGCGGCAGATGAGAGAAGCACGATGCCGCAGACAAGCAAGACCGCGAGGCAAAACAGGCGGAGAAATCCAAACCGATTCATCGAACGGCTCCTAGAGCGAACGAACAGGCATTTGGATGACATCGTCCACCTGAAGGATTTCCCGGACCACGTAGCCTTCGGCGTATTTTACTCCGATGAGGCGCCCGTAGGAGCGCGCCTGCAGGCTCATGCGGTCTTCGAGGTCGTCGAGAGGAATATGGACGCGTGGGCTGCGGTCGCGGCGCGCAGGCCGGAATTGCGAAGCATAGGCGAGAATGGCGCGCCGGCGGCGTTCGTAATATGGCGTGATGTCCACGGCGAAAGTGGGCTTCACGTCCGCATAGGCGGCGGCGTAGAGAATCTTGAATGGACGAAATGCTTCGCCGGCAAGGGTGAAGTTTTTCAATCCGGCGAGGAAGCAAGCCTCATAGCCCAGGGTGGCAGCCGTGTAATGATCCGGGTGGCGGCCTTCCCAGTAAGGGAGAATCACCGTGCGCGGCTGCAATTCGCGGATGAGCTCGGCAATGGCGACCTTGTACTCCTCGCACACGGCCAGACGCGCGTCGGGCAGGCCGAGATTGCGGCGAACCTTGAGGCCGAGAATCGTTGCGGCGCGCGCGGCTTCGCGAAGACGGGTTTCAGGAGTGCCGCGCGTGCCGGTCTCTCCGCGCGTAAGATCGAGAATGCCGGTGCGATAGCCGGCGTCGCGCATCTTTAGGAGTGTGCCGCCGCTGGTAAGTTCGGCGTCGTCGGGATGCGCCGCGATGACGAGAAGGTCGACTTTCATGAGGTCTCCGAGGTTGAATGCAAGAGAGATTCTAACAAAGGAAAACTCAAGCAAGGAAGCTGCGGGAGAAAAGAGTCGGCGGAGATGGCGCTGGGGCGGGTGTGATAAGGTGAGCGCGTGCACCGAATCTACTGGATGATGGCGATCGCTTCGTGGCTGCACCTGTTCGAGGAGTTTGTGTTTCCGGGAGGATTTCTAGGTTGGATCCGGACCTGGTTTCCGTCGGCGCGATTGACGGTGGCGGACGCGGTGGTGATCAACGCGCTGTTCGTGGGATTTGTGGCGCTGCCGCTGGTTAGCAATGTGAGCGCGACGCCGATTGTGGCGCTGTCGATTCCCGCAATTTTGGTGATCAACGCGTTTCTGCACGCCGGCGGAACGATTGCGACGCGGCGGTATTCGCCGGGGGTGGTGACGGCGGTACTGCTGTATTGGCCGATCGGGGGATATGCGATGTACGCGATGGCGCGGAGCTGGAATTTGACTGGGGCGACGGTTGCGAAGGGGCTGCTCTTGGGCGTTTGTTGGCATTCGATTCCGTTTCTGCGCGCGTTTGTGTTTCGCAGCTTTGCAGGACGCGCGAATTCCGCGAGAGGGTGAGGCATGGCGGATAAATTGCCGTTTCAAGAGCCGTTTCTGGGGCAGGTGGCGCTGGTGACGGGAGCGGGAAAGAGAATGGGGCGGGCGATTGCGCTGCGACTGGCGCTGGAAGGCGCGGACGTGGTGGTGAATTACGCGCAGTCGAAAGACGGTGCGGAGGAAACGGCGAAAGAGATTCAGGCGCTGGGGCGGCGGGCGCTGGTGGCGCAGGCGGATGTGTCGCGAAAAGCGGATGTGGAGAGGCTGTTTGCGGCCACGGACTCGGCGTTTGGACGGCTGGACATTCTGGTGAACAACGCAGGAATGTTTTTCGCGGCGGATTTTATGGAGCTGACCGAAGAGCAATGGGATTTGATTTTGAATACGAACCTGAAATCGCAATTTCTGTGCGCGCAGGCGGCGGCGCGGTTGATGAAGCGCGCCGGGCGAGGGCGGATCGTAAATATTTCTTCGCTCGGCGGATTGCAGGCATGGCCGAAGTACACGCACTACTGCGTTTCGAAAGCGGGCGTGATCCACTTGACGCGCTGCCTGGCGCGGGCGCTGGCCCCAGAGATACTCGTAAACAGCATCGCGCCAGGCACGATTCAGTTCGAAGGAGACACGCCGAACGAGGAATACATTCGCCGCGCGCCGCTGCACAAGACCGGCACGGGAGAGGATATTGCCGAGGCGGTCGTCTTTTTCTGCAAGACGGATTTTGTGACCGGGCAAATTATGGCCGTGGATGGTGGGTACATTCTGGCCTGAACGACCATTGCGCCTGTAAAAAGGACGGGTTCATCGACCCTCGCCGGCAGCGGCCCCGAAACGACAAGAATGTGGTGTAACGCTAGGAAATCACCGGGTTCGGCTTGCAGGAGTTGATTTTCAGCTCTGCAAAGGCGCGCTCGAGGACGTCGCGCTCGATCTGACCCTCTTGATAGAGCTCATCCAGCGCGGCGAGCGCGATGAAGCGCGAATCGACCTCGAAGAAATCGCGCAACGACGCGCGGCTCTCGCTGCGGCCGAAGCCGTCCGTGCCGAGCGATGCAAGGCGCCGCGGCATCCATGGCGCCACTATCTGCGGAAGAGTTTTTAAATAGTCGCTGGCGGCGACCAGGACTCCTGGAGCGTCGGCAAGCGCCTGCGACACGTAAGGGACGCGCGGCTTTTCCCCGGGATGCAGCCGGTTCCAGCGCTCCACTTCGTTGCCGTCGGTGTATAGAGCTTTGTAGCTCGTGACGCTCCACACGTCCGCCGCCACGCCGAATTTCTCTTCCAGAGTTTCCTGCGCCTTGAGGGCTTCGTTCAGAATGGAGCCGCTGCCGAAAAGCTGCGCGCGGAGTTTCGACTGCGTGTTTGGCGATTTGCGGAAGCAGTAGAGGCCTTTGAGAATTCCCTCGCGGACGTCGCCCGGCATTTCCGGCATCGCGTAAGGCTCGTTCATCACCGTGATGTAATAAAAAACGCTTTCGCCGTCTTTATACATGCGGCGAATGCCGTCCTGAATGATCACCGCAATTTCGTAGGCGTAGGCGGGGTCGTAGGCAAGCAGATTCGGAACCGGGAGGGCGAGGACGTGGCTATTTCCGTCCTGGTGCTGCAGCCCTTCGCCGTTCAGCGTCGTGCGTCCCGCCGTGCCACCGAGGAGAAATCCTCGCACGCGCATATCGGCGGCGGCCCAGATGAAATCGGCGATGCGCTGGAAACCGAACATCGAGTAGTAAATGAAAAACGGAATCGTATTGATGCCGAACGAGGCATAGGCCGTTCCCGCGGCGATGAAGGAAGCCATCGAACCGGCTTCGGTGATGCCTTCCTCGAGAATCTGTCCGTCCTTCGCTTCCTTATAATAGAGAAGCGTATTCACGTCCACGGGCTCGTAGCGCTGGCCGACGCTCGAATAAATGCCGACGGTGCGGAAGAGCGACTCCATGCCGAACGTGCGCGCTTCATCGGGAACAATGGGAACCACCAGCTTGCCGATTTCCGGGTCGCGCATCATTTTGCGCAACATGCTGACGAAGGCCATCGTTGTGGAGACGTCGCGGCCCTCGCTCCCGGCGTGAAATTCGCGGAACAGCTCGTCGTGATCGGCGACGATGGGCTTCGAGCGCACGCGGCGCTGCGGCGTGTAGCCTCCGAGCGCCTCGCGGCGCGCGCGAAGGTAGTGAATCTCTTCGCTATCTTCCGGCGGGCGATAGAACGTAACGTCGCGCACCTGTTCATCGGTGAGCGGAATATCGAAGCGGGTGCGAAATTCGGCGAGTTCGTCTTCGTTCAGTTTTTTCTGCTGGTGAGTGACGTTCTTGCCTTCGCCGGCTTCACCGAGGCCGTAGCCCTTGATCGTGCGCGCCAGAATCACAGTGGGCGAGCCTTTATGCTCGACCGCGGCTTTATAGGCGGCATAGACCTTGATCGGATCGTGCCCGCCGAGTCGCAGGCGGCGCAAATGTTCGTCCGAAATCGGCTCGACGAGTTTCAGAAGCCGGTCGTCGGAACCGAAGAAATGCTCGCGGACGTAAGCGCCGGAAGAGACGACGAGCTTCTGGTATTCGCCGTCGACCATTTCTCCCATCCGCTTGACCAGAAGTCCTTCGGTGTCCTGATCGAGAATCGGATCCCACTCACTGCCCCAAAGCACCTTGATGACGTTCCATCCCGCGCCGCGGAACGCCGATTCGAGCTCCTGAATGATCTGCCCGTTCCCGCGCACCGGGCCGTCCAGGCGCTGCAGATTGCAGTTAATCACGAAGATGAGATTGTCCAGCTTCTCGCGCGACGCCAGATTGATCGCGCCGAGCGATTCCGGCTCGTCCGTTTCGCCGTCGCCAAGAAACGCCCAGACCTTCGCGTCGGTCACCGGCTTGAGGCCGCGGTCTTCGAGATAGCGATTGAAACGCGCTTGATAAATCGACATGAGCGGGCTGAGGCCCATCGAGACGGTCGGGTATTCCCAAAAATCGGGCATAAGCCAGGGATGCGGATAGGACGAGAGGCCGCCGCCGGGCTTCAGTTCACGCCGGAAATTTTCGAGCTTCTGCGCGGAAAGGCGCCCTTCGAGGAACGCGCGGGAATAAATGCCCGGCGAGGCGTGGCCCTGGAAATAGATGGTGTCGCCTTCGAATTCGGGCGTGCGCGCCCGGAAGAAATGGTTGAAGCCGACTTCGTACAAAGTTGCCGCGGATGCAAACGTGGAAATGTGGCCGCCGATATTGTGCTCTTCGCGATTGGCGCGGACGACCATGGCAATGGCATTCCAGCGGACAAGGCTCTTGATGCGCCGTTCGAGTTGCTGATCTCCGGGGAAATCAGGCTGGAGATGGTGGGGAATCGTATTCACGTAGGGCGTCTTTGCGGTGAAGGGAATATTGATGCCGACGACCTTCGCGTGCGCCTGTAGGCGCTCGAGGATGTAGGAGGCGACCTCGGGGCCGCTGGACTGGAGAACCGAATCGAGAGATTCGAGCCACTCCTGAATTTCCGAGCTATCCAAGCCGTGCAGAGACGTAATGGTTTCCTGGTCCATGGCCTTTGCGGTGTCCCTCAATACAAAGATTTCTACGAAACGATTTGCCGCGCGCGGCACAGAAAAAGTCGGACCGCGCGACGCGGCCAATTTAAGAATACACCTACGCGCAAATTTGCGCGACAGGACTGTATACACATTTAGCGGCGGTCCGAGGGAGGAGAAATCTCGCCTTGGGCGATGCGGCGGACGATTTCGCGGTCGGCGGGAAGAAATTCAAGCGAGGAAAGGTCGGCGGGCGCGAGCCAGCGCATCTGCTCGAAGGCGAGCTGCTTCATCGAGCGGGCGTCGGCCTCTGCGCGGAAAAAGATCAATTCGAGCGGCTCGGACGTTTTCGCGTAGGTGTGGCGCGTGCGGTACACCTCTTCGCCGATTTGTGCTTCGACGGCCAATTCTTCCCGAAGCTCGCGAACGAGCCCGTCGGCGGGAGACTCGCCGGGCTCGAGTTTGCCGCCGGGAAATTCCCAGAGCAGGCCGAAAGTGTCCCACTTGCGGCGCTGGCAGACGAGGATTTTTTCATTGTCCCAGAGCAGAGCGGCGACAACTGTGCGCACGGTCAGGTCCTTCCCTTGGAAGCGGCCAGCGCGCGAAGAATCGCTCGGGCGCCGAAGACCAGAGGCGGCCCGGGCGTATTCAGCCATTCGTCGCGAATCGCGAAGACGCGGCGATGCACCACGGCCGGAACGCCGCGCCAGCGAGGGTTATCGAGGACCGTAGAGACGCGCGAGCGGGGGCCGGTGGCCGTCCAGGCAAGGAGGATGACGTCCGGCGAAGAGGCTGCGACATCGGAATCCGTGACGCGAGAGCCGGGAGGTACGCACATCTTTCCGCACGTGAGGGCGATCAACTCGGCGACCCAGGGAGGGGAACTGATGCGCGGATTGGGCCACGCTTCGGAATAAACACGACAGGGGAGAGAGCGGCCCAGCAGCTTTCGCGCGCGATCCGCGATGCGGAGAAAAGAGCCTCGCATCCGCGCTACGAGAAGGCGGGATTGAGGTATTTTCCCCGTGAGCCTGCCGAGCGTGAGGATGTCGGTCTCCATGTCTGCGAGGCTGCGAGGATTTAGGGCGATAAAAATGAATGGCTGGCGGAGGATTTTTTCGACGGCTTCCGTGGCGAAGGGGACGGAGCCAATCACGTGCGTGGGATGAAGGCGCGCGACCTCGTCCACATCAAGTTTCCAGCAATCGCCAACCGTGGGGCGCCGCCCGACATTTGCAACGTCATGGCACCACTTGCTGACGCCGACGAGATGGCGGCCCGCGCCGATGGAAAGAAGGATCGATGTGACGCTGGGCGCAAGGGAAACGATGCGGAGGGGAAAGGAACGGAACGGCTGATGCGAGCCTGGAAGAATATGCATGGCAGTCGCGCGATACCTGAAAAGAAAACGCGCCGGAGGACGCGAAGTTCTCCGGCGCGGATTCGATGCGAAAAAGAAAGAACTACTGGTCCTTTTCGACCTTCTTTAGAGACGGCATCGGAATCTGCCAGATCAACTCCGAATCGTCGGCATTGTGGGGGAAGAACTGCGACGACTTCTTGTCCGCGGGGAGAAGCACAACGTCCACGCGGCGATTGTAGGCATACCAGTTGCCGGTGAAGTTCTTCTCGCGTCCTTTGGGAGCCTTGTTCGGGTTAGTGGCTTCGAGGTCCTTGACCGTGCTCTTCTCGAGTGGGCGCTCCTTGCCATAGGCGGCGGTTTGAATCTTGTCCGCCGGGACGCCCTGGTCGACCAAGTACTGCTTCACGCGCTCGACGCGGCGCTCGCTGAGGTCCTGGTTGAACTCCTTGCCGCCGCGGACGTCGGCATAGGCGTCAATCGAGAGCTTGGCGTCGGGATCGTATTCCAGATACTTCTTGAAGCCGCTGGCCAGAGTCGCAAGAACAAGCTGCTGGCTGCGGACCAGGCCGACCTGCGGGTGCTGCTTATCCGGATAATTTGTTGGATAAAAGACGCTCTGCAGAAGCACGGCCGGGATCGGCTCAACAGAGCCCGTGACGTGAACATTGGCAGTTTGCGTCGAAGAACCGCCGCAAACGTTCGTCGCCGTCAGCGTATAGGGGACCTGCTCGTCGACCGTGCGGGCCTCGCCGCCTTCAGCCACAGGCGTCGTGTCTTTCGGGGCAACCTTCACAGTTTGCGAGCCGTTGGTGTCAACCTTCGAGCCATCGAGCTGCACGTTGTCCGCATTGGAGGTCTTCCAGGTAAGCGTGGTGCTGTCCTGCGAGACCACCTTGTCGCCGATCTGGTGATACTTCACGTCGGACGGATTCGCGTCGATGCTGGCTTGGACCGCGGTATTCACGTTGACGGTCTCTGCGTTTGTGACAACGCCGCCAGGACCCGCGGCGGTCATAGTGTAGGTGGTTGTCTGGTGCGGCGAAACGCCCTGCTGGCCGCTGGAAGCAACCGTGCCCACGCCGTTGTCGATCGAGGTGTCAACCGCGTCGGACGAAGTCCACGCCAAGTTGGCGGTCTGGCCGCAATCAATATTGGCGGTGGAATTGGAGAAAGACGCCTTCGTCGGAGCCACGACGATCGTGGCGCTCGCGATACCTGCCTTGAAGCGGGGAAGCGGAGCGTGCTTCTCAAGGTCGGCCTGGCGCTTGCTCCAGTCGGCTTCCGTCTGCTGGTTCTTGGGGAAATTGATGGAGACTTTCTTTCCGGCAACGACGTTCACATCGCCTTCCCAGAGAGTCTTGCCATCACGGGTGATGGTCAGGTGGTGCTTCCCGGGAGGTAGAAGGAGTTCCTGCTTCCAGATCCAGAAATCGTTGTTGAATTCATCAACATGGCCGACGAAATAACCCGGTGTAGTGCCGTCGGAAAGCACCGCGGCGCGCGTGTCGCCGCCGGAACCGCCAATGTAAACACGGCCCCAAGGACCGGGGACTTTGTCGCCATAAGGCTCGAGGGTCACATTGAGGTCCGTGCTTTTGCCGGCGTCAATATTCACGTCCTGTGTGGAAATCTTATAGCCGTAGTTGACGACGGCCACGGAGTGCTTTCCAGGGGAAAGAGCGATCGTGCGGCTTCCGTGGTTCACGGCCTTGCCGTCGACAAAAACATAGGCTTGCGAGGGGGAGACTTTGATTTTCAATTTGCCCGTTTGGCCAAAGCTCGATGTGGCGAGCAACGCAAGCGCAAGCGTCAGGCCGAGGAGGTGTAACGATCTTCGCATCTGCTTATCTCCTAAATTTGCTGTAGGCGGAGTTTGTTGATGAATCGTTTCCCCGCGCCCTGACGGGAAAACGCATGGCTAGGACTGCTAACGTTATATTCGCAACCCCCCGCCTGTCAATCAGATTCGAGGAAGAGGCGAAGATTTTGTATAAGCCGCTCCCCCGGGCCGGGGAAAGATGGCGCGCATGAAGGATAGCACCATCCTATAATTCCTGTGATGCTCAGTGAGCGGATTTTGCTGCATTTTCGCGAGCCCTATCATGCGGGCGAAATGGCCGATGCCACATCTGTGGCGGACGTGTCGAACCCGGTCTGCGGGGATATCATGCGCCTGGCGGTGAAGATGGAAGGCGGGAAAATCCGCGAAGCAAGGTTTAAGACCCAGGGATGCGTTGCGTCGATTGCGGCCGGGTCAGTGCTGACGGGGCTGCTGGAGGGAAAAACGGTGCAGGAGGCGCGGAAACTCTCCGCGAAAGAGGTTTCGGACGCACTGGGAGAATTGCCGCAGGCATCGTTCCATGCTGCACAACTCTGCGTGGATGCTGTTGCCGCCGTGCTGAAGAATCGAAAGTGATTCCGCCAAGACTCGGATTTTGTCTCCGGGGCGTGAAGGTCCGCATGCCACGATTCAGGGAGAAGGATTACTAATCAGTTCAAGAAGTCTGCCTGCCCAAAGAGAACACCGCTCTCTATCCAAAGATTTTCCGGGGGCCGATCTTCGAAGCCTTAGACCCATCCGCCATCGACAATGTAGGCCTGTTCCGTGACGGCGCTCGAATCGTCTGCCGCAAGGAAGAGGGCCATACGGGCGACTTCATCGGCTTGAATCGCACGCTTCAGGCATTGGCTGTCGATAATAATCCGTTCGTACTCGGGTGTGCGCCAAAGGCGCGTCTGGCGTTCCGTGACGATGGCGCCGGGAACGAGGCTGTTGACGCGAATGTTGTCCGGGCCGAGTTCGCGCGCCATGGTGCGCGTGAGACCAATCACCGCCGATTTCGCGGTGACGTAGACCGGCATATTGGTAGCCGGAATCATCCATGAGATCGAACTCATGTTGATGATGCTGCCAGAGCGGGCGGCCTTCATGCCCGGCGCGACAGCCTGAATTGCGAAAAACTGGTGGCGAAGATTGACGGCCATGCGTTCGTCCCAATATGCCGGCGTCACATCTTCCCACCGATGCCGGTCGTCGTTGGCCGCATTGTTCACCAGCACCTGCGCGGCGCCGAGCGCGGACGCGAGCTCGCGAAACGCGCGCTGCAGACCGGCGATGTCGGTGAGGTCGCATTCGAGGAAGTGAGGTGCATGCTTCACCGACTCCTGGAGGCGCGCGGCGAGCGCGCGCGAGGCCTCCACCGCGCGGTCGAGAAATCCAACGCGCGAGCCCTGACGAGCGAACTCCTCCACCATGACGGCGCCGATGCCGGAGCCTCCTCCCGTGATGAATACGACGCGGTCTTCCAGGCTGGGATAACGGGCAAAACGGTTCGAAGAGGTCATGATCGAAGTTTCTCGCGGGTTATTGAATTTTTGAAGCAAACTTAGTGTGCCGTCCCGCGTGCATCAAAGCTCCGCTCAGTGGGATTCGCGCGGCACGGCGTTGCCGCGGCAGCCAACCAGAAAATCCAGGTCGGCTCCTTTGTCGGCTTGCAGGACGTGATCGACATAAAGTTTCTGATAACCGCCGGTGAGCCCAAGGTCCGGAGGGCGCCAAGCCGAGCGGCGCCGCGCGAGCTCTTCGTCAGAGACCGCCAGATGCAGGCGGCGCGCTTCGACATCCAGCTCGATGAAATCGCCGTCGCGTACCAGCGCCAGCGGACCGCCGACGGCAGCCTCCGGGCAAGCGTGAAGAACGACGGTGCCGAAGGCCGTTCCGCTCATCCGGGCATCCGAGATGCGGACCATATCCGTGACCCCCTTGCGAAGGATTTTCGCAGGCAAGGCCATGTTCCCGACTTCCGCCATGCCGGGATACCCGCGCGGGCCGCAATTTTTCAGCACGAGCGCGCAGGTTTCGTCTATATCGAGCGCCGGATCGTCCACGCGCTGGTGATAGTGCTCGATGTTTTCAAAAACCACCGCGCGGCCGCGATGCTTCATAAGCGCCGGAGTCGCAGCCGACGGCTTGATGAGAGCGCCGTCGGGCGCGAGGTTGCCGCGAAGAATCGCAATCCCGCCGTGTTCAACCAGAGGGCGATCGTGCGGGCGAATAACCTCTTCGTTCCAATTCGGCGCCTCACGCGAATTGTCCCAGAGAGTACGGCCATTCACCGTGACGGCGTCGCGATGAATCAGCCCGTGTTCGCCGAGCGTGCGGATGACCGCAGGGAGACCTCCGGCGTAGAAGAAATCCTCCATCAGGAAGCGGCCGGAAGGCATGATGTCTAGAATCGTGCGGACATCGCGGCCCAGGCGGTCCCAATCGTCCAAAGTGAGCGGCACTCCGACGCGCCCGGCAATCGCGATCAGATGGATGACGGCGTTCGTCGAGCCGCCGATGGCGCCGTTGACGCGGATGGCATTTTCAAATGCCTTGCGCGTGAGGATTTTCGAAATACGCATATCCTCGCGGACCATTTCCACGATGCGGCGTCCTGCGAGATGGGCGAGGACCGAACGGCGAGAATCGACGGCCGGAGTCGCCGCGTTCTGCGGCAGCCCGAGGCCGAGCGCTTCCATCATCGACGCCATCGTCGACGCCGTCCCCATCGTCATGCAGTGTCCTGCCGAGCGGGACATGCACGATTCCGCGTCGCGAAACTCCGAATAGGTAATCGCGCCCGTCTTCAATTCTTCGCTGAACCGCCACACATCCGTCCCCGAGCCGATGTCGCGCCCGTGGTATTTGCCGTTGAGCATCGGCCCGCCGGAAACCACAATCGCCGGCACGTCGCAGCTCGCCGCGCCCATCACCAGCGCGGGCGTAGTCTTGTCGCAGCCGCACAGCAGCACCACGCCGTCGATCGGATTTCCGCGAATCGATTCTTCCACGTCCATGCTGACCAGGTTGCGGAAGAGCATCGCCGTGGGCCGAATGTTCGATTCGCCGAGCGACATCACCGGAAATTCGAGCGGGAAGCCGCCCGCTTCCCACACGCCCCGCTTCACTCGCTCGGCGAGCCCGCGGAAATGCGCGTTGCAGGGGGTGAGTTCGGACCAGGTGTTGCAGATACCGATGACCGGACGGCCGTCGAAGACATCTTCGGGAAATCCCTGATTGCGCATCCAACTGCGGTGGATGAACCCGTCTTTATCCTGCCGGCCAAACCAAGCGGTGGAACGAAGAACAGGTTTCTTGTCCTGACTCACAGCGGAGCCTCCAACAACGGCGTGGCACACTGTGAAGCAAGACAAAAAAAGTTTCAACCGGGAAGTGCGGGCGCGGAGCCTCGTGGGGGAGATTAGGAAAAGGAAAATCGAAATGAGCGCTGCGTGCGCGGGAGGGCCAGGCCGGACCCGCGCGAGTGGTGAAGTGCCGCGCGGGTTGCCGGGAGGCGGAGAAGCTGGTCTTTGTCCCGTCGCGTTCAGACCAAGTGAATGTTGCGCTCAGCGGTCTTGATGACTTCATCGAGACGGCCGGAGAGCACCTGCTTGGCGAGACTGAGCGTGTAGCCTTTCGCCGTGTGGAAGGGCACGTGCGACGGCAACGAAAGGGCATAAGGGTCCACAACGGCATCGACGACAACCGGTCCGTCCTTGTAGGCCAGAGCTTCCGTGAGACCTTCCTTCACGTCGCCGGGCTCTTCGAGGCGAATGCCTTTGGCGCCAATCGCTTCGGCCACACGAGCGAAATTCGGGTTCTTGAAATCCACTCCAAAAGGTACGAAGCCTGCTTCTTGCTGTTCGATGTTCACGAAACCGAGTGATTCGTTGTTGAGGATGATGTGCACAACTCGCGCCTTGCGCTGGACCAGCGTCGGCAGGTCGCCGAGCGCAAGCATCGTAAAACCGCCGTCGCCGCAAAGAGCAATCGCCTGCCGACCGGGGTAGGCTAACTGTGCGCCGAAGGCGTTAGGCACGGCATTGGCCATCGATGCCCAGGAGAACGACCCGAAAAGGCGGCGGTTGGCGCCGCCCTTGATATGCCGCGCCATCCAGATGCAAGCTGTTCCAGTGTCGGCAAAAAACATGGCGTCGTCGGAAGCCAGCGCGCTTAATGTCGCGGCGAGGTACTCGGGACGAATCGGTTTGATGCCCGGACCTTTGCCTACATAATGACTCAGCAAATCCTCGAACTCGCGCGTTTGGGCAAGGTGCTTTTCGAGGAAGCTTGCGTCCTTTTTCTCGCTCACCTTTGGCAGGACGGCCGCGAGAGTCGCCTGCACGTCTCCGACGAGACTCAGATCCAGCGCTGTCCTGCGGCCGAGATGCTTCGGGTTCACATCAATTTGGACTTTTTTCACTCTGCCGTTCGGCAAAAACTCGGAGAACGGAAAATCTGTCCCGAGCAGCATAAGAACATCGGCGCCCTGAATCGCGCTGTACGTACCGCCGTACCCGATTAGGCCGGTCATACCCGTAGCGTATGGATTATCGTGCTCGAGCCACTGCTTGCCGCGAAAGGAGTAGCCGATGGGAGCTTTCAACTTGGTGGCGAGAGCCAGGACTTCGTTGCGTGCCTCCCGGCATCCATCGCCGCCGAAGATGGCGACGGTCTTTGCATCGTTGATTAAGCGTGCGAGCTTTTCCAATTCCGCGTCGGCAGGACGCAAGACGGGCTTGGCAGGAATCGCGACGGCATGCATTTCCCCCGGCGCCTCGGACGCCGCGACATCTCCGGGAAGCGAGATAACCGTGGGACCTCGATCGGCGACGGCGGTTGTGATGGCGGTGTTGATCACTGCACGTGCCTGCTCCGGATTGATGAGGCGCCCGATATAGAGCGCCGCAGCGTCGAAAAACTTGTAAGGATTCAGCTCCTCAAGAGCAGCCGTGTCGATCAGACTCGTTTCGACGTCACCCGCAATGGCGATGACCGAGGCACGTTCTTTCTTTGCGTCCATCAGACCGTTGAATAGGTGAGTCACACCAGGGCCAGCCGTGCCGCAAACGGCAACTGGGTTTCCCGTGAGGTAGGCCTCGGCAACCGCGGCGAAGACACCGTACTCCTCATTCCGGACATGAACGAAATCGATTTTTCCGTTTCGACGGAGCGCGTCTATCACTGGATTTAGGGCATCTCCGACTATTCCGTAGCAGCGTTTCACTCCTGCCTTCTCGAGCATTTCCCAAAGCACATCCGCAACGTTTCTTGCCATCTGGCACCTCCAAAATTTGTGAGAAGATTTTTGTCCTTAATCCTGAGATTCATCCTTATCCTGAAATCACGTTGGAAAGAGAACTGGGACCCTTCGAGCCCTTGCCCGAGATGGACGGCGTAAAAGAGCTGGTAGCGTTAGTCCTGTCTCTTTGCCATGGAACGGTGAACGCAGACGCGAAGGCATCGCGCTCACGCACGCATCCCTTTGATGTTCCCAAATCGGTGAAAGTTCTATGCGGATTTTAGATTGAGGGTAATGGCCGAAGCGGCCCGGCCTTTGGTGAATGGGGTTGCGCCCTTCCATGCCTGGGGAGATGAGAGGTCTCCCCAGGCACGGACCAGCGTTGAATGATTGATGGTTTATGCAGTCGCCGATAAGGCGTTGCCTTGGAAGAAGGCCAGCAAATCGGCGTTGATTATGTCCGCATGGGTTGTGGGCATTCCGTGCGGGAGGCCGGAATAGACCTTGAGGGTTGCATGCTTGAGCAGCTTCGCGGCCGCCGGCCCCGCGGCTGCAATCGGCACGATCTGGTCGTCGTTGCTATGCAAGACCAGCACGGGAATTTCGATCTTCTTCAGGTCCTCCGAAGTGTCGGTCTCCGAGAACACCTCGATGCAGTCGTAGTGGGCTTTGACGCTTCCCAGCATGCCCTGAAGCCACCAGTGCTCCCGGATGCCTTCCGAAATCTTGGCGCCCGGCCGGTTGTATCCGTAGAACGGGAGCGTGATATCAATGTAGAACTGCGGGCGGTTCGCCGCGAGGGCTGCCCGAAGGCCGTCGAAGACTTCAACGGGCGTGCCCAGTGGGTTCTTTTCCGTCTTCAACATGAACGGCGTGATGGCGCTGATAAGCGCGGCCTTGGCAACGCGCTTTGTGCCGTGGCGTCCCAGATAGCGCGCCACTTCGCCACCGCCCGTCGAGTGGCCCACCAAGATGGCGTCCTTGAGATCGAGTGTTTCAAACAACACCGCAAGATCGTCCGCGTAAGTGTTCATATCGTTTCCGTCCCAGGTCTGGTCGGAACGGCCATGGCCGCGCCGGTCGTGAGCGATTACACGATAGCCGCGCTGTCCGAAGTACAGCATTTGTCCGTCCCAGTCGTCCGCCGAGAGCGGCCAGCCGTGGCTAAAGACGATCGGCTGTCCCTTGCCCCAATCCTTGTAGAAAATATGCGTCCCGTCTTTCGTCGTGATTGTCGGCATGATGGAATTCCTCCTTTGAGAGTTGAGAATTAGGATGGGTCTTGATTATCCGGCGAGCGCCCGGAATGGTCCCGAACTTACACTTGGCTAACGCTTGATTCGATCTTATGTCGTGAGGATTGCCAGCCTCTTACAGCTCCCCGAGCGCTTTGCGAAGCGCTTCAGGATCGTTGAGGTTAAGCAGCACGCCTTCCTCGTCCGTCACAACTTCCTCAACCTCATCAGGATGCGCGCGCACGACTTGGCGGGCCCCGACGGAATCCGACGCCCCGAGCAACTGTTCGTACAAGCTGGCTCGGAATATCACAGGGTGCCCGCGGCGTCCCCCATGCGTCGGAACCACGATCGCCTTTCGCGTTCCGGTGAAAGCTTGGATAAGCTCATCAATGAGATGCACGGAAATGAGCGGATGGTCCACGGGAGTTATGATTATTCCTTCTGTCTCGTTCGGCGGCAGGCTGCGAATCGCCGATTGGATCGACGAGAGTTGCCCCCGCCTCCAGTCCGGATTGATCACGATTTGCGCGGCAGGCAGGGCAAGGTGCGCCTGAATTTCGTCGGCGCCCGCGCCCAGCACAACAATCTGCATTCCCACGCGCGGATGGCGCGTCACTTCGATCAGGTGTTCGAGAAATGTGATGCCTCGATAGGGAAGCAGCGCTTTTGGCTGGCCCATTCGGCGGGATTCCCCGGCAGAGAGAATCGCGGCGGCAAGCACGGCGCTACTCGTTCGTCGTAATCGTGATTTCGGGATGGCGGAGGGACTTATGCGGAATGCGCGTGGCGCCGCGCCGCACGGCCACCAGCTCCGCGGCAATGCTCACGGCGATTTCTTCGGGCGTCAGCGCGCCGATGTCGAGCCCGATCGGCGCATGCACCAGCCCAAACTCTTCGTGCGTGTAGCCTTCTTTTTCGAGCGCGTGATAGACGGAGAGCACTTTCCGCCGGCTGCCGATCATCCCCACGTATCTCGCTTGGGTGCGAACGGCCCACGCCAGCACGCGCATGTCGTCTTTATGCCCGCGCGTGACGATGACGATGTAGGTGGAGGAATTGGGCTGGAGCTTTGCAAAACTTTCCTCGTAAGAGGTGAAAATTTCTGCCGCCATCGGGAACCGCGTCGCGTTGGCAAACGATTCGCGGTCGTCCACAACCGTAATGAGAAATCCGGCGGCCGAGGCCGCGCGAGCCAGAGAAACCGAAATATGCCCCCCGCCAAATATGCAAAGAACGGGCTGCGGCAGAATCGGCTCAACAAAAATCTCCAGCGTCCCGCCGCAGATCAATCCCGAATCGTACGTCGCATCATTATTCAGGCTGAACGTCATCTTGCGGGGCTGCTCGGCCTGCATGACTTCTTTGGCCGCGGCCCACACTTCCGCCTCGACGCAGCCTCCACCGATCGTGCCCACGACGGTCCCGTCTTCCCGCACCAGCATCCGCGACGATTCGTAGCTCGGGATCGAGCCGTTCGTGTGCACAATCGTCGCCAGCGCGCCTCGCTCCCCCGCTCGCCTCATTCGCACGATCTCTTCGAAAATGTCCATCTTGGCCCCGCCGCAGCCTCTGCCCAAAGACTAAGTCCGCTATGAGGGTGTGTCAACCGCAGAGAACGCTGTTTATCGGCGTAATAAGCATTCTGGATGGGAGAAAAAATGGGCTTTTGTCGCAGGGTTTGGCCGCTAGCCGGGGCATTCCGCAGCGACAAATTTCCCTTATGGCATCTCAACTCGGACGGATTTGGCTACGCGATTACCCAGCCCGCAATCGTCATCACCAGAACCAGCGCCAATAATCCCAGGCTGATCAGGCTCAGCGCCCGCCCGTGTCCCAGCAACGAATCGCGTGTCTCTCGATTGATGCACAGCAGGATCGTCACCACCACCACCGCGCCCCACGCCAGCGCTGCCGGCAAGCCGGGATAACGCTCGATTGTCGTCAGGAAGCCCGGTGACGGCTGCCCTGCGGGAACCCAGCTCGGCAGGAACGGCGCGACGCTCGCCAGCAGCGTGAACGTCAGCAGCTTCCGCGTCACCCACGCCTTGACCTTCGGCCGCGATTGCCACAGCAGAAAATCCCACGCCAGCAGCGCGGCGGCAATCGGAATCCAGCCATAGAAGGCGATCTTGTAGTCCGTCCACAGCCACGCGCGGTAGAGCAGCCGTGTGTCCTGTCCGCTCGCATGCCGTGGCAGCAGGTAAATCGCCACCACTGCGTTGAACGCCACCACCACCAGCAGTGTGCACAGGCTCAGCAGTTGCAGCCAATGCCGCGAGGAGAGCTGCCCGCACCGCTCGCACGACGATTTTCGCGAAGGGAATTTTCGACCGCAACGCTCGCAGAACATGATTCTGTTCCTCCAGCGCTCGTTCTCTCGTTCCAAACAGCCTAACAATCGCCGCCCTCGAAAATCTACTGTACAGAGGTGCAGCGAAACGGACGAAAGTCCAGCTTTCGCAGTACTGCCCGATCTTCGTCTCTGCTCCGCTCCCCGTGCTTGTGCTGCGCCCTGGTGCCGCTTTGCCTTTGCTTTTTATGGAGTGCGGCGAGTCATCGCCGCTTTGTTTCTCGCTTTTGCTGTTGTCTTTTGCGCAGCCCGCCTGCCGAAGGCAGCTGCGGCTGCCCGGCGTGGCTTTTGCTCTTCCGCTTTTGCCGTGTTTTTTTTGGAGTGCGGTGGCTCGACGCCGCTTTGCTCTTCAAGCCGGAGGCGCCGGATCCCCCATCTTCTGCGGCTCTCCCTGCTTGCCGAGTGCCCGCCGCAAACAGGTGCCTCTCTTGTTAGCTTGCAGGCCCCTGCCTGCAGGCTTTCCTCGGCCGGCAGGATGCCTTCTTCACTTCAGTCGTTTCCTCCGACTATCCCTTCGCGCAGTGCCTTTCACCTCTCCTTGAAATCTGAAATTTCAACTTTGAAATCGCCTTCGGAATTTCTGCCCTTCCACCGCCGCTCACTTCCCAAGGCTGGCTCCTTCACGAGTCACGAATCACCAATCTCGTCCTCTCTCGTCACTCACCACTAGCCACTTTAGTCCACACCCACGGTGATTTGACGCGAATGCTAGAATGGCCAGAGGCATGAAAAATTTCCATGTCGCCGCCGCGGCGTTTCGAAGAATCCCCCCAGGGCAGCGTCTTTCGTTCCAATAGTTTCCATACGCCATTTTCTCTGATCGTCTTCAAATCACTCGCCCCGCGGCTTGCCCTCCCATCTGCACTTCCTCCAACCTCTGACCTCAAACCTCTGCCTTCCGCCGTCCGCCGGTTCGGAACACACGCGGAAACCGGATTCGCTGTAACTTCAAGAAAACACACGATCGGCCTCTTTCCGGTTCGCAACACTCTTCGGGGGAGTGGCCTTTCGCTTTTTGTGCGCTTCGCTCCCGTTTTTGCCGGCCGCTGCTCTTCTTTTTCTTCGCGCGTTTCCGTTCTGTCCTTTTCGCCCTCGGCCTCCCGGCAGGTGCCCTCATGAAAGCCATCGTTTTTGAACGCCACGGCGGCCCGGAAGTCCTGCAATACACGGACGTGCCGGAGCCGGTCGTCGGAGTGAATTGGATTTTGGTCCGCGTCCGCGCCTGCGCCCTGAACCATCTCGATCTTTGGGTCCGCAAAGGCCTGCCGGGGATTCCGCTGCCGCACATTCCTGGTAGCGATATTGCCGGAGAAGTTGTCCGCGTTGGTGAGGCCGTCACCAACATGCGCATCGGCGAAAAGGTACTGCTCCAGCCCGGTGTCTCCTGCGGGCATTGCCCCAAATGCCTGGCGGGCAACGATAGCCAGTGCCGCCAATATACGCTGCTGGGGCAGGGAATCGATGGAGGATGCGCAGAGTACGTTGCCGCGCCGGCCTCGAATGCCGTGCCGATTCCTCACGGTGTCAGCTTCGAGGAAGCCGCCGCATTTCCGCTGGTCTTTCTCACGGCGTGGCACATGCTCTTCACCCGGGCGCGGCTCGCTCCCGCCGAGACGGTTCTGATTCTCGGCGCGGGCAGCGGCGTGGGAACGGCTGCAATTCAACTGGCCAAGGCGGCCGGGGCGCGTGTGATCGCAACAGCGGGTTCTGCGGCCAAGCTAGCCAAGGCGAAAGAATTGGGAGCCGATGAAACGATCGACCATTCAGCGCAGCAGATTTCGAAGGAAGTGAAAAGGCTGACCGGCGGGAAGGGCGTGGACGTTGTATTCGAGCACGTCGGCCAGGCCACTTGGGAAGAAAGCCTGCGAAGCCTCGCGACGGCGGGACGCCTGGTCACCTGCGGCGCCACCACCGGACACGAAGGGCAAATCGACATCCGGCACTTGTTCGTCAAGCAGCTTTCGGTGCTCGGATCGTTCATGGGCGGCAAGGCGGAGTTGTTTCCTTCGCTCGAACTATTTGCGCGAGGTATCGTGAAGCCGGTCATCGACGTGGTGATGCCTCTTGAAAAATGCGCCGAAGCGCACCGGAGAATCGAGCGGCGGGAACAGTTTGGGAAAGTGGTGCTGAAAGTGGATTGAGCCGAAAAAATCGCATTTTTCAAGCGTTGCAAAGGATGCTTCAAAGAGGGAAAATGGCGTTGTAAGGAGCGAACGGCCCATGGCACAAGAGATTTCCCACGGCGTGACTCTGGAAACTCCCGAAGATGCGGCGAATTTCCTGCGCGATGAAGGAATTTTCTTTGCGACTCTCGACAAGGTGGTGAACTGGGCGCGCCGCAGCTCCATTTGGCCCATGGGATTCGGTCTGGCCTGCTGCGCGATCGAGATGATGTCGATGGCCGCGTCCCGCTACGACGTCGCGCGGTTCGGCGCCGAGGTTTTCCGCAGCTCGCCCCGCCAGTCCGACCTGATGATTGTTGCCGGACGCGTCTCCGTAAAAATGGCGCCGGTCATCAAGCTGCTCTACGATCAGATGCCCGAGCCGAAGTGGGTGATTTCGATGGGCGCGTGCGCCACGTCGGGCGGAGTCTTCAACAACTACGCGATCGTGCAGGGGGTGAACCAGGTGATTCCCGTCGACGTCTACGTCCCCGGCTGCCCTCCGCGGCCCGAAGGATTGCTCTACGGAATTCTCCAACTGCAAAAAAAGATCGACAACGATCGCGGCAGCTTCCTCCGTTCGCTGAACCTGCCCAAAAGCTGAAGCGCCGCTTCCTTCGAACGGACAATTTCGCGTGAAAATTTCCGCCTTTCGCTAGGCTTCTTCCGCAAGTTCGCTGACGGCTGGCGAACCTCTCTGCACCAGCACGACTGCTCCCACAATCATGGCCGTCGCGATTCCTGTCGCCAGGGAAAGCCGTTCGCCAGCGACGAGCCATCCTATCAACACCGCGACAACGGGATTGATGAAGGTGTGCGTGGTCACGAGAGTGGGTGAATAGTGCTCGAGGAGCCAGTTGTAGGCGGTGAAGGTAATCACCGAGCCGAAGATGACGAGAAAGCCGAACCCGAGCCAGGAGCGCGTTGTGACATGCGAGAGCGAGAAACCGCGCCATTCACCGAGGAGAGTGGCAACGAGAAGTAATTGGACGGACCCGGCGAGCAGGGACATGGCGGAGAGCAGTAGCGGATGTCCGGAAAGATGTGAACGGCGAGAGTAGACGACGCCGGAAGCCCAGGAGATGGCGCTGAAGAGAGTGGCAATCGCGCCGGTGATCATGACGGGACCGGCGGAGAAGACACTGCCGCGAAGCAGGACGGCCACACCGGTGAAGCCGAGCAGGATTCCGCCGATGAGAGCCGGAGTCATCCGCCAGCTGCGCGTGACGGCGCAGATCAAGAGATAGACCCAAATAGGCTCGGTGGCGATCAACAGGGAAGCGAGGCCGGAGGGAATGCGCGTCTCAGCCCAGTGGAGAGAGCCGTGGCCTCCGACAAAAAAGAGAGCGCCAATCACGAAACTGGCGCGGACCTGCGCCCAAGTGGGGCGAAGCCGTCTATAAGCGCACCAAGAAATGAGAATGAGTCCGGCGCAAAGATGGCGAAAGCCCGCAGCGTAGAGCGGAGGGATGGTCTCGACGGCATAGCGGATGGCGAGATAAGTGGAGCCCCAGATGAACCATGTGGCGCCGAACGACAGAATGACGCCGAGGCGATGACCTGCGGATTTTTCCACGGGCGCAGCAGGTTCGCGGGTTGCGGGGGAAAGCGATTTGGCGGCGCCGGTGCTCATGAGATTTGGAACGCCAGGTTCAGCGTTGCGAGATAGATGAGCAGAGTTCGGCGCGCGGTTCAAAGAAAAAATGAAGCGGGGGAGCGGGGTGCAGACCGCCATTTTGGAGAGAGGAGAGGCCAAAATGGGAGCACACGAAAACGAAGCAGCAGAAATTGAAGGGCGGAAGTAGGTGCTAGAGGACGGTGGCCGTGCCGCCATCGAAATCGACGACGCTGCCCGGGGCGATGTGTTCGCGACGAAGGTAGCCCATGCCGACCGCTGCCCGGGCCTGCGGCGAAAACGCGGCGCTGGTGACGAGGCCGACTTCTTTGCCTGCAGAAAAAAGGTGCGCGCCGAACTCGGGCGGCATGGGAGCGGAGAATTGAAGGCGGACGCGGCGGCGATTCACTTGCCCGCGCGAACGCACGCGTTCGACGATTTCCTGACCGGTGTAGCAGCCTTTCGAGTAGCTGATGTGGGATTCTTCGAGAGCCGCTTCGTGGGGAATTACGTTTTCGTTGAAGTCTGCCGGAAACCAAGGAACGCCGGCCTCGAGACGCAAAGCATTGAGAGCCTGCATGCCGATGGGCGCGCCGCCATCTGCCTGAACTGCAGCAAGAAGCTTCGGCCAAAGACGGACTAAAGAGTCGCGCGAGGCGAGAAATTCGGCGCCAGGAGAATCGAAGTGCGACTTGACGATGATTTGGCAAGGAACTCCGCCGACGACGGAATCGAAAATTGAAAGCGGAGGAAGATCGGTGATGACGATTCCGCAGGCCTCGCGGAGGATTGGCGCGGCATGCGGCCCTTCGACGGCGAAGCTGCCTAGCGAATCGGAAATATCTTCAAGCTCGACGTCGTCCATGATGATGTATTTTTCGAGTGTCTCTCGCGTGCGCGCGCGGACAGACGCATGAGTGCGAACCAAGAGGCTATCGGGAAGCCGGAAGATTTCAAATTCGGCGAGAATGCGTCCCTGCGGATTGAGCAGCAGAGCGGCGGCTCCGCGGCCTTCGCCCAAGGCTTGGATGTTGTTGCTCACGACGGCGTTCAGAAAGCGGACGTGGTCCTGGCCTTTGAGAACGTATGTGGCGTGCCAACTCGTGTCGAAGATTGCAGCGGAGTCTCGCGCGGCGCGGTATTCTTCGAGGAATCCAGCAAAGGATTCCGGAAGAGTGCAACCGTCACTGACGGCAAACGCGGCGCCAGCAGCGCGTTCCTCGGCCTGCAGAAAGGTTTCCATACGTTGATTCCATCTTATCAGATGAGATTGATCTGGCTTGGATTCGAGAGGGAGCTTTTGATGGACCGAGAGCAGGCGTTGATATAATGCGAGACGAAGCGATGGCGGAAACGCTCATTCACGAAATTCTTCCCGTAGGATTGCTGCAGTGCAACTGCATGATTTTGGGCGATCCTGCGAGCCACGAAGCGGTGGTCATTGACCCAGGAGACGAAAGCGAGCGCATTCTGGAGATTTTGCGGCGGCATCAGCTCAAGGTGCGCGCGATTATCAGCACGCACACACACATCGATCATGTGGGCGGGCTTGCGGCGCTGCATCGTGCGACGGGAGCGCCGGTGCTGATTCATGAGGCGGACCTGGAACTCTATCGCCATCTCGATGTGCAGGCGCAGTGGATCGGGATTCCTACGCCGGAAACGATGGCGCTGAAAGATTTTGTGGTCGAGGGCGACCGTATCCGCTGGGGGCCTTACATTGCGGAGGTGCTGCATACGCCGGGACACACGCCGGGAAGCATCAGCTTGGTTATTCGGCGAGGAGAAGAAGAGCCGGACGCGAAAGGGAGGCCGGTAAAAGCTTCACCCACGTTGATTGCTTCACCTCCGGATCGGCTGATTTCCGGCGACACGCTTTTCTACCGAAGCATTGGAAGGACGGATTTGCCCGGCGGCTCGACACCTCAGATTCTCCGCTCGGTCCACGAAAAGTTACTGACGCTCCCCGAAAGCCTCGTCGTTTATCCGGGGCACGGAGATACGACGACCATCGGCGCCGAGCGCGAGTTTAATCCCTTCGTTCGTTGATTGCAGCCTCTTCCGCAACTCGCCGGCTTTCTCATACTTGACGGAAGCAACTATCTATGTGCTATCGTCAATGTGTAGGAGGCTGCCATGCCCAACCCTGAAATGCAGGCAATGGTAAGCGACGTTCGCGCGTTCAACCGCTTCTATACCCGCCAAATCGGTGTGATCGACGGAAGCGCGAGCAGTCCGTTTTCCCTCGCCGAGGCCCGCGTGCTCTTCGAACTCGCGCACCGCGAACGAGCCACGGCCACCGAAATCCGCAAAGAGCTGGATCTGGACGCCGGATACATGAGTCGAATCCTTCGCGAGTTCGAGCGTCGCAAGCTTGTGAAGCGAGAACCGTCTAAAACGGACGAGCGGCAAAAGTTTCTTTCACTGACAACCAAAGGCCGGCGGACCTTCGCGCCGCTTGACCAGCGTTCCAATCATGCCGTAGAGGCGACCCTTCGAAGGCTTTCGCCGCCGGAGCGTAGGCAGATGATCGCGGCTTCTCAGACCATCGTCCGGCTTCTCAGTGACAAGTCTGCGCCGAAGACTCCCTATTTGCTCCGGGAGCACCAGCCGGGAGATCTGGGTTGGATTGTCCAGCGGCAAGCCGTTCTCTATGTCGAAGAATATGGTTGGGATGGAACCTACGAGCGCCTTGCCGCGGAAGTCGTCGCGCACTTCATCAAGAATTATGATCCGAGGCGCGAGCGCTGCTGGATAGCAGAAAAAGACGGCGAGAGGGTCGGCGGCGTCTTCGTTGCAAAGGCGTCGAGCGAAGTCGCCAAGCTGCGCTTGCTACATGTGGAATCGAGTGCGCGAGGGCTAGGGATCGGCAAGCGGCTGGTGGAAGAATGTGTCCGGTTTAGCCGCCAGGCTGGGTACCGAAAGATGACGCTATGGACGCAGAGCATTCTCTTCGCAGCGCGCCACATTTACAAACAAATGGGATTCCGTATCGTTCACCAGGAACGGCACCACAGCTTTGGGAAAGACCTGATTGCCGAAACGTGGGAACTCGACCTGCGAGCAGCGGCGAAATAAAAGATGCTAGCGACGGGCTACTTTGCAGTCCTGATCTCTTCCATCACGCTCTGAATCAGTTCCTTGGCATTTTGAAGCTCGCGCGTAATCAGGCGGATGTCCATCGCCGGGACGCCGGGGCGATTTGCGCTCTGGCAATAGACGCCGTGTTGGCCGACGAGAACCATAGCGTTGGTGACAAGATCGAGCGTGACCGCAAGACGCCCGCGGTGCGGGCCCATCATGGTCTCGTAGTGTTCCAACTCTTCGGCGTGATCGTCGCGCGCGCTCATTCGTCATTTTCCCGCGCGTCGTGAGTTTTCAGAAGACGCGCCACCAGCGATTCAAAACGCACCCTGTTGTCTTCGCTCAGATCGGAAAATTGGACCCCCATGCCCTCACCGGGATTCAGGTTTCTGACTACGGCGGTTCCGCGAATTTCGCCTTCGGCCACTGAGAAGAGAAGGGAAACCGCGTCGCCTGCGAGCAGTGGCTGGTTGGTAAGGATGTAGAGGCCGCCCAAGTTTAGATCGCGGACGCGAGAGACGGTCTGGTCGGCGCCGGGCACGCCCTCGCGTTGCCACGCGACCCAAAGGCCATGCGGCGTGGCGATGCGCGGGAAGCGGCGAAGGCTGATCTTCGAGTTTTCGGCCACAGTTTCAGAATCCATTTCAGGGTTTAAGAGACGGGATGAAGACCCACTCCCGCGAGGGGATACCAGACGGCGTCCAGCCTTCAATTTTTTGTAGCAAAATCCGGGGCATTCCGCCAGGGGAGGTTTTGCGCACCATTTGCAGATGAGCTACAAGAGGAAAAACCATGGGTTTCGAGCGAGGAATCTGTGGCGCGGCTGCGAACGAATCGATAGAGCCGGGAATCGCGTGGAGGGGAGTTGGCTCCGTTCGTATAATCTCGAAACGCTTGCTGCGAGGTATCCGCCGTTCCGGCCTGTCCGGCAGGCAGGCGCCGAGATTCCTCGACTGATCTCCCGAGCTCGACTAACCGTCCACCCGGGAGCCCTATCTTGCACAGGCGCACGATTTTCGCGCAATCACAGAAAGTCGGCGCGAAGATCGGGGCGCTCCTCCTCGGAATGCCAATATTGAGAGCCACGGAAGGGAGAGGATGTCAACGGGGGCAGGGTAGTCCTAGGACTATCTATTGCTCCCTTCGGAACAAGTGTTCCCTGGCTTGCTTTACTCACCCGAAATGAAACACGATAATCACGTGGCTATCCAGCGCCTGGCGACATATCCCTTGTGAGGCGGGACCGCCACAATCCCGGACAATACTAAGCCGGGGAGGCTCCGGAGGAAGAAATTTCGCGGGGTGAAGAGATATGAGACGCTCTGACTTGGTACGGAATCCCAGCAAGAACAAGAGCCCTCGGACATCGCAGATCGTTTTCGGAGAGCGGCAGCATTTGCTGCGCGTTTTGGATTCGGTGGAGCGGAGCGCGCTGCCGGCGCCGCGTCTCGAACAAGAGCGGCGAATGATCGAGCAGTTGATCCATGCGCGCACGCAGGAGCTGAACCGCATCAACCAAGGATGGGATGAGAAGGTAGGCACAGTGCTGAGCGCGGAAGTGAAGGCGGAAACGCTCGAATCGTTGTCGCGACAGGCGCCAAAGGAAGATTACTATCTGCTGCGGCTGATCAGCGAACATCCGAAAGTGATGGCGAAGACGCTGGCGCGGCTTTCGCATCATCCGTATTCCGCAATTCGCGAAAATATCGCAAGGCACCCGAATACCGATGCATCGACACTCTCACGCCTGAGCCGCGACCGCACACAGCCGCTGTGGTATCTGGTAGCATTCAATCCGAATGCACCTGCGCCGCTGCGAAAGAAGCTACAGGAGCGGATGCGGCGGCTGGGCGAAAAAACCGCCACGCAATAAGCCTCTCCGGACAAGTCCAACCCCTGAAATCGCGGGAAGCGCTTTGTCGCGCCCAAAGTGCCTTCGGAAAGCACCGTATTTAGAGGTGCGGAGCGCCTACGAGTTGCCCACAATTTCGAGCGGCACACCGGAGGCACAAAGCGGACATTGAGAAGGCGTCCAAATGGTGTTCGCCATTCGATCCAGGAGTTCGAGAGGGATGTGATGCTCAGCCGTGAATCGGATGATTGCGTCGCCCAGCGCGAGAAGTGCGCCGATCGCTACGACGGACGCGTCGAGGGCTTGCATGTGATAGAAAGCTCCGCGAACAGCGGAGCCAGCGTTGATAAAGTCGTTTACGATGGCGACTCGCTTGCCCTTGACCGCCGGCCACAGTGCCTTGGGGATGTGATAATCGACGGGAAATAAACCCTCCCGCGCCGTATCAGCAATCCGCTCTGCATAGGTAAACTCGCAATCCAGCTCAAGAGAGACGAGCAGGGCGATGAAGGCGCCCTCGACGAACGGGCCGCAGACCGCGTCGATCTTGTAAGGGGCGAGCTGTGCGGCAAGCCGGGCTGCAAACGGCTTGAGTTCGCGGGGGCGGAGGCACAGGGTTTCCAGTTGAAACCATAGATCGCCGTGATGACCTGACTCCAATTGGAAATGGCCCCGGCGTCCGGAGACGAACGTCAGCAAATCTTCTGTCATGAGGTCCGATGGGTGACTAGTTCTGAGTTGCTGGCAGAGCGAACGCTGGCAGCAGCGCAAATTCTACATCAGGCCGCTCAACGGGATTTGTGGCGAGGGGCCAGAAGAAGTGGGGCATAGCGAAAACGATGCCTGATGTGTTCTTGGAGGCTTCTTACAATCAAGGCCTTGACGTAAGATTCGCTAGTTGGTCAGTTTCCGGTTTAACCGTTTAGGGAGACCTAGATAGGTGCGGCTAGTTGGAGGTCATGCCGATGGACCGCAACCATGCTTCTACAAGCCGAGGCCATCCTGTGATGGGGAATTTCGTCCGCCGCAGCCCAAATGCGTGCCCGCCGTTCGCATACAAGTGCATTTCCACGGGTGCTCCGGCGTTCTTGAGAGCGATGTAGTAGACGAGCGAGTTGTTTATACTGTCCTCGTCGTCATCCTCTGCGTGCAATAAAAATGTTGGCGGCGTACTACGAGTGACGCGGATGTCCGGGTTCAGCACAAAACTTTTTTCGTTAATCCACAGATGCCCGGGATAAAGGGCCACGGCAAAATCGGGACGGCAGCTTTCTTTGTCGGCGGCGTCGACAGGCAAATAGAAGCGCTTTTCAAAGTGCGTGCTTATCTCTGCGGCCAAGTGACCACCCGCTGAAAACCCCAGCACTCCAATCTTGTGCGGGTCGATGCGCCACTCAGCGGCGTGGAGGCGCACCAAGCCCATCGTTCGCTGTGCGTCTTCGAGCGCCGTCGGTGCTTTCGGAGACTTCTGGCACTGGCATCGCTCATCCCAATGCATTCCTGAATCGGGCACGCGATATTTCAACAGCACGCACGTTATTCCCTTAGAAGTCAGCCAGTCGCAAACTTCTGTCCCCTCCAGATCAATGGCGAGAATCTGGTAACCCCCGCCGGGGAATACGACAACCGCGGCGCCTGTATTATTGCCCGTCGGCGAATAGACCGTCATTGTTGGCTGGGAAACGTTGCTGATATAAACCCAGGGCTTTCCAGCGACTAGATTCTCGGCCTTGGCGGAGGTTTCTGGCCCGGAGACCGGCTGCGAATCAGGAGGTATGCCTGGCCAGATAGGAATTTGCGCGTGCTCTGGCGAGGGTTGCCAGGTGGGCGTTTGCGCCCTTACCCCCGATAAGGACAACACAGCACATAAAACAAACTTCTCGAGCATCCTCACGCTCCTAACGTTCCCCTTCAAAGAGGTTCTCGGGTGGTTCAGCAGCAGGTTTCCTTGGGAAGGCTACCAAGATGCGACAATGGTTCCGAGCGTCACATTGTACGAGTTGACGTGACTCTTAACCCCCGACAGGGCGGCGAGTCAGAAACCGGGCTCGAGCCAAGGTTCTTCTACAAAGACAAATTGGCTCTTTACAGGTAGAATTGGCTGAGTATATTGGCCTGCGAGAACCGACCAATGCTTCCACTTCATTTGCAACCGGAAAGCCACATCCCGCTGTACGTGCAACTGCGCGATCAACTGCGCGCGCTAGTACACACGGGGGAATTGCGTGACGGCGACCGAATCCCGGCGAGCCGCGAATTGGCGGGTCAACTGGGCATCCATCGGACAACGGTGGCCAACGCGTATGCGGAGCTCGAATCCGAGGGCCTGATTCGCGGGCACGTGGGACGCGGGACGTTCATCTGCGGGAAATTGGGAAAGCAGTTTTCGCCTCCGCCGCGGACGAACGGCAACGGCGGGGCGACGCGATGGGAATCTCTGTTTGCGGATGAGCGGGGCGACGAGGGTCTCTCGCGCCTGATGCCGGATGTGCCGGAAGGGGCGATTGCGTTCACGTGCGTGCGGCCGCCGGAGGCGCACTATCCCGTGGAGGAATTCCGGCGCTGCTGCAACGCCATGTTGCGCAGCGAAGGGAGGAAGATTCTCCAACTCGGGTCGACGGACGGATTTGAAGCTCTGAAGAGCGAACTGCTGAAGATGCTGCAGCGCGAGGGGCTGAACTTCCGCAGCGAGCAACTCCTGATCACGGATGGGTGCCAGCAGGCGCTGGATTTGATCTGCAAAGCTTTCCTGCGGCCGGGCGATTCGGTGGCTGTGGAAAATCCCGCCTATCCGGGGGCGCTGGCGATTTTTTCGGGCGCGCGGGTGCGAATTCTCCCCGTAGGCGTCGAGACGGATGCGCGGCGGTCGGGACATACGGGCATGTCGCTCGACGAACTGGAATCCGTCCTGTTGCAGAATCGCGTGAAATTCATTTTCGCGACGCCGGATTTTCAGAATCCCACGGGGACGGCGTTGCCGCTCGAACAACGGCGGGCGCTTCTGGAAATTGCCGCCCACTATCAAACACCGGTGATCGAGGACGCGATTTATTCGCGAATCCGGTTGCGCGGCAGCGCGCTGCCGACGCTGAAGGCGCTCGACCGGATGGGCAATGTGATCCAGGTGGACAGCTTCTCGAAGATCGCGTTTCCGGGGTTGCGCGTCGGATGGTGCATTGGAGCGGAGAGCGCGATTGAGCGGCTGCGGCTGGTGAAGCTGGCGACGGATTTGCATACCGACCAACTGGCGCAGGCGACGCTGGCGGAATTTATGAGGCGTGGCTGCTTGACGCGGCACGCCGCGAAGATGAAGAAGCTTTATCTTCGCCGGCTGGAAGCGATGGAAGAGGCGCTCGCGAAATACATGCCGGAAGGGACGATTTGGACGAAGCCGGAAGGCGGGATGGCCGTGTGGGTCACGCTGCCCGCCGGATTTGACGCGGCGGAACTGCTGATTCACGTGAGAGAGCGGGGCGTATACTTCATTCCGGGAAGAGTTTTCTACGCACAGAATCCGCAGCCAAATACTTTGCGGCTGGGGTTCGCGAATCTCGAGGAGAAAGTGCTGAGGCGCGGGGTGCAAATCCTTGGCGAGCAACTGCGGATCGAATTGCGCAAGCGGCAGCGAGGAGCAAGGCATGAAGCAATGTCGCGCGTGGCGCTGGTGTAAGAGCGGACGGGGACGAGCCTGGCCGATAGGCGGCACGAAATTTTGAAGTTCAAGGGAGACGGAAAATGGATTTGATGAACAACAACCTGTGGCGCGTGAAGGTCGGACTGGCGGAAATGCTAAAGGGCGGCGTCATCATGGACGTCACGACAGCAGAGCAGGCGAAGATCGCCGAGGAAGCGGGCGCCTGCGCAGTGATGGCGCTGGAACGCGTCCCCTCCGACATTCGCAAGGAAGGCGGGGTGGCGCGGATGGCGGCGCCGCGGATTATCCGCGAGATCGAGAACGCCGTGTCGATTCCCGTGATGGCTAAGGTGCGGATCGGACATTTTGCCGAAGCGCAAGTGCTGGAAGCGCTCGAAGTGGATTACATCGACGAAAGCGAAGTGCTGACGCCGGCGGATGAGGAGCATCACGTGTGGAAGCACGGGTTCAAGGTGCCGTTCGTTTGCGGCGCGCGCAATCTGGGCGAGGCGTTGCGGCGGATTGCGGAAGGCGCGGCGATGATTCGCACGAAGGGCGAGGCGGGGTCGGGAAACATCGTCGAGGCCGTGCGGCATCTGCGCGCGATTATCGGGCAAATGAAGAGGCTGACGACGCTGGGCGAGGAAGAATTGGTTCATGAGGCGAAGGAATTGGGCGCGCCGCTGGAACTGGTGGCGTGGGTGGCGAAGCACGGGAAGCTGCCGGTGCCGAATTTTTCGGCGGGCGGCGTAGCGACTCCGGCCGATGCGGCGCTGGTGATGCAATTGGGCGCGGAAGCGGTGTTTGTAGGCTCGGGGATTTTCAAGTCGAGCGATCCGGCGCAGCGCGCGCGGGCGATTGTGAAAGCGACGACGCATTACAAGGATGCGAAGATTGTCCTCGAAGCATCGGAGGAGCTGGGCGAGGCGATGAAGGGAATCGACGTCCGGCAGCTCGATGAGAAGGACCTGCTGCAGACCCGCGGCTGGTAGGCGTAAAGCGGCAGCCTCCGGAAGAGTCCTGTCGACACAAAGAGCTTTGCTCCATCGCGGAGGCTGAACGCGCGGTGCGGCCCGGAAGACTATGAAAATCGGCATTGTGGCAATTCAGGGCGATTTTGAGGCGCATGCGGCGATGCTCGAGAAATTGGGCGTGGAGCATCCCTACGTGCGGACGCCGAAGGACCTGGAAGGACTTGACGGCGTAATCCTGCCGGGCGGCGAGAGTTCGACGCACCTGAAGGTGATGAAGGAAGAAGGGTTGTTTGACGCCTTGAAGAATTTTGCCGGGAAGGGCGGAGCCATCTACGGCACTTGCGCGGGCGTAATTTTGCTGGCGCGTGAGGTGCACAACCCGGCGCAGGATTCTCTTGGGCTGCTCGACGTTTCGGTGCTGCGGAACGGATACGGAAGGCAGCTTGCGAGCGACGTGCATAAAGCAAAGACAACGCTTCGAGAGGAGCCGCTGGAGATGGTGTTCATCCGCGCGCCGATCATCGAATCGAGCGGCGCGGGAGTGGAGATTCTTGCGGAAGACGAAAGGCACCCGGTGCTCGTGCGGCAGGGAAAAATTTTGGCTTCGACGTTTCATCCCGAATTGACTTCGGATACGACAATCCACGGGTACTTCTGTAGAATAGCGGGCAATGGCCACTGAAATTGCATACATGCGAAAGCGGGTGCTGTTTGTGTGCATGGGCAACTGCGTCCGCAGCCAAATGGCGGAGGCGCTGGCGCGGCACCTTGCAGCGGATGTGATTCTTGCGGAGAGCGCGGGGATTCACCCGCTCGGGTTTATCGACCCGACGACGCTTGAGGTGTTGAAGGAAGAGGGAATCTCGTGCGACGGCCAGTATTCCAAAGGACTCCGGAACTCGCACGTGGAGACGCCCGACCTGATCGTCAATATGAGCGGGTTGCCGGGGAAAGGGCTATTCCACGGCAAGGTGTATGAAGATTGGCAGGTGCAGGACCCGTTCGGCGAAAGCGAAGAAACCCACAGGCGGATCTTTTCGGAAATCCGCGACCGCGTGAAGCTGCTGGCCGAGCGTTTCCGCGCGGCGCTGGCTGAGGCGTGAGATCGTGGGGCAAGAGAAGCGCGGGGATCAGCCGGTGTTATGGAGACCGGCAGCAATGCCGTTCATTGTGGCGCCAAGACAGTAATTGAGTTCGTCGGAGTCTTCTCCCGACCGCTTGCGCTTCAGAAGTTCCACCTGAATCAAACTCATCGGATCGACGTAGGGATTGCGCAACTTGATGGAGCGCGAAAGAACTGCGTTCTTTTCGAGAAGCTCCTTCTGATTTTTCACGCGCAGAAGTTCGGAGCGAGTCCGGAGAAACTCTTCCGAAAGCATTGAGAAAACGCGCTCGCGGAGACTTTCGTCCTGGACAAGGCCGGCGTAGAGGCGTGCAATGCCCATATCGGCCTTAGCCATGGCCAGCTCCACGTTGCGCAGCATGGTGAAGAAAAGAGGAAATTGGCCGACCATTTCCTGCAACAGGCGTTCGTTCGCCACGGACGAATTGCGAAAGCGTTCGAGAGCGCGTCCGACGCCGAACCACGCGGGAACGGCATGCCTGCTTTGCATCCAACCAAACACCCAGGGAATTGCGCGGAGATCTTCGAGGCGGCGGCTGGAGCTGCGGCGCGAGGGGCGAGAGCCGATGCGCAGATTATCGAGCTCGTTTACAGGCGTCGCCTGTTCGAAGTATTCGAGAACTTCGGGATTTTCGGCAATCTGGCGGCGATAGAAATCGTAGGCGGCCTGCGACATTTCCTCCATGGCTGCCGACCATCTGTCGGAGTCCTCCTTGCGCGGAAGCTGCGGATGCAAGAGAGCTTCGAGACTCGAAGAGATCATCAGCTCGAGATTCCACTCGGCGAGGAGCGGGTCGGCATATTTCCAGTTCAAGACTTCACCCTGTTCGGTGATGCGAATCCAGCCAGCGAAATCGCCGGGCGGCTGCGCCAGAATGGCGGCGTGAGTCGGCCCGCCACCGCGGCCGACGGTGCCTCCGCGACCATGAAACAACCGCAGCTTGACGCGCGTTTCGCGGGCGGCCTCGTGAAGAGCGGCGTGGGCTTTGTAGAGTTCCCACGTGCTGGTCAACATTCCACCGTCTTTATTTGAATCCGAATAACCGAGCATGACTTCTTGCCAGCGTCCCCAGGAGTCGAGAAGAGGCTGGAACCCGGGGCGTTGCCAGATGCGGCGCATGACGCCCGCGGCCCCACGCAGGGAAGCGATGGATTCAAACAGAGGAACGGGCATCAGACCGGGATCGGACTTCGTACCGGCGGCGGAGACGCCGCCAATTTCAGCGAGGCGGAGGACCGTGAAATAGTCCTGCTCGTTTTCGGTGGCACTGATTATGTAGCTGCGCAGGCTCTCCGGAGGGTATGCAGCCTTCAGGCGCGCGATGGTGCGAAAGGTGTCCAGGACTTCGAGGGTTGCGTCGGAAAGGCCCCCACGGAGCTCCGAGACGTTGCGGCCGACGGTCGCGGCAGCAGCGAGCTCGGCGAGAGCGCGCTCGTGAACGCGGGCGTGCTGGCGGACGTCGAGCGTGTGGAGGTGAAAGCCGAACGTGCGGACTTTGCGGATGAGCGGATCGACCTCGAGCGCAGCGAGGCGAAGGGCGCGGTTGTCAGCCAGACTTTCGCGAATCAGCAACAGGTCGTCGAGGAAATCCTTCGGAGATTCGTAAGCCTCGAGCGATTTGGAATTATTTTCCGCGGCGCGCAAGCGGTGCGACACGTAGCCGAGAAAACGGCGATAGATTTCTTCCGGAGAACGCGTCGCCCACTCAAAGTGAACGTCTTCCATCTGATCTTCGTAGAGCTTGATTCTTTCCAGAAGGGAATCCGAGGCTCCAATTTGGTGAAGCGAACTGCTGAGACGCTCGGTCAGCTTCGCAAGATCGCGCAGATACTCCTGCAAGATCGCCGCGCGGGCGGAGCGCAACGCTTCTTCGGTGGAACGCGCCGTGACAAAGGGATTTCCATCGCGGTCGCCGCCAACCCAAGAGCCAAAACGGACGACGGTAGGAAACTCCATCTCGTCCTGGGGGCGGCCGAATATCTCGGAGAAAGAGTCGCGCAACTCCCGATAAAGATGCGGAAGCGCTTCAAACAAGGACATCGAGTAATACGAGACGCCCATGAAGATTTCGTCGCTCACAGTGGGCTTCATCAAGCGGACTTCGTCGGTCTGCCAGAGAGCGGTGACCTCGGCAAGGATGGCCAACTCATATTCGGTGGCGGCGGCATCCGGGAGTGGAAGACGGTCGAGTTTTTCGAGGCACTCGGCGACGCGCATACGCTTGAGGAGGACCGTACGGCGAGCAACCTCGGTGGGATGCGCGGTAAAAACTGGCTCTGCGGTGATGCCGCGCAAGGCTTGCAGGGCTTGATCGGCGGTGACACCCGCGTCGCGGAGGCGGATTAGGGTGCCTCGGAAAGAGCCCTCGAGAGGTGTGGCGGCGGACTGCACCTGATGAGCGCGGCGGCGGCGCTTGCGATGATTGGTCTCCGCGAGGTTCGTCAACTCGAAGTAGATGGCGAAGGCCTTTGTGACGTGATACGAGGCGGACAAATCCATTCTGGCAACGGTTTCTTTGGCGCGCTGAAGAAGTGAATCATCGCCTGCGGAGGATTGCGAGCCAGCAACGAACTGATCGCGATGCTGGATCATGAGACGACGAAGAGTCTCGACCTTCTCAAGCAGAGGTTCACCCGACTGTTCGAGGAGGACGCGGCCGAGAAGACGGCCGAGAGAGCGGACATCACGGCGAAGAGGCAGCTCCTTATCCGCGCTGGCGCGCGAGGCAGTCAGTTCAGTGAGACGGCCAGCCTGGTCGGCGGCAGCCCATAGAGGGGATTCCGTCATACCTCATTGATACCACAGGTTTTTCCGATGATTCCCCGCGAAGCGTGAAGAATTTCCCATCCATGCGTTCGGAGGACAGACCAATAAACAGCAAGAGGCCTGTCGTCGGCACGTTCCGATGACCGCAAAAAGGCCTTACTCAGGCGCGGCCACCGGGTTTTCTACGACAGTATCGACAGGGCGAATGGTGAGCCAGTCGGTGCGGACGCGGTCCCATTCCTGAATCAGAAAACCCTGCGATTCCAAAAATTCACGGACGCGCGGACGGGTCCAGCCGACGATCTTTTCAAGGATCGGCACGAGAACCGCAAGAGACGTGGAACTGAGAATGGTCTGCTGAGCGATCGGAGCGACGTGCTTCGATTCGGAAACGGCGATGGTGAAGCCGTCGCGAGCATTGACGTGAAGCATGACGTGGACATCCGAGCTCCCGTCTCCGGAATACACGACATGGTCCGGGCCGACTTGCAGCGCGGCTTCGAGTTGGTCAAGGACGGCGACTTTGCCGTAGCCCGCGGTCGCGCGAACGATGGACTCGATTTCCCCGGAAGCGCTGTAACGGAATTCCGTACCGAAAATATGGTCCTCGGGAAGGATGCCCTCGAGAGCCGATTGGATGACCTCGACCGGAGCGGCCGAGGTGACGTAGAAATCGAAGTGGTAGCCGGGAATTTCGCGGTCGAGAATCTCGTAGAGGCGGCGGATATCGGCCTTCAGGCGAATTCGCTTGCCCGTCTCGTGGAGATGGCTCTTGCGGACTTTGGCGCGGAATTCGGGATCGTGCAGGAGCAGATATGCCAGCTCGGCTCCCTGCTGAACAAGGTTCAGCTTGGCCATTCCGGTCGACTTCCGCTCGAACTCCTGCGTGGGAATGCCGACGATTTCGCTGAGGACATAGCCGCTGTCGTTGAAGGTGAGGGTCTGGTCAAAGTCGCTCGCGAAAAGGTAGTTTTTGATCAGGTTCTCGTTCATATGCATAAGCTTACCTCGAACCTCTCTGGAATCGTTGCTTGGTTCTTTATGGTTTATCCATTAGATGCTGGGCGAACGCGGCGGGGGGATTCATATTCCCGATGCGTTCCATTACGAAGGTTTTGGTCAAAAGGTTGTAGTTCTTGAATTTGGCACCGCACGGGTGTAATTTTTGGTTTGCCGCGAGGTTCCACTGGCAAATGGCTCTTGCGCACCCACACGGCGCCTGGTTATTCGGCCCCGGTCGCTTCTGCCAGATCGAATCCAAGACGATTTTCCCAAAGGGACAGTCGAATTTCGGGCATCAAGGAGGAATTTATGGCAACTGCCGTTGCGACACCGCAGATTGACCAAAACGTCGCGAGCTTCGTCGCTCGCAAACACAAGCTTTTGATTAATGGGAAGTGGGTGGACACAGCGTCCCGAAAGACCTTCTCTACCTATAACCCGGCTACTGGCGAAGTGTTGTCAGAACTAGCGGCCGGCAATGCGGAGGATATCGACCGGGCGGTGAAGGCCGCACGAGCGGCATTCGAGACCGGCCCGTGGTCGAAAATGTCACCTTCCGAACGCGGACGCGCCATTTGGAAGCTGGGCGACCTGATCGAAAAGCACGCGGAAGAATTCGCCCAACTGGAATCACTCGACAACGGAAAGCCATTGAAAGTGGCACGCGTGGCGGATATCCCTCTTGCCGCGGATCATTTCCGGTATTACGCGGGGTGGGCGACAAAGCTAGAGGGAAACACAATCTCTTTGGGGCTGGCACCGCAAGGAAAGTTTCACGCGTATACCGTGCGGGAGCCTGTGGGCGTGGTGGGGCAGATCATCCCGTGGAATTTCCCGCTGCTGATGGCTGCCTGGAAGCTGGCGCCTGCGCTAGCTTGCGGATGCACCATCATCCTCAAGCCCGCGGAGCAAACGCCGCTGACCGCATTGCGGCTGGGCGAGCTGGTTCAGGAGGCCGGAATCCCGGATGGAGTGATCAACATTGTCACCGGATTTGGAGAGGAAGCGGGCGCACCGCTGGCCGCGCATCCCGACGTGGACAAAATTGCGTTTACGGGTTCAACGGAAGTGGGGAAATTGATCATTCAAGCTGCTGCCGGGAACTTGAAGAAAGTGTCGCTCGAATTGGGGGGGAAATCGCCCAACATCGTTTTGGATGACGCCGATATTGACAGGGCGGTACCCGGCGCAGCGAGCGCAATTTTCTTCAATCAGGGACAGACGTGCTGCGCGGGCTCGCGACTCTACGTCGAGAAAGACATTTTCGACAAGGTTGTGGACGGCGTGGCACAACAGGCAGACAAAATTCGCCTTCGCCCGGGATTCGATCCGGAGAGCGACATGGGGCCGCTTGTTTCCGAAGAGCAGTTGAACCGCGTGTGCGGCTACATCGACTCCGGCAAGCAGGAAGGGGCGAAGGCGGTGGCGGGCGGTGCGCGGGTCGGCGACAAGGGGTATTTCGTCAAGCCGACGGTGCTCGTGAATACCAACGAAAGAATGAAGGTTGTGCGGGAAGAGATCTTCGGGCCTGTGGTGACAGCGATACCGTTCAGCGATCCGAATGAACTGATGCCCAAGGCAAACGACACGATCTACGGGCTTGCCGCGGGCATTTGGACGCGGGATATCAAGAAGGCTCATGCGATTGCGTCCAAGCTGCGGGCGGGAACCGTATGGATCAATTGCTTCAATGTGTTCGACGCGGCGCTTCCATTTGGCGGGTACAAGCAGTCAGGATGGGGCCGCGAAATGGGGCACGAAGTGCTGAAGAATTACACGGAAGTGAAATCGGTCTGCGCCGCGCTGTAAGGGCGGTGAATCAATCGGAGAGCGAGAGCCCCCAGGAAGATTCTGGGGGCTCTCTCATTTGTTGGGGCCGCCGACTACTGCCCCTGCTTGGATTTTTGTTCCTTCAATTGTTGCTTCCAGCCGAGGATCCGCGCCTTGTTTCCAGCCTCTTCCGCTTCGGGAACCATCCCTTTGCGCTGAAAGGCGCGGGAAATGGCGGTCCAGGCAAGGATGTCGTCGGCATCGATTTCGAGGATTTTGCGAGCTGTTTCAATCGCCCGGTCAAATTCGCCTTTCGCATGGTACGCTTGCGCGAGACCATGCAATGCATCGACAAAACGAGGCTCGATGGCGAGAGCCCGCTCGTATTCGGCGATGGCCTCGTCGAGTTTTCCTTCACCGAAGAAGTCGATTCCCGAGTAGTAGTGATCTTCCGCGCTTGCGGGAGAGGTCATGGCGGATTCGTCTCCGATGTGGAAATTCTATCATCACGACCGGAGACGGCCCGAGCCACATCACGCGTATGCTGAACGCTCTTCGCTATTACTGGATTATCGCGAAAGGGCATCGATTGAGGCCGTGGACTTCGCCTTACATCCAATGGCGGCTGGAAACATTCTTCGGCAATGAGGCCGCGGGATTGACGGCGAGCAAATTCTTCGGACTCATGTGGCGGAACAGGGACAGAATGGAACATTTTTTGGACTGGGTGGAGGATTCGAGAAGGCGAACCCGGCATTGAGCGGAAGCCGTAGGTTCCCGGTTTTGCAGGAGTATAATTGGCGGAGTTGGCATCAATTATGCAAGAGCTGAAAATTCTTCAGCGGCCGCGCACCGTGCAGGAGGCTCGTTGGTGGGAGCCGGAGCCGGGCGGAAAGGTGCATTGCTTTCTCTGTCCCCGCCACTGCCACATCCATGATGGGCAGTCGGGCTTTTGTTATATTCGCGTAAACGAGGGCGGAAGACTTTTCAGCCTCGGGTACGCCCGCCCGGCCGCGATTCAAATCGACCCGATCGAGAAAAAGCCGCTCAATCATTTTTTGCCCGGGACGCGCGTGCTCTCGATGGGTACAGCCGGATGCAACATGGGCTGCTTCTTTTGCCAGAACTGGGACATCTCGAAATCCGATGCGGACCAAGTGCGGTCCTCCTACGTTCCTGCGGAGGACGTCGTGGCGATTGCCATGGCCAATGGTTGCCCTTCTATTGCGTTTACATACAACGAGCCGACGATTTGGGCCGAGTACGCCCTCGACATCGCCGCCGCGGCGAAGAGCTGCGGGATCCGCACCGTGATGGTGAGCAACGGCTACATTACGAGGGAAGCGTTTCATGACGTCTACGACCACATCGACGCCGCGAATATCGACCTGAAAGCGTTTACGGAAGAGTTCTACGGGCGAGTGACGCTGACGCATTTGGCGCCGGTATTGGAGACGCTGATGCGGCTGAAGCAGGAAACGGAAGTGTGGTTCGAGATCACGAACCTTATGATCCCCAGCTTGAACGACTCTTTGGACGAAACACAGCGACTTTGCGACTGGATCCTGGAAAACCTGGGCCCGGATGTGCCGTTGCACTTCACGGCATTTCACCCGGATTTCAAACTTCGCGACAAGCCACGCACGCCTGCGGAAACGCTGCATCGAGCGCGGGCCCTGGCTTTGCAGGCGGGGTTGCGCTACGTCTACGAAGGGAATATTTTCAGCGACGCCGCGAATACGTATTGCCCCTCCTGCAAGACGACACTGATAAGACGCTCCTGGCACGATGTCCGCGAAAACAAGCTGAAGGAGGGGCGCTGCCTCGAATGCGACTGGGCGATTCCCGGACGCTGGGACGACCAGAACCGCACGAAACAAATTCTTCCCGACGATCACATACGGGCTCGCGAAATCGCGGCTCGCTACGAAGACCTGAACCTATAACCTGATCTGAAATTCGAGGGCGTCGCACGCACGGCCGCCTTTCCGCCGCTTGGATTTATCTCCGCGAATTGAATTAGTCGAGTGGCGAGTAATAGCCGGGGCCGACGCGCATGTGGTGTTGCCAAGCCAGCGGGAAAGCCCAAAAGACGAGCGTGCCGAGAATCGCCTGCCCGATCGCAAGAGGAATGATATTTCTGGCCTTCCCGAACATCCAGGCCATTGCCGTTCCGGCAATGAACGTCAGCGGAACAAGCACAGGATTCGGCCAATGGCAGGCGGCGAAGATGGAGCCAGTGAGAACGGCTGCGAGCCAGTCTTTGCGAATCAACGAAAGCATTCGATTGTGGAGCAGGGAATTGAGAGCGACTTGCTGAAGAAGGCAAAAGGCAAAGTATCCTTCGAGCCTGCGCCACTCAATCAAGTGCGAAGGAATCGCGCTCGGCGCGTGGAGGATAATGCCGACGAGAATCAATCCGAGAGCCATCAGGGCGAAGATTCCGAGAGCCCTCTTCGATGCTTCCGCCAGATTGCCGGCCGTCCATCCAAGGGATTTTGGGGTATCGCGATGAACGAAAAAGCTGACCACCATCCAAACGATAAAGATGACCCAGGTCCAGCGAGCCGTAAATTGCAATTGCCAGATGAACCATAGAATGAACGCAGGGAGAAGAGTTACATCGGCCAGAGAGGCTACCCGAAGACGGGAAGAGATCATTTTGCTGCCGCCGCGTTGACTTGCAGCAAGAGGCTTATTTTCTCGTCAAGGGAATTGAGCTCTGGATAGGTCTGCGCGTCGGCAGAAAAGAAGGCATTCCAATCTATCTCTGGAAAGCCCAGCCTTGCGGCCGCTGCAGGGAATTCCTCGCGAATCGCTTCCGGTGTTGACGCTCTGCTTTGCAGGAGCAGGCCGTAAATCACGCGATGGTCGGGGAGCTTCCATTGATATGCCGAGAGCGAACGCAAGGCGTCGGTAGGCCGGGTAGAGCCGAGGCGCATCTCGGCGATCCCGCGAAGGACGGAGCGCTCGATCAATTCCCGCTCGAATGCCGTCGGAGCGTGGCTGTGTGATGCCGGATCCATGGCTGACTATTTTAGTCCCGTCAAAGGCGAGGTTGTACTCCGTCTGTGATGAGTTCAAAAATTTCAGAGGGGATGTAAAGGGGGGGTGAATGGAACGAGTGACAACACTATGGTCTGCCCGTTCGAGACTGGAGACTAGACGGCTGCTGAATGCGACGTTTATGCGGCGGTGGAAACCACTGGGCGAACGAAGTCGATCCGGTCAATTGCGGCAGCCACGCCATAAATCGGGGTGAGCTCGCCCGGAATCGAAGAGACCCGGACTGCCCGAGCGCTGGCGCGGACAAGCACCGAGGAACCGCGATCTTTCTCGGTTGGAAGCGCGAAGGTGAGTTCGACGCCGGTACCTGTGCCGATCTCCACTGCGGAGTGAAAGAAGATGCCCGTGCGGGAGACGTCGCGGAGTTGCGCTGTGTAAAACTCGGGATTCTTCTTGCGAGACAGACAAACCTGTAGCGGAAGAAAAACCTCGTATCTCCTTGCTTTCCGGCGTTCTCCCATGTGACACCCCCACGCCTTCGTATGCATTGTCGATTCCAACTGTTTAGGTTTGTTTACATTGAAATCAAAGGAGTTATCTGTTGATGGTATGTGAAATTTGTGCGTCTCTGTGGAATTTTTTCCTGGTGTGGGAAATTGCTGCAGCGGTGAGGCTTAGGGGAGGCAATCCTGCCCAAGTCCGGGAAACGCTTCCCAAGATAGTATTAGGACTTCTAGTACCAACCCGGAGCAGAGCTTTATTGGACTGCTACACGATGTGGTCGAGCAGGATGGAAGAGGCTTCACCCTCTGTAAGCATACCCTTGGTGACGAGCAGTCGCAGTAGGCGAGTGATCGCGCGCATCGACTTTGCGTCTGGAGCCTCCGCGTGCCGAACGACCGGGTGGTGCTCAATCGATGCTGGCTTCTCTGCGATACCGTCTGAGAGCCAAGCTTGCAAATCCGATTGCTGGCTATCGCTGAGGTTAACGAACGAGACGCCCATACCCATTCCGCTCTGCGAGTAGACGATCATCCCGTCCGTGCGAAACTCGCTCTTTCCTTTCGAGATCCGGACATGGACGCGAGTTCCGACGGGAAGAGGGTTGGTGGTGTCGATGAAACATCCGCCGGGGCCCAAATCCATCGTTCTGGTTGCAAAGCGTGCGCCGGTCACCTCTTCGATGACCTCGGCAGTTGCGGCAAATAACTGACGGTCTGATGTTCGCCGTTCGGCTTCCTTCACCGCCGCCGATTTTCCCGCCTCTGTAGAAGGATGAGTCTTGTGCTGGTGAGTCATTTGTCCTCGGTCCTGGCTCGCGGGCTGCAATTCACAAGTGCGCCGCGTAAATGTCGTTCCGGCCCGTAGCGCTTGCATTCTGTTGCAGCACCGGACCGTCACTCCAACAAATCTCTAGAGTAAGAATTGCACCGCCACACCCTGCGTGCCGTCCGTGCGCTCTTCCAGGCGAACAACGGTGCCAAGAAATTTTTTGTGAGCCGACACCTTTTCACCGAACGGGAATTTCAGGATCAACCTCATGCCGGTGAAGTAGTGCGGCATGCAGGAGAGGAAATAGAGGCCTTCTCGGGAGAAGTCCGTGACCTCACCAACGTCCATGATCTCCGCGAAACGGGCGTCGAAGGGCTGCACCTGCACAGGCAGGGAGACGCGAAGCCTTCGCCTCTTCCTCGCCTCGACTCCTTTGGAGTGGCGCTTTTCACCCGATGATTGCTTGGGTTCGAGAATAGCCGTCGTCACAAGAATCCTCCGCGCCCGCCGCTCTAGGCGGCATTGCCCCTCATGCAAGCTAAGTCTATGAAGGCAAATCGGCTGCCCCAATAGGCCGAGGGTACTAGTTGGGGGAAACGGGTGTTCAATCTGCCAGCAGTCCCCGGAAAGCAGGTGCGTAGCTGTGCGGCATATCATTGAGGCACCGGCCGATGTGCCAAGGGGGTGTAACTAACTTATCCGCCATGGATTAGCTACAGAAGGGAAGGTATGAGGATCCCACATGCACCCGGAACATGCATCCCTGGGGTCAGTTCCAGGTAAAGAAACCTAGTACGGATCGATCAGGGGAGCGACGCGGCACGGGTCTCGGGCGGACTTGAGAGATCGACAGTGCCGAGCGAAAGCCGTGGTTTGTGATGAGCGATTCTCCAATTTGCGGCTGCGTTAGAGCCCCCTTCGAAAAACGTGCTTGCCCCAGACCACATCAGCTGTAACCCCGCGGCGAGAGCGATCAGAGCTACGGCAGCTTTCAACTTCTGCGCTGGAATTCTTCTGTTGAGTAGGCAGCCTGCGAGCACTCCGGGAATTCCCCCGGCGAGGAGATGCCACAAGCTGGCCGTGCTAATCGTTCCGAGAGTCCAATGGACGACGCTGCCTATGAGCGCCAGGACAAGCCCGAACAAGAGATCGGTGCCCACAACCTGACCCGGCGACATTTCCGAATAATTGAGGAGCAGGACAGTTCCAAGCGCGCCAGCTCCTGCCGAGGAAAATCCAGCCTCGATTCCCAGCGGGAACGCAAGCCACGGCAGCCAGCGCGAATTTTTCCGCGCAAAAGTCGGATTCTGCGCGCGCGGGATGAAGCTGATGCTGGCCGTGACAGCGAGCAGAAAGCCAAGCAGAAAAACGATCGCCAAATCATGCCCATAATTTCCGAGCAAGCGCAGCGCGAGCATTCCCAGGATCAATCCAGGAATTGCGCCTTGTAGAAGCAGCAGAGAGTAACGCGCATGGACGCGGCGCTCGGCCAAGTAAAAAGGAGCAGCGAGAAGTCTAAGCACGCCGGCAAAAACGAAGGCAGTACCTACAGCTTCCGGCGCAGGCAGGCCGACAAAGACCAGGAGCGCGGGAACGGTGAAGCTGCCGCCACCAATGCCGGTGAGCCCGACCACCAAGGCAATCGCAAAGCCCAGGAGAGCCTGCATCATTGGAGGTTCTCTGAGACTGTGTGAATGCCGCACTCCAATTTCTTGCCGCCCCAACGACCGGATCGCGGATTATTGGGGTCCGCGGGAAGAGCGGTGCAGGGCTGGCAGCCAATGCTCAAGTATCCATCGTCGTACTGAGGCAAGTAACTGAGACCGTTTTCCGCCGTGAATCTCCAGACTTGCTTCCACGTCCAATCGGCCAGAGGACTGATTTTCAAGAGCACCTTTCCACTAGGCAGGCGGTGATGCTCGACTTTCTTCAGGTTTTTCCGCGTCGGCGACTGTTCGCGCCGCAAGCCCGTAAACCAAATGCCGAAAGGCTCAAGCGATTCCATGAGCGGTTCCACTTTGCGCAGTTGGCAGCACTTCGTGGGGTCGGTGCCATAGAGGATTCCAAACTCAGATTCCTGCTGGGCGACCGTTTTCTTGGGAAGTACGTTCATCAGGCGGATATTTGTTTCGCGGGCGTATTTGTCACGAAACGCGTAGGTCTGCGCGAAGTGATAACCCGTGTCGAGAAACAGGACAGGAACATCCGGTCGAAGTTTCCGGAGAAGCTCGAGGACGATGATGTCCTCCGCCTGGAAGCTGCAAGTGGCGCAGGGACTTGCTTCCGGATGAGAACTCAAGACGATGCGTACAATTTCCTCTGCGGTGTGGTTCTCTAGTTCGTGAAATTCGGCGCTATCGGACATAATCCACCTGGCCTTCCTCTAATTTTGGACTGCGGGAGTTCGAAGCGATTCCGCAACCGCCATCACTTCAGTCGAGTCTATGGTTGAGGGTTGAGGGCCAGGCGGGAAATTGTGGACGAGGAACCTTGCCGACAGTGCATCAGGCAAATAGGTGCGGGACGAAGAGTCGGGTCCCGCCCAAAAGACAATCAAGAAGCCGGCGGACAACAGCTTTTCGAGAAGGCGAGAAAGAGAGTTGGGGCTGAACTCGTCATGTCCAATGAGAATGGATTCAAAGCCTTCTGAAAAAAGAAGAGCTTCCGTGCGTTTTGCATCTTCCAATTCTCCGACGATAGAAAACACGGCTGGACGATGACCATGCCGCTCGTGACGCCGCTCGACAGAGAGTTCGTCGGGAGACCCGTCCGGGTGCAGGGCGACCGTTTCACCCTCACTGAGAAACGAAACCGAAAGATCCTCGCGAATCATGCCCGCACCGAGCGTGGCGTTGGAGACTGGATCGATCAAAATGAAGCTGCCGGTCGTCCGGTTGCGCTCGTAGGGATCGAAAAAGAGCGGACTGCTTGTTTCGAATTCGATGGCGGCGATCCCGTTCATTTCGAGTGCATCGGCCGCGCGGGTTCCCGCGGCGTTCGGGTCGACGAAGAAGCGGATTTTCCCGGGAGTCGCCTTCACGTGCCGGCCGGCATGTTTGGCGAGATACTTCGTTCCCACTTCCAAAGGCGCCGGGTGCAGCCACACGACCATGGCCAAAAAATGGTTGGAAATTCGCGGCAAGGCGTGAGAGGACACCAGCATGTCTCCACGGCTCAGGTCGATTTCGTTCTGCAGCTTCAGAACGACCGATTGAGAAAGAGACGCGGAATCCAATTCGCCGTCATAACTTACAATCGCTTCGACAACGGCCTGGCGCCTTGAAGGAAGTGCAATTAGCGAGTCGCCCGGGTGTATGACCCCGCTTGCGACCCGCCCCGCAAAACCGCGAAAGCCCGCATGGGGACGAATGACTGTCTGAACGGGAAAGCGGACTGCTTCCATTTCCGTGCGAGAAGGGATTTCCACGGTTTCCAGAAACTCAAGCATCGATGGGCCGGAATACCAGGGCATCCGACCGCTGGCGGATACGACGTTGTCCCCGTCCAGAGCGCTCACCGGCGCGCAATGGACATGTGGAATCCCGATGCGCCGCGCCAAGGCGATGAAATCCTGCTGAAGGTTCTGAAACGCTTTCTGTTCGAAGCCAACAAGGTCCATTTTATTGATGGCGGCCAGGACATGCGGAATGCCGAGTAGGCTGGCGATGTACAGATGACGGTGCGTCTGCGGCAGGAGTCCCTTGGCCGCGTCGACAAGGATCACCGCAAGGTCGGCCGTGGAGGCTCCTGTCGCCATGTTGCGTGTGTATTCCTCATGCCCAGGCGTGTCGGCGATGATGAATCTTCGACGGGAAGTGCTGAAGTAACGATAGGCGACATCAATGGTGATGCCTTGTTCGCGCTCGGCGCGCAGTCCGTCGGTGAGAAGCGAAAGATCGATCGCGCGGCCGGAGCGATTGACGCGGCTGTTCTTCACGGAGGCCAATTGGTCTTCATAGACGGATTTGGAATCATGGAGCAACCTGCCGATGAGCGTGGATTTGCCGTCGTCCACGCTGCCTGCTGTGGTGAAGCGGAGGAGTTCCTTGTTTAGGTCATTCTCAAGGAATGCAGCGAAGTCCGGGGTAGCCGCGAACTTTTCGGCAGCAAGCATCAGAAGTAGCCCTCTCGCTTCTTGATTTCCATCGAGCCTTCTTCGTCATGATCGATGGCCCGGTTTTCGCGCTCTGACCTGCGGAATGAAATCATTTCCTCGATGATTTTGGGAACCGTGTCGGCTTCGGAGCGGATGGCGCCGGTGCAGGGCACGCAGCCGAGAGAACGCATCCTGCAAACGACTTGCTCGATGTGTTCGCCTGGCAAAAGGCGATCGGAGGGAGTTGTCACGATCAGGGAACCATTGCGATTCACCACTTCACGCAACTTCGCAAAATAGAGAGGGACAATCGGAATGCGTTCGACATGGATATAGAGCCAGATATCCAATTCCGTCCAATTCGAGAGGGGAAATACGCGGATGCTTTCGCCCTTGTTGATGCGCGCGTTGAAGATATTCCAGAGCTCGGGCCTCTGGTTTTTGGGGTCCCATTGGCCGTGCACATCACGGAAGGAATAGATGCGCTCTTTCGCGCGCGATTTTTCTTCGTCACGCCGCGCGCCGCCAAAAGCAGCGTCAAATCCGCCAGCGTTGAGAGCGTCGAGAAGGGACTTGGTCTTGAGCAGGCCGCAGCATTTCTGGGTGCCAAGCTTGAAAGGATTCGCCCCCTGGTCGAGCGCCTGGCGATTCTGGTGGACGATCAATTCGGCGCCGATTTCCTTGGTATACCGGTCGCGAAATTCGATCATTTCCGGGAATTTGTAGCTTGTGTCGATATGCAATAAAGGAAAAGGAATTTTGCCGGGATAAAAGGCCTTCTGAGCGAGCCGCAACATCACCGACGAATCCTTGCCGATCGAATAAAGCATTACGGGATGAGCAAATTCCGAAGCAGCCTCGCGGAGAATGTAAATGCTCTCGGCCTCAAGCCACTGGAGATGATTCAGGCGCCTAGGGGAAGGGAAGCCTTTCTCTTTTCTGCCAACTGTCCTTGGGCTTTGCCCTTGAAAATGTTCCGTCGTTGCACTTGCCATGGTTCTTGGTCTCCAAAGAAGGCGTGAAAACAAAAAACCCATCGCCAGAGATTCTGGCGATGGGCTGGATGAATTGCGACTCGACTAGTCCAGGATTCTTAGGCCGTGAGCCTCCCTTCGCCAGAAGACACGTTGTCCCAACAAGTACAACAACAAGCCATCGTGCCGTTCAGACGAAAACTCAGTGCCATGGCTTAAATCATAGAGCAGGTCATGCAGGCTTGCAACCAAAGAATCACAAATATCGAGGGGGTGTTTTCAGGAAGGGCTACTTCTTCGACGAGTCCTGCGTGGTGGGTTTAGGCAAAACACTTGCGCTTCCTGTGTGCCGCTTCCTCTGTGAGGGGTCCCAATCTTCGGGTGGGAACATGATGCGCCAAAATAGGGGCGAGCGCTCGGCAAACTGGAGTCCGACCTGGATGCGGTCACCCTCTTTCTGCCCGAGGAACATAACCTGGCAGGGAAGCTCCTCGGCTGTTTTCGAATTAATGAGCATTACCTCCTGGGCTCGTTCCAGAGCGCTTTTCATGAGGACGAGGCAGCCGTGGGCGTTGACCGTGACCGTATGAGTTTTTTCCTCGAAAACCTGGCCTTTGTAGGTTCCCTTCACAATGACGGGCATCATGATCTGCACGCGTTGAGTCCGCCGCTTCTTTTCGTAGGGTTCGGGAAGCTGCGGCTGGGTCGGGATTTTCGTCTCAGACATGATCTCTCCTTGAAAATCTTCTCGCTTTACGGACCCTCGCGCAACCAATCTCCAAGCGAATGCGTGCAGAAGCTAAATAGGGCATTTTCTGTTTTGAGGGCCAAACGAAGGCAAGAGTTGCCAAAGCCACGGCCCGAAGTTTGAAAAAGTACCAGATACTCTTTCTCTACAAGTGCGGTTTACGCCGCGCCGCACGGTCCCGTTTGCCTCTATTCTTGGGGTATCGGCTTCCAGCTATTTTCTATGAGTGAAAGCTCCAATCCGCCGCGTCCTGGTGAGCCACGGCCCATCGCCGCCCGCGACACCGTACTCTTGACGCCCTCTTCCACGGACTCACGCTTATCCGGGCAGCAACAGCCCGCAAACTCGCCGGACGTGCAAGGGACGGTCTTGGTTAGCAACATCAGCCCGGCCGCACTTGCTGCTCTCGGGCAGCGCTACGACATCCTGGCAGAGGCCGGGCACGGCAGCATGGGGAATGTCTATAAGGCTCGGGACCGGGAGACCGGCGAAATTGTTGCGCTCAAACTCCTGAAGCCGGAAATCGCCTCGGATCAGGCGATGATGGAGCGATTCAAGAACGAGTTGCTGTTCGCACGGAAGATCACACACAAGAATGTTTGCCGCGTCTACGACTTCAACCGCATCGCCGGCGTTGCCTATACCTCAATGGAATTCGTCGAGGGCGAAAGCCTGCGCTCGGTCCTCACCCGGTTTGGCGGTCTTCCCACGCGCAAAGGCGTGGACATCGCTCTGCAAATCTGCTCGGGGCTGAAGGAAGCTCATGCGCAGGGAATCGTCCACCGCGACCTGAAGCCTGAAAACGTGATGGTCGATGGGCAGGGCAACGTGAAGATCATGGACTTCGGGATCGCGCGGTCGATGGACATGGCCACTCGCCTTACGGGAAGCATGGTCGGAACGCCTGCCTACATGGCACCCGAGCAAGTGGCGGGCAAGCCGGTGGACTACCGCACGGATATCTACTCGCTCGGCTTGGTTCTCTACGAAGTGTTTACCGGTGTGCCTGCCTTTCATGCAGACACGGCTGTCGCGGTGGCGCTGAAGCAGATGAATGAGGCTGCCCCGCCGCCGCACACCATAGACCCGTCTTTTCCCGCGCCAATCGAGCGCGTGATTCTTCGCTGCCTCGAGAAGGAGCCGGCAAAGCGCTTCGCTTCGGTTGCGGAATTGGCGCAAGCGCTCAGCCCCTCTGGCGTACAGCCGAGCGCGATGCGGGCCGTTGCTCCTGCCATGATGCCACATCCGCCGTTGCGGAGTTCTGCGGTCTCAGCCGAGAGCGGGCATATGGCAGCTCCCCCTGCAAGCGCCGTGACAAATCCCTTTTATTCCCCCTCCGCTGTTCCGCCGAAGCCGAAACACGGAACGTCGCCGCTGGTTTGGCTGCTCCTGGGAGCCGCAGTGGCACTGGTGGCACTGGGAGGGCAAGAGTGGATTGCACAGGCGAGATTGGCCGAGCACATTCCGCCTCCGGCGTTGCCCCGCGCACTTGTGCCGGTACCGCCTGGCTTTGCGCTTAACGCTGAGCCTTCTTCGGCGTCGACCGACGGTTCGCCAGCAACAAACAGCCCATCTGGACAGCAGCCTTCTGCGGCGAACCCGACAGCGCCTGCACAGCAGGCCGCAGACGACTCGAAGACCGACCCGGGTGAGGCAACGTCCAGTCCCGCTGGTACGTCAACGAAGGCCGGCACTGCTGCAAATCCCCCGAGTGGGCGCAGCGAAGAAAGTCACCGAGCGACGGGCGCTTCCAAGGAAGCATCTGCGCCTGTCGCGGCATTCCACACCGGGGCATATTTATGGGTGGGGCGGTATGAAAGGAAAGAAGGCGCGGAGGATGCGGCCAAACAGATCGAGGACTTGGGGCTTCCCGCGCTCGTGGTGCCGCGGCGAGGTCTTTTCGAACAGTTTTATATCGTGCTTTCAGGCCCCTTCGAGGATAAACGGCTGTCGAGCGTGACGGAGTGGTTGCGGGAACAAGGCTTCCGCGACGTTCACGAATTCAAGTGGCCAGTACCAAAGCAAGAGAAGAATCCATAGGCGGGATTCCGATGGAGTTTGCGGCAATAACAGATACAGGGCGTGTGCGGGGCAACAACGAGGACTGCTTCGGCGTGGCGGAAGAGATTGAGCTCTTCGTGCTCTCCGACGGAATGGGAGGCTACGCGTCCGGGGAGGTGGCCAGCAAGATTGCCGTGAATTCAGTTCTCGATCATGTTCGAGCGTCGGAGAAAAACGCGTCCCTTCCGCTTCTTGGGACGCCGCATCCGGGAGCGTCGAGCGTTGCGCAGAGGCTTGCATCGGCTGTGGCGATTGCCAACCAGGCCATCCGTGATGAAGCGGAGAAGAATTCCGCGCGGCGTGGAATGGGCGCAACCATTGTCGCGATGCAGTTTCACGAACAACGCGTGAGCATCGCGCACGTAGGAGACAGCCGAGCCTACCGGCTGCGCAATGGAACGCTTGAACAGCTCACGGACGATCATTCGTTCGTTGCGGACCAGGTGCGGCGCGGGAAAATGACGCAGGCGGAAGCGGAAACGAGCAAGTTCCAGAATGTGCTGATGCGCGCGCTTGGGCCCGAGCCGGAAGTGATTGTCGATATCAGCGAGGAAGTGGTCCTGGATGGCGACACTTTCCTTTTGTGCTCCGACGGCTTGAGCAAGGAGTTGAGAAGCACGCAAATTGGAGCGACTCTTGGCAGGACGGATGGCACTGAGGAAATCGCGACGCGATTGATCCAGATGGCGAATGACGCGGGTGGAGAAGACAACATCACGGTAGTCATCGTCCGGTTTGCTCCGAAGCTGGTAGGTGCATTGGTCCAAAAGCTCGGGCGGTGGTTCAGGGAATCTTAGAGGCAGAAATTGAATTCGAGGCAGAGTCGCCGCGGGAATTGCGGCGGGAGGGTAGAGCAATGCCAAAGCTGGTGCTGAAATTCGAGCAGTCGGTCCTGAAAGAAGTGCCGGTGGGCACGAAGGAAGTGAGCATCGGGCGCGCTCCGGACAATGGCCTGGTGATCGACAATCCGGCCGTGTCGAACTATCACGCGCGCGTTTTCAACGAAGAAGGGCGGCTGATGCTGGAGGATTTTGGCAGTCTTAACGGAACATTTGTGAATGGACAGCGAATCAAGATGGTGACCATCAAGCCCGGAGATTCGGTCCTCGTAGGGAAGCACAGCATTGTCGTCACAGAATCGCGAGAGCCGGACGGATTTGCCGATTGGAACGCCCAACAGAAGCCTTTTGCCCCGAAGATCAACGAGACTGTAATGCTCGACACGAAGGATCGCAGGAATTTCCTGCAGCAGGCCGCGGCTATCGGCGAGAGCGCGCAGGTTTCGCCAACGCGAGTCAAGGTGGCATGGCTCGTGGTTCAGTCCGGAAAGACGGACCAGCGCGAATACATCTTGAGCGACAAGCTCGTCGTCATCGGGAAGTCAGCCATGGCTACAGTAAAGCTAAAAGGTTGGTTCAAGCCGAAGGTGGCGGCGCAGATTACGCGCCGGGATGACAATTCCTACTACATCGGCCCGGCCGACCAGATTCCATCCGTGAACGGAAACGCCGCTACGCACGCGACAAAGTTGTCTTCAGGAGATGTGATTGAGGTGGCAGGCGTCCACCTGGAATTTGCCTATCGCGAGTAAAGGCGCCAATTCCCACCGTTCATCCGTAGGCGTCTCGGCGAAGACGTGGAATTCGCCTTCCTGTTAAAATCGGCGCCATGCCGGGGCGCCGGAGTCTCCGTCCAATCAAGCGGTCTGAACTGCCATACAATGCCGCAGAACTCGCGAGTTTCCTTATAGGGAAGACGCTGGTGCGCGAGCTGCGCCGTGATGGCAAGCAACGGCGGATTCTCGCGCGCATTGTCGAAACAGAGGCGTACGAGCCCGGAGACGCCGCAGCGCATTCGTTTATCGGGCAGACAGCACGGAACCGTTCGCTATTTCTTGAGCGCGGGCACGCGTACGTCTATTTTTGCTATGGAATGCACTTCATGCTGAATATCTCCGCGGAGTCTGAAGGAGTTGGGGCGGGAGTTCTCTTCCGGGCGGTGGAACCGCTGGAAGGAGCGCAGTGGACGCACGGATATGGAAAGGCCGCGGACCTGCGGAGCATTGCCAGCGGCCCCGGGAGGCTTGCGCGTGCGCTGCGGGTGACGCGAAGCCTCGACGGACTCGATCTGACGGAGCCCGGCCCGCTCTGGCTCGCGGCGCCGCTACGGCCATTGGGAGAAATCGCGACGAGCGTGCGAATTGGCATCACGAAGGAAGTTCATCGCCCGTTGCGATTTTTCGAACGCGGAAATCCGGCGGTCAGCGGCCCGCGGCGCTTGAATCAGTGATGGAAACACCGCTCGGTGCGCCGCGAGCCATCCGGTGCGAAGCGTCCGGCTGCTGCTTGTAGACTTTCCCAGCCTTCATGACGAACGGAATGTTTTCGAGAAGGCGCACGTTTTGCGTCGGGTCACCTTCGACGGCAACGATGTCAGCATACTTCCCAGTGCGGATCGAGCCGAACTCATCGCTGTGCCCGAGCAGATCGGCGGCGGAGCTGGTGGCGGACTGAATCGCCTGCATCGGCGTCATCCCGTATTTCACCATGTATGCAAACTGCTTTCCGCTGGTCCCGTAGGCGCAGACGCCCGCGTCTGTTCCGAAGGCCAATTTGACGCCGGCCTGCACGGCTTTGCGGAAATTGTCGCGCTGGATTTGGCCGAGCTTCGCATCGTGCTGGAGAAAGTCGGGCGGAATGGCGTTGGCCCTGCCGTCAGCCTCGATGCACTCCTCATCATAAATATCCATGACAAGATAGGTTCCATGCGCTTTGGCAAGCGCGATTCCCTCGTCGTCAATCATCGTGGCGTGTTCGACGGAGGTTACCCCGGCAAGGATGGCGTTTTTGATTCCCTGGGTCGAATGAGCATGGCATGCGACACGCAATCCAAAATGGTGAGCTTCGTCAACCGCTGCCTCCAGCTCCTCCATCGTGAACTCCTGCGAGCTGGGATTGCTGCCATGCTCGAGAACAGCGCCCGAAGAGAGGATTTTGATATGGTCGACGCCGTCGTTGGCAAGTTTGCGGATAACGGCCCGAACCTCCCAAGGGCCGTCGGCCTGCCCGTAATGGAGATTCCAGGGCAACGTGATGTCCGGCGCCGGCCCTGTGAGCGCTCCTGCACCACCCGTGATGGTGACGTAAGCGCCGGCGACGAACATGCGCGGCCCGATGATGTCTCCGCGGGCGATTGCATCGCGCATGGCAATGTCGTTGAGGGCGCGGTAAACGCCGACGTCGCGAACTGTCGTAAATCCGGAATAGAGCATGGCCCATCCATTCGGCACGGATTCGAAGGCTACTTCGGCGGCGGTCTTCTTCAGGTAGGTAAGCGGATCGCCGGAGGGATCGCGCGCGCCGTCGGCCAGGTGTGTGTGGCAATCGATGAGTCCCGGAAGGACAGTCATGTTGGACAGGTCAATGACTTTGGCCCCTGCGGGAATTTGAACGTCTTTCCCGACGGCTTCGATGCGCTCGCCCCGGATCAAGATGATTTGATCGGTCAGAGTTTTGCCCGCGTCGGTGTCAATCAACTTACCCGCGCGAATCGCGGTTACGGGCGAATCGACATTCTGGGCCGAGTCTGTCTGTGCCTTTGCTGTGAAAGGACAGAAAAACAACAAGAAGAACAAAAAAGCGGTTAGTTTGATTTTCATTTCGGGCCCCCTATGAGCCCGGCATTCTACACGGGTTGGGCAAGCGAAAGAGCGCCCAATAGACGGGAACCCTGAAGGGATGGACACAGAAAATGACCGGGAGACAGCTTGGAAGAGCGATAGAGAAAAGAATCTTGCAGCGGGGATATAAAGGCTAAGAGGCGCCGCTGAAACTTTCGACCGCTTCAGCCGCGCTGGGCAAGACGCCGATGACCTTGTCCACTTGCGTCATTTCCAGAACCGAACGAACCATTCCTTTTGCACCGGCAAGCCGCAAACCACCGCCTGCTTTCAAGAGGTGCGTGTGAGTGCGCACAATCAAGCCGATGGCGGCGCTTTCCACGTGGGTGACGCGTGAGAGGTCGAAGACAATGTTCTTCGCTCCTTTTGCCAAATGCGCCTCGACTTCCTGATCGATGCGCCGGCAGTCCGGCCCCATATGAATGCTTCCAGACATATCCAGCACGATGATGCCGGGCTTGGGAGAGAGAGTCCGTATTTCCACGTTTTCCCAGTCCTTTCGAGTGTTGATGGGTTGAGCCATGGAGAACCTCGCGTCAGGCTTCGTAGGGAAACTGGCGAATCATTCGCAGGCAATCGGCCAGGGCTTTGAGCAGCGAATCTCCCCAGCCGGAGGGGAGCACAGGAACTGATTTCTGGTTCACGTGCTTATCCGCTTCAGCGAAGAACCGGAGCGACTGACCGGGAGGCGGGGCCGCATATTCCTTCACGACGATGCGAAACTCGATCGTCTTTTCGCCCTCGCGCTTCTTCATCGTGAAGTGATGAACCTGAGCGAGTTCCTCCGCCTTATCAGTCTGGGCGTACTGCCAATCGGACACGGGCGCCTCCGCGGGTGTGGAAAATGCTTACGCGAAGCAGGCGCATCTTAAGATGCCCGCACTTGCAAGTCAACGTCCCGACTCACTCTTCGCGCGTTCGTCCTGTCCTTTGCTGGCATCGTCGTGTAACATCACTCTACTTTTAATTCAACCGGAGGGCCTGGATGCCTGTCTGCGAGGGGTGTGGCACCCGCTCCGACGAACTCCACGTTCAGAGGCGTGCGGAGCGGTTAGCGCTCGCTAGTAAGTTTCGACCCGGGCAAGTTCACATATTGTTTCTCGATTCCGCTCCTCCCGCCCGGGCAGAGGATTTCTTCTACTCCGTGGCCACCGACCGCTCCATTCGCTCTGCCGCGTCGCGCGGCTATTTTGATGAATTAATGAAGGCGACGGGGCAGGCTCCCGGAGCCGAAAGGAGTGAAGAAGCGGCTTTGGCGGAATTCTCGCGCAAGGGATTCTTCTTGCTCAATGCGGTGGAATGTCCGTTCGAGGATCTCATAGATCCTCAGAACTCACTGAGACGTGTGGCGCCCACAGTGATCAAGAAGATCCAAACGGAATTGAATCCTGCCTACGTGGTTCCCCTGTCGAAGCCGACCCAAGAGCTTGTGCGCTTGTTCGGATTGGTCGGCTGGGGAGACCGGCTGATTCTCGACAACGGGGCGCCATTCTCGGACCCGCACCTCGATGACCCGAAAAAACAAGCGGCTGCGGGCAGCGCGTATGGCGAGAAAATCCGGAAGATTCTGAGCGCGCTCCCGTCCTGAATTGCGCTCGCAAGGAAACAGACCGCGCCTGAAGAGAAGTGGTGCCGAGGGGCAGAATCGAACTGCCTACGCCGGCCTTTTCAGGGCCGCGCTCTACCAGTGAGCTACCTCGGCACACGAGCAGCTACTTATTGTAAGGAAATCGAGCCAAGCAGAAAAGAGGAAACGCGATTCACGCGCTCACGCGACGCGCGAATCTATTTGGCGGATTCGTCGAATTCCCTCATCCAGTCGCGCTTCTTGAGCACCTCGCGAGGCTTCGCGCCATCCGGCGGCCCGACAATGCCGTCCTTCTCCATCAAGTCGATCAAGCGCGCGGCGCGGCCGTAGCCGATTCGCAAGCGGCGCTGCAAAGTGGAAGTCGAAGCCCGCCCCATTTCGCACACGACGCGCACCGCATCCTGGTAGAGGTCGTCGTCCACATCCTCGCCGCCGTCAACTCCAGCTTCACCCCCTGAATCTCCCGAAGCCCCTTCTTCTTTCGGCGGACGAAGAAGTTCCTCGTTGTAGATTGCCTTGGCCTGCTCGCGCCAGAACTCGCAGACGGCCGTCACTTCGTTTTCGTTCACGTAAGGCCCGTGAATGCGGTGAAGCCGCGACGAGCCAGCGGGGAGGTAAAGGCTGTCGCCTTTGCCAAGCAAGGACTCCGCGCCATTTGAATCCAGGATGGTGCGCGAATCGACTTTCGTGGCCACGCGGAATGAAATGCGCGCGGGAAAGTTTGCCTTGATGAGGCCGGTGATGACGTCGACGGAAGGCCGCTGCGTGGCGAGGATCAAGTGAATGCCCACGGCGCGGGCCATCTGTGCGAGCCGCGTGATTGATTCCTCCACTCCGTTCGTATCGACCATCATCAGGTCGGCCAGCTCGTCGATGATGATGACGATGTACGGCAGTGGTTTGTGCTCCACTTCCTCGACATGGTCAAAGAGAGACAGCGACTGCGCCTTTTCGAATGTGCGGTTGTACTGGTCGATATTGCGCACGCCGCGCTGTGCCAACACCTTCAAGCGGCGCTCCATTTCCCGCACGGCGTTGCGAAGAACATTGGCCGCAATCTTCGGATCGGTCACGACCGGCGTAAATAAGTGGGGAATATCGCCGTAGAGTCCGAGTTCCAACCGCTTCGGATCCACAAGCACGAGTTTCAATTCATCCGGCGTCGCCTTGAAGAGCAGGCCCATAAGAAGGGAATTGATGAACACGCTTTTTCCGGTGCCGGTGGAACCTGCGATCAGAAGGTGAGGCATCTGCGTCAAGTCAGCGGCGCGAATGCGGCCGGTCAAATCCTTGCCGAGAGGAATCGTCAGCTTGGAAGCTGGGTGGCTGAACTCGGGCGATTCGATCACGTCGCGGAGCGCGATCGTTTCGCGGTGCGGGTTCGGGACCTCGATGCCGACGGTTGATTTGCCCGGGATACGTTCGATCAGGATCGATTCAGCCTGCAACGCAAGGCAGAGGTCATCGCCAAGTCCGGCGATGCGGCTGTACTTGATTCCCGCTTCAGGCTTGAATTCGAAAGTGGTGACGACAGGGCCGGGATTTATCTGCGTGACGTGCCCGCCAACGTCAAATTCGCCGCATTTTCCCTCGATGGCGCGTGCGTATTCCTTGAGCTCCGCTTCGGTCATCTTTTCGCTGCGCTCCACCATCTGCAGCAAAGAAGGGGAGGGCAGGCGAAAGCTCCTGTTCCCGTCGCCAATCTTGGGCTCTGACCCCCTTTTCGGAGGCTTGGAGCTGCTTGCAAAATCGTCGCGCTCGCTGATTTTGATGACCGTGGACGCGCGGCTCGGCTTCTTCTCTTCTTCTGCAGTCTCTGCTTCCTGCTTTTCGTCAATTTCCAGAGTGGATGACTTTTGAAGCGCAACTGGTGGCCGGCCCGAGACCTTAATCTGCTCGACGCGCTTGCGCAACCGCTCCGCCTCCTTTGCTTCGCGCCATTCCCTCATTCGGCCAAGCCACTGGCCGAGGAAGCCCTCTTCGGCTATCGGCTTCTTAACCCATTGAACCGCGGCGCGGAAGGAGAACGTAGTAGTCAGAAACATCGCTGTGAAAAGAGCCGCCAGCGAAACTAAATTTGCGCCCACAGGATTGAATGCGGCCCGCAATCCGCCCGCCAGCAACGAGCCCAGCAAACCACCCGCCGGAAGAGCCCCTCGCACTTGCGGCGCGTGAACCAGTGCCAGTTCGGAGGAAAGGGAAGCGACCAGCAATCCCAAGCCGACCGATTTCGTGACGGGATTCTCTACCTCTTCCGTCCGGAACCAGCGCATGGCCACAAGGAACATTGCTGCTGGGAAAAGAAACGCGGAATAGCCGCAGAACTGGAAGAACAGGTCGGCAAGATGCGCCCCCACAGGACCGATCCAGTTGTGCGCCGGACTATCCGGAGGCGGAGCCGCAGAAACATTGAATGCCGCGTCGTGCGGCGAGTAGCTCAGAAGGCTCAGAGCCAGTAAGACGGCCAGGCTCAGCCCAATGAAGCCCACCATTTCGTTCAATCGCTTGTTGTCCGTCGGGGTCAAAATTCGCACAAATGGCTCCTCTGCATTCCGGAAGCCCGCAAAAAATGCTGCGGGGGATCCGGCGATGGCACCGGCCCATCAAGCCAAGCATAAGCCTTTGCCCGGACAAAAGGCAGGACAATTGCCTGGCTCGATTGAGTAAAAAAGGGGAAGGCTCCCGCTTTACATCCGGGAGCGTCGCGGGCGCTGGCGCGCGAGTCCCGAGAGGAGGAACGCGAGTGACTTCGTGACTATAGCAAATCAAAAGTGTAAACGCGGGAAGAAATCTGTGGCGGCGGTGCTCAGGTAACAAATGCTTCGCGAGGTGCTTTTTCACAAACGCTGCAGCAAGGTCGAAGCGGAACAGGTTCTGGCGCTAGTATCCGCTGCGGTAAAGTAGCCCAACGACGAGTGCCGCAACCAGGCAATAAATCCCGAACCAATACCACCGACCCGTCTCCAGCCAACGGCTCAGCCATTTCAAAGCCAGCAATCCTGCTAAAAATGCAAACACCATTCCAACCATGCTCGGCACGGTGGCAGGCATCAAGCTCGCGATTGAGTGCAAATGCTCCGTTTTTGCCATCCTCAGCATTTCGCGCGCAATCGCCACGGGCGTCAGCACGACAGCCAGCGCAAAGCTGAAATCTTCGGCGCGCACTTTCGCAACGCCCGCGAGCATTCCGGTCGAGATCGTAGCCCCGGAGCGCGAGAAACCGCGAAAGGGCAGGCAAAACCCCTGCACGATTCCGATCCAGGATGCTTGCGCGGCGGTGAGGTCTGATGCGATTTCAACTCTGCCTCCCTGATGCGCGCGTCTCTCCGCGAGACCAGCGACGAGGATGAGTATCCCCGCGGCCGCCAGTGCGCCCGCGATCAGGTCAAGGCGCCCGAAGAGCTGTTCGACCCATGCGTGAGGGGCGTTGCGGAACGCGAGCTTCTCAATGGCTTCTGTCAAAATGCCACCGACAATACCGGTGAGGATGGTCGCGAGGATCAGCGCAATAACGAAGCTCTTGAATTCCGCAGCGCCTTGGAAGAAGGCCTTGCGCCATCTTCCCCAGAAGTAGGCAATGACAGCGAACATGGTTCCCGTGTGCAGCATCACGAGCAGGAGCGTGGTCTCCGGGGCCGAGGGATCCATCCCCATCAGCTTTTCGGCCACGATGACGTGCGCGGAACTCGACACTGGCAAAAGTTCCGCCAGTCCCTGCACAATCGCGAGGATCAGTACGTGAAGTAGCGACATCTCGGCTTAGCCTCTCTCACCGGCGGCTCTTGAAATTCCATTTTGTTTTCAGTTGAGCTCAAGAAGGTCTCTTGTTGTAAGGTGTTCGCGGCGCATTCAGTCCCGCCGTGGAAGAATCTTGAACATCGCAAAGGCGTCACGTCCGCCAGGATAATACCCCTTCCTTACGCCCCGGTTACGATAGCCATGCCTTTTCCAGAAGGCAATTCCCGCTTCGTTGTCTGTTGCTGTTTCAAGCGACACTTCGCGAACTCCATTGCTCGCCATTCGGCCCTCCGCTTCCTTGACCAGCAGGGTCCCAACCCCGTGCCTGCGCCAGTCCGAAAGAACGTCCATCGTAATCACATATCCCAATTCGCTGCGGCGGGCCGTGATGCAGAATCCGGCGATCGCAGCGCGAGGGATGGAATCTCTCTCTCTCGCCTCCGCAACAACGCAGTCCGCACCCCAGAAGCTCAGATAGTTCTTCAGTTCGCGGCGCGAGTAGGCCACCTGAGGTTCGTAGCAGGCCTGATCAATCCGCCAAAGCGTCTCGAAGTCATCGGGCTCGAAGGAACGAAGGCGAAATTCGACCGCAGCGCCGGACGATAGCTCTTTTGAATTCTTGCGGCGAGTTCCTTGTGAGGGTGTCATTAAGGTGGACGCCGCGCCCGCGAAAGCTACATTTCCAAAATTACGGGAAGGATTAGTGGCCTTTTTGCCGTCTGCTTGTTCAGATAGCGTTTTAGATCCGCGCGAATCTTTTCCTTGATGACGCTCCAATCCGTCTTTTCTTCCGGTGTCGATTGCTCGACGGTCTTGATCACAATCCCGCGAGCTTGCGCCAGGAGTTCGTTGCCGTCTTCCGAGGGCAAAAATCCGCGCGTGACGATTTCCGGCGTGATTTCCATTCGCCCGGTGTGCTTGTTGATGGCGATAATCGGGACCACGACTCCGTCTTCCGCAAGGTGCCTGCGGTCCCGAATTACGACTTCTTCAATCTCTTCGAGCGAACCGGAATCGACAAGCACGCGGCCTGCGGTCACAGGCTCTCGCCGCAGGGCGCGTCCGTCAGCCGTGAACTCGACGGGCTGGCCGCTTTCGAGCAGGAAAATTTCGCTCGAGACCGCGCCCACCTGTTCCGCGAGCGCCGCATGCTGGAATAGCTGGCGGTATTCACCGTGCAAAGGAATGAAGTATTTCGGCCGCACCAACTGAAGGAGAATCTTCTGCTCTTCCTGGCTCGCGTGGCCGGACACGTGGATGGGAGCGGACCGGCCGCCTTCGTAGTAGACAAGCGCCTGCCGCCGGAACAAGTGGTCAATCATCCTGAAAATCGCCTTTTCGTTTCCGGGAATGATGCGCGCTGACAGGATCACCGTGTCGCTCTCGGCAATGCTGAGCAGTCTGTGATTGTCCACGGCGATGCGCGAAAGAGCGGAAAGCGGCTCGGCTTGCGTTCCGCTGGCCAGCACGACAAGCCTCTTTGGGTCAAAGCTGCGAATGTCCTGTGGGCGTACGAGACTGCCGTCGGGAATTCGCAGTTTGCGCAAATTGTGGGCGATCTCCACGTTATCGACCATGCTCCGGCCGACGATTCCAACCTTTTTGCCCATGCTGACGGCGATATCGACGACCTGCTGAATGCGGTGAATCGAACTCGAAAAGCAGGACACGATCACGCGCTGAGGAGCCGCGCGAAAGAGCTCTTCCAATCGGACAACCACAGCTCGCTCAGAAGGCGTGAACCCTGGCCGCTCCACATTCGTGCTGTCGCTGAAAAACGCGAGAACTCCCTCTTGTCCGTAACGCGCGAAGGCATGAAGGTCGAAGGGCTTTCCATCCACTGGAGTTGGGTCAATTTTGAAATCTCCTGTGTGGATGATCACACCTACGGGAGTCCTTACAGCTAGCGAGACGCAATCGATGGTGCTGTGCGTCACGTGCAGATATTCGATCGTGAAGGGGCCAATGGTCGTTGTTTGCCCCGCCTTCACTGTGTTGAGGCGCGCTTTTTCAAGGAGACCGGCTTCTTCCAGTTTTTTCCGAACAATCGCGAGAGTGAATTCCGTGCCATACACAGGCACGTCGAGTTCCGGAAGGATGTAAGGCACGGCGCCGATGTGATCCTCGTGCGCATGCGTCAAAATAATCGCGCGCACCATTTGCTTGTGCTGTTTCAGATAGGTGATGTCCGGGATGACGATGTCGACGCCGAGCAACTCCTGCTCGGGAAACATCAACCCCGCATCTATCACAATAATTTCGTCGCCGCAGCGAAGCGCGAGCATGTTCATGCCGAACTCGCCCAGCCCGCCCAGCGGTATTGCCAACAACGATGGTTTGCTCAAGGTATTCTTCCGGTTTCTTTCTTTGAATTCGTAGGAGGGACGCTCGACCAGGTAGTCATTCCGGGTTCAACGGCCGCTTTCAACCACTCATCCTACCACAGGGCAACACACGGCGCTTTCACCGTCAATCCGAGCCACCGCCGGCAAACAGGCGGGCAATGGCCACCAGGACGACAGCCCCCACCGTCGCGGCGGCCAGGCTGCCCCAGAAGCCCCACATCAGAATTCCGAGCTTCGAGAAAATCCACCCGCCCACGACTGCGCCTACGAGTCCAAGAATGATATTCACGATGCATCCGAATCCTTGGCCCCTTGAAATTTTCCCAGCGACCCAGCCGGCAATCAGCCCGATCACGATCCAGGCGATCAGGCCATTCGGCTTCACTCCAATGAATAAAAATCTGTCGTGTTGCTGTGCCAGCAGAGAAGCGGCCAAGGCCGACATGGATGTCTCCCGTAGGGCGGTGCTTTCATTTTGCCACGATTTCCGCAGCAATTTAGTGCGGTGTTTGTAAAAAGCGAGGAGTATTGCCGACGTCCTATCTCAGAATAGGAATCGGTTTCTCGTCAGCTCACTGACAAAAGGCGTAGCCGAGGCACTTGTACACCAGCTTGGCGGCAAGAAAGTTGGACGAATGCGCTCCGGCCTGTGGGAGCAGTTCCACAACGTCCATCCCCACGATCTTTTTGTGGTCAGCCACCGCGCGCACCAAGGAGGTCACCTGGTGCCAGTCGAGTCCCCCGGGCTCCGGCGTTCCCGTCGCAGGCACAAGCGAAGGGTCGAATCCATCCAAGTCAATCGTCAGATAGACCGTCGAAGACAAATCGTCGAGGACCTTTGCGATCCAGGCTTTCAAAGGGGCGCGAACGATGTCCTTCGCCCAATAGATTTTGGTTTTCAGCTTCGGCAGCGCTTTCGCTTCCTCAATCGAGATCGAGCGGATGCCCACCTGCACGGCGGGACAAACTTCCAAAACTCGGCGCATGGCGCACGCGTGACTCGAAGAATTTCCGTGATACTGGTCTCGCAAATCGGCATGGGCGTCGATCTGCAATACGCTCAGATCCTTGTGCTTCTTTGCCATCGCCGCGACAAGCGGTGGGGTCAGCGAGTGTTCTCCGCCAAGTGCGACCGGAAATTTCCCGTCGTCGATAAACGCCATCTGCGCGGTATAGATTTCCGTGATCACTTCCTCGAGCGTGCCATCTTCTGTGTCGATGGCTGGCATCGTGGCGATGCCGATTTCCTTGTAGGGTTCGACCTCCAATTCTTCGTCATAGAGCTCCACGTAGCGGCTGGCTTCGAGTATGGCTGCCGGGCCTTTTGCGGTGCCTCGCTCGTAAGACGTGGTGCGCTCCAGAGGAACAGGGAAGATCACCGCTCGCGCCGATTCGTATGCAGCATCGGCATCGGAAAGTCCCAGAAAATTCTGTGGTGCCACCGGCGTGTATCGTTTCATGTTCAGATTTGGCTCGCTTCTGTGCGCAAGATTTTTCTTCCGCCCCGGCCTTATTCGTATTATCAATGTGTCGCGCCATTTTTCGCTCAGGCGTTCACAATTGCGCAACACAATCCCGCCCACAATCTCCTGTGGGGAACTAACATTACCTGCGAGGCCGACGAATGGCAAAGAAAAAGGGTCCCACTGGACGCATCCTTCACGATCCCATTGAAGACCGGTTGATGCCGATTTATCCGCTGGACCTGTCGCGCATTCGTACAATCGACGACATGGTTCGCGCGATGGGACAGACGGCCTATACCGCGCGCCAAATCGGCGACGCCGCCGACGTGCTGGAGCACATGGCCCGCGACAAGGATTGCTTCGTCGTTATGACCCTCTCGGGCGCTCTTACGGTCGGGAAAATGGGCCTGCTTTTCTGCGACTTGGTCGATGCCGGAATTGTGAAGGCCATTGTTTCCACAGGCGCGCTCATGGCGCACGGGTTAGTGGAGGCCACCGGCCGCTCGCACTTTCGTTATGACCCCCGGATGGGCGATACAGAGCTTTTCCTCGCCGGATATAACCGCGTGTACGATTCCCTGGAGCCGGAAGTGAATCTTGATGCCGTTGAAGAAGTCGTTGACCACGTTCTGGAACATTGGGACGCCGAAGAGACCGTCAGCAGTTGGAAACTCAATCACCGCATCGGCCAATACCTGGCGCGCCATGCCAAGGGACGGGGAATCCTGAAGTCGTGCGTCGAAAAAAATGTGCCGGTGTTCGTCCCGGCCTTTACGGATTCCGAGCTTGGCATCGACCTCGCCTTGCACCAGCGCATGAGAAAGCAAAAGGGGCGCGCGCTTCTCCGCTTTGATCCCTATCTCGATTTCGAGCACTATGCTTCCACAATGCTGGCCACTAAGCGCATGGGGATTTTCACAATTGGCGGCGGCGTGCCGCGAAATTGGGCGCAGCAGTTCGGCGTGTACGCAGAGCTCCTCGCTCGCCGCGGTTTCGAAAAGCTGCCCCTCAAGCGCTATAACTACGGCGTCCGCGTTTGCCCCGAGCCCGTCAACTGGGGAGGCCTTTCCGGCAGCACCTACACCGAGGCGGTTTCCTGGGGAAAGTTTGTGCCTCCAGAAGAGGGCGGGAAATTTGCGGAGGTCCTCGACGATGCAACGGTTGCGTTGCCGCTCATCGTCGGCGCAGTGCTGGAGCGGGTTGGCTACCTCAAGCCAGGTGCGGACACCATCAAAGGAAAGAAATCAAGGTAGGGACCTGCAAATAAGAAAAAACTGCGATGGAAACGCGGGCTAGTCGTCTTCGCCGAGAAGGATGGCTGCCGCAATCACCGTCGTCCACAAGCCCCGCTTATCGCCAACGGCCGATTGCGTGATGTTCATCGTGCGGACAATCTTGTTCGAAATCCGGTAGACCTCTTTTTTCTCATCCCAGGAAAGATCCGGATCGAACTCCACGTTTAGCGTGGTGGCAAGCATTTCGGCGGCGAGTTCTTCCGTGTATTCGCCCGCGACCTCTTCACTCTCACCGAACGAGTGATGCTCCGACAAATATCCAAACATCGATTTGTCGCCTGGAAGAGCCAATCCCACGCCGGCAGCGATCAAGCGGTGCGGCTCGCGAGTCTGGTTCTCGCTGATGACGGTAAACGCCACTTGCCCCGGCTTCAGATGTTTCAGACCTTCGCTGCGGGAAATCAGTTTGCAGTGCGGTGGGAAGATTGAGGAGACGCGCACGATGTTGCACGCAGCAATGCCGGCGTTGCGCAAGGCCAGCTCAAAACTGGAAAGACGCTCGCGGTGTTTTCCGGCTCCCTTGGTGAGGAAAATCTTCTTCGCGACAAACGCCATGGACCCTACCGGGTTGCGGTTCCTCCGGACGCTGGAGTCGGATTCGGTTAGCAAGCAAAAATTAACAAGTGCACTTCTCGCTGTCAATCATTATTCGCCCGAATGTTAATGCCGTGTGACCAACTCAGTGGTTTTTGCTCTCGGAATCCTTTGCCGCCTGAACCTCCATTGCGCTCACGGCATCTCTGGGGATTATTTTCCAGTTGCCGTCAGACTCGTCGGGGATTTTCCCCGTGCGTTGCAGATAAGCGATTAAGAGGTCTCGAATCCCCTCGGGGGAGCGATAGACAATCGGCAGACCCTGGTAGACCTTGTAGCGTCCTCCGCCCGTGTAGCGGTAGTTGTTTACGGCGACGCGTAGTTCGCGGTCCGGAGCAAGGGGCTTTCCTTCAAATCGTAGATTTCGGATTCGGTCCCCGACAGGCTTTGTCAGATCGATTTCGTAGCTCACGCCCAAGGCTGAGTCCGCATTGTATCCGGGAAGCGCCAGTTTCTGCCCTGGTGAGGGCGGCCAAAAAGGATAGAAGCTTGCCGCATGTTCGAGAGCGTCCTTTAGCTGTTCCCCCCTCATCTTCACCACATAGAGCGCGTTTTCGTAAGTGTAAAGTGCGGCTGCCTGCCGGACGGTCACGGGCCCTTTCGGGATGATCGTCCCCGGGTAAAACATCGTTGCCAGAGAAACGTCCGCGTGGCCTGCCTCCATCTGCACTTTGTTGATCAAAGTCACTAGCGGGCCGTCGTCGTACCGCTCGTCCTCTCCGCTGAGCTGCTTGGAGGAATAGGCAATCGGCGTATCCAGGTATTTCTGTGTCGCCTCGTGATACGGAGCGGCGATTCTCATAATTTCGGGATCGGCCACAGTTTCAGGAGTGACGGGGATCGTCCACGAACGTTTTGACACAACCGTCCATTTCTTTGCGCCATTTCTGCTCATATTCACATCTGCGCGCGCCAGGGAAATTCCCCAATTCTTGGCCTGTGCCATCAGGACGCCGTTCACAAGCAGTTCGGGCATTTCCTGATGCGTGTGTCCATAGAAAATCACATCGATCTCCGGGACTTGCTCCGCCAGCTCCCAGGCCGCGTTCTCGCCCGAAATCTGATCGCTCTCCATTTCGCCGGTCTTGGGATCGCGGTCCAGACCCGAGTGCATGATCACGACAAGGAGATCGACCTGCTTTCGCACCTGCGGAATAATCTCTTTCGCGGATTCGACGATGGGTACGAACTCGTATCCCTTGTAATGGTCCGGAATCTCCCACCGCGGCACGCCTGTTGTGACGAATCCCACGATTCCTATGCGCACCCCTCGGACATTCTTGATGATGTAGGGCCGAATGTACGGAACGCCTTCCGTATAAGTCTGCCGGATATTGGCCGCAAGCCAGGGAAAGCTCGACTCCGATTTGGCTTTCCACATCACCGTTTCGCCGAAATTGAATTCGTGATTGCCCACAGCCATCGCGTCGTAATGCATGGCGTTGAAGACGGCGATCTCGGGATTCGGGAACGACTTATCTTTAACCGCGAAATAGTACGCAAGCGGAGTCCCTTCGATCGTGTCCCCGCAATCGAGGAGTAGCGCATCCGGCGCTTCGGCTCTCTGCTCTTTCACCAGCGTTTCGAGCTTGGCCAAGCCCAGGTCCGCCGGTTTGTTCGCGTAATAATCCCACGGTCCGATATGCCCGTGCGAATCGGTCGTGCTGAGGAGCGTGATTGTGACTCTGGAATTCGAGGCGGAAGAAACGGCAACGGCCACGCTCGCGGCAAGCGTGCCGAACACGATTGGAAAGAAAAAACGCTGGGCTCTGCTCAATTTCTTCACAGGAATTATTTAGGAAGCTGAGTCGATGAAATTCTACGCCCGTACAACCATGGGCATGCAGTGGGAAAGTGAGTCTGCAATCATCTTCAGCTCACGTAGCTGTGGATGGGTAAAGTCCGGGCCTGCCTCCGCCGCGGTTTTTCCTTTTCTCGAAACCTGGATCACCCCGACGAGTTTTTGGTTCAGCAGGATGGGGGCACTCATGATCTTCTGAATAGGGTCGCCTCGCTCTTCGGCAATTGGCACCGCCTCGAAGACCGACGCGTGAGGCACTACGGCAAAGTGATTGATGATTTCCGCGCGCTTTTCGCGAGCCGTTCTCGCGGCCAACGAATTTGTGCTCGACAGAGGGATCATTCCAACCACTTTCAGTGCCTCGGGGACCACAAACTGAAGAAATCGCTCGTCCGTTCCCAGAGTAAAGATAGCCACCTCGTGCGGCTGAACGGCAAAATTCCTGCTAATCAGCTCCACTGCGCGCGTCAACCCGACGAATTCCCCCTGCGCGGCGTTGTGGGAAATCGTCGCCATCCATTTCTTCAGCTCGCCGATGTATTCGCTTTGCATTTCCGAGAGGGCTCGCTGAGGCCAGTCTAGCATCGGGGAACCGCCATGCTAGCCTCACGGCTGCTTGCGGTTTCCAATCTGCAATCCCCCCTTTGGCCGCTACAAAGCTCGCTCCCTAGGGCGTCCTTGCAAGCCCCTGGAGCACAAGCCCAAGCTCCCGGACGCCCCTCCGAATCTCGCTCGCATCCACGGCAGCAAACCCCAGTTGCAATCCCTCGCGCCTCACTTGGCCGCGCGCGAAGCGTCCTATGGGCGTCACCTCGACGTTTTGCATCGCCGCAGCTTTCGCCGCCCGCTCCGCTCGAATCCCTTTCTTCAGCCAGCCTACCGTCTGCAAGCCGGCCTCGACAGTGGAGACTTCGAGAAGGCCCTCCAGGCTCTCCCGCGCGCAATCCAGGAGCACCGAATGCCGCTCCGCATATATCTCACGCATACGACGCACGTGCCTGCCGAAGTGCCCCTCGGTGATGAAGTCGCACACAATTGCCTGGTCCAGCAGCGGTGCGTGCCGCCTTGCCAGCGACTGGTTCGCCTCAAAATAGGACACAAGGTCGGGAGGGATCACCAAATAGCCCAAGCGCAGGGAAGGGAACAGCGCCTTGTTGAAGCTCCCCGCGAACAGAACGACACCGTTTCGATCGAGTCCCTGCAATGCCGGAACCGGCCGCCCGGAGAACCGAAACTCGCTGTCGTAATCGTCCTCGAAAATCAACGCTCCTGTTCTCGCCGCCCAGTCGAGCAGATTCAGCCGCCGCGGCAGGCTCATCGTAATCCCCAGCGGGAATTGATGCGCGGGAGTGGCGTAAATCAGTTTTGCTCCCCGCATTTTCTTTTCGTCTATCGTGATGCCTTCGATGTCCAGAGCCCGCGGCAAGACCGTCGCTCCGAAAGCATCGAAAACAAATCCAGCGCCGATGTAACCCGGTTCCTCCATGCACACTCTGTCGCCGGGGTCGAGCAGGACGCGGGCTGTCATCTCCAGCGCTTCCTGCACTCCGGAAATGATCGCGATCTGTTCCGCCTCGCAGTTCACGCCGCGCGATGTCGTCAAGTAGTGGGCCACGGCTTCCCGCAGCGGCTTGTACCCCATCGGGTCGCACCCAAGCAGAAGGCTCACGGGAGCGCGTCGCACACGCCGCGCAGCGATCTGCGCCCAAAGCGTTGTAGGAAACTTGTCCAGCGCCGGGACGTTTGGCCGGAAGGCCCGGCTCGGCTTCTGCTCAAATCCTGTGAAAAGCGTCGTTCTCCGTGCAGCGCTCGAAACGCATCGGCGTGGCATCCGCTGGGCGCGGGCCTTCGCGTCTTCCGGGCGTTTTGCTTCCAGAAACTCCTCTGGCAGCACTTTGCTCACATAAGTGCCTGAACCGACACTTCCGCTGATGTAGCCCTCGGACATAAGGAGCTCGAAAGCATTGACGACAGTTCCTCGCGCGAGCCCATATTGGCGCGCCAGATCGCGCGTCGAGGGCAATCGTGCTCCGGGACGCAACCGGCCTTCCAAGACTCCCGCACGCAGCGCGGAATAGAGCCAGTGATACGCAGGCGTGTCCGGTTCGCGTTCGGGCAGCGACAGTTCCAGCGCGGCTGTTCTCTTGGGCATAACAAGTGGTGCAGCAAGAATATCGTAAATGGACCTTATGGTAAGGTCCACTTGCGTTTAAAGTATCGCTTGGTTATCGGTCAGTCGCCGCTGAGTTGGGGGATTTCCGGCGTCGAGGCTGAGAGGAGTCAATCGCCATGAGCGCTTCCCTGTCGCACGGCATTTCGAGGGACAACCCCATCGAATTCCTGAGCCGCCTCCCGTGGAGCCGCCTCAGTCTCTTGTACGTCCGCTGTGCGCTCGGCGCTGCATTTCTCTCTGGAATTGCGGACCGCTTTGGTCTTTATCGCGGGAGAAACGTGGGATACGGAAATTTCGAAGGCTTTGTCCGCTACACGGCTCAGGTGAATTCGTTCATGCCCGCATGGACCATTCCTTATCTCGCCTGGGCCGCCACGATGGCTGAGTTTTCGCTGGGAGTGCTGCTGCTCCTCGGCATCTGGCGCCGGCCAGTCGGCGTGGCGAGCGCGATCCTCCTGCTTCTATTCGGGACAGCCATGGCGATTTCCTTTGGGATTAAATCGCCGCTCGATTACTCCGTCTTCTCCGCTTCCGCCGCGGCACTTTTCCTCGCGTTTTACGATTGGTCATCGCGAGCCGGACCCGGCGAGAGGGAATTTACTTCGAACTGAATTTCTGCGATATCGCCGGAGCCGAAAGGGAGAATATATGCACCGCAAATTCACAATCCTGTTGGCAGTCATCGCTTCCTGCGTCTCGATTTCCACCGCTGTTCTTTTCGCGCGTCCTCCACAGCCGCCAGACGATTTGCTTCAGGTCCGCGAAACTGTCTGGCGCTCCTGGTTCGCCGGCGACATCCCCACGCTCGAACGCCTTGTTCCACCAGACACGATTGTCGTCAGTCCTGGCCAGGCAAACTTCGAGACGCAGGCAGACATCATTGCCGAATCGAAGAGGTTTCACGACGGCGGCGGCAAGCTGATCCGCTTGGAATTCCCGCTCACCAAAGTCCAGCGGTTCGGCGGCGTAGCCATCATCTACAGCCACTATCTCTACGAGACTGAATCCGGTGGAAAGCGCGTGATCCACACCGGAGCTTCCACAGAGACATTTGTTCTCCGCGACGGCCATTGGGTCAATCCCGGCTGGCAAACCGCCTCGGACAAATAATCCGCGGGCCGCGCATCCTTCTGTGCGGCCCCGGTTTGTCCGCACCCAACTGCTCTCCACTTAAAGATTTCCGACGCTCTGAGCTATACTCTTCCGCGGGTTTTTTGAACAAATGCGCCGCTACCTTTGGCTCGCGTTGGGAATCCTGCTCGGAGGAACAGTTCCGCTCTTGGCACTCGATAACGCCACCACCAAAAATCTCAGTCCCGCCGCACGCCTTCATTTTTCCTCGATTGTCGTCGATACGCACGACGATACGACTCAGCGCCTTTTAGAGCCGCACTTCGACATCGCCGCACGTCACGCCGACGGCAGCATCGACATTCCCCGGATGAGGCAAGGCGGCCTGAGTGCAATCTTCTTTTCGATTTGGATTTCCGGCAAAGTGACCGGCCCTGAGGCGACCGAACGCGCCCTTCACCAGATTTCGCTCGTCCGGCAGATGGTTGCCAGCCATTCAAACGATCTCGTCTTGTGCACCACAGCCTCGTGCATCCGCCAGGCAAAAGCGGAGAGCAAAATAGCTGTTCTGATGGGCGTCGAAGGCGGGCATATGATTGACGATTCGCTCGCCAATCTCGACAAATTTGCCGCTCTTGACGTGCGTTACATGACTCTCACGCATATGGTTAATACGGACTGGGCGGATTCGTCGACAGACAAACCCGCGCACAACGGGCTGACGGATTTCGGCAAACAAGTTGTTTTGGAAATGAACCGGCTCGGCATTATGGTGGATATTTCGCACGTCTCCGACAAGACCTTTTACGATGCGCTTGCAGCGAGCAAAGCCCCGCTTATCGCCTCGCACTCATCTTGCCGCGCCCTTTGCAATGCGCCGCGCAACATGACGGATCAGATGATCCTCGATCTGGCGGCGAAGGGCGGTGTGATTCAGATAAACTATCACGTCGGGTTCCTGGACCAGAAATTCCGCGATGCCGACGCTGGGAAGCCCGAACTTGGAAAGCAGATTGAAACCGCAGCCAAATCGCGATGTGGCGATGACGACACTTGCCAACTCATCGAGTCCGAAAAAATCACTCGTGAGTACATGGAAGAAGGAAAATATCCGCGGGTCGAATGGACTGAAATTGTCGACCATATCGACCACGCGGTCAGGCTTGTGGGCCCCGACCACGTTGGATTAGGCTCGGATTTCGACGGAGCCGTGATGCCGTTCGGCATGGAAGACGCTTCGCACTTGCCGCAGATCACCGAAGCGCTCCTTGCCCGCGGGTATAAGCCCGAAGACATTCAAAAAATCCTGGGCGGAAACACTCTTCGATTGATGGAACAGGTGGAAGCCGTGTCTCAACAGATGAAAGGACATTCATGAAGCGCACCAGTCCGTTATGGATCCTGCTGGGCTTGAGTCTTATTCTTCCTCCGGCAGTGCCTGCTCAGACTTCGTCAACAAGCTCGACGGCGCCGCAGAGAACGGTCCACCACCACACAGACCCGGCGCTTTACCATCCTGCGAGCCTCACCGCGAAAGCGCCGCCGGTTTACGAAGTGAAGTTCATCACGACAAAGGGCGACTTCGTCGTTCAGGTCACCCGCGCTTGGGCTCCTTTGGGCGCGGATCGGTTCTACAACCTGGTGAGACATCACTTCTACGACGAAGCCAGCTTCTTTCGCGTGATTCCCGGATTCGTCGTTCAATTCGGATTGAGCCCGAATCCTTCCATTACCAGGATTTGGGAGAAAGCAAACATTGCGGATGACCCGGTGACGCAATCGAACCGCGCGGGATACGTCACGTTCGCAACTGCCGGCCCGAACACTCGCACCACGCAGGTGTTCATCAGTCTGGGCAGCAATGCGCAGCTCGATTCCATGGGATTTGCCCCGTTTGGGCAGGTTACTTCGGGAATGGATGTTGTCCAGCAGCTCTACGGCGGTTACGGCGAAGGCGCTCCCGATGGAGCCGGGCCCGCCCAGGACAAAATTCAAGCGTATGGGAAGGAGTATCTCGATAAGAACTTTCCAAAATTGGACAGCATTGAGAGGGCGATCATCATCTCGCCGGCTCCCGTCGAGCATCATCCCGCAACTCATAGGGTGGCTCCGGCGGCGAGCACAGCACCGTCCAGTTCCAAACCGTAGTTAGGAGCGCAGCGAAGTCCTCTGCAAAAATTCTGAAGAGGGAGTGGAGATGGCGACAAATTCAAAATTGCTCGACCCGCAGTCGTTGAACGCGAAAGCACCCGATGTCTTCCAGGCCGAATTTTCGACCACCGCGGGGAATTTCACGATTGAGGTCACAAGGGAATGGGCCCCGCTTGGAGCGGATCGCTTCTACAATCTTGTGACGAACAACTATTTTGACGATTCCGCCTTTTTTCGCGTCGTGCCCAAGTTCATCATTCAATTCGGCCTCAGCGCCGATCCCGACGTGAACCGGAAGTGGCGCATGGCGAATCTGAAGGACGATCCGGTGAAACAGTCCAACAAACCCGGATATCTCACCTTTGCCACCGCCGGGCCGAACACCAGAACGACGCAGCTCTTCATCAATTTTGGGAACAATGGATTCCTCGATTCGCAAGGATTTGCGCCGTTTGGAAGAGTCGTTTCCGGAATGGATGTGGTCGAGAAGATTTTTTCAGGATATGGCGAGCAGCCGGATCAAGGCAGCATCCATGCGCAAGGGAAGGCTTACCTGGATCAGAAATTTCCGAAGCTTGATCGGATCAAATCTACAACGGTGGTTTAGAGAGACGCAGCTTCTCCGCACCGGACTTGACAGGCCGGCGAAATAGGCGGCGGACGGCGCCAGCTCAACTAGTGGTGTGAGCTGAAGCTTATTTCCTTCTTTCTCTTTTGATGAGCGCCCGCTACACTGCTCGCGGCCTGAAATGAGTGATTCAACCGCGCTGCCCTCCGCCGCTGAATCTGTTCGATCCCCTCGCGCGATTGCGGCCGCTCTCAGTGACAATGCGGTCCTCGCCATTGTCACGGGCTTCGCTCTCCTGTTTCACGCCCTGGCGATTCGCAACTACGGATTCTTTCGCGACGAGCTCTACTACATCGCCTGTTCCCGCCATCTGGCGTGGGGATATATCGACCAACCGCCGCTTGTCGCCGTGGTGGCCTGGATTTCGCGACACCTCTTCGGAAATTCTCTCATAGGCATCCGTGTTTTCCCCGCGCTTGCCGGCGCGGCTGCCGTTCTGCTCGCAGGACTCTTCGCGCGCTCCCTCGGCGGCGGCCGCTTCGCACAGTTCTTGGCCTCTTGCGCAGTCCTCCTCGCGCCCGCATGCCTCGCATTCACGGGCTTCTATTCGATGAACGCGTTCGAGCCTTTGTTTTGGTTGGGATGCGCTTGGATTGCGGTCCGGATAATCCAGGGGACCTCGCCGCGGTTATGGATACTCTTTGGCCTGATTGCCGGCGCCGGAATCGAAAACAAGCACACGATGATTGTGTTCGGATTTGCCCTTGCTTGCGGGCTGATTTTCTCCGGCAACTATCACCTCTTCAAGTCTCCGTGGATTTGGCTGGGAGCGGTGCTCGCTTTTTTGATCTTTCTGCCGAATCTTCGTTGGGAAGTTGCTCATGGGTTTCCGCAATTCGAAGTCGTCCGCAATGCGCAGCTCTACAAGAACGAGCCAACTGGCCCCGGGCGATTCATTTTCGACCAAGCGCTTTTCGTGCAACCGATTACATTCCTCTTATGCCTGGGCGGCTTGGTGTGGCTGTTCTTCTCGAAGCAAGGCAAACGATACTCGTTTCTCGCCTGGTGTTATTTTGTTGTTCTCGCCGTTTTCATCGTACTGGACGGCAAATCCTACTACGTTGTTCCGATCTATCCGATACTCATCGCTGCCGGTGCCGTCGCGTTTGAAGACGTTGTGCGAAGACGCGCTTTGCGCACAGCGTTTGTTGCTCTGCTTGTTATCGGTGGGCTCGTGGCGCTTCCTCTGGGACTCCCCATCCTTCCGGTGAACGTGTTCTTGCGGTACCTCAAAATTGTTCCGTACGGAAGGGTGCAGACAGAGCGAGACGCGACCGTTGCCTTGCCGCAACTTTATGCTGATATGTTCGGCTGGGAAAATCTGGCAAAGCAAGTCGCGCTCGTGTACGACTCTCTCCCGCCCGACGAGCGCGCGAATTGCGCAATCGCGGCTGGCAATTACGGCGAAGCGGGTGCGATCGATTACTATGGTCCGTCACTCGGATTGCCACCCGCCATTTCGGGTCACAACAGCTATTATGATTGGGGACCGAGAAATTATTCGGGCTCGTGCGTAATCCTGGTCGGTGAAAGATCGAACGAACTGATTCAATACTTCGGAGACGTTTCTCTTGCGACCAAAGTAGCGAATCCCCACGGCATGCCCACGGAGCGCAATGTCCCGGTCTATATCTGCCGCAAGCCTGTGGCGCCTCTCAAAGAGCTGTGGCCGCACTTCCGAATGATCATATAAAAGATCATCTAGTGAATCGGAGCTCTCTTCGGATCTTTCGCCGAGCGTTCCAGCCTTTCCACATCCAACCCTGTCGATGCGAGGCGTTGCCCGATTTGAGAACTCGTCTCTCGCGCCATGGCCAGAAGCACTGATTCGCTCGTCAAAATAGGGATTATTTTTCCCGCGCGCCGCTCGCGCCCGGGCGTGATTCTCGCTGCGCGCCGAAACATGGATTGCAGCTCTCTGGATATTCCGAGGCCATTTTTTGCATTCGATGGCCGGCGGCGCTTGCGCAGAGAAAACTTGTCGCGGCCATTGCCATTTTCTACGCGCCGCGCTGCCTCGAATTCCAGCAGCCATTTGTGCCATCGCTGGGGACTTACGCGGCACAGCGATGCCAGATATTTTTCAATGTCGCCGGAATCCTGCCAATAGCTGTCGAGCCGTTCCCAGTGATTGAGATACATCGCGGCAAGAAAGTCAGCTGCGCTGATCCACTCCAGAGCCCGGCTCTTTGCCAGCATCACGGCGAGGCGCGCTGTGCGGTCGAGTTCCTTGGTAAATCGGAAGGGAAGCTCGTCGAATAAAAAAGGCGACGCATGGGCAGACGCGGCTTGCCCGTACGACTCGCGCCCATTAAGTCTTTTCCCAAGGACCTTCATCGCCTATGGAAGCTCCCAAATCATTCTACGATGGCGCGCATAATTCTCCTGATCGAACTAGGGACGTTTGTGATGTCTTCAGCATCATGCGATAGCAATCTCCCGCGCATCGTTCTGTAAGGCCTTCCTGCCTTGACACTATCAACTTCGGTTGTAAGCTGGACATTCGCTTTCGTGGATGCCTTCCGTCAAAGGACGATTGAGGAGAACGATGGTATTGAAGCTCGCTGTTGCTGTTCTCATTCTTCTCTTGATTCTCGTGTTTCTCCCGCGTCTCTTTGCCCGGCGCGCATCGGAGCCTGCCGCGCAGCCGCCTTCTCTTGAATGGTGGCAGCACGCCGTCTTCTATGAGGTCTACCCTCGGAGTTTTGCCGATTCGAATGACGATGGAATCGGGGATATTACAGGGATCACCTCGCGCCTCGATTACCTCAAGGATCTTGGTGTTGACGCAATCTGGATCACGCCGTGTTTTCCCTCGCCGCAAGTGGATTTCGGTTACGACGTCGCCGACTACGAGAATATCGATCCGATGTACGGGACGCTTGCGGATATGGATCGCCTCATCGCGGAAGCGAAAAAGCGGAATATGCGCATCATCCTCGATTTCGTCATGAACCACACTTCGGACAAACATCCGTGGTTTCTGGATTCGCAATCTTCGAAGACCTCGGCGCACCGCGACTGGTACATCTGGCGCGACGGAAAGGGGCCCGGACAGCCGCCCAACAATTGGACGTCTGTTTTTGGCGGATCGGCATGGCAGTTCGATCCAACAACAGGGCAGTATTACTACCACTATTTCTACCCGCAACAGCCCGATCTGAACTGGCGCAATCCGGCGGTCAAGAAAGCAATGTTTGATGCAGTGCGCTTCTGGTATGAACGCGGAATTTCAGGGTTCCGTTTGGATGCCGTGGACACGCTGTTCGAAGATCCCAACCTTCACGACAATCCGGTGTTGCCGGGTACAAACAGTTTCGGCGACCCGAACATGGTGGAGAAGTACAACGCGAAACTGCCGGAAGTCCACGACGTTCTGCGCGAGCTGCGCGCGCTTTCCAATCAATACAACGCCGTGCTCATCGGCGAGACTTGGACCAAGACAATCGACGAATTGAAAGCCTATTACGGCCAGCACAACAACGAGCTGCAGATGCCAATGGATTTCCTGTTCACGACTGTTCCCAAGTTGTCCGCTCCCGAGTTTCGCCGGCAGATCGAGGGAGTCAACTCTGCAGGCTGGCCCGTCTATGTGATCAGCAATCACGACATTGTGCGGTCGTATACGCGCTGGGGCGACGGAGTGCACAACGACCAGATCGCCAAAGTCGTGGCAGCGATGTACCTGACGCTGCGCGGAACGCCGATCATGTACTACGGCGAAGAGATTGGGATGAAGAACACGGATCCGACGAGGAAGGAGGACGTGAAGGATCCGATCGGGATTCGCGGATGGCCGAAAGAGAAGGGCCGCGACGGCGAGCGCACGCCGATGCAATGGTCGGACGGGGTGAACGCGGGATTCTCAACGGTGACGCCTTGGCTGCCGGTTCCGCCGACCTACAAGACGTATAACGTCGAGACGGAACTGAAGACGCCGGATTCGATCCTGAATTTCTACCGCCGCGTGCTGGCGCTGCGCCATTCGGAGCCAGCGCTGGAAGAAGGATCGTGGATTGCGGTCAACGAGACCGATCCGAACGTGCTTGCTTACTTGCGGAGAACGCCGAATGAAACCATTCTCGTTGCTCTCAATATGACTTCGTCGGCCCAAACGATCCGGTTGAAGCTGAACGCGCAAGGGCTTCGCTCGGCGAGTGCGACAACTCTGCTGAGCACGCTTGCTTCGCCGCCGTCGACTGTGGCGGGGAAGATTCAGTTGGAACCTTTCGGCGTGTGGATCGCGCGGCTCACGAAATAGCCACAAAAGAGTGCAATTTCAGCTGCGCGCGGAATTTGCCAGGACGCGAAGGATTTTTTAGATGCCGAGAACGTTGACGAGTTCGCGGACGGACGCGGCGGATTTTTCGAGCGCCGCTTTTTCTTCGGGCAGCAGTTTGACTTCAACAATCTGCTCAATGCCGCGCGCGCCCAGCTTGACCGGAACACCCACGAAGAGCCCACTGATGCCGTACTCCCCTTCGAGATAGGCGGCGCACGGAAGAATTTTCTTTTTGTCCTTCAAGATTGCTTCGACCATTTCGACGGCGGCCGCGGACGGGGCGTAGTAGGCAGAACCCGTCTTGAGCAAATTCACAATTTCGGCTCCGCCCTTGCGCGTCCTGGTGACAATTGCTTCCAACTTATCTTTGGCGATCAGCTCGGTGACGGGAATACCGGCAACGGTGGAATAGCGAGTGAGCGGGACCATATCGTCGCCATGGCCGCCCAAAACAAACGAGTGAACATTTTCGACAGAGACATTCAATTCGCGCGCGACGAAAGTGCTCATCCGCGCGGAATCCAGCACGCCGGCCATGCCGATGACTCGGTTCTTCGAAAATCCGCTCAGCTTGAATGCCGCTTGCGCCATCGCGTCCAGCGGATTCGTCACCATAATCAAAATCGCTCCGGGAGACAGTTTGACAACCGCCTCGACGACCGCTTTGATGACGTCGTAGTTGGCCTTCAAGAGGTCGTCACGGCTCATTCCGGGCTTGCGGGGAAATCCAGCGGTGATGACGATGACGTCGCTATTCGACGTCTCGCGATAATCACCGGTCGCCGTCGTAATGCCGGCCGCCTGGGCATCCGTGCCCAAAATCGGAGCGGATTCCGCCATGTCGAGAGCCTTGCCCGCCGGGACGCCCTCCAAAATGTCCGTCAGAACGACGTCGGCCAATGCAGCGTCATGAATCCGCTGCGCGGTCGTCGAACCAACAAATCCGCCTCCTACCACCGTCACTTTCTTCCGCATTTCCAAATCTCCTTGGGCCGCAATCTCTAATTTATTTGCCGTGCTGCGAAGCTGAGCACTAGCGAGCCGCGCCTGCTCCGCGCATGTTCTCGATGATGGCCGTGGCAAACTCGGACGTCTTGAGCTTGGTTGCGGCCGGCATCATTCGTTCGAGGTCGTAGGTAACGCGCTTCTGCTGAATCGTCCGAGCGATGCCGTCTTCGATCATCGCCGAGGCTTCCTTCCACCCCATGAAAGAGAGCATCATGGCGCCCGAGAGCATGACCGAACTCGGGTTGATAACATCCTTATCGGCATATTTCGGAGCGGTTCCGTGTGTCGCTTCAAAAACTCCGTAACCATCGCCAATATTCGAGCCGGGTGCCATGCCAAGACCGCCGACCTGCGCGGCGCAGGCGTCGGAAAGATAGTCACCGTTCAGGTTGGGAGTCGCGAAGACCTGGTATTCGTCGGCTCGAGTCAGAATCTGCTGAAAGACGGAGTCGGCAATCCTGTCGTTGATCAGGATTTTCTGCTTCCACTTTCCACCGCCATGAGACTGGCCGATCGAGTCAATGCACTGCTTCACTTCGAGGTGAACGGCCTTTTGGAAGGCATCATTGGCCTGTTCAAGCCCAGGCTCGACCTTCGCGGCATTTTGTTCCACTGAAAGGCCGGAATGCTTTTCCTTGTTGTCGAGAATCCAGCTCTCGCGCTCGGTGACGATCTGCTGGCGGAATTCGGTGGTGGCCAAGTCGTAACCCCAATCGCGGAAGGCGCCCTCCGTGAACTTCATGATGTTTCCCTTGTGGACGAGGGTGACGACTTTGCGGTTGTTCTCGATGGCGTGTTGAATGGCGCGGCGCACGAGGCGCTTCGTTCCGGTGGGAGAAATGGGCTTGATGCCCACGCCGGAGTCTTCACGGACTTTTTTCTTTCCGTCTTTGAGCATTTCGCCGTTCAAAAATTCGATGAGGCGTTTGGCTTCAGGAGTCCCGGACTTCCATTCGATTCCGGCGTACACGTCTTCTGTGTTTTCACGGAAGATCACAACGTCCATACGCTCCGGATTGGTGACGGGCGAGGGAACGCCGGCGAAATAGCGGACGGGGCGAACGCAGGCATACAGATCGAGCACTTGGCGGAGCGTTACGTTGAGCGAGCGGATTCCGCCTCCCACGGGAGTGGTGAGCGGGCCTTTGATGGCGACACGAAGATCGCGAATGGCCTCCACGGTTTCATCCGGCAACCACTCTTTGAATTGACGGAAGGCCTTTTCGCCGGCGAAGACTTCGAGCCACGCGATTTTGCGCGTGCCTCCATAAGCTTTTTCAACGGCAGCGTCGAACACCCGCTGCGAGGCTTTCCAGATGTCGCGGCCGGTGCCGTCACCCTCGATGAAAGGGACGATGGGCTGGTCGGGCACCTTAAACTTGCCCGCCTCGTACTGAATGGGCATGCCATTGGCAGGCAGGGACACGCCGTTATACGCGGTCTTCATAGTGGATTTCGCTCCGCCCCAGGATCGGTTGCTCGTACGGACTCTTGGCCGAATTTCCAGGTTATCAGATTCAAAACGCACACCATACCACACTCGCAGGCTCATCCATACTCCCTCTAGCGAGAACAGGCGTGAGGGAAGGCCCGGCCGGCCCGGGAATACGTTGCTTACTTTGTTGGGGGCGTGAGAACCGAGGTTTGACTCGCGATTAGAAAATGAGTCGAGCGATTGTTTTGAGGAAGTTACAGCGATTTCTAATCGCCCTGACCCGCGATTAGAAACGGGTGGGCCGGGCGTGCGAGAAGAAACGGCAAGGGGAGCCGGCTGGAGGGACGCGACGCAGAAAGCTGGGATGAGGCGACTTGCGGGCACGGTCGGGAAAGTGGATCGATTTGAAGGAGGGACGGGGGAGTGTTTTGTGGAGGTTACGGCGAATTTGGTTTGCGGGTGTGTGTCGGTTGAAGCAGATGTGACTGATGACTTGTGACTGGTAACTTGTGGCGCCCCGCCACGATCCGAGAAGCAGGATTCCTTCCCGGTGTGCGCAAAAGATCTGGAAAAGCGCAAATGCAGGGACCATCCGGAACTGGGCGATGGCCATATAGACAGCGATTCGATAAGGAGCGGAGGGAGAGATTGGCCCTTGTGGGGGGCGTTATCGCGTCGATTGGCTGAGAACTTCGACGGTTTCGTCATGTCGAAACATCGTTCTAAACCCTATTTTATCATCCGGGTCAAATCACCGTCCGTGTGGACTTTTGATGACGCGGGGAAAAATTATTGGATGCGAGTCTTCACCGCGCGTCCTTAAGGCAGGGGGGCGAGCCTCCCCTGTGTGCTGGTTCAGCCTGAAATGGAGAGAAGGCGCTTTCCGTTAGTGAGTAATCCGCCCTTTCGGGGAAAGTCATTGTAGCGCCACATGTCCATTAGTCTCAACTTCCGGTAACCCCGTTTATCAGCACCGATCTGAGCTACCTGTCACCAGCGACAGTATGTTCTCTTAGTTGTGATCGTTATTCTTAGCAGCAAACAGGTTTAGTTGAATTCGGTTGCGGTTGTCTTATAAGGAAGGGTTACGATGATTATGTATGCCAAAGTTGTCGCGTCTGTTGGTATTTGTTTGGCGTTTCTGCTGAGCTACCCGGAAGTATGCAGCGCACAACAGAGCGCGGTTACCGCCATCGATATTGCACTGGAACCGGATGCAACGATGATAAGGCACGCGGAAGCCACGAATGCCCGGCTACGCTCGGTCTTCCCGAAAGGCTTTGCCCTGGATGCCGCGCATCACCCGCATATCACGTTGTTGCAGCGTTACGTCCGGACGGCAGACCTTGACAAAGTTTATGCCGCAGCAAGCAAGGTCTTCTCTAACGACAACGTCACCAGCCTCAAGCTGGAAGCCTACAAATACTACTACCTCACTGACAAGTCTCTGCCGGGCATAGGCTTGTCTGGAATTGTAGTGAAGACAACGCCCGAATTAGAAAAACTGCAAGCGGATTTGATTGCGGCAGTGGCTCCTTACACGGTGGACAAAGGTACGGCCGCCGCGTACGTCACAACTCCTGCCGATCCAGATATCAACGACGCCACGATCCACTATGTTGAAGTGTATGTGCCCGAGCATTCCGGCAAGAATCTGGAACTGCACGTCACCACCGGCATCGCCTCGCCAGAATATTTGGAAAAAATGGTTGCCGAACCGTTTAAGGATTTCACTTTTTCTCCCATCGGCGTATCGGTTTATCACCTCGGCAATTACGGAACGGCTGCAGCAAAACTCAAAGACCTAAAAGTGAAATAGAGGTTTGATAGCACTCTGTGGGCGTACCGGAAATGAAGCGACTTTCCAGGCTTCTAGCAAGGGAGTAACAATGGAATTCACACGGAGAGATTTCTTCAGAGGTTCTGCGGCAGCGGTGGTTGCAGGACTCGTTAGCCGTGTCGCATCAGCGGCCGATGATCCGCTGCCCTCATGGAATGATGGAGGAACAAAAAGAGCCATCCTCAACTTTGTTCATATGACCACAGACCGGAGCAGCTCGAAGTTCGTGCCGGAGCCCGAACGTGTCGCGACATTCGATCAAGACGGGACGTTGTGGGTCGAGCATCCGATCTATACTCAGGTCGTCTACTGCTTCGAGCGCGTACCCGCTGTGGTGAAAGCCAAGCCCGAACTCGCCAACACCGAACCCTTCAAGACCATTCTCTCGGGGAACCTGGAAGCAATCGAGGGGCTTTCGATGTCAGATCTCGAAAAGATTGCCGCGGCCACGCTGACTGGAATGAGTGTCGATGAGTTTGAAGAGCTAGCGAAGAATTGGCTCGACAATGCTCGGGATCCGCGATGGAAAAAGCTCCACACCGAGCTCATTTACCAGCCCATGCTCGAAGTACTCTTATTCATGCGCGCGAACGGATACAAGACCTACATCGTTACCGGCGGCGGTCAAGACTTCGTGCGCTCCTACTCCGAAAAAACCTACGGCATTCCCCCTGAGCAGGTGGTTGGCACCGCCGGAGGGACCACCTACGGCTACGACAAATCCGGCAAGCCATTCCTCACCAAAGATCCAAGGTTGCTGCTGAACGACAACAACGCAGGTAAACCCGAAGGCATCCACTTGATCATAGGCCGTCAGCCCTATGCTGCGTTTGGCAATTCGACGGGCGATCGCCAGATGCTGGAGTACACAAAGGCAGGCGATGGCGAGCGGCTCGCCATGCTGCTATTGCATGATGACGCTGAGCGCGAATATGCGTACGGTCCCGCTCAAGGTCTGCCGGACACCAAGTTTGGCACTTTCACCCAGGCACTCTACGACCAGGCAAAGTCGAATGGCTGGTTTGTCATCAGCATGAAGAATGACTGGAATCGTATCTTTAGTTAATCTTCCGTGTTAAGTCCTGGTAAGTCGGCAAACTGGAAGTTACCCGTTGCATCCGTCACGCGGCACGCCGGCGACGAATTGCGGCCCGTTGTCGGAAATGATTCGCGGTTTAACGCCAGGATACTGCTCTTTGGCACGTTGCAGAATGATCTCGATGTCAGCCTCGGTCATCCGCTCGCGAAGATCCCAATGAGCTAGGAAACGGCTGTAGCCGTCCAGGATGCAGGCGAAGGAACCTCCGCTTATCGCATAGCATAAAAAGAATCATACTCGTGGTATGCGTGCTTTTTTCTCTTAATGCCGCGGCGACAGCCGCGCAGAGCAACGCCCCCGCAGTAAAGGAACAAGAAGACTTCAGCGGAAATTGGGTGATGCGCGCGGGCGGCAGGCCATTCCTCGTGATTTCGCTAGAGACGAATCCGAAGAAGCAGGATGAATATGCAGGATTCGTGACGCGACCCAAGAGCTTTTCGACCACCGACGGGACTCAGTTTTCGCCGGTGCAGAGCGCTGGTGTGCAATATCGGATTGTTGCGGCGGTGATGCAGGACCGTTGCCTAGCTCTAGAGGGGCAGAATCCGAGCGATGAGAATGACAAAGATGCTTATCTTCTGTGTATAACCGCAGCAGGTAAGGGAACGCTGAAATTGAATCCGGCGTGGAACGAAGCGTCGCCAGTGGTCCTCGAAACGGGGTCGCCGTCCATTGCGGCCAACCGAAACCCATCGTGTACGCATTCAATTGGTGAAAACGCGACGTCAAATCCGGAGATGAAACGGATATTTGACGTGGATCAGAAGGATAGAGATCCTGGAGTGGGAAAAATCGATTGGGTCGTCGTTGGGAAGGCGGATCAGGAGAGGCGGCAAGAGACGCGGGCGCTGCTGGCAAAGGGGGATCTGCACACCGGGGAGGACTTCGAACGGGCAGCGTTCGTCTTTCAACACGGGCAGACTCCCGATGATTACCTCCTTGCCCATACGCTCGCCATGGTCGCGGTTGCGCGCGGAAAGGCAGACGCTTTGTGGATTGAGGCGGCTACGCTTGACCGTTATCTTCACTCGATCGAGCATCCGCAGATTTACGGAACCCAGTTTGGCTGGAAGGATGACCAACCGGCTACACAGGAGCCTTACAACCGGGAGCTGATCGGCGATGCGCTGCGGCAGGACCTTGGCGTTCCGCAGCGTGCGGCACAAGAGGAGCGAAGAAAGGAGATCGAGAGCGAGAGGACGAGGCATTAGGCCAGACACGTGAAAAGCGGACACGCTAGAGGGGCGTGCGGAATTTGAAATTGGAAATCTGTGATGGAAGGCAAAGACAGCAGCAACAGAGATTCCTCGGAGCCGACACTGGCGGCTCCGAGGAATGACAAGATGATGCGAGGTGCGGCAAAAGGCGATGATTGGCGTTACGGGAGCCTTGGCGAAAGCAAAGGCAAAGCGGCGATTGCTCGCCGCACTCCACA
>Ga0335072_10000305_pt1 | contig 103708 bp, 75 predicted proteins | sample Lox_Sample_21_FD_206725 | JGI IMG/M metagenome (GOLD analysis project Ga0335072, IMG submission 206725) | Soil microbial communities from Loxahatchee National Wildlife Refuge, Florida, United States - Lox_Sample_2.1 | ecosystem: Environmental > Terrestrial > Soil > Wetlands | place: USA...
TATCCATTAATTCCAGGTGATTATCCATTAATTTCAGCTGGTTAGGTGGTTTTCCACGAATTTCAAGTGGTTTTTCACGTATTTGAGTTGGGTTTCCACGTATTTCAGACGATTTTCCCTCGAAGTGAAGGCGACTTAATATATTTCGAATACATTCAAAGTTTAGTGGGTAGCTGCGTAAAATTAGTGAGTTACCACCTAAAATTAGTGAGTGTCCAGTAAATATTAGTGGGTGCCACTAATATAAATCTACCGGTCTTGGCAAGCCACGCTGATAGATTTGCGCGTGAGTGATAGATTTAAATAAATCGCGTGGTCAGATGAGCTGTACACTCAAAATCTAATGACTAGAGTAGCTGAGAAAATAAATCCGGCTCTTGCATATGAGAAGCTTGCAGACCTCGAGGCGTCAGACGACACCGAAGCGTTTCACAGCTTTACGCTTGGTTTCTCCCTTTCAGCTTCGGCATCCCAACTGCCTTGGCTTCCACCAATACCTGTCGAGGCGCTCGAGGAATGTTCTGAACAGTCCAAATTGTCATCATTAAAGTTACAGCGTACATCAGTCAAATATCAATAGTTTCTTAACGGGAAGATGATTCTAGCTCGAGATGCCTACCCCTCCTAGGGGCTTCCCATCCGAGGCCCCCGAGCCTCTAATTGGTTCGTCATTGTCAGGGCGGTAGGGCTGCTACTAATTACGGCAAGGCGTAATCCAACCTCGTCTTGGAGCGTATCTGAACAAAATGAGCAGACGCTTCAGCCCGACAGGCAGACTCTCATCCCGAATCGAGCTTGGGGCTTGAGATAGCTCTAAGTTATAGACTATATATAAAAGTTCGGCTGTCATGGAAACGAGTAACGATTAACTTACACATATTCAATATCAAGAGGCTTCATCGGAACAAATCACTTAGCCCTCCCTTTCTCAAAACCTAATCTGCTTCATCCTTCTTTCAACTATCAAAGAATGAGACCAGCCTGTGAGTGCTTTGTTCTTGATCAAGACTATCATCGCTAACTATTCTCAAAGCCGACATTACTGGATACTTGGAGCACCCGGTGAAAGGTGCCTCCATCGCTTTTGCCGTACTCTTCTTCGCCTCTGGTGTCCTCCACGCGTGGCAAAGCCAGTATGCCTACCTTAAGCCCTTTCAAAGTCTTCTTCTCTAATGCGATCTACTGGCAGTAAATACAATTCCTGGTTCTACACATGGCTCCTTCCCTGCGCTTGCCTCATCTTTACTGCTAGCTTCATCAGTCGCGAATACACGGCGTACCACCCCAACGACGCCAAGTCTCCTCCATTTCAGGGCCTCTTCTACAGCGGAGTGTAAGTGAAATATCTTCTACATTGGACCACTAGCTAACCGTACTTTAGACTTATCATAACTTGGCCTTTATATTGCTTTCTTCCTCGTCTCCTATCGACCCACCCATCGCTAAGTCTTATCCGCCTTAAATATGTCTATCCCGTCCTAGGTCTCTTCTTCACCGCTATCATTTCCATCGGCTCTCAAGGCTCTGCCACTTTCTTTAGCCCTGATGCTACAGAAAGTACCACTAGCAGCGGTCTTGCCCTCCTCAAGGCCTCTCTAGTCATTCAACTCTTCCTCAACATCGCCTTCATCTCTATCATCACCGTCTTCTACTGCCAGCCCTTCTCGAAAGGCAACCCCCAACAGAGTTCAGAACGACGAATTAAACTTTTAATCATCAGCCTCTACATCTCTGTCATCTTAATCCTGATTTGCAACCTCTTCAGCACCGTCCAGCTCTTCTTGCGTTCCGATTCTCCCGCATGGACAGTAGAGGCGTATTTCTGGGTATTCAATGCGACACCAATGCTGGTTTACACGATCTTTCTCAATATCATGCACCCAGCAAAGTATTTTGAGACACAGAGTTGTCGCTCAGCTTGTGATGCACCAGGCTCTGCTGAAGATTAAACAGTTGGTTTGCTGGCGTAGTATGGTTGGGATAGAGGGAGATTGCTTGTAATTAACGACCTTGATATTTCTATGGCGTCGGATCTGTCTAGTGTTTGGCTTAAGGTTAATGAAATACTCACGATACGCGACAAACATACGATGGGGAGGAACTGGGTAGACATCTTCATTACCACCCGAATTGAGCTGTCGAAACCACAGCACTCAGCCTTGCTGTGAGACTTTGGATGTAAGCCCTCACGCAGCGTGACATTTACCATTTCCCCGATATTACACCTTTGAAGCCTTCGCTGCCTTCTTTTCGCTAGCACAGTAGCCGGCTACATAGTCTATGTGGATTCTTAGAAACATGCCTTTCCTACCATTTACTGAGCAACAGGAGTCTCCCTTTCAACGTGCTGTACCGGCTGCTACCCACGTCGTTGCCTACCCTTGCCTTCGACCGCAATCAATAAGCCCAAAACCACAAATGGATCCAGGCCGGATGCAATAGCAATCTCATACTTCTTCCCAAAAACAGCCGTTCTCCTGACACACGCCACCGGACGTCCTCCCCAAAACACCGTGCCATCTCTCAAGTGCCGCCGACTGCGTGTCTGGAAGTCCAGGCTGCACATCTCGCCCTTGCTACAGGCGTTCTCAAACAAGATTGTGTAATTCAACGGTCCAAAGGGCTCAGATAACTCCGCGTCGAAAATGTGAGGACCTTTCTCGATCGTTTCAGCATAGTACCGTCCGCAGCAGCTGGACAATTGTTGGCGGATGGTGCAGAGTTTCTGGCTGGTTGATGCATCGATGATACCTTTCCGGTGCGACAAGGAAAAGACTTCGGCGTCAACGGTTAAGACCAGCTGTCCAGTATCGGCGTTTGTGAGTGTAAAGTCACAACTGAATGTCTCACCTTCCATGAGAAGAATTGTTGGGTTAGAAGAGACCAGCTAGGGAAAGGTGGCGATGCCCGGTAATGGAACGGCCGATAGGATACCAACATTGTTACTGCCAGGAAGAAAGTCCTTGGAACTTGAGAGATCTTCTGCCATAGTGATCGATGTGGTGGAGAGTTTCGAGTAGGAAAAGCAAACCGTAAGATATAAATAGGAATCAAACCGAAGGGAACTAAATCAGCTTGATCAAATTTCTGAATAATCGAAATAACCATGTCTGTGTACTTAAACCTGTAGGTCAAATGTCGATTGAGCCTTACATCTCGTGTTGAATTGATTTTAGCAACGCCGGATTGTAGCAATATCGCCGCATGGAGGTGGCTGCGGCAAGCAGTGTGCCTGGCGGACTGAATGTACCAATCATTTCGACACTACAGCCATGTGGTTACTTTCTTTGTCGAAGTCGCTAGGTATCATATTAGGAAGGCAGAGGAGGATAAAGGGTGTGAGTCATGCGAAAGAATCTTGTTAAATCCGAGTCCGAAGCGATGCTATCGTATCGTATTGTATCGTACTGTCGATTGCTCAACTTTGCCTCACAGCTCTTAGCTTGAATTCGCCTTAACTAATCAAAATGAGTAAATCAGCGTCGAAACATCATTGCTATCAATTACTGGGCTTCCATAGACGCATTACAACTTTTAGTTTGGTTGACCATTTCTGTCAGTCTTTTGTTTCTCGCTGCCACTCACAGTGGGCCTGATTACATCGCCCGAAGCTTCGTACGGCCGAACAGATTTGTTTGCCACAATATGAGCAAGTAGCCGATGGCTCACATCATCATAGGAGCAGAACGCGTGTGGAAGATTTGGTGCAAATTCTCTCTGTGCCCGGTAGCAAGGAGACTGTTGGTTTACCGTATGATGGTTTTGATTTGCATCGAGATTCGACCATCACAAATTATCGTATTTACTAAGTGCAGATCTTCCCAATCTACAAATGGTAGCGCGGCCTACTGTCTCATGCGAACATACCGCTAAGATCACTTGTCGCTTTGGAGGCAAGCCACCGTCCCATAATACGCGCTTACGGCCCGATAAACTGTGGGGTACGCTGGCTTTACCGCGCTTCAAGACCCTGACTCCGCTGACGACATTTGCTCTCTTTCATTGCAATCACCGCGTCTGTTCTTCCTTTACTCACCTCGTACGCCCTTTACTCTTCTTAAGACTCTACTGTTACCATTGTCACGATTGTCGACAAGACATTCAAGTAGTGCTAGAATCCGTATTCCCCATGTTCAACAGCTCAGAAGAAAGATGGTGACACTCCGCTCCCTTGTGTCTGCGGCAGGCGCGAACGTCAAATCTCTCACCTCCAGATTATTTGGAAAGAGCGTGGATGATGACGACGAAAACAAAGTCGAAGAGCACAAGCTGCCTTATAGGCAACTGGGTATTCTCGGTATGACAATAACGAGCAGTACGAACTCCGTGCAATAGGAGACTTGACTAATCACGTGAATAGCGCTATCCCGGTTCGCAGAACCCATTACTTTGACTTCAATCTTCCCTTATCTGCCTGAGATGATCGAATCCTTTCATGTTGATGAATCGAGTGTGGCTTATTATGCTGGAATCACGAGCGCAATCTACTCCCTCTCACAATGCCTTACTGCCGTACCATGGGGCCGCCTCTCCGATCAATGGGGTCGTAAACCAGTCATTCTGGTAGGCCTTACGGCTACAATGATCACCAGTCTGATGTGGGGTTTCAGTACGAATCTATACCTGGCCATTTTGTCGCGTGCTCTGCAGGGTGGTATGAATGGCAATGTCGGTATAATCCGGACCATGGTAGCCGAGATGTGCCCGTGGAAAGAACTCCAGCCGCGAGCTTTCTCCATCATGCCACTGGTTTGGAATGTTGGGAGCGTACTTGGACCGGCTTTTGGTGGCGCTTTGAGTAATCCGTACAGGAGACGACCCGATGATCCCGCCAGCGCCGATGGAAGGCTACTGTGGAAGTTCCCTTACGCACTGCCAAACATAATCTGCGGCTGTTTCTTCTTCGTAGGCATTGTAACCGGAATACTGTTCCTCGATGAGACGCTGGCGAGTAGAAAGCACAAGCGCGACTATGGGCGACTCCTCGGGGTGAAGCTGGAGATTGCGACTCGAAGGCGAATCAAGGCATTCAAAGACTCCATACGACGATTGCGAGGTGCAGAAACCGAGCCACTTCTTGCTTCACGAAACCCAGAGTACTTCCTCCCCGAGGACACAAACACTACTATTACAGCCGATGACCATAAGGCCAACGGATCCTCTGAATCCAAAACTCCCTCGTATCGCGAAGTCCTCACGCGTCAGACCATCCTTAACCTTTTTGTCTACACGATCCTTGCAATGCACAGCATCGCCTTTGACCAGCTACTCTCGGTCTTCATGCATCACCCACGGAGCGGCCCATCAATCCTCCCACCACCATCGCTATCTAATCCGCTGCACTTCAACGCAGGCTTCGGGCAACCGTCGTCGCGCATTGGCGCGCTCTTCACCGCGTACGGCGTGGTGGGGATCTTCTACCAGTTCATGATCTTCCCGCCGGTAGCGCGACGGTACGGAGTCGCGAACTGCCTGAAGGTGGTGATGGCGGTGATGCCGGTAGTGTACGCGGCAGCGCCGTTCACGACGCTAGCGCCGTCGGTGGGTAGCGCGCAGGCCGCGCTCTTCGCGCTCTGGTTGCTCAAGGGCCTCTGCAGCACGTTCGCGTTCCCCTGCACCACTATCCTGCTCACCAACTCGGCGTCGTCCATCCGCGTGCTTGCGACCGTCAATGGGATTGCCACGAGCGTGTCGGCGGTCGGCCGCGCCGCCGGCCCGTCCCTCGCCGGCGCCATGTTCACCTGGGGCATCAAGGAGGGCTACATGGTGGCGCCGTTCTGGCTGCTGGCGGGCGTGGGCGTGGTGGGCGCGGTGTCGAGCTTCTGGCTGGAGGAGGGCGAGGGTTTCGGCGACGACGACGCGAAGGGCGGGCTGCTGGGCGAGGACGAGCGGGCGCTGGACGCCGCCGACGAGGAAGCCGTGTTTTCCGGCGGCGAGGCCACGCCCACGCGCCACGATGACGACGACGACGAGGCCAGCGATGTCATGGCGCCGCTGCTGTCGCGCGAGTGGACGCGCGGCTCCGTCGCGTCGGCTGCTGTTACGGAGAGCGACTTCGGCGAGGGGGAGGCCGAGCGCGTTGCCACGGAGGTCCCCTTCGGCAGCTATCAGTCCGGGCAGTTCCTGCGCCATGCGTCGGGCTCGGCGAGGCCACGGCCACACTTGCGGAGACGCAGCAGCGTGCCGGTCGGGATGGGACCTGGATTCAGGCGGCTGAGCTCGAATTTGGGCGAGACTATGAGCGGTTATGGCACTGGTGGAGGTCTGGCTGGGTGAGCTACTGTGGAGATTCTTTCTTCTGGTACTTGTTTAGTATTTGCATTTGGATTGGTCTTTAAAAGAGTATGGCGTTATGAGGTGACGGACTGTTGGGTATCACAAATTGCAGAATTGGCATTTACGGCGAACCAAAGGAAGGGTTCGTATTCCACTTTAACATCTCTTGGGATTATGGTGTTTGGATCTACAGCTAAGTTACTAGTATTCCTTAAACTTACTCCGTACTATTAGCGAAAATCTCCATTTCCATTCCAGTCGACTCTCGTGTGAACAGCAGTTGCATATCAACATATGTACCGAACGGTGAACATAGGCATTTGAGACGACTTGAGTTCTTGATCGTGTACATAGCCTACGTCTCTAACTCGACACTGGTATCTTCGAAGTATCCTACAGTATGCCTCGATGCATGCCAGATATAGAAAGCAAGACTCTAAAGGAATGCTGCACCGATGCCGCCGTCAACCGATCATAAGTCGTGCGCGTCCGTCAGATCATGCACCAACACTCCTTCGATCAATTCCATCAAAAAGCAAAAACAAAAGATTAGGGAAAGAAGCCACCAAAGCAAGCAGGCCGTCGACGCCGTCCGTGTGTTCGTCTCCACTGCCAATGACGAAAACAAAGCCCCGCTACTGTACAGAAACGCACCCAACACGCCCGCCCTCAAACACCAGAAAAACAAGCGTTTCCCACTAACGCCTCCTTAGAGATACGGCGGCGGCGGGTTCTGGCTAGCTGTAGGCGCATAGGGCCTCAAGCGGTCGGGGGTCTCGTGCGCCGCGCGCTCCCCCTCGGTATCCAGCTCCCTCTTGAGCACGCGCTGCTGCACGCGCTGCTTCACGCCGATGTACTCGATGTCGCGCGGGTCGCGCGGGTCGCGTGGGTGCTGCGGCGGCGGCGGAGGCGCCACCTCGGCGGCCACCAGCCGCGGGTCCTGTTGCTGCTGCTGCTGCTGCTGGTCACGGTAGCGCTCGTACGGTGGGTCGCGGGGCCGCTCGCCGTAGCTGCGGTCGAGCGGCGGCGCGCCGTGCATGCTGCCGTAGCGGGCGTGGCCCCCGATGGAGTCGGGCCGGCCCAGGTCGTGCGGCGCGTGCGGCGGGCGCGGCGCCTGCGCCGATGTGCTGGCGGGCGGCTGCACCATGGAGTACGGGTTCGGCTGCAGCTGGCTGCCGGTAGCCAGCGACGGCGTCCGCGAGTGGTAGCTCGGCGGGGGCGTGGTTAGGATGGGTCGCATGCCGTCGCTGAGTATGTTGTGGTCTGGGTGGTATTTCGCTGCGCGCAGTCTATCACCGAGTTGGTGTTGTAGGTGTGGCGAGTTGCTGTGTGCAGGAGGAGGTTGAGTTTGGGATGCGTAAGACTGGCGAGGCCAACTGTCACGGTGAGCGGGTGTGGGGTAGGAATCATGAAGCGACACTTCCGTGACGGGAGTCGAGTGCGTGGAGCTCGGCCCAGGATATGTCATAGATGGTCGTGAATACGGCCGAGGAGGAGCTTGCTGTGTAACAATGGGTGCTTGCTGTGGAACGATGGGAGCTGGCTCGGGCTCTTTCTTCCGTATGCGGTCCTCTTCTGGCTCTGGATTGAGCATCGACATGATATTCACGCGCCTTGATGGTTCCTTAGGAGGTGCAGATACCACTTGTTGAGCCGGAGGAGTTGGGCCCGGCTGAGGTTGATGGCGGAAAGGTTCCGAAGCTTGAAAGACCGAACGTGCGTTTGGAGCAACATATATAGGGTCGAGACGCCTGTCCACCGCGAAGCGCTCTTGTTCCCGACTGTGAGCTTGCATCTGAGACGTCACGCCAGGTCCTGGATACATCGGGTTTGAACGTCGATGTACTGGCTCGTCTCTCGTATTTTGTGGATGCATGGGAAGCTGCGATACATCCTGTTGTTGTGCTAGCGATTGGCGATGGGCTGGGTCGTGCTTACTCTGGATACGATCAACTTGTATCGGTGGCTGTTCCTGAGCGCCTAAAGTTCCTCGTTGACCACCCACGGGTCGGTCGCTGAAATAGCCACGAGGAGGTCCGCTCGTATGTTGTCGTTGTTGTTGGGAAGCGGGAGCGGCTGACGTATGAGTTGAGGTCGGGAAGGGGACCTGAGTAGCAGGTTGGACACCTGCACTTGGGTAATTCAGGCCAGCATATCTTTGCATAGAGATGGAAGGAGGAGACTGTTGAGGAGGGACGCCGGGTTTGATAGCAGGAGATTTTTCCAAGTCGATAATCTCTGCGTTCGTTGTGTTCGGAGCTAACGTACGCGGTTGAGCCGGCTGTTGATGGTCTTGTCGCTTTTTTGGCCCTGGAACTGCAGCTGGAGGTGGACCCAAGTTCTCTCTTCTCTTAATTCGAAGATTTGCACGTTCTGCGGCCTCAAAAATTTCCTGATGTTTGCCTTCCGCCTTCAATTTGCCATAGTGGTTCCTGACCTGCAGCTCGTTGTTAGCCATGTCCACCAAGTAAAGAGTTAGGCAATGCAAGGATTTACCATTTGGGTGGTCTTTGTCTGCATGGTCATTGCGATATTTTCAAAGGCCTTATCTTCAGATCCAAAGTGCGCGAGGCAGGCAAGGAAATGGTTAGCCTCGCTGACAGACCAGTAACTAGACGCACCAGTTCGCTGGTTGCTGAGGGCTCGTGGCCTCTCCTTCTGTGGTATATGCAAAGCCATTGGCTGCAATTCCGCTTGCTCGGGATAAACCGTGGGAAGGTTGTCGAGGTATGGGGCCTGATGTGGTAGGGGCGTTGGCACATCACCACCTTCGATGCTTCTCAAGGGCTCCATTGAAGGCCGCTGTTCCGTTTGAGGAAGCTTCTTGACTTTGTCGGGTTTCGTTGGAGACTCCGTTGTTGGACGAGCGGCAAGAGGTTGAGAGCGAGTTTTCTTGACCCCCTTTTGGGCGCTGCCTTTCTGCCGTTTTGCCTTTCCAACTGGCTCGCTACCATCAGCTGATGTCCCACCAAGGGTGCGTCCTGGAGTACCGAGGCCAGAATCAGGATTGTCGTCCTTCTCGCCAAACTTCGGCGCAGCAGCGCGACGAGGACGACCACTATCGGTGACCTGCACAACGGCACCTTCCCCATCAACCAATTCTCCTTCAGGATAAACATTTGTAAAGGTTTGCATGACCCGGCCGCGACCAGTTTTCTTGATGACAGTTTTCTTGATTCTACCTCGTCCAGTTGCAGGCTTCTTGTAAGGTTTATCAAATTTCGTAGAGTAGTAATGGTTGATGCACTCTTTGTAAGTCCTGGTGCTTCCTGTTGCTTCTCGCATGGCATCTGCAATCTTGCCCCAGGCCTTCAAGTTCTTCTCGTAAAGTTTACGTAGGAGTTCATCTTCCTCTTCAGTGAAGGTGTCGATAGGAGGCGTGAATTCGAAGATTCGCATGGCGTCCTTGGGATCTCTGAGCCTATTAGAGTCGTAGAAAACACGTCTTTTGGCCTCCGAAGGGTCGAGCATGTCTGGTATGTCCACTTCTCTTTCTTCTGCGGAGTTGGCCTCTCCTTCTTCGATGGCTACTTTTCTCCTTCGCTCCTCTTCATCACGCTGTGACTGTTCCATTGCCCTTTGCAAGTCGTACTCGCTAGCAAACTTGTGAGCACGACGACCGCCTTCGGTGGGTGTCATCATAGGTATGGCCGGCGTCTCAGGTCCAGGTGGAGCTTCTGGAGGCTTGGGAGACTCCTTCTCAGCTTCTTTTTCCGCCTGTTGGCGAGCTCTATCCATATCGAGCGTATTTCGCCTCCAATTGCCATAGAAAAGTTCATATTGAGTCGAGAGAGTCTCCTGCTCCTCAGCCTCAGCTTCATACATATGTGTCAGCTTCTCCTTCAAGTGAATTGCGATCTCGGTCTCCCTAGAACCGAAATACTGTTCGGGGACCGTGAGTGGAGTTGGTGGATCTCGAGCAGATAACTGTGGCTCTGGAGATGACAGCATAAGAGGGCTTTCATCACTGTATGATTGAGCCTCTGTCATTTCCGTGTCCTCCATGTCGACATCTGGTGGAGCAGGAGTTACAGAAGCGGTATCATGGACTTTGCGTAACCCTTCGTCGACCATAAGGGAGTCAGTAGGTATTGGCCTTTTGAAGTCAATTTTGGAGATAACATTTCGCATTGCCGCAAGCAAAGATAGCTGTTGGAGGGGTGTCGTTGATCGAAACTCACGAGAAGACGGATCTGCTCTTCGTTCTATGAGGCGTTGTCTCGTCTCCATGTATCGAGCTTCATGGTTGGCGAAATCATCCTCGTCGAACATTCCCTCATCCTCACTACTTGAATCTGTCTTGACGATGCGATTCTCTGCGGCATCAGAGAGGTGATGGGAAGCATCTTCCATTTGAACATCAATTGCATGCGAGTCTAGGTGCATTTTTGATGGACCGTCAGCAGTCTTTACTTCATTGGCAATGTGGTGTTCTGAGAGAAAGGTCGATCTACTGGCGACTGAAGCTTGGACGCGGGGAACTTTTCGTAGTCTTTCACCATCCAAAGAGGTTTGAGTCACTGAGGGAGCTGACTCGGGATGTGGAATCTCCTTGTTGTCACCAGTGGCATCTCGTTTCACGGGAATTGTTGTCATTGGAACGCCTCCGACAACATTCATGGTTCGCTGAGGAGCAAAAGGTTGACGGTTGATGATATTCGCGGGGCGAGACCGGGTTGCACTGATACCAAGAGCTGGTGGATGCACTCTCTCAGCACGAGGACCAGTAGGAACGTTGTCAGGGAATGAAGGTGGAGAACCAGCCACTACATGTTTTGCAGCAACTTGGGGAAGTCGATTCGGAGACAATTCTGCAGAGACGGGTGCAATGGGTACGGTGAGGACAGTTTGGACTTGCATCATAGCTCGAGGAGCAGCGGGTGGAACGGGCGAACGATTGGCAAGAGTAGATGTGGGTGGAGCATCTTCTCTGCTGGAAATGGTGGTCGCTGAAGTCAATCGAGGAGAGACGGACTGCTGAGTGCGCCACGGCTCCTGAACCTGTAATCCTTTCGAGATGTCAAGGGCCTACCTAAGTCAGTTGTAATTCATAATAATACATTGATGACTGCGTTAGGACAAGGGCCTTTCGGTAGCCAATCCTGAAGAGAAGGCATGCAAAATAGAAATTCCATTACCTTAGCGTTATCCACGTTACGGGCAGTGATCACAGAATCCAGATTCAGTCTTGACTGTTCCAACAGACGGTCAGCTCTAGGCGCGGTCGGAGGGCTGGCAGCAACATGAGGTTTCATAGCGGCAGTTGGAGCTTTCGGAGCCTGGGGAGTTGTGACCGTTGAAAGCTGGACAGGTACGGGTTTGTTCTGATTAGCAGGATTGATCCAGACGTTGGAAGGAGGTTTGAATGTCCCGAATTGCGGAACAGATGGTGGTGGTGACGCAGCTCGTTGTTGATATCGAGAAGACTCGGCACGAACATCAGGTTTCACAGGATCACGGCGGTCTTTCTGAAGACCTTGATCCGAAATGACCGAAGCTCGGCGAGCAGCTTCGTATTCTCTCTTAATCTCTCCGGAGGAGGCGCGCTCTGCGGTTGAAGCACGAGCCGAAGGAGGTCGTTCGGTTTGAGGTGTTTGCGGCAGTGAAGAAGCTGTTGACGCGCGGGACTCGAACGCGGGGCGCACTTCGGTTCGCGACGGCTGATCACGCTTGAAATAGGAATCGTCTTCGCGATCTCTGAATTGTCTCCGTTCATCTTCACGCCGCTCGCGATAATCATCTCTCCTATCGAAGTCTCGAGAGTCGACGGATCGATCCCGTTCACGGCGAGGCCCTCGAGATCGGCTCCGAGGACGGAAGACATCACGGTCGTCGGTTGTGAATGCTCGGCCCGGCGCACGATATTCCCAATCCGGACGACCTCGACCACGGCCAAACCCACCCCTGGTGGATGTTGTAGTCCGAGCAGGGTCCGACAAGTTAGAGCCGGCTGAAGGTGGACCATCTCGAGAATTACGACGAGCTCTGTCGGTGTCGATATCCTTTACGCTTCGATCCCTCGAATCCTCTCGCTCACGGGCTGGAGTTCTACCACGCGGAGGAGAGGGTCGACGGTCTCGACGATCGTACTCGCCATCGCGCCATCGGTCTGCTGCTCTGTCTCCGCCAAATGGAGCATCTCTGAAATCTCGTAGCGCTGTGTTTCCACCAAAACCCCTTCCTCGAGGGCCTGCCGATGGCGGAGGTAGACGGGAGTCGATAGCGCCGCGAGGACCTCTGGGAACATTATCTCTGCCTACCGAGGCACCATAATCATTGCCGCGTCCGGAGTACGATGACCCAAACGAGGCTACAGAAGGCCGACGGTCGGAGTACCGGGAGCCCGGAGGCGTCCGATCACGTGGCATGTAGCGGTTATCACGCGAATCGCGGTCATCGCGCGGAAACCGTGAAGACATGGCATTAGCTATTCCATTGATCGACGAGACATGCAAAATGGAAAGGCGGGGTGAAGCAGACAAAAGTTGGCGAATGAAGGGAGGTGTGATCTCAAAGTGGCTTGAAGGCGTTTGACACGCGACGCAGGGGCGGGCAGCAGTCTCGCAGTCACGATTAAAGTTGTCAAAGGAGCGGGAATCGTGAGTGCACCGGCGTCAAGCGGACGAGGCCGACGACTGCGCGCAGCGTTGCGGTCGATGAAGGTTGGTGAAGGGCGTTGGCAACGTCGTTCGAGAAGAGGAGCCAGGATGAACGAAGCCGCGGGATCGTTTGGCGATGTGGATCGTTGGGTTGGCCGAATGCGGCCTTAGCGTCCTTTAAATGGAGCCGCCCACGGGCGCGCGTGGCAGTGACAGCGTTGGCAGGCAGACTTTGGCGGTTGGCCTACCGACTTGACGAGCTGCGAGAAAGGCGCTTCGATGTCGGCCGTGAACAGCCAGCGAGCGGCGTGGCGATGCTCAAGGACCTACGTGGTGGAAGTGCGGTGCCGGCGGCCGCCAGACAAGACGAGCACAGCCGGCGCTTTGGGCCTAAGGTTGAAACCCGGTGGCCACGGTGGAAGACGACGGCTTTGGCTTGATCCGCGGCTGAGAGGGTCAAAGATGGTTGTAAAGTGTTGGGTGATCCACGGATCGGTCAGCTGAAGACCTGCGACGTCGCGCAGGCGAATGGGTATGGGTTGCGTGAAGGACGGGTGAGGATGTGGATGTGAGATGAAGAGTTTCTAGGGAGGAGAATGGTTAAGGGTTGATGGGATTGGATTGGACTGCAAGGTCACGACCTCATCCGTCGGCAGAGAACGAACGCACGAAGGCTAAGGGTTGCAAGGTTTAACCTTCTGTGCATCTTTTGCAGCACTTTGGCTTGGTGGGCCCGCAAAACCCGCGTTTTTGGGCCTCACTAAAAAGAGAATGGGGAGACTTTTATTCGAACCGCTTACGAAGGATGTAAGTCACTGGCCAGTGGCGCTCTGCTTCGAATTCTCCTTTTACCAGTGCTGCCGGTCTTTCTCCGTCCGAATGAGACGATTCTCAACAAGCCACTTCGGTGCGACGCGTGCCTGGTAAGTGGTATGAGGACAAATTTAAACCTGCTGCCTCTCGTGACGCCGCCAGCGCGCAAACGAGGAGGTACCTGCACGATTCAGCACACTACCCCGAAGATCGTCACCACAGGACGTGCCAGCAACGACAGTTAACGACATCACCCGGGCCTAGGCTTGCCTGCTCGCTCGGGTGACAGGCCGGTCTGCGCATTGCGTATCAATGTCCGGTGGGCTGTTTGGTTCGTTGGCTCCTCCTGGCGGCTGTCAGATTGGCCGCGGCTGAATGAGTAGCCCGTCGCAAATCTCTCGCAGCGCCCAGGACGACCAGGTTGGCCCCAGCAAGCGGACCGCCACTTGGACAAGTGATTTGGGGTCGGCCTCCGGGTGTAAAGAGGGTGGCTCGTGCATGTAACGGGAGTGGGAGTCGCCTGGGTGGGCTGGGGGTTGCGTTTTTTTAGCGTGGGCCGCCGTCCGCCTTTGCAGTGATGCTACGCCAGTGCCGGTTTTGTCGATTTCTCGAACCTGCAGGGAAGGCATGCGACGGTGCCACAAAGCCAAGGTCGGCGCCCATTCCCGCCTGTCCGCCAATGTTTCTGACGCCCACGAGACAGTTCTGCTGTGTCAAGTTGTTTCTGATTGCTGGTCGGTCGGCCAAAGCGTTGGGGGATCGTGTAGAGCCTGCAGATAAATTCTCGGCTACCGGCCTGTTTCGGTCGGTTCTTGCTCCCACAACGCTGTTTCAAACTCCCCGCCGTTGAAACCAGCCCTAACTCTTTCGTTCTCTCGTCGAATCGGAGAGCGGTTCAAACAAAACGCCACATCTCTTTGCCACACACTGAACATTTTTGACTTTGCACACCTCGAGTTTGTTGCGAGGCAGAAGAAGTTGTATTTTCCGAAAACAGTCTTAATGCCAAGGCTAGTCATGTGACTCTGTTCATCCACGATGGCTGTCGGGCTGTAAATCCTTGAAACGACAAAAAATTGGCTGGCTTTATTATTCAACTCTGCATAACTTACTTTCAAGAACATGGCTGCGCTTAACGGCACGCAGGAGCACCAGGCTCCGACCACGGCGACCGATGCTGTCCTCATGCCATCAGATGAAGTGCCTTCTGGTTCAAAACAAGTCCGAGGTATCGATTTCAATGATTACCACGATCGAAATTTCACTGTTGAGGACCTCGTCGAAGGCATGGGAAAAATGGGCTTCCAAGCCACGTCTCTTGGTGATGCGGTTCGAATAATCGAACAGATGCGCAGCTGGCGTGATCCCGAAACAGGCGACAAAGCAACAATATTCCTTGGATACACAAGTAACATGATATCTTCCGGTTTGAGAGAGACGTTTCGCTACCTAGTGCAACACAAGCATGTCTCCGCGATTGCTACAACCGCAGGTGGCGTCGAAGAGGACTTCATTAAATGCCTGGCACCAACGTATCTGGCGTCGTTCAACCTCTCGGGCGCGGCGCTTCGTAGAAAGGGTATGAACCGAATCGGCAACCTTTTGGTGCCAAACGACAACTACTGCAAGTTCGAGGACTGGGTTGTGCCCATCCTCGACAAGATGCTCGAGGAACAAGAAGCGGCCAAGGGCACAGATGAAGAGTTCCACTGGACGCCTTCCAAAATAATCCACCGACTAGGCGCAGAAATCAATGACGAAAGATCCGTTTACTATTGGGCCTGGAAGAATGACATTCCAGTGTTTTGTCCTGCACTTACGGATGGTAGTTTGGGAGACATGCTGTACTTTCACACGTTCAAGTCATCGCCGCAGCAGCTTAGAATCGATATTGTCGAGGATATCAGGCGCATCAACACAATAGCTGTGCGAGCAAAACGAGCGGGAATCATCATCTTGGGAGGCGGAGTCATTAAACACCACATAGCGAACGCCTGTCTTATGCGCAATGGCGCAGAATACGCAGTGTATATCAATACAGGCCAAGAGTTCGACGGCAGTGATGGTGGCGCAAGGCCGGATGAAGCTGTTAGCTGGGGAAAGATAAAAATCGACGGGCAAAGTGTGAAGGCGAGTGGTTTGGTTCTTAATCTCTAACCGCACCCCTCTCTAACACCACTTAGGTGTTCTCGGATGCAACCCTTGTTTTCCCAATGATAGTGGCGGCAACCTTTGCGAGGAGCAAAGGTCAGACGAACACGAGCGAAGAGCCGCAGAAGAACAGGTGACAGGCAATCGAAATGCCACCCACATAAATAACGCCAGTCGCGGAGATGAGGCCGCCGACATGGTTACCGTTCCGACTTTGCCAAAAAGACCGGCCTACGGTACTTGCACTGGAGCCTAGGGTCACCATCAAAGGGAAAAGACTATTAAGGTGTCCGGAATCGATGCTTAAGTTCCGAGATGGCTGAGAAAATAACCTCCACTCCACCTACATTAAACACAATTAAATCGATCGATGACTGGACATGCTCAGCGCTTTTTGCTGGGAGCCTAGGTATGATTGGCTTACGTAGCCAGCGTTCGGGATTCAGCCTTGTGGTAATATCGGACTCGAGAAGGGTTGAGCAGCAGTGGATGACTGAACAATGTAGACCATATCACCGGCTAGCAGTGTATAGTGTCAATTTGGTGTGGAATTTGCAAAAATGGTAGATTCCGAGAGCACATACATGTCGAAGTGCCGCTTCAATTGCGTCGTGGGCACAGTGGGATGACGCGAATGATTCGCCTTTTTCGCCGCCGTAGCGGGGGGTGTGTGCAAGGATAAGCTCATCAGCCTCACCACGTTACCTGCTACCGCCATGCCTGCCTCGCCCTTACAGTTTGCCAACGCCAGGTTGTCCATCGTGATCCTCGGCCATGACTGATCCCTCTTGTTGTTGCCTTGTACACGATATTTGACTCCTCCATCCGTCGCACTCTTTCTCGACACTTTACGCCCATCTCTACGCTCCTCACCTCTCTCGAGCCGCTGTGGCCCAGAAAGCCCGACTTCAACCGCTTCTTCATCGATAAGCGGAAGCCTCGACTCTGGCATCACTGAAGCTCGGTTGTATATCGACTACTACACCAAGCCTCGAACCGCTGATGCCGCCAGAATGAGTGTGACCACAGCAAACGCAACCGAGCGGCCTCCCCATCTGCTGAGCCAACCCGCCTCTCCCAACACCTCCTTCCCTCGATCCCATACCCAATCCTCTTCTCTCTCGCCAGATCCTGGTATGGCCGATGGTGACGACGTAGACATGACGACTTCCCTCACATTAACTCCCCATGGTCAGAATCACGACAGAGAGCCCGTGGACATGGACATTGACAATGCCGTCGTTGGTGCAAGAGGCAACGAGAATAATGCACGTGATGAGGCTGAACGTGAGGCTTCAGGAGCCCGAGGCGATGTTATGGATACTTCCCCAGACGTGGTTCAAGAGCCAACGTCAAACGTCGCGCCATCCGTACCGGAGCCATCCCAACAAACGGTTCTGCCGAGCAACGGCTCCGGTCAAACCGAACCTCAAGTTCCGCCCCAAAATCCCACCTCCGAAACGCCACAACCTGGCCCAAACGCTACAATCACTGAAGTAAACCGTCAAGAACCAACCCCTGCTTCATACTCAAACCTCGTCGCCGCTTTGGCAACTCCAACTTCTCCGCGGCCAGAGGAACCGCAAGCAAACCCTGAGAACGACGATGAAGACTCGTCCTCGGACGACGAAAGCATGAGTCACTCATGGCACGAAATCAAGGAAGACATATCTGCTCCGGATGAGAAAGAGCTCAAGGACATTGAGGCCGCAGGCGAGGTTAGCGCCTTGGATCACAAACACTGGGAAGAGAAGACCTATGTCGAAATCAGGGATCCTGAGCATAAGCCTGCAGACAGCGGCCACTTGGAATGGACCGTTGAGAACTTCAATGGTACGAAAGAAGAACCCAACAAGGATATGGTCATGAGATCACCCATCGCATCAATCGGTGGCCACGACTGGCAGATAAAGTTTTACCCTCGCGGTAACGACAGTGATTATCTCAGCGTCTATATCGAGAACCTGAGCGTTGCATCCACCGAAGAAAGCGATCCAAATACTCTCCCTTCTGTTCCCATTCAGCCACCGAGCAAAAGGTCTTCAGGCAAAGGCACGAAGAAGTCCAAAGGCAAACAGAAACCAACACCAAAAACCACTCTTGTCGAACAATATCTGAACACGGCTATACCACTTCTTGACAACACACCCATTCCTAAGCGCCGCAGTGTTGCCGCCCAAATCTCGGTCCTAATGTACAATCCCTCTGAGCCTCGTGTTCACGCCTTCCACACGGCTCAACATCGATTCTGCCCTCTGTCAGCGGATTGGGGTTGGACTCGCTTCTATGGTCCACATTACGAAATACAATTCAGACAGCGTGGTCAGCGTCAAGCAATGCTTCGTAATGACAAGCTAGCCTTCACAGCCTACATCCGTGTCATCGACGACGCTACAGACTGCCTCTGGGAGCACAATACGACAGTTAATCCCTGGGACAGTTTCGCCATGACTGGTATTCGTGGGTTAAAAACACCAGGCGCATGGTCACCTGGCGGAAACCTTATATCTGCTCTGTCTTCATGGTTGCTATTGAAGCCTGTCAGGCAGCTTTTGTATGATGCTCGAGCTCCAAATTCGTTCGCTGATGGCTATGTGCGCCCGAAGCCTTTCATCTTAACTCTTCAGCGCATCTTGTATGACCTCCGTCACCGCAGCTCGGAGCCAGTCTGTCTCGATCCGCTCTTCGAGGCATTCAGATGGTACGGTATCAGCACTGATATTCGAGAGCTCGATTCAGTTCAGATCATGGAAATTCTACGTCTGAAGCTTCAAGAGGAACTGAATGGAACACCTCTCGAAGGTCGACTAACCGAGATTTTTGGATCTCCCAAGAACAAGTCCACTGGTACTCCCACATATCGAATCCCGAACAAACAAAATCGAACTATGCGATGTGCTCTTGAAAATAACCCGACAGACCTTGTTGACCCTATCGAGGCGCCATGTGTGCTTCAGCTGGAAATTCAACGCCAGGACTTCGATTCGGAGCAGAAGATGTGGAAGAAGGTGGTCGACAAAGTGAAGCTGGAGGACTACATCAACCATCCGCAAGGCACATACGTTCTCTATGGCTTCATTGTACACAAGGACCATCTGCAATCTGGTCAATACTATTCTGTGCTACGCCCAGGTGGTCCAGGGTCGAAATGGTACCAGTTCATGGATGCCAAAGACAGCTATATGGTCCACTGCCTAACTAAGAAGCAAGCGATCGATTCTCACGAAGGTCGCTCTCCACAGAACAATGAGAAGCAGCATTCGCCGGTTGCGTATGTGGTCTTCTATGTCCGAGAAGACATTGCGCAGTCAGTGTTCAATTCTGCGAGCGAGGAGCCTTGGGATGTGCCCCTGAATGTAAAATCAGGCATAGAAGTCCCAAGAGTAAACGACGCCAGCAAACTTTCGCCTGAACCTCCGAAGCCCGCTGCGGATGGACCTGGATCATTGCAGCCTCAAGTACTTCGCGTCTTCGACGCTCAGACAACATTCCGCAAACATCAAGGCCCAGGAATTGTGGATGTGTTTGAAAGCAACACTGATTCGGAAGGAGTCTACTCCATTGAGATACAACCAAATTGGGAGCGAAATCACATACAAACGGCGCTCGCCGAGATCATTCCTGGAGTTCAGGATCCAGATCAATGCGAATACTACCTAATGTATGCCAGCGGACCTTTTCAGCTTTCTCAGCTCCCTTCGTCGGTAGTAGATGACGATGAGTATGGGCCTGCAACTGGGGAATCAATTTGTACGGCAGTCCAGAAGAAGGATGCTATTCCTGTTCTATGGGTTTACATTCTGCCGATTGATCAAATTCGCAAATCATCGTCCGTTTCTAATGGAACGACGCCGACTCCCATTCCATCTGGTGCGAATGAAGCCATTCCGTCGGTTCCAAACACACGTTCGCAGCTTTCTAATGCTGATACCGGTGGAGATACGCCCATGAGCGATCCTGACGATGTCATCGCTGTCGATCCACCTTCTTCGACTGGTGGGACAGCTGCGAACGATCAAAACACAACCCCGCTGGTTCCTCCTTTGGCTGATTCTGAAATGAGTGGTACTCAGGATCATCCGACCGAAATGAATGGAGGAAACAATCAGCCAACCTCTTCTTCTCCTGAAGCTTCAGCGGGTCCAGATGCAGAGATCGAAATATTACACGAGGGTGAGCAGCACATTCTCCTCAAAGAGTTTCACACATCCACCCAACAACTCCTGCCCGTGGGTGCATTCTGGATTCAGACCGAGAAACTAATGTATGGCGTGCTGCGGGAGATCATGGGTTGGACTGAAGATATGTCCTTCAACGTGTACGAAGAAGTCGATGGCATCACAAACTATGCTCATGAAATCTCCAACATCACCGCTTCATCCACTAAGACCTTCGAACAATGCAACCTCCCAGAAATCGGCATCCTCATCGTTCAGCTAGTCGTTCCAGACGACGATAAAGACCGGCTTCTGACAGAAGGCAAGTTTGCCGACCCAGCGACGTACCTGCAGCACTTCTACGCGACGGCGAACTTCCCGTGGCTGGCGTCGGGCACGGTGGTGCACGACTACTTCGGCAGCGAGTTCTACGCGGGGCATGTGCAGGGCGGGCAGCCGCACGGGGAAGGGCGCAAGACGTACCACAACAACACGTCATACGAGGGCAGCTTCGCGCTGGGCATGCGCCACGGCGCCGGCAAAATGACCTACGCCACCGGTGACACCTACACCGGCGCCTGGCGCCGCGACGAGCGCGCCGGCCACGGTGAGTTCGTCGAGGCGGCCACTGGCAACCGCTACGTTGGCCATTGGGCCTGCGACAAGAAGAGCGGTGAGGGCGTCACCTACTGGGTTAAGCATGCTGCTGATGAGCGCGTGTGTCGCGTCTGCTGGGAGCAGGAGGCTGACACGGCTTTCTATGATTGCGGGCATGTTGTGAGCTGTGGCGAGTGCGCTGGCCAGTTGGAGCAGTGCCCGGTCTGTAGGAAGAGGGTTATGGCGAGGTTGAAACTGTACTTCGTTGCTTGAATCAGGCGATGGCTTAGAGATGCGGATGTTAGGGGATGTAGGGTAAGACAGGCTTCGAAGTTGTTTAGCTGGGCTCTCTCTTTTTCTTTCCAAAGGCGTTGGGATGACAGGACGGGTACATGCATGCTTTGACGATACCTACGACTTGCGAAGGCTTTCATTCTACAATCATAGCGAGGCGTTGGCAAGAAAGATGGCGCCGATATTTTCGACGTGGACAAATGTCAAGATCGTAGTACTTTCATTCCAGGTTTCCCACAGAATGTCTCTACTCTTCAGCTACGTCGTGGATAATAGCAATTCTATCCTCAAAACTGCTTCCTTGATATCAAGTTCTTGATCTGTCCGCTAATATGTCCGTGATACACATTGACCTCGGTCATCTCAAACTCCCATATGTCACCGAGTTCAGGATCTGGTCCGATGACAACACCCTGCTCATTGGTCGCCTGGCTAACGCGCACTTGTAGACTCCAATCCATGTGTATGGCAATGATGACTCGGCGAGTCTGGCTGTGTTTCGAGATATAAATGATAAGAACTTTGGACTTCCACTTCTGCTTCTCGGCGGGTAACTCGCCGAAGAAATGCGACCGCATGAGAAACATGGCCAGCCAGAAACGCTCCGAACTCAACTTGGCACGACGGATGAGCTGCTCGCGCGGCTGCAGCCTGGCCAAGACAGTCGCGATTCTCTTCTCACTGAACGGCAGCCGGCTCAAGTGATCCGTCTGCCCGACCATCGAACGACCCTCCTCGGCCTCGACGCGCAGGCACGCCTCGATTTGCCAGTGCGTCAGCATGTCGCCGTAGCGCCGCAGCGGGCTCGTCACTTTGGTGTACTGGTCGAGGCCCAGGACGTCGTGCTTGAGCGGCTTTGCTGCGACGAGGCCCATGGATCCGAACTTGACGTACTGTATGCCGGCCCACATGGGCGGCGAGCCGCCGTTGGCCTCCATGGCCGGCCGCAGCACGTCCCGCTCGAACTGCTCCCGCTCCTCGCGCAAGAAGTCGTTGGTGGCGCCACGGTACAGCACAGGGATGTTGCGGTCGCGGCTCCATTTGCCTGCCGCCTCGCACGCCAGGAGCATGCTTTCGCGCACGATGGCGTCGCTGATCGACAAGTCCTTCCCGAGGTCACTGAACCAATTGTTGAGTGGTCGCACAGTCATTTCCATGACTGGATCTCCCAATGTTTTCAACGCAGTGGCGCGGTGCGGGTAGGCATGCGGTAAACCATTGCATCCAGGCCGGTCATACACACGAACTACCGGATCCCAGCGGTTGGAGTACAGCGAACCCTCGCTTAAACGAAATTTTACCCTGCTGAATGCGACTTTTTGAAGCAGCCGGAGATCTTCGAGTTCGTCTTCCTCTAACGCTGGGAGCGGTGTTTCTGGGCGAGATTTTTCTTCACCTTCGAGCCCAATAGTCAAAGTTTCGCTGCTGCGGTCATCCTCGAAACCGAGCAGCTGGTTTGCTTCGCCGTACGTGAGCTTTCGGACTTTATGAATAACCGCAGGCTGGATTTTGGTTTCCAGCAGTTCTCCATGTTCGTTAATACGAGCACTGACAGTAAGACAAGGGCGGTCGGGTCCAAGACTGAACATGTCAACAGCCATCCACGGAGGCAGAAGGTAAAAATTCTCTTCAGGAGAGTAGAAAGTCTCGGTCAAATGGCTGGCCATACGTGCAAAGGCACCATCGTCCTCAAGGAAGGCAGTAGGATTGGCAATGTGCACATGGACCCAATGCTCCGTCGGACTGTCCGGAATTTTTTCGATCGAGACGCCGTCATCAATCTCGAATGAGCCTTTGTCGTCGATGCAGAACACATTGAGATCTCTCCAATGGTGCCGCAAGTGAGCCATTCGATCCGGTAGTTTAACTTCCTCTGGTCGCAGGAAATCCAATTTCGAGGCAAGTCGCTCTATTTTTCTAGAATATTGAGAGCTTGGTAGCAAGAGGTTGACATCGTACAAATTAATGTTGGCATAAGGATCGAAAACGCCTATTTCTTGCAGAAATATGTAGCCCGCTTCATACCCCATCGATTTGAGGTCGTCGTACATACCAGTCGCTCGGAGTATCACTGGAGGAAGTGCAGCAAAACCAACGTCGCGGCTAAACAGCTTCTGAATAGACCAGGCTTCGAGGAATTTGATGATCAGTTTCTCATTGCCATCAAAGTGTCCTAGAGGCTCCCGTTGCATTGTGCCTTCCTTTGAAGTAATGGATATCTTAATGGAGCTAGGCGAAATGATCCCGTACGGATTCAGAGGCCTGAGTTTCCGGTTTTGTTGAATGAAGCTCTGTGCCTTCAGAACAAAGTCGTTAACGATCTTCCAGCCCAGGTACTGCGACGTACAAGTTGCAGTGGCGTTTCTAGTAGTTTCTTGTTCCTGATAGTCTCTTATCCACTGTCGGACTTGTGACAACATCTCTTTTTGCTCCCTCGACCGAATTTGAAATATTTGGGTTCGTCCATGGCTTCTCGCATCGAAGCCGAAGCCACTCATATCAGCCAATAAAGCACGACGAACGGCGTACATATCTGCCGGTGTAAGTGACTCTTTGTGTTTTTCCAGTAATGTTCGAGTAATCCTCTCCAATGGCGCAAATTGCAAATCTTTTTGGTGTGAAAGTATGCCATGCGCATTGTCGAGTTTCGTCGCGTGCTTTCGGTAATTGGCCTGCGTAGCCTTCCAGAAGTCTTTGAGGGCACGAACTACAGGTGCTGACACTTCTCGAGGGATGTTCTGGTCCATTTCGTTTCCGCTGCTCGCGAATTCATCTACCTCGTCCGCTGACGGCAAATATGATAACAAAGGTGTAATTAGAGCCGGGTCCACGAAACGAGGAATCATCCGCGCAGCAACTTGTTCAATGTTCAAAGACAGCCATTTGCCGTTCATAGCGATGAATTGCATGTCTTTCCTTCCAACTTGTCTTATGAAGATGGCGGGAGAGCTCGCATTAACTCGTATGCTGGCGAGTGTTAGTTTGGATGGGACATACTTTGGCTCGAAACATACAAGCAGTCCACAAGATCTCCCATTTGAAGGTCGTTTGAATGGCTTGTGTCGCCGTCAAACTGGTCTTCCGGCGATGGAAGTTGTTCATCCCAATCTTCCCAATCCTTCACTGCGTAAAAAAGGTTGGATGTCGGTCTACGCAGTAGCTCAACCAGTGAACCTGGGAGATTATTTGGTCTCTCAAATCCAAGACGTGACTCTTGGTAGGTCTGGGGATTGAGCGCTTGCCATTTTGCCAGGCGTTCTCTGATCGGTGGTCTTGATATGGGAGGTTCGACATTCCGACGTTCAGTGGGTTCGGAGGTACCTCGTACAGCTTCAACGGATTGTCTGAAAGACTATAACTATCAGCTGTAGGGCCACTAAATTTGCAAACTCGCAGTATACCTTTGCTGTTGATAGGAAGCGAAGAGACGGACGTCGAAAACTTGAACGCCGATGCAAAGAGGCAGTTGATAGGATGCGCCGACGCTTGAGGAGGCAATTCCAACATAATGTAGAGTATTCAGACAACCAGAAGCTCCTCACATCCATCTGAGTACCAAAGAAGGCCGTGTTGTGAAGATGCCACCCTCTGTCGTGGCATAATATTTTGTTCGCGGCTCTCCAAAGCTCGCGCCACAGCGAACCTTGACGCGACTTCAGAGCGAGTTCACGGCGAATGGTAATTGATAGTACTGTTAAATAACCCAATCCATTCTTCACTACCTCTCCCTTTTGAAAGCGTTATTCCAAGGCCCCTATTACACATGTTCTCAGCCATTCTTTTAAGATTTCGCTATAACTAGTGGAAAGTCCTTTCAAAATCGATGAGACGGTGTCGGAAGCTCACGTGATTCTCGCGACTTAGATCGTCGCGTCTTTCTACTGGTCGCGTTATGGTACTCAACTTCTCCGAACAATAATTGCCCGCAGCCCAGCTTGAGTCGACCTCGTCCGCCAACACATCGGATCTCATAATGCCAGGCCTCGTTCCACGTCGTCGGTCAAGTGATGAGCTGAGCGAAAGTGGTAATGAGGTAGCCGACGGAAGTACTACGCCAACGTCTCCAGTTTCCAGCCTCAGTAAACGGCCGCGACTCGCCGTAGGGAACATGTCAGAGGTAAGCTCCTTAAGCTATACTATACTTCAGACGTGATATTAACTCAATATACAGTCGGAAGATGATGTTATACCTACCAATAATCGCGGCAAGTCCCAGAACAATTCTAAGCCCACGATCCAGACCAACGCACCTTGGATTCACCAACGCGGATCGATCGTGCGTATCAAAGTCAAGAACTTTGTCACCTACACTGCTGCGGAATTCAAATGTGGACCAAGCTTGAACATGATTATTGGTCCGAACGGCACAGGGAAGAGCACGCTGGTCTGCGCCATTTGCTTGGGCTTGGGCTTTCCGCCGTCCTGTCTCGGACGTGCAAAGGAAGTTGGTGAATACGTCAAACACGGTCACCGCGAGGCCGAAATCGAGATTGAGATTGCTGGGGGTCCACGACATAAAGGCCGGAATCCGACCATTCGCTGCAACATCAAGCGAGAGGGCAATAAGACAAATTGGTATATCAACGGCTCAAGTACCACGAGGAAGGAAGTGAAACAGCTTGTTGAAACCTTCCACATTCAGATCGACAATCTTTGCCAGTTCCTTCCACAAGATAGGGTCGTCGAATTTGCACAACTGACCCCAGTCGAGCTTCTTGAATCAACCCAAAAGGCGGCCGCTTCCGATCAGATGACGGAATGGCATACTGACCTTAAACGTCTCGGCAAGGATAGAATGGAGCTCATCCGAGACCAAGCCAGAGCAAAGGAGGATCTAAGGCAGCTTCAAGCTCGTCAGAATCAGCAAAGAGCGGATGTTGAACGCATGACTGAACGAAACGGCTTACTCGAAAAGGTTAAACTTCTCGAGAAAGTAAGGCCGGCAATCAAATATCTAGCTGAAAAGGCTAAATACGATGAGATGAAGAAGCGAAGAGATCTTGCGCAGAAGGAGTTGGGAACTCTAACAAAAGAAATGGAACCGGCTCTTCGCAGCATGAACGCCAAAGAGAGTTATCACAACCAGTTGATACAAGTACATAAACACCGGAAAAAGATGGTCGAAAAGTCAGAGGAACATGCCAAGAAGCTTGAGAAAAAGTCAGAGGAACGCAAAGCTCAAATCGCCGGGTGCGATGCAGAGCTCAATGCTGAGAAGAAGAATGATCAAAAGAAGAAACAAGATAAAAAGAGACTTGAGCATAACCTCTCAAAACTTCGAGACCGCTTGAATGATGAGCCTGTAGAGTTCAATCCTGCCGAATACAACGTCAAGATTCGCGAGAAGGAACGAGAGCTCCAAGATCTCGACAATCGTAAAGAAGAACTTGCTGAGCAAAAGGATTCCTTGGCGGAGACGGTTCGCGAGAGGAAAAGCAGACTTGACTCCGCAAATCGAAGCCTTGAGAACCTACGAACTGAAAGTGGTCAGCAACTGAATAAGCTATCGCAGCTTTCTAAAGATACTGCCACAGCATGGGAGTGGATTCAGCAGCACCAAGACCAATTCGAGGGAAAGGTCTTCGGTCCTCCGATCATTGAATGCTCCGTTAAAGATAGACGCTACGCAGACGCAGTCGAATCACTGCTACAGCGAGGAGATTTGATCGCCTTAACCGTCACCAGCTCAAAGGATTTCAACGAACTACAAGAAGAACTTTACGGGAAGAAACATCTGAAGGACATTGTTATACGATCAGTCAACCGCAAACTAGCAGACTTCCAGCCTCCTGTAGCGCGCGAGGCGCTCGTCGACTACGGTTTAGATGAATGGGCAATCGATCTTCTTGATGGGCCGGAGCCTGTTCTTTCTATGCTTTGCGACAACAACCGATTCAACAAAATCGCCGTCACACTAAAGCAGCTAAATGAAGATCACTTTCAGAAGTTGAGCTCCGAGACAAGTCCAATCACATCCTGGATTACTGGTCGCCAACATTACCAAATTACTCGACGTAGAGAATATGGCCCTCAAGCTTCGTCCACCATGGTCAACGCTCTCAGAACAGCACGTTGGTGGACCGATCAACCTATTGACTCTGGTGTCGAGAGGGAGTTGAAACGAAAGGTAGCTGAATTGACGGAAGAAATGACTGAGCTTGCAAATCAAAAAATGGAGCTGCGAGCACAGATTGAAGAATGTACTTCACAATGGCGACAGATTGAAGCTGAAAAGGTATTTCCGTCTTGCCAGTAAGAGACATTGTACAAAGCTTATGCAATTCAGAGTCAAATCGTGTCCGAAAAGAACACCAGACAGGAGGCTGTCGCTACATTCCGCACGCTTCCGGTGAAGATCTGTACGTAGCTATCTCTCCCCTTGAGAAGATGAAACTAATCGAAGCTTAGCCGGAGAAGAGGTCAAAATCAAGAAGATTAATGAGAACTTGGCAGAAAGTCACCAGCGCCGGATGGACATAATATCCAAGCAAGAAAAGCTTTCGCTCGAGCGAGGACAACTTGCAATTGACTACGCGGTAAGACCATTCTCCGCCCTGAAGTGCCTACTGAATAGCTGACGTTACATACAGATTGGGGTGAATACTCTCCTGAGGCATCATCATTCACTTTACGAAGCAGAACTTTGGGTGATCGAGGCTGAATCGGACTTGAATACCCTCAGAGAGCGAAACTCAGATATTCACAGACTATTGGACGAGCGAAAGGCGGAGATCGACCGGCTGAAGAGTGATATGGATGCTCAAAAAGCCCTGAGCAACAATATTTTGAAGGAGGTTATACGATTGAAACAAGATATGTCGGAGCAAGACGAGGCAGTCCTTAAGGAATGGAGTCAGCGTGAAGCTTCTTTAGACGACCTCAACGCAGAAATTGAAGCAACGAACGGACGGATTGAGCTTTTGCATGCAGGAAATCCTCAGCTACTTCAGAATTACGAGCGAAGGCAAAGAGATATAGACAAGCTCGAGACGGCTCTCAACAACTTCGATACGGACCTGGCAAACGTGACTAACAACATCAGTCAGTTGCGTGAAAGGTGGGAACCAGAACTAGATAGGCTAGTCTGCGAAATCAATGATGCCTTTGCGCACAACTTTGAACAAATCGGGTGTGCTGGGCAAGTCGGCATAGAGAAGTGCGACGATGACTTTGCCAAGTGGGCCATACGAATCGAGGTTAAGTTCAGGTACGTAGGATGGAGATTCTCAACATGTCACGATCCTCACCGTATCCTAGGGAGAACGAACAACTTTCACTACTGGACTCTCATCGGCAGTCTGGTGGAGAGCGTGCAGTCTCCACAATTTTCTACCTTATGGCACTTCAGTCACTTGCTCGCGCACCATTTCGCGTTGTCGATGAGATAAATCAAGGGATGGACCCGCGAAATGAGCGCATGGTACACGAGCGTATGGTCAACATTGCGTGCAGCGAGAACACTAGCCAATACTTTCTCATAACGCCGAAACTGCTACCTGGTTTAAAGTACCATGAAAGGATGGTCGTCCACACTATCTACAGCGGAGAGACGATGCCACAAGACAACAGTGCTTTGGATTTAAATCAGTTAGCAGATCTGGCTTTGAGGGTCGCTGGTAAGGTCAACTAAGATGGATCTCTTGGGCTCTCTTCACTATCTATGTGGAAATGGCTGTTCGTAACCTTCTACATACGTAGTAGTATGGATTAATTTCCAAACGCCTCACGTGGCGCAGCTGAGAGATTTTGGATGTTCAAAGGCATTTAGGAGACACCAACTTCATGACAAGTAGACCTAGAAGTAAGCACGACAAGAATCAGTCTTCGAAACCTGGTACTTGAATAAGCACCTTACTTCAACCTTGCGTTTTCAATGACTCCCAGCTCTTCTCTTTAAAAGTCTTGGCGACGACTTTTGCGTCACGTTTAAGCTCATGTCAGCAATCGTTCGCACGAATGATCTCTTATCGTACTTCACTTCAGTTGTACCCAAGAAAGTTCATTTAACATGACAACAAAATGGTGATGAGTACTATCCCGGAAAGTTCCGCTGCGGGTTGATTTCGCACCTGAGTCGTGACTCCTGACAGGATGAGGTCGAATTGAACGGTGGATTTCTTTACCTGCCGAACTCTGCAGAGATTTCTTCTCAAGAGCCTGGAATAACGGTAAGCGACACAATCACTATCGTTAGGAAGAGATCCTCGTCCACACGGAGAATTCAAACTCATAGCGAAGAGGTTTGCACTGAAAGATAACCGCAGCCGATTAACCATACTCAAGAGCAGTGAAAGCCACCGTTCCCGCGGAGTGTTTGGCTTACTCGAGCCTATCGACGCTAATGCCGTATGCCAGCATCAGCTAACCAGGAAGGTTCAATATCAAAACAGTTCTACATGTCATATACGTCGAGTCAACCCAATATAGCGCTTTTTGACACTCTTTCCCTCCGGCCGCTTCGCACCCCCTCCCGCCGAATTTAGAGGACCTGATTCGGGATCGTCCAAAAGCCACCCCCGCAAAACTTGCACATTCTCTACGCCAGAGATTGATCGCACATGTGTTAGTGGTGTTGCAGTAGCCGTCTTCCCATGGAATTGCTCCCATGGAATATCGTCGACTAGAACCGAGGTCGCATTATCCGCGGCTGGGCTGAGGAGTATCGTAGATCTATTTAACAAAGCTGCGACTCAATAGTTATTTCTATTCTTTTATAGCATCTTATAGCTTTCTCAACCGTCCTTTCAGAAATTTTGGATACAGTATCCCAATATTCGAATCCCCATGGAAGCCGCAAAGGCAGAGCTCGCGAAGCTTGCAGCAGTTTTCAAAGAACAGCCATGGCATGACAGCGCAACAACTACAGGTTTGCCAGTAGCTTTGGCTCTGGCAACGCACTTCGTATTTTCTCATGGCGAACCGGACAACCAGATGTATCTTTATATCCTCTTTTGCGGCTTTTTCTACATCTCTTTGACTTATTTTCTTGTTGCATCGGGTAACGTTGGTACTATGCGAGAGGCCCTATCGGTTACTTCCTCTGCCTATGTCACCTACTTCGCTACGCTATTCACGAGCATTTTCATATATCGAGCCTTCTTCCACCGTTTGAAGAAATACCCAGGCCCTTTCATCGCTCGAGTCACAAAGTTCTACGACGTCGCTCTCGCCGTCCCGAAATTGCGATACTACTTAGAGATCGAAAAGCTTCATAAACAATATGGCGACTACATCCGAGTTGGTCCAAGAGACCTGTCAATAGCAGACGTCAATGCAGTGCCACTAATCCACGGCGTTGGGTCCAAGTGCTCAAAGGGCGTGTGGTACAGTAACGCCGCTCATATTGAAGGCTACTCGTTGCACACAACTCGCGACAAGAAGAACCACAGGGAGCGACGCCGTATTTGGGACAAAGCCTTCAACGTCAAAGTACTACACGAGTATGAGCCTCGCATCAACCGTCATGCTGCGGTTTTGATCCAACAACTTGACGAACGCGAAGGCAAGACGGTGCGATTGTCTGACTGGGTCAATTTCTATAGCTTTGATGTCATGGGCGACATTGGCTTCAGCAAGAGCTTTGGAATGCTAGAGAAGGGCAAGGAAGACAAGCTTATCAAAAAGCTGCATGCTTCAATGGTCCCCTTGGGCGTCTTTCGAGATATTACCTGGTTTATGAATCTGATGTTGCGGGTACCCATTTTGCAGAAGGACCTCAGAGAGTTCATGCAGTGGAGCTCTGATGTCCTCAAGGAGCGGAAGAAGGTGAGCAAACTGATTATTCATATTGCGAACAGACGGTGAACTGCTAATCACTTGGTGATATCAGATAACTCCCAGTGAGAAGGATATTTTCGGATATATCATGGACCCTGATGAACCTGGCATACCACTTCACCTCAACGCTGATGCTCGCCTTGTTATTGTTGCTGGTAGTGATACCACTGCCTCTACTCTGACCTGGCTCATCTATGAGTTATGCAAAGACCAGTCACAGCTTCGCAAACTACAAAAGGCGGTAGACCAGATTGCCGCAGGAAAGGAGCTGCTAACTTGTGCGGATTTGGCAAACTTTCCGCTTCTGGATGGCTATATCAATGAAGCTTTGCGACTTCATCCTGCAGTGCCGTCAGGCGTGCAACGCGAAACGCCACCCGAAGGTATCACCATTGGCGACAAGTACATTCCGGGCAATATTCTGATATGGCAACCAATTCACACGATGCAACGCGACGAAAGGTATTTTAAGGATGGACAGAAGTTTATGCCTGAACGCTGGCTCGACGAATACCAAGCCGAATACGTCCGGGACAAGAGAGCGTTCATGCCTTTCAGCACGGGCACGTACAAGTGCATCGGTAACAATATCGCCATAATGGAAATGCGTGTGGTGACAGCAAACCTCGTGAGGCGATTCGACATAGGCCATGCACCAAGCGAGGACTACTATGACATCGAAAACAAGACGAGGGATACTTTTACGTTGGCCATGGGCAAGCTTGACGTCGTGATGACGAGAAGGAAGTTTAGAAAGGACTCTGCTATTTGATTGTTGCCTCCAGCCAAATCATTGACGACAATTGGAATGAATTTTGTGGTCATCAAACTCTAGATTACGGATTCTATTGGGGGACCTGTCACGACCGCTTACCTACACTGTTAGTTCTTGAAGATCGAACCTGCATGATGTGTTAGCATTCATGCACGTCCGTTTAATAAACCCTTCGCTCATCCCTTCAACTAACTTATTCAACTGTCCTTTCGGCATCGAGACTTGTAGAATACTGGTATATGGAAGCAGAATTGCCCAATTCATATATTCGAGTGACTTTATCTTTTCCGTTGTATAAACACATTTCCGCACTATTTCCGCTGAAATAACGAATTGTTACTTCGAATATTTAAGGTTGTCTTATTTCCAAAACATGAATTGTCAAACTTGACCGCCATTGAGATGCCTAGCCTCGATCCTTCACAAAACAAAACCATCCAGATCCTCTCGGCAGCAGAAAAGGGAGGCTATGGTATAATAGCGCCTGTCATCTACAATGTAGAGCAAATCATAGCATGCGTTCGAGCAGCAGAGCGGAAGAAGTCACCTCTGATCATCCAAATGTTCCCGTGGGCCATCAGCTTCTCAAGCGGACTTCTCGTGCATGTTGCTGCTCAAGCGGCCAAAAGCTCAAGCGTTCCTATGGCTATACATCTAGATCACGCACAGGACGAAGATATGATTCGACACGCAGCGGAAGCGCTACCATTCGATTCTATTATGATTGATATGAGCCATCACGAGCGAACTGAAAATCTGGCGAAGACGAAAGAGCTTGTGACCCTGTGCCATAAGCATGGAATTGCAGTAGAAGCGGAGCCGGGGAGGATAGAGGGTGGTGAAGACGGTATTGCGAACACAGCGGATCTTGAAGGCGTCATGACTACGAAGGAAGATGTTGAAGACTTTGTTGGTTGTGGCGTCGACCTTCTCGCGCCCGCTTTTGGAAATATCCATGGCGAATATGGGACCAGGGGACCGCAATTTGATTTTGACAGGTTCGCTATTTCTTCTACTTAGAATTGCCCACTTCCTAACTTATTACAACAGACTCGAGGCAGTAAGAAAGGAAGTCAACGGTCGAGTGAGGTTAGCCATGCATGGGACTAATGGAATATCCGAAGAGATTACGAGAGAGTGCATCAAGCATGGCATTTCAAAAATCAACGTCAACAAGTCTGTGTGGAGGAATTATCTTTCACATCTAAAAGCAAACGCAAGCACTATGCCTCTGACAAAGCTCATGGAAGAAGGAGTCGAAGCTGCCCAGAGGCTCTTAGAATGGCAAATCGACGTATGCGGCTCGTCGGGAAAGGCGTGAAATACAGTAAAGACTTGGAATAGAAGGCAAGAATCTCATGGCGTAGGAATGTATTAGGTTTGTTATGAAAGATGTTCACGCCGTGTCTCTCCCGATCCCAGATTTATATCTCGCCAACGCCCTGTCCCTTGCGAATTTGTGCTCGACGATAGCCTTTGGATATCCATTCTTCTCTGCAAGCTTTCCTTCGCCTCTGCCGTAGGGGTCATGGATCGCCTTGCCCTTAATGCTCCTCAGCTCAGGAACCCACTTTCGAATATACTCCCCGTCAGCATCGAATTTCTCGCTCTGCAGCACCGGATTGAAGATCCGAAAATACGGCTGCGGATCTACTCCCACCGACGCGGAGAAACCCCATCCTCCGTTGTTGCTGGCGAAGTCCCCATCGATGAGATGCTCCATGAAGTAACGCTCGCCCATGCGCCAATCGAGTAGCAAATCCTTGGATAAGAACGAAGCAACAATCATCCGGCATCGATTGTGCATATATCCCGTATGATTCAGCTGACGCATGGCAGCATCGACGATAGGGTATCCCGTTATGCCCTTGCACCAAGCGTCAAAGTGCTCATCATTGTACTCCCATTCCATATTGGTGTACTCGTATTTGAAGGGCTTAGACATACAAACGTACGGCCAGTGAGCGAGAACGTGTTTGTAGAAGTCTCTCCATGCAACTTCAGAGATCCAACCCGCGATTCCGATGTTGCCACCATCCAACTTCTTCGTGGAGTTCCTGTCTCGAGCCAGTCTCACGCTCGTACGAGCGGCGAGTGTGCCAGCTGAGTGGTGCACACTGATAACGGCTGTGCTGTTCGCTGCGGGGAAATTGCGCTTGTCTTTGTATCTCGTAACTTTCTCTTTTAGAAACTTCCGAAGTCGTTGCAATGCCTCGTGCTCTCCGGCTGGCCATAGATGCGCAAACCTATGTTCCTCTTCGCTGGTAAGCTTCTTGTTATCTGGGGCCGTTGGCAGGTGAGATTCAAAGACGTCTTTGAACTTTTGACGAGCGCTTGATGGATTTTTAGTCGGCTTCTGAGACTCTTCGAGTAGTTCTGGATGCGAATGGACATAAGAAATCCATGCCCGAAACCAGGGACTGTAAACGGCATATTGCTTCCCAGTGCCTGTTCGAAGTCTGCCAGGAGGAACAACAACGTCGTCATGCATCGGAGTGAAACTAATCCCTTTGTCCAAACACATCTTGATCAACTTAGCTTCTCTCCTTAATTCGTCAACTTCATACTCGATGTTGCAAAAGACATGTTTGACGGCCCACTCCTCGCATAGTTTCACGATATATGCCGGGATATCATTTCTTTCGTCAATCGTAATGGTCAGGAGCGGGATATCCAGCTCTGCGAGATCGCGTCTCAACACTTCTAGACTTCTCAATTCAAACTCGACGCGCACTGGAGCTGTGCAATGCGCTTGATAGTCTTGGGGACTTATGATGAACAAGCAGACCAACGAGATACCGTTTTCGCGTGCCTTCCTTGCCGCAAAACTCAGTGCGCGGTTATCGAATGTCCGGAGGTCTCTCTTGAACCAGTGTAGAACAGCCTCGCCTGCTTTAACCTTCGCCCTTGCGCTGGCGGTCTCGCTAATAGCGCGTTCGAGGATTTCGATGGGCCTTGGGAGTTCATCATTGTTGTACATCGCACAGCGCTCGTTCGACATTTCTGGTGGGTAGAATGCCCGTTGAACGATGCCGTAGTTCTCTTCTACGCGACGGTGGTCGAAGGCCGGTCCCTCCTTTCTTCCATTTTTACTCTGGCCGTTTTGAGTTGGTGGATCACCTTTGGTGGTCGTTTGGATTTTTGGTACATTGGGGAGTTCCGAACGCTTGTTTGCTTTGCCAGCAGACGAGTCTGCGTTGTGGGCGTTACCAGACAACTTTCGCTTCGGAGCCATTACAGTGAATGACGAAGCGATTGGCTGAGAAAGAATAGATGGACTAAAGAGGTTGCAATAATTTACTTTGAGTGGTGTATAGTGATATATAAATGAATTTGTTGTGGTCCGAAATGCAGAGTGCCCGAGAAGACGATTCTGCAAGGGGGCATACGATAGATCGGATACGAAGCAACCGAAGTCAAAATGCACATTCACCGGGTAATCACAGGAAAGGAAGAGAGAAATATAAGAAGAGAGGGACTTCGATCTTATTAAAGTCTCTGACCAACGCAGTTTAGCCCCCTACGATGTTCCATGATCTTACCTCGCCAAGCCGATCTGAGATGCGAATCTGGGGTTGAAGATCGATGAAAATCAGGTCCCGGAGTTGATCTGTGTGCGAATTTCTCCAGTCAACCGTTGCTTCTCAGAGAAGTCTGCAGAGCACCACATCCTGTTGTTTGAATTGAGAGGACGATACTCAATCAAGCGAAAGGTTTTGCAGCGATATCACTGCTGTATGAACCGTCAGTTGAATATAGGATCTCAGAGTCGCAGCCTTCCCCACTGGATTTGGCGGCACCTGTGGGTTGCATCAGGGCAAAAAAGGGAGAGTTTCCGTAGCTGAAACTTTGACAGCATGATCAGTTGACCACCGCTAGACCAAAATACGGAGCTCCGTACTCAGTGAAAGGTGTGAGGCGTTTATACGATACCCGTATCTTATATGACCGGGTCGTACCGCGAAAGCCCACGTTCCGAAGCTTCCAACACGGCCAATTCTCAACGCACGTTGACGCTTCAGTTTCTAGAGTTCCTCGATTGCAGCTCTACCCGCAGCGGATCCAAGGATTACCTTCCTGAAACGGATGGTGATTGGCACCTCTGCAGGACGGAGAAAGATCGCGGAGGCAGCCCAAATTCGCTTTCTTCCCATGCTGTCGATCTGCTAACGCTCACTGGAGAGCGGCTACATCGAACCACAGGCCACCTCCTTGTACAGTAGTAGCTCGATGGCATGAGAATGTCACTGGTTTCGCAACACGATGACAGCATTTCTGTGGTGGTGTTGTATAATTAACCAACTAGGTTTGCTCTTCAGAGAGCTTTATCGTTTCGCAGTATTTCAGCATTTCTCCGAGTGGATTTTCTTGTGAGACTATTCCCATTAAGATACTAACTTATCATGCTTGCTTTGAGCGTCTTCTTTGCTGGGCTTGCCCTTGCAGGCACACTTGAATCTTGTCCAGCGAATGGCCCGTTGAGCTGCCACAACACCACGACGGTTACTAACCTTTGCTGTTTCAATGCACCTGGTGGAGCTTTGCTGCAAACGCAATTCTGGGACACCTCGCCAAGTACTGGTCCCTCCAATTCTTGGACGATTCATGGTCTTTGGCCTGATAATTGCGACGGAACGTACGAGGAGAACTGTGATTCGTCGCGGGCATACACCGACATCAGTGGTATTCTCACATCTTTTGGCAAGGCTGACTTGTTAAACTACATGAACATTTATTGGCTTAACGATCCAAATGATGGTTCCAACGAGGAGCTTTGGGAGCACGAGTGGGCCACGCATGGAACTTGCATCAGCACACTCGACACCACCTGCTATTCCAACTATACCCCAATGCAGGAAGTGCCAGACTTTTTCCAAACGGTCGTTGACGTCTTCCAGAACCTCCCAACTTACACCGTAAATCCAATTACCACCTTTACTTTGTGCTATACTGACGTGATATTTAGTGGCTAAGCAACGCCGGAATTACACCATCCTCAAGCAAAACATACACCCTCTCAGCAATCCAATCCGCGTTAACTCAAGGATACGGATTCTCCGTATACATCGGCTGCTCAAGCGGGGCACTCAACCAAGTCTACTACTACTTCAACGTCCAAGGCTCCGTCCAAACCGGGACCTTTGTTCCTGCTGCGGCCATTGGTAGCACCTCCAACTGCGGCTCTTCTGGAATCCAATATCTACCAAAATCGGGTGCCTCATCTGTCTCATCTAGTGCTATCACGAGTAGCTCATCTAGGTCTTCCAGTTCCACCGCGGGTAGCTCATCGACGTCTTCCAGTTCCACCCCAAGTAGCTCGCCCACGACATTCAGTTCCACTCCTAGTAGTTCACCCACGTCTTCCAGTGCTTCCCCGAGTAGCACGTCCGGTAGCGGATCTTTCTCTGGAAAGGGTTATCTAAACGTCAACTACAACGGTGCTCAAGATGGATGCGTTATCAGCGCCGGTACTTGGTACACCACGGGTACTTGTGCAACATTCACTGCTACTGCAAGTGGTAAGGTTCTCTGTACCTTTTTATATTGATCGATTCTAATTTTCGAATAGGCTCTGGCTTCACATTGGCCTCTTCAAAGGGCAAATGTGTCATCTCAAACAGCGTGCTTACTTGCTCTTCTTCCGTCAACACAGCTACGGTGTTTACTGCCGTTGGAGGAAATCTCGCGGCCGGCGGCAGCACCTCCTTTTACGCATCTGCTGTAGCATCTGGCTCCACTCAAGAAACCATTTACACATCTTCTCATTCTATCAGCTTGAATATAACTTGGCAGAGCATTTGACTAATGATTGTGTGATGACAACCTTGATGTACATCGAACTTCCGTCTTGCATATTCTACGGGTTAATACATGAACATGTCAATGTTTAAAATTCTGTTTTCTTATTCAAAAGCAGCATTTCTTCTCTACTCATGTTTCGCAATGAGCCCCCCCAACTCTTTCACTGCCTCGTAGTACAAATCTGCCGGTCCTGAAGAACGACGCTATAGTTGCTACAACAAACATGCTCCAGCGATTGATTGGACGTCAGCTCAACCTGGTGCAGAATCTTTGCCGAATGTAATTCATCCTGGTGGCGGCAATTCGAATAATTGTAATAATAATAAGAGCCAAGATCCACTCGACGGTTGCATTAGACGTTCCTTCTGGGACAGCTTATGTTGCTGTTGAGACTAACCACCGTACATCATTTCCATGGCTACATGGTAGAATGATAAACGCCTCCACATCTTGCAAAAAGTCTCTCTTATTTGCGATATTCTTAGACGCGGAGAAGGCCATAGTGGTGTCACAGGAACATAGTAGTTTGATGGTGCATTAGGAGTCTGGTATCTGGAGAACGGGTGGGCGAACCGCAGCATTCAGCTTTATAGCATAGTAGTATTCAAGGTTTCAAATTTACCCTTGTGCGACTGCTCCCTGATATTGACCGCGGGAAATAGCCCTACGCCATCAGATAGACAAAGGAAAATAGCCGAAAATCCCAGCTTTTCAGAAATTCTCCAACAACAGGTGCTATTACGTAGCCCGTCTATTAATACGCGACCTGGAACCACCTTTCGCCCGCAATTTCCATCCAGCGAGGTGAATAGCAAAAAGGCAAGAGGGTATAGATGAAACCACACAATTAGTGGACATCCAGAAATATTTTAGTAGTTTGAAAAGAAATCTCCCATTTCAATCTTGTCCTTTGTCGAATTCGACCAATGTGGCTCGTATTCGCGGCTAAATGACCCAGCTGTACCTTTTAAGGAGATCAATAGAAGTTGCCGTGAGGTACAGCGCAAAAGATTCCAACTGATACGAACGAAAGTACGGTCGCTCCGAGTACTGCCTGTAAGAAAATCGTGTCCTGGATCTGACGGAGCGCTGGCTCTTGGATCCAGACCTCACGGTCGAAAATCTTCCGGATGATATTGCGCTTCTGGTATTTGGCTACCCATGGCTCGTCTTCATAGCTGTTCGCACCCGAAGATTCGAGTGAGTCTCTCTCTTTCTGAATCTCGTCATCGACATCATCACCTTCAAAGAGTTCCCAAGGTCGAAGGTGTCGATGATGCATGCCGTGAAGTACAACGCACATTCCTCTCCAAGCAGCAATGAGAGTCGAAATCCCAATCATGAACGGAATGAGTGCCATGACACGCCAGCCACGTCCGGCGCTACTCAGACAGAGCAAGATGCCAACAATGATACCGGCAAGGACGCCTGCAATTCCTAGTCCACGAGCAAAGATGACACGCGGACGATTACCATTACAGACAGTCCAGCGAATGAAATTAGGATGTGATTGTCGGCGAAGCGTCCACTCGACCGTAGCAATAACGCTGCGGAACGCCGAAGGATGGGTAGTTATCGCCAAGGCATGGAGCACACTGGCTCTTTCTTTCGATGAAAGGTTTAGCTGGCGCGGTGCACCATCCGCGATGTATATGGTGATGATGCGGGCCATTTCCTCTCGGAAAGGTTGGATCGTAACTAAGGCAATGTCAGTAGCTGAACTCTCGAGCCACCCAGATGAAGTCACTAACAAGGCTTCCATTTGAGTCCTGCTTCGTCAAATGCATTCTCGGCTCTTTGTGAATACGCAGATTTTGTCGTTTGGGAAGTGTTGCTCAACGTTTGAGTCTCGGTGGAAGGTGAGTCGCGATTGGCAAGGGTAGACTCTCGGGAATCGTTGAAAGGGTTCCCATCCTCTGACGATTTTGACGCCTTCTCGGCCTCGACGTCATTTTCTTTCTCCGTTTCAAAACCCTTCATCGTGGCCGCGGTCTCGGGAGCCATTTTCTTCGAATCAAACCGTGCGCGATATGCTGCGCTGTCTGCTTGAGCTTGTTCAGCGGTCCACTCGGGAGACAGACACTTCTCTGAGTCGGGGAGAGTGGTGAAGCGCTGAACATAATCCTTGTACCACAGATAAAACTGCAAATTTTCGGGGTCATGCTCGATATACTTCAAATAGTTCATGAATTCTCGAACAGTACATGGCTGAATATACCATTAGTGATACCGAACTGACCAAGATATGGCGACTCGACCTACGGGGCATGTAGCGCCTTCTATGATGCGGTTGAATGAGAGAGCCTCTGGAATGCCTCGTGATCCACTACCCGTGCTTCCTGACTCCACGGATGGATCGTAGGAGCTCGGCACGTCGCTGAGGACGGAGCCCTTGGAAGAGGCCGGGCGACGGTAGGTGAGTGAGTACACCATGATGACGTTGATCCTTAATCAAAGGTCGATGACAGACTGGAAAGAAATGAAAGAACAAGAGTGATCGTCGGGTATTAAACTGGATGTAGATTTGAAGAAAGAAAACTGAGCAGCAGTGGTAGCCACGCGGACGTGTAAATAATGAAGAGGAGCACGCGGTGGAGGGTGATTGAAATAGAAGTATGAGCATCAACTCACCACCATGGCACCAACCCGACTTGGCTGGGACCACCAGCGATCGAGCGAATTACATTGTCACAACCTCTTGCGACGGGCAGAAGGAACGATAACTCTAACGTCTAGCCCGATTTCTAAGTGACAGCCAGTGGCGCGGAAGGTGCTGGCTCCCCGCGAGACGTGCAGATGGCGACCCGCCTTGTGGCTTCTTTACCCTATCCTCCCATTTCCTACTCTTATTGAGGTCTTGCATGAGAATCTTTCCGCGATGACTAGAACTGCTTCAGATCTGCAAGCCAACTCATGCACGCAGTCGAACTTGTGAGCCGTCTGCCCAGAGGACCGACTGGCGTAACATCGGCACATTCGCCCACATGGCAGCATGTAGTATGATCATCATGCTTTATGCGTCAGCTACAAACTCGGACTAGAATCATCCCTGCCAAGTTAACTTCGACATCTGGTTTCCCAAAAGTAGCGCGACCGAAACAACAAGTTTGAGGTCGCCGATTAGTAGGTGCGCTGCGCTCTCTCGCTTCCGATGGCTGGGCCGCTAGTGGAGTTTGCATGGTACTCTATCGTATCGTAGAAACAACGCGTCCTCCGACGTCACAACACTGGATCCCAAATGCCAGGGCTGCAGGGGTAGAAAAATGGCATTTGCAGAGTCCGAGGCTGGACTCCACTTGCGGGTTGGAGATGGGGAACCCGCAGATCTCAACCCGCTCCGTTCGTCAAGGTTATCCTGGTTACGGTAGGCCCCTCAACCGAAGATAAATATTGAAACGATCAACATCAGCTCCCCACGGAAGACAGCAGCAGGCTTCGCCAATCAATTGCCCGGATACTTGCCGTCCAGTTTGTTCTATTGACTCTCTGTGTGGGAGGATTTCTCCGCGAGCCGGGCATGATGTGGGAAGCAGCAAAAGCACTTCAGACACTAAAAGAACTGTTGACGTCGTGCTACCGCCTGCGCCCATCGGGCCCGTTCGACCGGCCCTGTCACTCCTCATTGGCGTCCACGATGAATGGTGCTAATTCCAATGTGCGCTTATTGCTTGACACTCTGCAAGCCACCGGGGTGGTCATCGACAGTCGTCCCGGACTTCTCCACACGCCACCCCATAGCGCTGGTCAAAGAAACGCGAGGAGAAGCACCGTTTCTCCAACCACTCCGGGAGATCAGCACAGTAATAAGGTGCTCCAGCTGCGTCCAACATGCACGAATCGGTGCCTGGACCCCCGTATGTGTTTCGGAACAATCGACTAGCAATAGTGTGACTTCTCACGGCGTAAGAATTGGCTACTCCGTAGAAGGGCAGTCTTAAGCTAGCATTCCTAGTGCCTTTGTTGGATATCACATTTTCAGCCCAAAATTTTGGGGTAATGCGCAGCGTCTGCAGTCTGTCTGACTTTGCTTCTCGTCGCATTACCGGGAGGTCGTTGTCCACGCGACTCGAGTCGTACAGGTACAAGATCGTCAATGCCTATGCATAGACCACATGCAAAGGCTAGTCACGCAAAAGGCCTGGATGGCCAGCCACATTTTGGACATACTGATCGCCTTCCATGCCTGCCCATCGGCGACTTATTCGTTATTGTGTCATAAAGGATGCGGACCACGAAAGACAACCCAATTTAAGCCACCACATATCCGTTTACAACCAATGCAGGTATCCGGGGAGACTGTAACCAAGCAGGTAAAACGCAAACCAACTTGTTTACCTTGGTTTTTTTTTTTTTTTTTTTTCTCGGGCTTCTCTTCGGAACACGGGCGACGCAATCCGTCTAAGCCGCAGAGGCTTGGATTGTTGCAGGGGAGTGCTTGTAGAATAGTTGTTTGCTGGCTCAAACTCGCACTTTCACTTCATCGCAGAGCAGAGCGAACACCTTCCTTTAATATTCTTGAATCAGCGCAAGACTCTAGGCATTAGGAGTTAGTATTCCGCGCATTTGACTCTGCGTGCAGTGTTGAGTGTAACATTTGCGCCATCTCGACTACAATTCGATCAGTACAAGGCAAGTATTAGCCAACTCTATGAGCTGGGTGAGACTTCTTGCTCTTATCCTCTGCCGAGATATCGAGAAATGCCCTGAGGGCATATAACTGGTGATGATCGCCTTAGTATTGGACCCAATGCCATAGACCTGTATGATACAGTTATACCAACAATATCCCCTTTATCCTTTCCTTGTATGCCTATCTCACGGCTCGCTCAACGAACTCTCGCTCGAGCCTCCCAACTTCTCGCTTGAATGCCTCTCTCTCTGCCCAGCAATCCAGAGGTCTCCTGTCGTTCATCCGTAGACACTGTACCAGCTCTTCCTTGGCTTTCTCTACACCTGGATCTGGCTGCTCCAGCTTTTTTCTACTCTCGAGCTTCTTCTTCAGCTCGTCGATCTCCTTGGAAACGCTACTTCGACTCAATTGTGCCTTCTTCTGCAATTCAGCAGCTTCTCCCGTGAGCTTCTCGACAAGTGAAGATGAAGACCCTGCGGAATCTGCTTCGGATGAAACCTTTTCGGCTATGGATTCGAGTTTGGCAGCTTCCTCTTTCGCCAATCGCTGGAGTTCGGAGGTTACGCGGGTCTGGATTTTGAGCTCAAGGCTGGCATCTCTGGTGTTATCAGACTAGATCGCTGTTATTACTGTATCCAAATTGGGTGTATCTGGAGAATGCTGTACCTGAACGCTCTCTTGTAAACTGTCTACTAGCTCCCCAGAAAAGGTTGTTTGGGCTCCGCTCCTGAAGTCAAAGGTTAGTGACGCATAGTCAATGCTTTACGAATGGGTATTCATACGCCTGGAAAATATGTTGCGTAGACCCTGGAGAGGGTTTCGAGTTATCTTGGCCCATTGCGACCTATCCGACGTGTTTGTTGCTGGCAGCTTCTCGACGTTCTTCAAGATGCTGCGGTAGTTTTTCTCAATTGACCGAGGAATTGCCGACCACTTTAATCCGCAAACCCGAACGTTCGCACCAAACAGCGACTGTTGACTTCCATGCCATTAATTGAATTCTCGATGATATTTCTTCAATTTGGTCCCTTCCTCGACGTACCTGAAGCTGAGCATTTGCTAGCTAACTAAGCTATATCGTCGTGGCTTGCGACCAAATCTAGTTAAGAGTATCCGCTGTGGATAGATTGTAAGCGGGATGATTTGGAGAGCATTTCGAAGAGGTCATGATGACAGGGTATGGAATGGCAGAGAATCTTTCAAGTTTCCATAGGAGTTTGCAATCTTTATCAGAATAAGGTTTCGTTGCGGCGGAGGTGGAAAAGCCTTCGACCGGACTAGGAATAACGGCCGCAGTTGGACAATACGATTGAGTCTACCTACTTGAGGAAATATGTGTAATTTAATTAACATACAACGTTGTGGCGCAAGAGGAGCACAGCGTTGTCTTTGCTTGTGTAAGGGATACTTCTCCCTTGTTACGGTTTGGGCTGGAGTACTCTACAGACTATGGGCTTTTGTGTGGAGTAGATCAAATGGCCCAGACTTAGCGCTTTCCCGTATGCGGGAGGGAGCTCCCAATTATTCTAGACTCCAGTTGTCGCGAGCTCTGTCGCGCAACGCGATACAACTTCAATGGTCCAAACTTCCTTGACTACATGGCTCAAGAGGCCCGCGACTATCATCAAGCACGATGCGTCTGATATTGATCTCGGTGCAAATGGCTCAGCTGAACACCACGACAACGGCGTGAATACTGAAGAATTGCGACGTACCATTCCAGAGCTACATCAGGACCCGCGATTTAAAACCAAGGATGATCAATCCGACGGAAAATTTACATTGAAGCGGGCTGACGACCAAAAGATCGTTCCATCATCCAAGTCACAGCTACCTCCGAATGTCAAGCTATGCTCTATCACATCCGAGACTTTGCAGTCCTTCCGCCGTCTAAATGCCCTCATGCTTCCGGTTCCTTACACCGACAGGTTCTACGATGAGATCCTTCACGATCCCGTTGCGGCGAGTGTATCACTGGTAGCATTATGGTATGATTCCGTCCCGGAGAGTCAGCCACCCCAGACTTCTAAACCACGCGTCGTAGCCGGCATACGTTGCCGACTGCTCCAAAGCTCGCCTTCGGCCTCTGTAAAACCCATGAACAATGGTAATACAAATGGAGAAATGAGCGACGACGCTTCTCCAAGCCTCTATATCTCGACCATTGTCACACTGGCTCCCTTTCGGAGTCTCGGGCTGGCTAGGGCGTTATTGCAGTGCGTTCTATCGCGTGCGATCGACGAATATGAGGTTAAAACCGTGTCGGCCCACGTATGGGAGGCGAATATAGAAGCGAGACAGTGGTATGCGAAACAAGGCTTTAGAGAAGTCAGCTTCGAGAAAGATTACTACAGAAGGCTGAAGCCCGGCGGCGCATGGGTAGTCGAACGACCGATTGGGATTTCAGATCTTCTCGGCGAACAAAAGTTGCTCCATCAATTCCCACCGGAAGGCACTCAGGAGAGACCGGGTTGAGATTTCGTCTTCCGCAGTCTTCTCTATGAGCTGCAGCTCAGTACACGAAGCAACAGGCCCCACACGATCCCAACAGTACATGTAAGGATCATGATAATGGCAGAAAGGTAGAAATCTGAGAACAACGGTATGCCACTGCAAAGTCTTCACCGCAATCTCAGTCTCATCGACCTTAACAGAGCCGAATTATCCCTTCGTATTATTGGATAGATCCTAGTACAAGGTCGTGAGCATCTGTCGCACATGGGAACCGGAATACTTCGTTAAAGGCGCGGTGGTCTGAACATGGCTAGGCGACGTTTGTATTATGCACGATGAGGAACGCATTTCGACGCCCAGTCTAAATGAAGTGCGGCGACGGTATAATCTGCACTAGAAGACAAGACTAGAAAAATTCTATCTTCCTGGTTTAGTATTTGAATCGGATTCCGGCGCTTGTTAAGCGATCTTTGGCAACAGCACGATTGGCCTGGCCGTGGGTATAGCTGAAGAAGTCGATTGCTCGAGCTGGCACGGCACTATTCACTATTCTGGTACCGGATTGAACTTCGTTCGGAGTGCCTCCTCCAGTAATAATCAAGGCATAATCGGCTAGAGTCAGACTCCTGGTGTTGGCACGGTCGCGGACAACTTTGGAGCATATATGATATTACTGGCAGTACTTGTGAAGCTACTGTGGGGTTTTCTGGATACCTTATGGTATTCTACGAACAATGAGAATGAATTAAGAACCGTAATATCTTCAACCATGTATTCCCATGCTTGTAGTCTCCTGAAGAATGGCGTGGTCGTATGGCAAGTCGTTGTGAGAAGCACATAGTTCTCTGCCTCTGGTTTCGCAGATAATCAATCCTGCAATTCCAAGGAGGAAAGAAATTAATCCCATTATTGTGATACACGATAGAAAATGGTGAATAGATTAATACATTCAAGCAGAATGGTGATTAGGAAATATTGAGACCTCCAATGAGTCAGCTGATTTCGTCCCGCTTTCGCGTCTTCGATGTTCTACGGTAATCTGACTTCGTGATCTACAACGTCCAACTGAACAGCAATGTCTTCGAATGCGACATCCGCTGCACAGCGGATACCTAAACGAAAGCGACCGCCGACGAACTCCTCCCGAGATCCAAAGAGGGCCAAAATCTTCGATGCGCGCACAATAAGTAACCAGACTGCAGATGGCGCTTTCAACAACGGCGAGCTCAATGTTGAGAAATTTGTCAAGGCGAGAGAATACGAGATTCGAGCGCTTGAGAAAGGAATTAGATCCTCAAAACGTGCATTATCAACAAGGGCACACCAGGAGTTGCCACATGATTTGCGCAGAAGGACTGCAAGTCACAATGTGAAGAGGGTGCCGCAACGTTTGCGCAGCCGTCTCGCTCGAGAGGTGGGTTTATTGTCAAGAGTTTAACAGAAACAAGCTAATAATTAGCAGATGACTGATGACAATACTCCGACGGTCACAGCTCGAAGACGAAAACCTCCCCCAAAAGTACGCTTACGACTGGAAACCGCCAAACGACTCATGGCATTGAGTGTGAAAGCAAAGCTACGGAAGGAAAAGAAACAGAAGCAGAAGAACAAATCTGATGGAGAGATACTCGTAATTACTGCTGATCAGAAAGCAGCAAGTGCTCTGCCTGTCAACACTCGCAAAGCCAAAGTCAAGAAGGCTTCACTGAGGAGCCCAGATATTCCGAAGGCGAAGTTTAAAAAACGTCAAATTCACAAGACCTGGCTGCCAACACACATCTTTCATGCGAAACGAGCGCATATGACACCGCCTAAAGAACCACTGTGGAGGTTTGCCATTCCGATCTCACCGACCAACAAGGTTTACAGATCTACACATCGTGCCAGCAGTATGCGAGGGGCAGTTACGTGGGACACGAGCTATATCTCTACCATAGGCCTAGAAGGTCCAGAAAAGAGTATCCAAGGCTTACTAAAGGCCTTGGGTGTCGGCGTAGCGGCGGATAAAGATGTTATGTGGAAGCCTCAGAATTCTAAGTGGATGAAGGGCTTGCGATCTTTGGAAACGATGCTCTATGAGCGAGAAGGCTGGCCGACAAGATGTATTGGCCCTGGGAGCATCATCTGGAACACGCCCAGTATTGATGCTGAAGGCGAAACGACAGATCTTTCTCATGCAACGACTAGAGCTGAACCAAAGCGTAAAGTCTTCATACGCATAAGTCCTGCTGGATTTCTTCAACTCTGGGAAGAAGTCGTCCGGCTGGCTAAAGTGCAAAAGCCTTCAGTGACTGTCGAAGATCTTAGGTTTGAGATTGGAAGCATAGAGATTACCGGACCCAACGCTACAGAGGCATTAGTAGGCACGCTATGGCCAACTAACCATCAGGCTTCTGGTGGCCAGTCGACAAGCTCTGTGAAGAACCTATGGCGTACTTTGGCATCCGTTGCGAATCCGTCTTCTCTTCCTGCAAATGCGATCATCGCCTTCGAATGCTCAGATCCTCGACTACACCATCCTCCTCGTACCGTCAATTTCCAGAATGATGCGGTATCATTTCAAAAATGCCTTGAAGTCATGGCTAAGTGGCCTCTCGATGATTCTACCAGTCCTGCTTCAATCTTCGATCGAAACATGCGCTGGAAAGCGAGCCGCTCTCTCCCGAGCCAAAAATCGATTAACAGACGGAAGGGGGCAGCGGCTGCGGGTGAATATCCGGACCCCATGCCGATCGATCCAAGCATCCCCTTGTTGATGTTCAACACACGCAGCCAAGGATCCAAACAAGGCTCCTGGACAGTCTTATTGCCATGGAAATGCGTTCTCTCTGTTTGGAGCTGCCTTATGTATTACCCATTGTCTTGCGGAGGGAATCCTCGCTTCGCTGGGCTTCTAGAAAGAAGACAAATTAGTTTCGAGACTGGGGCGCCGTGGTTCCCTGGTGATTACCCTGGCACGAAGGCAGGAGATCAGTGGGAGCAACGTGAAGCTGCAGAAAGGAAAACGCAATGGGAGAAAAAGCCGAAAGGAAGAAGGATCGAATATGAGAAGCTTGATCTGGGCCAGAATCGCAAAGGCGAGGTTGGCAACGGATGGATATGTGACTGGGAGAAACTGGAAGAATTAATTGAACGACCAGCGGCTGCAGCTCCCTCGCAATGCACTGTCGAAGAAGAAACCTCAAAGTTGAACTCGGAGATGCAATCTCTCGACCAGACGCAAAAAGTACCAGGATTCTACCACCTTCCTCGTTCTTTCGCCCAGCAAGCCATGACCGACGAGTCATATCTCGACCAGAACTCTCAACCGCTCGTGATAGTACGCCTTCGGATGATCACGCAAGGAGTTCCAAAGACCTGCGCCCGCATCTATCGTCTCCCCACCACGGATCCGTTGCTTCGACAAGAGTGGGTGTCTCTCCGAAGCACAACCCAATCCAAATCCCACCGCCAGGCTCCTGCCTACAGGAAGCCGGGGCCTACTGCATCAAACGCGGAATATAGGTCCTACCTCGCGGCAAAGATTGAGGACTCGGAAGCCGAGTCGTTAAAGCCTGGAAGCGCGAAATATCCCATTGTCCCTGACGCGGTGGATTTGATCGGATTTGTCACGAGCGGGAATTTCAACCTAGCGGAGGGATTGGGCACGGGAATCGGCTCGATTGCTCTGAGCAGGGTTCTCGAGAGGGTTCACGGAGCAGACCGGTCGGAGCGGCAGTTATGCATTGTCAGAGACGCAGGGCAGGGCATAGGACGGCTGGCACGATGGGAGCTTGCGTGAAGCGTGAGGCGTGAAACGTCTTCATTTTCAACTTCGAGTGTTCGAATTGCTCGAAGTCTATCTCTATCGATGATGGCCTGGATTCTTCACCACAGACAAATGTGAAAGCGCTATTTCCGTTGAGCCAATTCTTAGTTCTTGTCTAGACGAACGGCTGATTGATCCTGTATCCATGTGAGGTCGCACTTAGAACCGAGTAGCTCTCTGATGTTGTTCACGCCGTAGCGAATCATCCTATTCGATATTAGTACCGTTACGCGTATTAGACGGAGGGCAATAAGATGAATGTACGTACGTTGGTCTCTCTAAGCTAAGGCCAAATCCGTAACACCTCAAGTCCGGCGGCAAACCCATAGGCTGTAGCATCTCCGGCCTGAACATGCCGCTGTTGCCAATTTCCACCCACTTCTTCAACCCGGTATGATACCCGAAGATCTCCATACTGGGCTCCGTGTAAGGGTTATACGCGGGCTTGAAGCGCAGATTGGTGATGCCAAGCTGGCCAAAGAAGTTCTCCATGAACTTCATGAGGCCGCCGAGCGTCAAGCCAAAGTCGGCGATGACGCCCTCGACTTGGTGGAACTCAGCCAGATGGGTGGCGTCGACGGTCTCGTTGCGGAACACGCGGTCGACGGAGAAGTAGCGGGCCGGCCGCGGGTCCTCTGCCAGCCGGTGCAGACACCACGCCGAGATGGCGGTTGTGTGCGTGCGGAGGACGAGCCGCCGTGCTTCCATTGGATCCCACGGGTACCTGTAGCCTATGCTGCCGTACTTGCCGGCTTGGTGCGATTCCCGCACGTTGTTCCAGTATTCTTCGTAGTCACGCGGCTTTGTTTCGCTCCTTTCGGGCGTCGCGTACAGCTTGCGAGCCTCGCCCTCCATCTTCACCATCGCGGCATCGGCGACTGGGTCGTCCCGCGGAAAGTCGCCTAGGGGCGGGTCAGAGACGAAGAATGTGTCTTGAAGATCACGTGCTGGGTGCTGCTGCGGCACGTAGAGCGTGTCGAAGTTCCAGAAGCCGGTGTCTACGTATCTGTTCGTCGGCATCTCCACGAAGCCCTGGTTGAAGAAGATCTGTCGGAACTCTGCTCGTACTTTGTTCAGCGGATGGAGCGCGCCGGGATTCTGGGATGCTCCTAGGGCACGGAAGTTGTAGCTCTTGAAGTTTGCTGTCTGCCACGAGCCATCGGCGATCATGTCCGCAGTCAGATCCGTTACTTGAACCGCTATTTCGGTTGCGAACTTTGGTCCTTTCTTGACCGTGTAGCTGATGACCTTGGTCAAAGAGCAGAGCTTCCTCTTCCTCAAGTCAGGAATAGCCTTTCTTGTAGCATCGTCCAATTGCATATTCTGAATTTTCAGGAGGAGCTCGCGAGTGTGATCTTCAACGTCCTTAGCAGCGGGCACCAGGTTGCCAGAAGAGTCCTTAGAGATCCACTTGAGTTTGAAAGCATTGCCTTGTCCGACCTTTGCGCTATCTGTACCAACAAGTTTAGGCAGTTCCTTGATGCTGACCTTGCCTTTTGTTCGTACAGTATCCCACACCTTGTATTCGTGGCTCCCTTCTTCTGCAATGGCCTCACCTTCTGCTGACAGAACGGGCACTTCCGAATCGTGTGTCTCATATATGACCATGGATCTCGAAGCCAGCCTGTCTATGGCGGCTTTGAGCTCAGGTTGAGGTACGTGTGAGAATGTTTCGGACGTGGTTACGGTATCGTGCTCGTCGACAGCTTGAAGGATTTCGCGGGTGATATCGCGGCCGCCATCGAGGACCGGAACCGGCCCTCGTTGACCGGGCATTGTATCGGATTCTCAATCGGTGGCTCGTTACGAGAATGTTGTGATTGCGCACAGTGAGCGACGTGAGTCGAAGTCATAAATGATAAATCATAAATGAAATTTAGTGGAGCTCGGGCCACGCGCACCGCCTCAGCCTTGTCAGATCGATGTGAGTGCATTTATGGAAGCGCAGACTTCCATTTCCGCAGAGATTGAGGAAACAATATGCGTTCATTGCGATGCTAAGAAATCTAGGTGGTATCATCATGATCAGTCCCTTCAGCTCCGTTGCGCTCATCGGCGTCGGAGTCCGATTGCGGCTTCTTCTTCCTCTTAAACCATCTTAGCTTGAACCAACCCCGATCGGCATCCCTCTGACTGGTACTATCGGCTCTTCTTCTGCTTCCCATACCCCAGCCAGTAACATTTCCAGCTGCTGCCGCCGAAGTTTCACCTTCCTCGCCATCAGTCTCGTCTGGCTCGCTTACAGGAGCTGGATAGACCTCACGTCCCCTCCTATTCGTCTTCCTCAAACTCAGCCGTCCAAAATCTTTCCATTGAACCCAAGGTACATTCAAGAATTGATCTGTGCCCGAACTTGGCTTTACACTGGGCATAGTCTCAGCCCTCCTCTTGCCCCTCGCACGGCTAAAGCTGCGGCTGCTGGAAGGGGAGTTAGGGTTGCCGAACGAGACACGGCGACCATCACCACTACGATCGTTCAGTTCGTCCCATATGTCGCTGACTTCTTCGCGCCCTGTCACACCCATTGTCTGACGTCTACCCTTGGCACCCATCGACGGCCGTCGCCGTTTCTGAGGAGCTAAACCCTGCGCCCACATCGGCGACGTGCTCGTCCGGAGAAGCGGCGTGCTTTCTGATGGCGAAATGCGAAGACGATAGGAGCGTGTAAGTGCCTCTTCGTCGTCTCCGGGGCGGAGCAATATGTCCTCATCATCCGCAGACACTGCATTGGCGGCGTTGATGAGGCCAAAGCCAGGTTCGAGTGCGCTTTGAGGAGTGGGAATGCGCTGGCTCAGCCATTTAGCTGTTTCAGAGGCTTCCGCTTGATCACGCGGTAGTTGGAGAGGCCGGTCGTTGAGTCGCCAGGAGAGGGCAACTACGCCGGCTAGTAAGATAACTGTCCCAAGAGCGATGAGCAACGACTCTTTGACTGTGATGCGTGCTGTTTGATCGAAGTAAATGAGTCCGTCTAGGATGGCGATGATGTTGTATATACAAAAGACGAACGGATAGAGAATGCTTGTCGAGCAGAGCTTAAGCCCTCGGTGAAGGAAATAGAGCTGTGAGAGAGCGAGAGCAACCAGACCGAGAAGAATCATCCAAGATTGCCAACGGTCAAATTGATTTGAGTGGTCAGCGATCGTGCGGACGAGAAGCTCGACTGCAGACTTTGCAACCAAAAGACAATGTGCCGAGAGAATCCCGCTGATTGCGCCGCATGACATGCCTCGGATTAGTCGAATTCGCAAGCTGGGTCTCGGATACAGACGGCCAAGGAACCACAGGCCAACGGCAATGAGAATTACAATGAAAAATGTACCAAAGAGCCATAACAAGAAATTTGGACGGCCGAGGAGAGTTAAAAGCTGTGTGAGATTGTGCGATGGTTCCGTGAGCGAGCCATATATCGCAATCAAGATGGCGCCGCCGGCTACCAGAAGCGTCCCAATAACGGAGTATCTCGTGAATGGTTCATGTAGGAGTATAGTAGCGCAGGCGGTATTGAATACCAGGCCCGAAGCTTGTAGGGTCGACAGTACCGGCAATGGAAGTGTGGTGATTTGAATCGTGCTTCCAACCAGATTTGCGATCAGGAACATGGACATTCCAATTTGCCATCTCCTCCTCCTATATGGTGGCCGTCGCTCGTAGTACTCTGGATCCTGTTCTTCCTTCTCTTCCTCCAGTAGATGCGACTTGCGCTGAAGCGTCAAGCCGACGCTTTGTATTGATGTGGAGAGCAGACCGACAATCACGCCCAGCGCCACGCTGCCGCCGGGCGAAAGGACGATGCCCATCTTGCCGAAAGAATAAACGTAGCGCAGAGGCTGTAGAGTCCCACTATTGCTAACTCGTCGCCATGGAGTGCTGTTTGCTTTGGCGGTCAACGAAGCGAACTGTGACGTTTCAAGCGTCGAGACTTTCGAGAAGGGTGGGGAGGGGGGTGAGGGTGGTATCAACGAAGTTAGAGTATAGAGGCTATGTGTTTAAGTGTCTGCAATAACTATTTCTTTTCGATTGCAGAGCCTACTGGAATTTCAAAGCGAAGTTTGAGATGAGACACGCATGTGGCTGCTGAGATCATAATTCCTTCTTCCGCCCGTCATCAGCCCAACCATTCAGAGCGCGCAGACTCTCTCGCCCACCTCAATCTGGGCCTTTATCGGCGGCATTGGACTCGAGCTCATAACTCCATCACGACAGCTCCCTCCACATTCTCCTGGTCCTTACGCTCTCCAGCATTCTCGTCGAATAACCTCTCTACCTCGATCTCACCCGATTGCCCATCATGTCGGCAGTCCACGCCATGACCGACGACCAGGTACGTCCTTCGACGAGCCGCAGGCTGCACTATCCCTGGCAGCTATCTTTGGGAGCTCAGTAGCTAATGCACAGCGATGTAGGTCGCCGGCGAGCTCAAGAAGATGACTGCCTTTATCCGACAGGAAGCCGTCGAGAAAGCCAAAGAAATCCAAATCAAAGCCGACGAGGAATTCGCCATTGAGAAGTCGAAGCTTGTCCGCCAAGAGACGGCCGCCATCGACGGTGCCTACGAGAAGAAATTCAAGCAGGCCTCCATGTCCCAGCAAATCACGAGATCCACCGTTTCAAACAAGACGAGGTTGCGAGTACTTAGTGCTAGGCAGGAGCTGCTGGATGATTTGTTTGAGAAGGCTAGGAAGAAGCTTGCGGAGGCGAGCAAAGATAAAGCCAAGTATCAGGCTGTCCTGAAGCAATTAATATTGGAGGGTTTATATGCGTTGAATGAGCCAAAGGTGCTAATTCAAGCGCGGAAGGCTGACTACGACCTCGTGAAGAAAGCAATTGATGAGGCGGAGAAAGAATACAAGTCCAAGGTAGGAAAGGAGACCAAGGTGGAAATTGACGAGGCCAACCCTCTACCAGAAGGATCGTGAGTATTGCTCTGTACTGATCTCATGAACGTGCATCTAACGAAGTACAGCGCGGGTGGTGTCTCCATCATCGGTGGTGGTGGAAAGATCGACATCAACAACACTTTGGACGAGCGCTTGCGGCTGTTGGAGACTGATGCACTCCCATCGATACGACGAACACTCTTTGGCGAGAACCAAAACCGTAGATTCCACGATTGAGTGGCCTCGAAGTTTGGTCAGTCACTGGCGATCCTAAATTTCGACATGACTTGGTATCAGGTAACGGGTCTAGAGAGCTTGAGCTTGTATTTGCCATGGCTGAAGGGTGACTCTAAGTCTAGATGATTTTCCAAGCCACATAACGGCTATATCCGCACGTTCTGTATTATACTTCTTGCGCCCATAAGAATCAGCCCGGAGCTTAGTTTGTACGTATCAAATGAAGAGTAGCATTTGAGTTTTATTTACAATCCGCATCTATCAATTACAAACAGATAAGTGAAGCTTGCGGACTTAACCTTGCGGACTTAACGAGCCAATTTTGGTATTCCAACACCAACCTGACTCTCTATTGGTGATACTACAACTAATCAAGCCCATTTTAAGCGCCAACCTTGTTCAAGATACCCTGGAGGTTGATGCTCTTGGGACGCTCAATTGGCAAGCCAAGGGCACGGTCCCAAATCAGCTGAGCAAGAGGGCCGAGACCACGGCTGACACCAAAGGTTGCGGTATAGTATAGGGTCTCCTTGAAGCCATAGTGGTGGAAGAGCACACCGGAGCTGGAGTCGACGTTCGGGAATGGATTCTTGGTCTGGCGATAATTAGTTCGGCTGCCTTCAGGAAGTGGTTTGAGTACGTTACCTTGCCGTGCTCAGTCAGCACGTCAGGAGCGATCTCAGAGTTCTTCTTCACAAGCTGGAAGACCGGATCTGAAGCAATGGCTGGGCGGGCGGCCGCAAAGTCCATCAGAGCCTTGAAACGCGGATCTGGCTTCCTCAACACACCGTGGCCATAGCCTGGAATGACACGACCGCTCTTGAGTGTGCTCCACAAGTAGTCTTTGACGTCCTGGTCAGTGTATTTGGTGCCGATGGCATCCTGCATCTGTAAGATCCAGCGCAGCACTTCTTGGGCGGCAAGACCGTGCAGTGGTCCAGCGAGACCCTGAAGACCGGCGCTGTACGAGAGGAAGGGATCCGAGAGTGCGGAGCCCACCAAGTGCGTTGCGTGCGCGGAGACATTACCACCTTCGTGATCACCATGCAACGCGAGGTAGAGTCTGAGCAGATCTTGGAAGTCCTCGTTTTCCCTGCCGCCCTTGCCGAGCATAGCAGCGAAGTTGTAGCTCCAGTCCTCATTGACGTCAACCTGGGCGGGAAGCGCACCTCCACCTCGATAGGCGTTCTGGTAGATCTTTGCAGCCACAGTTGGGAGCTTCGCGAGAAGGCTGATGGCATCATCGAACGTAGGCTCCCAGTACTCAGCCTTGTTCAAGCCTTTCTCGTATGCTTTCGCGAACTGGGAGGTGTGGTTCAGGGCAGAGACGGCGCAGGCGAACTGGGTCATCGGATGCAGGTCCGTGGGGAAGTTGTCAAGCATCTGATTGACGAATTCCGGTACTTGAGCCTTCTCGGCCAGCTCTCGGGACAGCACGCGGACTTGTGAAGTCGACGGGACCTCGCCGGTCAGGAGCAGCCAGAACATGGCTTCGGGAAGCATCTCAGTGCCAGATGTGCCCTTCGGCAGCTCCTTCTGGCAGTCCTCGATCGTTCGGCCGTGGAAACGAATACCTTCGTTGGCATCCAAAACCGAGCCTTCCCAGACCATGCACGTGAGGCCTCTGTGATCATCTGTTAGGTCATTGATGGGACGTTCAAATGCATGCAAAAGCTACCTCATGCCGCCGAGAGCATTTTCGACCTTACAGTCGCCTAGCTTCTTGTCGCTCACAGCTTTGACCTTTTTCAGCAGTTCGCGTTTCTCAGGTACTATCCGCTTCATGACCGTTTTGAGGTCTTCCTCCGCCGTGGCGTAGCCCCTCTTGGATCCCCATGTTGGAGCTGTAGAAAGCGGTCAATTCCTTTGTTCAGGCCCGGGATTTATTGTAGAAGGAGTCTATTCATACCACAAGAAGCGGGTTTCAAAATAGAAGGCTGCAAAGAGATATTAGTGGGACTGACGGTCAAAGTTTGCAGCTCGGAGAATTTACCCTGACTGCTCTGAGGGCCCGGCTTGCAGCTCTGGCGTTCATTGCCATGGCGGGGTACGATATTTGATGCAATGCGAGAAGAAGTCAAATGTCGCAGGAGGAATTGAGCTCCGGGAAGCACAAGAAGAAGAGAAATGATATCACACGGCTAGACGGAAGTTCGAAGCTTTTTTCAAAAAGACTACCGCGGATGTACGTCGGGATGCTCGTCTTAGGGTTGCACTTCCCGGCTAGCTTCGGCTTGGTACCGGAGATGTTTGACCGTGGCCAAAACCTCATGGAAGTCCACAAGATCTGTTTAGCTAGACTGTCTCGGATGTTTGCGGCAATATTGCCATTCAGGCTCGTCTTCCTACCTTTATTCCGAGCCAGGAACAGGACACTGAGAGCCGATTTCGCTCCGGTCCCCATTGTAATCCCATACCTTCGTTTGCCGCAGCTGTATACCCTATATCCTGAGGAAAATAGCTCTAACTCCTCAAAAAAATTTGAAGACTCGACGTTGACTATCGAAATCGCCATGCTACGGCCAGCATTGAGAGCTGCAAGCGGCCAAAGGCGGTGCATTGGAAGAATATCAACCTCAACTCTCCGACCCCTCTCAACCACCTCAGTCCGCATGTTCAGCTCTTCTTTACCTACTGTAAAACCTCAAGTGTCGTCTACACTTCCTTCAGACTCCTTTCAGCTCCTACCTACATCTTCAAAAGCTGGCGAAGCCGAGGATGCGCTCTATGCCGAAGAAATCAAAGCCCTCGAAGAATGGTGGGCGACTCCCCGATTTGCAGGCATAAAGCGTCCGTACTCGGCAGAAGATGTCATCTCGAGGCGAGGAACCCTCCAGCAAACCTATCCAAGCTCGTTGATGGCCCGTAAGCTCTTCAATCTTCTTGAGGAGCGAGCGAAGGCCGGCGAGCCCGTCCATACAATGGGTGCCATTGATCCTGTGCAAATGACGCAGCAGGCCGCCAACCAGGAGGTGCTGTACATCTCCGGTTGGGCATGTAGCTCTGTGCTCACGACGACGAACGAAGTCTCCGCGGACTTTGGTGACTACCCGTACAACACAGTGCCGAATCAGGTTCAGCGACTTTTCAAAGCTCAGCAGTTACATGACCGAAAACACTGGGACGCAAGAAGGAAGTTGACTCCTGAGGAGAGGAAGAATACAGAATATGTGGACTACATGAGACCGATTATTGCGGACGGTGATACTGGACATGGTGGTCTGTCTGCAGTTCTCAAGCTTGCAAAGCTTTTCGCCGAAAACGGAGCGGCTGCAGTTCACTTCGAGGATCAGCTGCACGGTGGAAAGAAGTGTGGACATCTGGCGGGTAAGGTACTGGTTCCCGTCGGTGACCACATCAACCGTCTGGTAGCCGCAAGATATCAATGGGACCTTATGGGTTGCGAAAATCTTGTTATCGCAAGGACGGACTCAGAAAGTGGCAAGCTCCTGAGCAGCGCTGTTGATGTTCGAGATCACGAATTCATTTTAGGTGTTACTGAGGAAAGTGAGCCTCTGGCGGAAACTTTGCAGGCTATGGAAATGGAAGGCGCATCTGGAGAGGAAGTCAATATTTTTGAAGCAGAATGGGTGAAGAAGCACAAGCTCGTTACTTTCGACGAAGGTAAGCCAAAATCCCAAATTCTGAGCGCTGGCAACTATGAATGTATGAAGTATGTATACTAATGTGAACATTTCAGCTGTCGCGCAACACCTGCAATCAGAAGGAGCTTCACAATCCGTAATTGACGAGTATGTCGCTGAGATCGAGAAGAATCCTGATCTACCTTTGGCACGACGAAGGAAACTCGCGCGCAAATATACCAAGTCGCCCGTCTTCTTTTCGTGGGATATCCCGCGTACGCGTGAAGGCTTTTACCACTACAAGGCCGGAATAAAGGCGGCGACCAAGCGAGCGACTGAATTCGCGCCGTACGCAGATTTGTTGTGGGTCGAGACCGCCGATCCGAACGTTGAAATGGCGGCGGACTTTGCAGGCAAGATCCGGAGCAAGTACCCAGGCAAGATGCTCGTGTACAATCTGAGCCCGAGCTTCAACTGGATGGGTCAAGGCTTCTCGGAAGCGTCGTTGAAGAGTTTCATTTGGGATCTGGCAAAGCATGGCTTCGTGCTGCAGCTGATTTCACTCGCTGGAATTCATTCGACGGCTACTATCACCAACGAACTGTCGAAGAAGTTTAAGACGGATGGCATGCTTGCATACGTGAACCTCGTGCAGGCAAGAGAGAAAGAACTCGGCTGCGATGTGCTAACTCACCAGAAATGGAGCGGCGCGCCTTTGGTTGATGGTATGATCGGATCCATTCAGAGTGGAAGCAGTAGCAGCAAGAGTATGGGTGAGGGAAATACTGAAACCCAGTACGTATCTCTCAAAAGCACCTCTTCTGACAGTCCATCATTCTAATCACGAACATAGGTTTTGAATAAACACTGAATAAAGGAAGCCGGCTGTGGGAATTATGCTAACAAAATGTTAGATCTGTCCATAGAGGTTCATCTACATTGTCTACGGGTGCTGGAAAATAGTGTACGAACTCGAGTGAAGAGTTTCGACTTAGCGCGCCAGAACCGTAAATGGAATTTTTGAAATCGTAGAATATCCTGTTACTTCCAAGCACTACGAGCTTCTTATTGAAATTAATCTGAAGGTCACTGAAACGGTTTATGCTGTCTACTGTACCTATCTTAATGTATCTCGCGATCCGCGCATTCGGAACCTCCTTTTCATCCCTGCACCCTTGCGACGATCAGCGCCATCAAACTCGTTTCTCGGATCCAGCCATTTCGAGTACACCATTCTATATACTCGACGTACCCTCAACCGGCGATTTCTCCCTGAATATGCTCTCTGCTCGCCATACTCAGTTCAGTCCGCGCTTGCTATACGGTTGTCAGCTGCTCTAGAAGCAACTGACGTAGCCTAGGGAAAATCACGCACCCTTTGCCGCCACCTAGGTGAATAAATTTCTCGTACGATTGGAATGAAGGTTAATGACGACTTTTCACTGTTACTGTCTTGTGATGACTTATCCCTATTTCTAGCGATGTTTTACTGAAGATGTGGCCACAGAGTCGAACCGGTGATCAAAAATTATATTTTCAAAGCCAAACTTCGATTGGACGGAAGCCTTTGTTGGCCTTTGACATTTATCTACCGTTTTGAGTCGTAGACAAAGCGAACAACAAGTCAACAACACGTCTACTGGATTGCAACTCATTCGAGCAAAGACTTTGTTTATCACAGAAAGGAGTAACGATATCAATCAGTAAAGCACTCACGAAGTCACTGTACGAGCAAGGCTATAAAGGCCCAACGTTCCAACGCGTCGGCCTCTCCGTTGACTCATAAAAGCATTTCTACACCACCGCACAATTACGCCTAGAGTCCCTTGCCTTCACCGTCTTTATCCACAGACACATCAAACCTGCAGCTCGCTCTTTCCCACAATCAGGCCAAGCTCAGGAGGCAACCGACACCGGACCCGGCAGGCACCCATCCCTCCGCGGCCCTCAGACCAGCGCCCGCGATGTGCCAAGCGCTCCTCTGGATCTTCGGCTGCGGCCACACGGTCGAGGACCCCAAGAAAAACTGGTGCCCGGACGCGGTGCGCAGCGGCCAGGCGTGTCAGCCGCTGAGCGTCATGAAGCGCGAGACCAGCGCGCGGTGTACGGCCTGCGCAGGCAGGAACGGCTTTTTCGCTAGGCATCTGGCTCCATGGGCGGTAGGCGGAGACGATGGCCGGAGGTGAGACTCCATTTGGCATTGCGGCCCGCAGATTGCGTGCCGTTGTTGGATCGTGTTTCTGCGATTGGAGTCTGGAGTGTGCGGTCTGACGAGTATGGTGAAGGATTGATGAAGTGGAAACGGTGGTTCTCTCATGGCAGGTTAAGAATGGAACATGGTAGCGTCTCGTGGCGTTTGGTTTCGCGGACGAGCACAAAGGTTGGCGCATCTCATCGCTTACAGTTTGATACCCCTAGCAATGATTAGCCTTCGGGCAATACATTATCAAAATCGAGCGGTAATACGGTGAGTGTAACGTGTGAGAACAGTGCACATTGAAATCACCGGTGAGAGAAGGCAGGCTTCAAATCTCGTTCGAGTTGCCTGCGCCTGTGCTCGTAAAGCGCCATTTGTGATACGGATGAGAGGAGTGCCGTTACGACCTTGGCCTTGGCGGATGGCATGATGGCTATGCTAGACAGAAATCAAATCCTTGAAACAGATTGTTAGTTAATTGAAACTGCCGAACTGTATTCATAGCCATCGATGGATCTGGTCTGATAGTGATTCGATCATCCAATCACCCAGCTGAACCGAGACAACAAGGCACGAAGGCAGAAAGATACGCCATGGCGGAGTACTTTTGAGGCAGAGAAACGAGGCCTGGAGCTACTGCGGTCCCCAGTCTGGCGTCTCTGCGCCATGTGGTCCGCCTTCGGAATCAATGTTATCGCAGCATCCCATTCGTAATCCACTTCAGCTTTCGGTACCGCAAGCCATAAGTCCTTGGACGGTGGAATGGCAGTCACGGATCGGCACGCAGGCATGAGGGAGCCGACGATGAGCAAGCGATGGTACGAGAATGGAAACGGTGGCATTGTGCGACATGATTGGAGAGCAGATTTGCGAGCCATCATACGCGACGCGAGCGTTGTGCGAAGGTGGATTAGACGATGGCGAGCAAGCGACGGACACTCCGAGGGAGAAGTGGATGAGAAAACGGATGGCGGACTCTTTCGGGCACGTCATGGCGGTCGACGGTGTGCGAGGTACATGTACAAATCGTGATCTAGCGGACTCAAGTGGCTATGCTCCGCACCGTTGGAGCAGAGGCTGCCCTGGCTCAGTGACCGGAATACAGTCATCGCCAAAGTCTTGGCCGTGGGGGAGGAAGAGTTTCGACGTCATCCTGCACGAAATAGTGTTCGCGGTGGCACAGTCAACCGCTCGGCTGGCTCCAGCTATTTGTGGGAAGCAGCAGGGGAAGTCAGAGCTTTGGTTCAGGTGTTCGGGTGGCGAGCGAACTCTTGTCGGTGAGAATGCAGGGCCGTTGCTGGATGGCACCAGAACGAGGCGCTGCGGCTGACCCGTAGAGCCCCAATCACGGCTGAGACAGCGGCTGCACTCGTACTGGCACATCATGCTCACACCATACCTCAACCCATCCACTCCATCCACTTTCAACCGAATGGACCGCTCGGAAGTCGACTTTTACGATTGCTTCTCGCTGCTGCCACGCCGCCTGAGCCCCAAGCCATTTGATTTTTCGCCCTCTGACCTGATCTCGTAGCCCCTGCATATGGTGGCAGCGACATTGTATCCACCGGCGATTTGACGCCAGGTCCACCCTCGAGTCCCAAGCTCACCACCTCGCAGATGTGAATGCTCACCAGCCGGACCACAGCTTTTTCAGGCGCGGCGCGGCTGCGCGCAGTCAAAAGCTCCTGACTGAGGCTAGGTTGACTAGGTACGAGCCAGAAGCAGGCAGGCTACGGCCCCTCGCGCGTGGAGAATGGCATTGATGCCAGCCTGCAGATTCGCCGGCTCTGCTCGCTTCACGACATCAGCTGCCCGCCAATTTTTTGTCACCTACCTATGACTATTATCTCGAGCGGCTGCGTAAGAGTCCACTTCTGTCAGCCCTACTAAAAGTAAGGCAAATACCGACCGCACCAATCGCCTTCGCCGAGTCCTAATTGGCAGCGCCCGTGTATATTGACATGGCCTCTATCACCCTATATAGCTTTTCCCTTATGTCTATCCGCTCCGGTCACCGCGCTTCTGCCTATCTTTCTCTTTTTACCGCTCATTCTCTGTGCTTGACTGTTTAAGTTTCTTTTCCTTCAGCTCGAGTTTTCTTACAAGAGCCTTCTTGCTGCTTTCGATTCATCGACGGATCCTTCAGAGCATTAGCTTCTTTTCGCCGCTAATCCATCTTTTCTGCCTTTCAACAATCCGGAGCAAAATCAACCATGTGTATCAGAGTCATCGAGAAGTTCGCTGTCTGCGGCTGCATCTATCACATCCATGGCGTCGACGCCTGCGCGGCTTACGGCACACACGCCGTTTCGGACAAGGTTGTCGCCGTTGGCTACAAATGTCCGAAGCACGCGAAATGACAACGGACTCAACTGAAGGGAAGGCCAATTCGTTCCCTCAGCACAACCACCGACCCGGTCGCTTCACGGACCGACCTGTCCGCTGAAGCACACGAGCACCGCTCGACTTAGCAGGTGGTTCTTGCTCGCGGGCCGGCACACATAAGCAGCCAAAAGTTGCTTTGCCCGCTTGTTCAACCCACCATCTTCAGTCCTTACCGTTTCCGCCTCGGCGCGTGGGGAACATTGCGCCGCTCTAGCCCCGGACGGCCAGAGGCCGTTTTGCTGATTGCCGAGGCTGGCTCCTTGTAGTTTGAAAGGGTGAATGGTTGTTTGCTCGCGTACTCACGGGTCCCCAAGATGATCCTATTAGTTCCAGCGGGACGAAGCTGAGCATCTTTTCATGCAAGGAATGGGAATTTGGAGGACGCCTTATGGAAATAATAACGTTCGGCTCTGCTGGTCAGAGCTGCGGATACCCCTCGTTCACCGCGTTTGCGGCATGTTGTGCGTTAGCTGTTTTGTAACTCTGTCTTAGGTATTCATCACAATGTATTCTCAATGCTCTTTGGCCTTCAAAGTTCTTTCTCTAGATGTTCTACTCCAAATGCCACAACTCGTTGCTACGCTGGCATCTCAGTAACAACTCGATTGAGGGTATCGAAGGTGAAGACTTGGAAAGGGAGAAGTTTTAATCGTAAGAGCAGCAGTTGTCATTAGGTAAGGTACTCGATTGCAGGCTACGTTGATGAGAATTCAAAAGGGGCTATCTTCCAGCCCAATGTCATCGAACCTGAGTCGAATCGCCAAAAATCAGAATTCGGTTGCATTGCAAGACAAGCCAAAAACCAAAAACTGACAGCGGTAAAGTATTCAATCGCACTCTCTATGTTTATATAAATCTCATCCTCCGCGCACCAGTTACCATGACGAGAGTGAACAACGCAAGGCAGCCAACGATACCGAAGAACCAAGCCAGGCTGGTTGTTTCCCTTCCGGGCACTGGTACCTACACGATATGTTAGTATTCATCCACACCTTATGTCTAGGGGAAAGAGGATCACATACGTTCATACCGAATAGACCGGTGACCAGATTGAGCGGAACGAGAATCGACGCAAGCAGAGTGATCTTGCTCAGAATCTTGTTGACCCTGTTGCCGCTGCTGATGTGATCGACGTTGACCTGAGCGAGGTAGTTGTTGTGCACGCGGCTGAGAAGCTGCTCGCTGTGAGCCAGGTTGTCTCGCATCGTCACGACGTGGTCTTGAATGTCAGAAAGATAGAGGCCCACGTCTCCGCGAGGAGCAACTTCGTATCCCTCGTTGCAGCGCTTGGCGAAGCCCTTGATCACGTCCGATTTGCTGCCGAGCAGGCGTAGAAGTGACATGTCTTTCTTCCTGCAATCCCCAATCCTCTGAAGGACTTGACGTGCGTCCTCGGGTCGTGAAGTGAAAACTTGATCTTCGATAGCATCGACTTCGAGCTCCACAGCATGTACAAAGGGGTTGAAGCCGTCCACGATGTCATCGATGAAGGCGTAAGCAATCCAATCAGCGCTGAGCTGCATGTAGTCTCTGAGCTTTCCGATACGCTTCAAGACGTTACCAGTGTGAGGATTCTTGTTACCGAAGGAGAAGCTCAGAAGGCCATTGCGGAACACCACAGCATAGACATTGACAGGCTCGAGGAACCCGTCGCTCTCTTTGTCTTGGTTGAAGCTTCTGAACGAAATAAAGTAATACTTCTTGAACAACTCAACTTTTTCGCGGCTCTCTTGCGTGCAGATATCTTCGCGGGTCAAAGGATGCACGCCGAAGGCTTTGCAAAGAGCGGTTACCTCCTCTTCGGTCGCGTTCAATCCGTCAAGCCACCAGCAACCACCATCGGAGCGCAGCTCGAACAGATGTTGAAAAGTTTCGCCTTCCGCGAGAAGACCGCCGATTGTCGTGCTATGAATGGCGTCGTCGAAGTCGGAAGAGAAGAAAGTCCACCATCGCTTGTTGGTGTCTGGCTGGCTTGGACGACGAGAAGTGGCAATGCTGTCGGCGCGCCCTGCGACCGTAGGCTTCTCAAGCTCTTCCAAGTCCTCATCGGAGCTCATAATAGGTGTGGATGGGCGGTCGGGCGTCGCAGCCTCCGTTCTGATTCTGGGAATGATTTCAGGTGAGGTTGGCGCAGCTACCCTTGGTTGCTCAGTCTCAGCCACAAAGTCCTCCAGCTCCTCAAAGTCGATCGAGCCTTGGCTCTCTTCGTCTGAAAGAGGGTAACAGACATCATTCTCGGCAGCGTCAGGATCCACCTCTGCTTCGCGAACAGACGGTTCTCGAACAGCCTCGCTGAATGTCGGTCGACGTCGGTGCGTTTCTCGCGAAGCTGTTCGGTACAATTGCATCTCAATGGACGGCGCCTTACTGTTAATAGTGCCTGCACGATCGCGGCGGCGAGAATGCTCAGCGAAAGCATGGACTGAATTGGGCGCAGAGGTCGAGCTGCTTCTGGAGGAGTCGCGCGAAGTGTTCTGTCTGTGGCGCCTGAAAGTATTCTTTCGGCGGACTCCTTCCACGGCAGTTCCAGTAACATTCTCATCCCTCTCATCGTCTGTTATCGCTTGCTCAAAGTCTCTGTGCACTGGACCACGGTCCACAGATAGAAACTCTGGACGTTCATTGTATACACTTGCGAATGTTCCACGGCGCGGAAACGCATTGTCGCTGTTGGCACGCGGAAGAGAAGATGGTTGGAGCCGATGGTCGTCGAGGTCAAACCCTGGCGTTGCAATGCTGGTGTTGCACTCCAAGGAGCGATCGCCGTTGGTGAGATTGGTAGGGGAACGGCTCTCATCGGTCTCGTTACCCAAGTTCACGGGCGCGGAGTTGATTGGTAGTCGGCCAGTCATTTTGACGGTATTGCTCGAAATAAACAGTGTATACCGCTTTGGTGAGTCGCCGGCAAGCGCTCACCGCGTGTGAACGCTCAACTTGACAAAGGGCTTCGCGTAGGGAGTCGCCCTACACTCAGCCTGGATAGGAAATGATTTGGTGAGTTTGGCCGTCTCTCAACACCACCAAGTTGATTGATTCAGAGTACAGATGTCACGTTCTTTGACTTTCTCTTGACTCAAATTATGGTGGTTGCTGGTCGCCTCCAATGACCCAGACCTTGGGGCCGAGAAGAGGTCTGATGAACGAAAACTTGTGAATCTTAATCCCCGCCAACTTGAATGTTTAGAGCAACAAAGACGCCGTGGCGTCTAGGATTTCTCGCTTTGGGAGACGGGTTGAGAGCGCTTTGAGAGTCCGTCAAGGCCTTTCGAAAGTGGCGGTTGTCGCAGCAGTTTGCACTACGTCAGTCAGTCGAGATCGAAGCCGGTACGAGTTTTGGATTCCGTTAGAAGAGAGTTTTCCCCCTTCAGTTCCAACAATCGGATCGTTATGGTCGAGATATTCAGTGATTGCAGTCTTGACGCTCGAAAGCGACGGAGGGGTTGCAGTATGGGCAAAGTCAGTGTGGAAGAGCGGTCTGGATTTAAACCTATTTCCTGGCGCCGAAAGTAAGGACGCGTGTGGAGGTCGGCAAGACGTCAATCTCACTACGATAGTTTAATCCCGCAAAGGCTGTTGGATTCCAATCGATTCGGCACGAATGTCAGGGACTCGCTTTTGTAATATGAGAAAAGAAGATTCTACAGGAAAAACTCTTCAATTGTCACAATGGCCGGCTTTCTTCCGGAGAGCAGGGAATAGACTTTTACCTAGGTCGACAAGTGACGACGAAAAATATTTGACCAGTGGCGGCTTTGGGTTTTCTTTGGGGGGTCGAGCCTAGTGCGTCGGCGGAGACCACCGTGGCCCATTACCCGAAGCTTGCCTTCTGCTTCAGCGAATACACTCTCATCGCATTGTGTAATGCTTCTCGCCTTTGCAATCCCCTGTCCATCTACTTGGCCTTGATTCGTCATGGCTGAAGAGCTCTTGGAAAAAGCTCGAGAGCTTGTTGACGCCCCGATCGTAAGCTGCGCCAGAGGGTTACGTCGCAGATGTGATTTTAACATCAACACAGGACTTCGAAGGCCAACGCCTCGCCGAATTGCTCTCCAATACTCTACTCATAATTGCTGGAGTCTGTTATCACTCAACTATTACTTTCATGGTATTTTGCTAATCCGTTTCAAGCTTGCCGCTTTCTTCGCCGGCTATATCACTCAGAACGTCTACAACAGCGTCTACGTCGGCCTCGCCGGTACAGCGCTAGTCCTTCTCGTCGTCGTTCCTCCTTGGCCATTCTACAATCAGCATCCTGCCAGCTGGTTACCGTCAAGCAAGGTGGCAGGTGTGGGCATACAGGTTGATGGAAAGAAAATGTCGTAACTGGCGAGTTGGGCGTTTGGAGTTGCACACTGGAAGCGGGTATTTCAGAGTTCTTGAGCAATTGCTTGTGTTCATGTCCCTCTCAGGGCATGGCTTCTTTGTGCAGTCCTAGCATCTCTCAGCATACATATTCGGTTGAGAAGCAAGCTCTACAATATGAGTAGTCCAAGCCGTGCCTCCCAAAAGTCCCTGACGCCGATATGCTATGCGTACACTGCTCCACCATGGGCTGCATTCTCGACGTATATCTATCTGGCGTGTAGCCTCTTCTACGTGGCCGTGGCACCTCATCAACGCCCATACTTCTGGAATTCCCAATCGCGATTATCAAGAGGGCAGACTTGTCGCGTCTTAAGCCAGCGAGAGATGCAGTGGAAGTGGAAGGCGTGCTAAATCAAAGTTAGAGAGTAGCATGTCAGATAGATACGGATTTCTCACATTGCAGATCCCCCATGCTACAGTACATTCTTCACTGGCTGCGGATGCTTGGTTCGCTTGACATTCAATGCCTAGAGGAGGTGAGCAAATGAAGTCCGACTACGTAAATGGTAGAAACTTACAAAGGTCCATAATGTGATTACGGCAAATGGCACAATTGTCGACGACAATATCCCAAGCCCAGAGAGCCACGGCATTCCACTTGAAGGGTGTCAGCCTGGTGGCACGAAGCTAAGAGACGAAAAGCACTCCTACCTTCTTGACTTCGAAACGCTTCTTGGTCTCGCTTGTACCTTCAGGAGCAGCTTTTGAAGTCTTTACCTTCGACGCCGGAGCGTCTGTCATGTCAACATCCGCCATGCTGAAAGTAGATCCGCGACGAGAGTGAGGTGGGATGAAAGTGTAATGTGCGTTTGCCGTCCAGAGGAAAGATTAGAGGTAGAAAGGCAGAATCTCTAAGGAGGAGGCACGTGCCTGCAGTCTCTCATGCAAGAAGATGTTTTCCAAAGAGCACCGCAGGTACTGTGGTGGTTCAAGCGTGCCTTAAATGTAGTGATGGAAGAGCAGTGGAGTCGGTGGAGCTCAGTGGTGAGTAAAGGCGCAAGGCAGGAAAGCTACAGCCTCAGTCAGCAGCGCCACGACGAAAGAGAAGCAGAAAGCTCCAGGGTTGCAATAGGCAGCACGGACCACCACCTCTCTTCCTTCTACCGTGTCCGTTCAGAAAATACCTTCAATTGTGTCCTTCATCAACTGTGTCGCATCTCCTCTCACGCGACACATCCTTTCTTCTCATCCATCTTCTTCTTTTCAATCCTTGGCCCCTTCCCTACATAGCGCCTCGATTTCTGCCAAAATGAGCGGCCGTGAGTCTCCAATTCCAAAGCTCGCAGTCGAGCAAAGCTAAACATCAGAGCAGTGCGCTTTTTAGATCTCGTGAAGCCCTTCCTCCCAATCCTCCCTGAGGTTTCTTCTCCAGAATCCAAAATCAACTTCCAACAGAAGCTAACATGGACGGGCCTCACCTTGCTCATTTTCCTGGTCATGTCCCAACTCCCTCTCTATGGCATCGTCTCGTCAGACAGCGCCGATCCCATCTACTGGCTGCGAATGATGATGGCTAGTAATCGAGGCACGTTGATGGAGTTGGGTATCACTCCTATCATCACATCGGGCATGGTATTCCAGCTTCTTGCTGGAACGCACATGCTTGATCTGGACCTCAACATGAAGACGGATCGCGAACTCTACCAAACGGCGCAAAAGCTCTTGGCCCTTATCATTTCTATCGGTCAGGCATGTGTCTTCGTCTTCACCGGTCTGTATGGCATTCCATCCGAACTTGGCCTCGGTATCTGTCTGTTGCTTATTGTCCAGCTCGTCATCGCTGGACTCATCGTCATTCTACTCGATGAGCTCTTGCAGAAGGGCTATGGCCTTGGCTCTGGTATTTCTCTCTTCATTGCGACCAACGTCTGCGAACAAATTGTTTGGAAGGCCTTCAGTCCCACAACCATTAACACCGGACGTGGCCCAGAATTTGAGGGCGCCATTCTTGCTTTGGTGCATCTTCTCCTCACATGGCCGAACAAGCAACTGGCACTTCGCGAAGCATTCTTCAGACAGAACCTCCCCAACATCATGAACCTCTTGTCCACCGTCATCATCTTCGCGGCCGTCATCTACCTTCAGGGCTTCCGGGTCGAGATCCCAGTCAAGTCGCAGCGTCAGCGCGGTATGCGCGGTAGCTACCCAGTGCGCTTGTTCTACACCTCAAACATGCCTATCATGCTGCAGTCCGCGTTGTCTTCGAACATTTTCCTCATCTCTCAAATGCTGTTCCAGCGCTTCTCTGACAATCTCTTGGTTCGTCTGATTGGTGTTTGGGAGGCAAGGGAAGGCCAAGGTCCACAACTTCACGCAGTGAGCGGAATTGCCTACTACATGTCGCCGCCATTCTCTGTCTCAGAAGCGCTTCTTGACCCCATCCATACCGTGGTTTATCTGATATACATGATCGCCGCCTGCGCTCTGTTCAGCAAAACATGGGTTGAAGTTAGCGGATCAAGCCCAAGAGACGTCGCAAAGCAGCTTAAGGAACAAGGTCTTGTAATGGCTGGTCACCGAGAACAATCCATGTATCGTGAACTCAAGCGCGTCATTCCAACAGCTGCGGCGTTCGGTGGAGCAGTGATTGGTCTTCTTTCTTGCGTCAGTGACTTGATGGGTGCGCTTGGTAGTGGCACTTCGATTCTGGTTGCCGTCACGTAAGTCATATCGATCACCAGTGCTTTATTCTACGATGCTAACTACCTCACTCAGCATCATCTATAGCTATTTCGAAATTGCGGCCAAAGAGGGAGACATAGCAGGTTTGAAAGGCATGGTTCTCGGATAGGCGTGCGGTCGGTGGGCTGAGGAAAGAATGAGCAAATATTTGCAAACTACGAAATTATATATCGTAGCCAGTTAAAGCCTAATTCGCAAATGGCTTTGCTGGGGAGATCCATAAGCAGAGCGGATTAAAAGCATAGCGTGTAGAATACTGTACCCTACCTCAAGAAGAATCCATCTGAAAGAGCAAGCGTTAAGATTCCTGCTGAACGTGATCGGTTCAACAGTATTTACTAAATTGAATCCCAAAATGCAGGGGAATGATCTGTCTTCATTTGACTTGTCATCCAGCCACAACTTGCACTCTGCAGAATGGGGCTGTGCTTTGCCGCAATCAACACATCCACCTGAACAACCTCCATTTACCTTCTCCTGTTTCTCACCACGTAACACAAAACACTGTTTCGAACATGACCGACTCCAACACATATCTCGTACCCTTCATAGCCTACAAAGGCATGTTTTCGATGTTTGTTTACATTCTGCTTCTGCCACTAACCTTCTAAAAGACCCCACAACGCCACAACGGCGGCTCCCTCCAAATACCAACGCAAGGCTACCATAGCACTACGACCTACTTCTCTCTCTGAGCGCTTCACTATTTTTTCCAGTCCATCACTCCAACAAATTCATAATGTCTGGCGAAGTCAACTCAGGTGGACAGCCCAAGACGCCGCTTCCGAAGCATCGACACTCTCGGAGTGCCGTGGCTGTGCGAACTGAGGATGGCCAACCACCAAACCAAACCAACCAAAGATCGAATCGACGCCATCGAGAACAAAAACAAGGCCCAGGAGTACCGGCCTGGCAAGATTCAGCGCCTTCGCCTGACGCGACTGGCGACTTTGATTCGGATGGCAACTTCATATCTACGTCAGGTCCGAACGGTTCTCAGGTCTACGATAACGACTCACCTACGGAAAGAGGCTCCCAATCTGTTCCAAGGCAAAAGAACCGCCGCAAACAACGTGTGAAGAGGGAACAGAATCAAAATCCTAAAAGCCAGCCGTACACAGACGTTGCTCCAATTCCCCCAAGGGAAGCACCCCTTCATACCCAAGTGCTCCAGAATCAAGTTCCAAACTCTACACAGACACCCGCAAAATCTACGGCTTATGCTGGACCGACCTTCCACGCTTCTCCTGCCGCGTCCGCGCTCCCGATCCCGAAGTTCCTGTCCAAGTCAGTTCCACCTGATACACCTCAATCAAGTCTACAGGCTCGGCTAGAGCAGGAGAAGGAAAGCTCTGATAAGAGCAGTTCTCCTCCGCGGGAGGAGACTGTACTGGAAGAACCTGCGCCTACTAACCCAAGTTTGACAAATCCATCTAGAACTTCGGAATCCCCTCTTGATTTCTTCTTTAAAGCTCATCGTGAGGAAAAGGCATGCATTTCTTGTCCACTGCTTTTAATTATGTTCAATGCTGACCGAGGACAAAAGGCCAGAGGCACCGGGGCGGGCACGCAGAGCACGCCTAATTCGAAGCCAATCACGAATATTCCACAATCAGAACCCACTCCTCCAAATCATTGGTCTAAAATTTATGGCACAGATCAACGACATCACATCAGACAGTCCTCCAGTGGTTCCGGAAGGGACTTGTTTATGATGGAGCTTGATGGCAATAGTGCGTCGTCGTTCAACGTCACTCCTCCCCGGGATGACCGAACTACTGGCCTTCATAAGTTCGTGACTGCGCCCACTAATCTTCTGCACCAAAATTCTGAACCATTTCCGTCGGAGCATGTTATGAACCAGCAAATTTACATCTCTCCGAATTTTGGAAAGTCTATGCCTAGTCTCCCGAACATACCACCAAATGCTTCTCATACAGGTACGCCATTCGATCAGTCTCAACACTACCAAGTACCTCGAAGTGCCGGGAGCACACCGGCTCCCCAGAGCAATAATCCCTATCACTACGGTAACAAGAACCTTTCTCCCTTGTTTCAGGCTGCACGAAACGACAATTTCAGACGCTCATCGAGCCTTCGACAAGAACTGCGTCCTGAGGGTAGCGTCGAGCTTCCTGCCAATCAACCACCTTATCAGTTCACGCAGACTCAATCCCAGATTGGTGGAATTCCCGACCCTTCGAGTGTTGCTCGAGGCTACCTTCAATCGCATCTCGGCCAAGAAGTCCGCATGCCGGATATTGATCTTTCGAAGTTTGCGGCTCCAAACGGACCGCAACAAGCGCCGTATGCGCCTATTCCCCAACCATCCTTTGTTCCATCTCCCTCGCCTATGCAGTCTGGACGGACTCACCCTGGAGATGTCAGAAGCATGGAGGATGATCTTCGGCGTTTGTTGAATCTGAACGTTCCTGGCGGTAACGGCAATCAATGAGCGTATGTTTTTAATGCATGGGTGGAGTTTTGAAGGGCTGGATTGCCTGTCTTGGCATGGCGTGGTGTTTTCGTGTTGCATCTGTATGGTCTCGATGCTGGTTGCGCCGGTACACACTCGCTTTCTATTCCTCTCTCAATGGGTGTATGCATATATCACTCGGTGTCTGGGAATCGGCTACATGTTGACATGAGGTTCTTAGAGATACCCACTACGTTTGAAGTCGGCCTAGTTAATGGCGTCCATGGGAAGGAACGACACTTAGTCTGCCGTTTGGTTGAACCGTGGCGAGTGATTAGCCAGTTCAAAGGAGAGTACAAGGAGGTTACACGGTTGAAAACCAACAGAAAACATAAAATCAAAAATATCAGGACAGGAGTTGGCGTCTTTAGCATTGAAGTCACCACTCTGTCCGCAAAAAAATCATGCTTCATTTTGCACTATCGTGAAAATCTTTTCATTTGACACATCAAACAAATGTTGAATCCACGTAAACTACTTCCTTCGAAGCGATAAGCTCTCACAGGTTGTAGTTCACGTACGGAGTACACATCAACGTCCTGAAGCACTTGAAGCAAGCCGCCTTTCCTGTTTTAGCTCCTCGTTCCGACACCGGCAACGACATTTCGTTTCCAAGCCGATAATTTCAGCCTCGGAGCTTATTCCCGCCTGGTTTATAAACAACCATGTAGTTCCTTACAAACACAGCGCTCGTAAGGATAGTTTTTATCCTCATTTCCAATTTCTAATGTTATCTAGAACTGCCTGCCACAATGGCAGCAGGCAATTGAGCGTGTTCGCTGCCAGCGCTGCACGCGTCCGACTCCAATCCGCAACGCCAAACTACGAGCATCTACAGACCGAGCTTCCCGCGCGCCCCAAAGTAGTTTTGTATGATGATATAACTCCGCTGAACACCCACCGACTCAACATCTCGCTGGCGTCCTTTGTCCCGAAGAGCTGGGTGCCCCAGGGAATTCAACCGCCCGAGCCCGATTCTTCGAAGTTCCTCCCTCCGGCACATCACCTTCTGTACTTCAATTCGGCGTACCCCGAGAAGCAGCTGCTGTCCGACGGCACAGATCCGAATCAGTCGCCCGGCCCACCGTTTATAAGGCGCATGTGGGCGGGCGGCTACGTCAGATGGAACCCTGAGCGTGCCATCAGCGTGGACAGCTCGAGGTATGCGTGCGTCGAAGGAATAAGAGACGTTGCGATCAAAGGGAAGCCAGGCGAACAGAAGGTCTTTGTGGGCATTGAGAGGAGGTTCGGTCCTGTGGAGAAGGGCGAAACCGAGGATTCAGTTAGGGAAAGGCTATGGGAAGAGAGTGAGGACGACTTTGGAGTATCAAAATTGATTGAAAGGAGAAATATCGCCTTCATGCATGAGCGCACTCCCGAAGAGCTTGCGAGGGTAAAGGCTGAGGGTGCGGCTCCTAGTCCCGCGAAGTTGTTGAGACGTAAGTTGCCAATCCCACATATTGCACGATGTATTGTTCGAAGGATGCTTGTCCTTGGATCTCTAACCGTCAATATAGCCCAGAATGCCCCGACGTTCAGCCACACTCTTGTCCCTACGCCAGCATTGCTGTTTCGATATTCCGCACTTACTTTCAACGCTCACGCGATCCATTTGGATCCACTATACTGCCGAGAGGTCGAGGGCCACCGAAATCTTCTATTCCATGGCCCGCTCTCTTTTACTCTTCTTGTAGCTTTGCTTCAAAATCACATCTCGAAGTCTAACGGTGCAAGTATCGCAAGCATTGAATACAGGAACCTAGCACCCCTTTACTGTTCAGAGCCAGTCAAGTTATGCGGACGCGAAGCTAGTCACGGAAAATATGAAGTGTGGGCTGAAACTCCAGAGGGTGGTATTGCCGTCAAAGGCACTGCGAGGGTGGTAGGAGAATAGATATGAAATTCAATGTATAAAGAAGCAACTATGAACATATCACAAATGCCTTGAGGCCATCCCTTATTCCATTCCCTCCTTTTGTTCGAGCCTATGAATTCATAAAGTTTGTTCCATCAACTGTAAGAGTATCACGTACCCATGTAATGGGCTCGCCTCGAACTTCTCAATGCACGAAATATGGAATTTCTACTCCATATTTGTCGAAATCTTCCTACTAATCATGTACGCAAGCAGCCGATAGCAAGCAACCTTTAGCCGATAAGACACCAACGACGCTTTACGCCTCATCTGTCTTGGAAGATAAGCCTTCTAAAGTGAAACGATGACGAGTTGAACGGCATAGATCGGTCAAAACGTCGTCATGCAAGTTCATCGGGCCCGCATTTGTAGTGGCACCATAGCCACGAGCAAAATGTGAGACGCATTGAGCATCCAATATTTGACGCGACTAACCTTTCTGGTGGAGGCGTAGCTATACGATAGGGGTTAGACAGAGAAGGCGGCCCCTGCTGCGGCTCCTTGAACTGGCAGACGCTGAAACATTCAGCAATTCCTTGGAGGGCGAAGTTGATGGAAACTTAATGGGATGAAGAGCAGAGAAAGCAAATGTTTTCGCAAGATGGATGCGTGATAGACGTTTGACGGGCGATGGTTACCTCAATACGGCCTGTTCCGAGGAAGGACTTGGCTGTTTCTTGTCTCCCTAAGCTTTCGGCTGGTGGCGCACAACGCAACCGTCTAATCTGCGAGATGCCGGCCGACGCAAATAGCTTTCCGTTATCTGCAGATTCAGTGCAGAAGCGGCCAGTGGCAAGCGCCTTATAGCTGTTTTGGCTACGAATCAATGCGCAACTCTGGGCAGTTTGGTTTCAAACCTACAGCAAGCGTCCTCGGTGACAGTTGGTACGGCGAAGTCTCAGCGGCTGGCGCAGAATTTAGCAGGCCGTGCTCGAGTGCCGATCGGGTGCCATTGGACAGCGTGGGGAGAGACATCGGGAAGGGAAGCTGGGCGATTGAGCCAGGTCCGGTAGCGTGGGATGGTGGATGGTTTGGATGGGTGATGGGCTGCTTTATCCCAGCTGGCGCGTGGCTGGGCGAGGGTTTTGAGTACCGTCAAAGGCCGCTACTGGCTACAGCAGAGGCGAGGTGATGACGACGCTGTGCCCTGACGGAGGGAATTTGTCCTTCCAGAAAGTGAAAAAGAAAGCGCAGATTTTCTGGTGTTCTGTAGCAGATCAAATCGTCTTACGCTGATCTGGCAACTGATATGTCAAGTCTCATACTCGCAATTCGACATTTGCATTATGTTTGTCTCGGTGTCAACTTATTTGGAATGGAGCAGTCTACAGAAGCAAGAGAGCCATGAACAGCGCTTCCGAGGATACCAAGTCGTTATGTGGAGTTCTATCTGAGCGAACCAGGTCCGGGATTCTTTAGCCTTCAATGACGTGACAACAGCTGAAGATTCTGAGGAGAGAACGGCGGCTTCAGCGCGAACTACAGCCTGCACACCATCTTATTACTCTGCATTTCCAGAATGAAGAATCGATTGTTGCGCTACAGCCACTTGGCACGCTGGGGGCAAGCTGGAGTCACCTCCGCCCAAGTACCATCTGAAGGCAAGAGACATTCCGACCCAATAACTACCTACCTACGAAGCAAAGAGCGCAGAGAAGAAGCACTGGCCGAGCGAATGAATGGATTGATAAGCTAATAGAGGCTTCCGAAAGAGAAATGGGTTTGCTATTTCCCTCAAAACTGCCAAAAGCCATCGTTTCCCAACCTCCGTGAAGACCAGCTAATCATTGCCCTTGCAGCCTCAAGCCCCTGGCCCATCGGGAAACTAGCGTGAGAGGTCCACCGGATGCAGGGAGAGTAGAGGCAAGGCTAGGCTTTTGCGTTGGCTGTTGGCTGGCTGTGGGCTTTTCGCAGCGCACCCTCCCTCATGTTGTACCGGCCCTGCCCATGCTTGGTTTGCGCCTTCTACCCGACTTCTTCGCGCTTTGGGCCATTCTTCCTTCACTTCAACATCTTACACCCATCCTCACCCTCCAATTGCCCTCCCCGGCGGTCTGCTTCCTCTGCTACCCACATTCGCTTCATCCTCCCAACCGTGGGTTGATCATTCTTCATCGACTGAAGAAGACACCCTTAATTCCGTCTCCTATCTCCTCACCCCTTCTTCTCCAACCGAACCGGGGAATCTTCAACAATCATCAAGCGCACGCCGCGACTCCACTCTCTTTCGATCCCGCACATGCTTTCACGATCCTCACAATAATGAGAGCGGCAATACTACCGCGTCTTGATAGACTCAACCCACTGCGGCTACTCCCAGCCAGCATGGTTCCCTTCGCATACGAAAAATTGCCTGGCGGCGATGCAAACCATCATGGCCCGCGTTCACCCTTCAGCACAATGTCTTTCAAGAAGTACAGATGGCGATCGCCTAGCCCTGGCGGAAGGAGATTTCCTCTTTTCGTCAAGATATCGCCATCGCGCTTCATCGTCTTCGCCATCACCACCATCCTGTGTCTGGGTTTGATAATCGTGGGCGGTTATCGCAACCATCAGAAGATGAAGAACAAGAAACCGCCGCCGCGGGAAGAGTATCGATGGGAAAACTTCACAATGTATGTCTTGCTGTTATGCTTATCGCGCTGAAGATGCTAAATCTCCTTATCAGACTCGAAGGCTATTACAACGGAGTCGGCTCGCTAGTTCCCAAGTTACAATACATCTCCGAGCAGGAAGCGATAATTCGAAACATCACAGCAAATAGCGATTTGCACAAGCCCGTTACTACTCCTCCCATCGACCCTGTTGCCATCAATCCCTACTCCGAACTCACCTCCGAGGCTTACCTCGTGGACCATTACCCGGTCCAGGAATGCTTTCTCAATGCTAATGACTCCATCAAGCTTCCTGACATTTTCGCGTATCCAGGCCTGCCTCAAAGTATGGCCGCACCGCAATTGGGTTCATATGACCTTCTTGGTCTGAGAGATGACATTTGTTGGGATCGTTTTGGCCGTTTGGGTCCTTATGGTTATGGCTACGAACCCGATGAGGGAGGATTAGGTCTCGCCGAAAAGTCTGAAAAGGCTGGAGTCTCTAAGATCTGGAAGCAGCAGCCGAAGATTGATTACAGAAATGTCAATTGGGGTGAGGCCCAGCGTCGATGCTATGAGAAAAACAAGCGCCGTTTCGAACCCGAAGATGATCGGCCCATGTCGAAAGCATCGGAGACAAATACCATAGCCTCTCGCTCGGACAAGCCTATGAAACGAGTCCAACGCCAAGCCTACATCCTTCGAGCATATACGGGCTACCGATGGGATGATCACCAATTACTTACGATGCGCGCCATGATCACCGAACTCGCCCTCAAGTCTGGTGGAGAATACGACGTTCACTTGCTTGTCCAAGTCAGGGATGACAGTATTCCCATCTGGACAGATAAGGACATCTATCGCAGGACGGTGGAAGAAAACGTACCAGAAGAATTCTGGGGCATTACCACTCTATGGTCGGAGGAGTTAATGAGGCTGTACTACCCGGGTCCCTTTCCGGATAACTTCGAAAACCCATCTGGCTCGCCAATTCATGGTGTGTATCGAGGAGCGCACTTCCCACTCTTTTGGTTCGCACAGCAACATCCAGAGTACGACTTCTACTGGAACTGGGAGATGGATCTCCGCTACACCGGTCACTACTATGAGTTCAACAAGAAGGTTACGGCCTGGGCCAAAGAACAACCCCGCAAGGGCTTGTGGGAGCGTAATACTCACTACTATATCCCCAACGCTCATGGCAACTGGACAGACTTCACCAAGACAGTCGAAAACCAAATTTTGGAAAGCTCTGAGACTCCTGTTTGGGGTCCAGTAGAGTTTGAGAACAGCGGTATTGTTCCACCCTCTCCAGAGTCCCAACCACCGAGAGCCTGGCTCGAAGACAATTACGATTGGGGTGTAGGTGAGGATGCCGACTACATTTCCTTCAACCCTCTGTTCGATCCTTCGAAAACCAATTGGGTTTTCCGCGATGACGTAGACGGTTTCAGCACAGCATATCCCATTCCTCCACGACGCGTCGCAATCATCACTGTCGCGCGTCTTTCGAAGAAATTGCTGGATATTGCACATAACGAAACTTATCAGTATCGTCATACAATGTTCCCGGAGATGTGGCCACCCACCATTGCGTTGCATCATGGTCTCAAAGGCGTGTTTGCACCACATCCACTATTTTTCAACCGCGTCTGGCCTGTCGATTATTTGAACCAGGTCTTCAACTACCCCGAAACTCCGGAAGAGAGTGTGTTCGGCTTCGGTGAACACAATCAACTCGGTAGCAGCTTCTACTACAACGCCGGCTTCTCTGGAGCCTTGTGGAGGCGCTGGCTTGGGTACAAAGAAAACCAAGAAGGTGGTAGCTGGTTCGAACTCACCAACACCGGACGGATGTGCCTTCGCTCGATGCTTTTCCATCCCATTAAGAACGAACGCGGATCCGCCGAGTAGAAGATGAACAACGAAGTTATACACGCCCGACATACATACGACTGTAGATAACCTTCTGCCGTCACCGCTTAACACCCTTCTCGCCTCCCCTACAACCTATTATAATCGCCTTTTCATTATCCATACTTGCAAAACTCACCGATAGACACGAAGAGCGAAAGCCGCTGGCAGCTCTTTCTCTTTTTTCACAAACAGACTGCTTTTTTTGCATCACATGCACTCTACATGAGATGGCGTTGGAATGTTTTGATTGTGTTTCAGCTTGTCGTCCTTCCGCGCTAGCTGGCACCCTCGAATCCCTTGGTTGTTGTTTTGGACATCTTTTGCTCTGATTAGAAACGAGTTTTGCGCTACGGGATGACTTAGTCTCTGTGGTTGCCGAGACTCAAAGGGATGTGGATTTGGTCTTTCCCGATGCACAAAAGCTTTCTTCCTCTCCTTGAATCCGTTGTTCTTTGACCGGGTTCTTTTTATTATTTCATGTTCTTGTTTCTAATAGGGGCGTAGATTTCTGGGTTGTGGTGTGTCAGGAGCCAGGAGGATCGATGGTGTTCGAGTAGCTCCCTTTTTACTGCAATAGTCACTACGAACAGGCAGGATAGATCGCAATGTGTAGATAATGAATTTGAAAGAGTGAAACTCGATTTTCTCCTTTGTCTAGTGCTAGTGATTATACGTCCAACATCAATATGTCGATATACTAGAATCGAAGGAATGTCTATAAATGAATGACAGGAAGATTCTATATATCAGCCTTGCTCTAACCCGTCATATGCAAGAGCTTGCGGCATACGGGCGAGACCCACAAACCAAGCTGCTCTATCATTGCCATGTTTAGACCAAAAGTCAAACTCGGTAGCGCTGTTCGCCCATCTAATTCTATACCATATCACTCTCCCAAATACAACTCCTGCATGTCCTTCTCCGCACTCTCAAGCGCACACCTATCACACCCACACTCAAAGTCCCAGTTATTCTTCAGCCTCGCACGGCGATTATTGACATTTAGCTCGCGCTCCTGACCACCGAGGTAGCTGATGCACAGCTCGGTATCAGCCTCGACATCCCGCAGCAACCAAAAGCGCCACGCACGGCCAACACGCTCCTTGCCAACATTGGGGTCGCAGTCGTGATTAAAGAACGAAGCGTGCGGCCACAGCGCAAAGCCAAAGAACTCATCACCCGCGTCGTCAAGCGAGCGAATACCAAAAGCATTTCGGCGGTCGCGCGCCACCAGCGCGCGGCACGCGGCGGGCCTGACGCGCGCCGCCAGCCCGGCCGGCACCACCGCCACCAGCTGCAGGAAGGCCTGCACGTGCGCGGCGAGGTCGGCGGCCGTGGCGTACGGCCGCGGGTCCGCCGCCAGCGCGCGCTGCGCGCCCCACGCGCTCCGCCGGTGCGCCCGGCTCAGCGCCCCGGCCAGCAGGAACGCCAGCACGTCGGGCGACGCTGCGGCCGCCAGCGCCGCGCGCTGCGCCCGCACGTCCGCGCGTGCTTGCGAGCCTGCGCGGGCGGCCGCGATGGCTGCGGCTGCGGGCGCGGCGGCGCTCCACGCGTGCGCGATCTGCGCGGGCGAGGGCCGCGCCGCGGCCGCGTCCGGCAGGAAGGCGGCGGCGAAGGCGGCGGGCGAGGGCGATGGCGCGCGGCTGCCGGCTTTGGATTTGACAAAGACCTCGAGCGCTTCCAGCGCCGCGAGTTCGGGCGCCGACGTGGCGGCCGTCCACGACGCCTGGCAGGCGGCCCCGCAGAAGTACACGCCGGCTTTGGCGTCGCGCGCTTTCAGCGTGCGCCCGCGCTCGTAGCCGAAGCACTGCGCGCACACTTCTTTTCGGTACTCGCGGTTGATGACGTGCGCGGAGATCACGTCGGTGGTGAACAGCTGCGTTCCCTTGGTGAGAGGAGTAAGCGAAAAGACTCCTCGTCCTCGTGTCGTTTGCTTAACTGTGATGAGTGTTGCGTTGGGGATGATTGGCATCGCCATTGATATTGGATTCTGGAACGATTCGTTGTTTGAGTACTCGGGTTCAGGCGAAGAAGCTTTGTAACCCGGGAGAATACCGTGGATAGCTAGACGACTATAACCAGCTTAACACACCGGTCTCAGGCTCCATGCTCTTAGAAACTGTGAAGTCGTGTGTACTGCTCATGGTGATGGTTGATGTGCTTAACAGTAATTACTAAAATCTACGTTGATAATGGTCGTCGTTTCAATGAACCAAGTTCAAGTACACCAAAAGATAGGAATGCTCGGATGAAACAGTCTTTCTGGATCTTCAGCGTTTGATTTTGAGACGCAGGACCTCGCTTTGGAGATTTAGAACGTTCGATATGATTATCGGTTAATTTGTAGAGAAAGTTCGACGTCGACTGGTCGAGCCTGTGGAGCCTAAGGCGTATTTCACGTGATTGATACTTTTCGGCCATTTTCCGTTTTCTTCTGCCTCCATATTGTCATCTCCTAATTTAATATTGCCATGATCAACCCAAAACACGGCTCTGTTTATGTGTCTGCCGTGTTTCAGAAAGAGAGAATGCCGAGTCACACATAAATGGTACTTATGGGACTAGGATAGTCGTCTTCAATTACCTGTTCCTTGGTTGTGTGCCCAGAAGAAGTGGGCTTGCCCCCGTGTCCAAACCGTCCAGGTCCTGCTGACGAAGCTGCCCACCTACTAACTAGCCGGGTGATCCGCGTACTCGTTCGAATGAGCGGCGTGTGGACGAGGACTCGTGCCAGATAGAAAAGCCCGTCAGGAGAGCTTCTGCCTGTGAAGAGCTATTCCAATATTCCTCTTCACCTCTTCCCGGGCAGAAGTTGTTGGTGCCATTCTTTCTCTCCCAATCTTCCGGCCCCTCGGCTGCGGGTACTTTACGACCTCCCTGACGACAGGCGCCAAGTTTTTGGGTTGTCCCGTCGCATCGATACCGTCCGCGATCGTCCTCCACCTCTGACATAACTCTTCCTCACCTGCAGCCAGCGATCCTCAAGCGATTCTCGGGTGCTGGTCTGTTCACCCTAACCTTACCTTAAGCATCCTTGGACCTAATCGAGATCGCAGCTCTCTTTTGCGAACAGCCAGTTAATCGGTTTGGAGGTACAAGAAGGGAAGCGCAAACTAAAAAGGATGCCAACACTCGAGGTATGTGTGGAGAAATGTTTTGAGCGCATTTCCTTGGAAAGTTGCCACGATTCTGAGACCACGGATGCCATTGCACATGACTTTGATCCTGAGATCCTTGCATTTTGACGCAGCTGGGAGCGAAAGCACAGGTTTATGAACGTCGAGCTTATGAACGACGGTCATTCTCGTAATATCACCCAGCCACAAGGTCGAGGAGCGCGGCATTGTCTTGCTTGAGCTGGTTCTGGTTATCTCATCAGCGCAGCACTGACGAAACATCGAAAACTAAACCGTCAACCATACCAAGGCAATAAGGCTCGCATTTGCGTCATTGAAACATACTGCGCCTTTTCAGACGGCTCAGCCTTTATTTCTCTCTCACTCAGTCACTCGACGCTATATGAGATCACGATCTTGATTTGCCCTTCATCCCGACTCCTCCCTCCGTTTGGTTTGGCATAGGCTTCTCATTCGTCATACCACCCTCAAGATCCGCCTCGTCTTCCACTGACTTCATTCCTTACTCTTCCAGCCCTTCAGATACCTTCACCATTGCCCATTTCTTCTCCTTACTCATCGAACTTCTGCATTACTTCTTTCGGGCTCACTTTGGCTAAAATGGCTACCATGCAGAACTTCAAAAATTTCCTTCGCCATGGGAAGCAGGCGCGGGCGGCAAACTCTCCACCACATGGCGAGCCTACGACTAATGTGCAAAGCATCCACGCCCAGCCACAGCGGTTCGAGCAGCACTACGGCGTGAGTGACCCTAACGTGTACGAACACAAACCTCTCCAGGCCGGAGCTCGGTACCAGGGTGATTTCTCTGCCGCAGCTATCGACAACCGCAATGTGGCCGCTAGAGCAGGAGATGTTGCCGCTCGTGCCGCCGCAGACCATCAGAAGCACCAAGCCGCTCAAGCCGCCGGATCGAAAGATCGTGTCATAGGCTATGAACCGAACGTCGTCGAGCGTATCGTAGCAGAGGAGCGACAGAGCAAAAACAAAATGCCCAAATATGCCGGTCTAGAGCGTTACACGCTGATGGATAAGATGGGAGACGGTGCTTTCAGCAATGTCTATCGAGCGAAGGACAATTCCGGCCAGTTTGGCGAAGTTGCCATCAAGGTTGTCCGAAAGTTTGAAATGAACAACACACAGGTAAGTGAAAACTCCAGTCCCGAATGATACTTCCATATCTCTCCTTTCTCGTCATCATCAAATTCGTACCGTTCTGCGAAGTATCTTACCAACATCGCGGCGGTTTAGGGAGATAATGTGCTACATCCGGATTTCAAGAAGGCGCCGAAGACAGTAGAGGTGCGCAATCCTGAATCTACACGCCCCTTCATCAATTCCCTTGTCCATACGTTCGCCACGCCATCTGAAGTATGTTGCTAACGTGACGTCACCTCTAGCGGGCAAACATCCTCAAGGAGGTTCAAATTATGCGTCAGCTCGATCATCCCAATGTTGTCAAGTTGGTCGAATTCTCCGAGTCTCGACAGTATTACTTCATCGTCCTTGAACTTTGTCCAGGAGGCGAGCTCTTCCACCAGATCGTCCGCCTCACTTACTTTAGTGAAGACCTCTCCCGGCATGTCATTATTCAGGTTGCCAATGCATTGGAGTATTTGCATGAAGAAGCTGGAGTCGTTCATCGGTATGAATATTTTACGCAGCTATTGTCTGGTTACTAACGCTTTTCTTAGTGACATCAAGCCAGAGAACTTACTTTTCTACCCTATTCCCTTCATTCCTACCAGGAACCCGAAGCCCAGAGCTCCAGATGATGAAGATAAGGCCGATGAAGGTGAATTCATCAGAGGTCTCGGCTCTGGTGGTATTGGAACCATCAAGATTGCCGACTTTGGCTTGTCGAAAGTCATCTGGGACAGTCAGACCATGACTCCATGTGGAACCGTCGGTTATACCGCACCAGAAATCGTCAAGGATGAGCGTTACTCCAAATCTGTCGATATGTGGGCTCTTGGTTGTGTTCTCTATACCTTGCTCTGCGGTTTCCCACCATTCTATGACGAAAGCATTCAAACTCTCACCGAAAAGGTCGCACGTGGCCAGTACACCTTCTTATCGCCTTGGTGGGACGATATTTCGAAGTCTGCGCAGGACTTAGTATCACATTTGTTGACGGTTGATCCCGAAAAGCGATACAACATCAAGCAGTTTCTCGAACATCCTTGGATCCGCGAGTCTCAAGAGCAAACTTATGCGGCTGCAGATGCTCCACCTTTGGCCACACCAATTCGACGAGAGCTTGCCGCAATAGGCCAACTGCCTCCCCAATACCAGTATCCTGATGAGACTCAGAGCAATACAAAACCCATGGACTTCAGATCTCCCGGTGCAGTCAATCTTCGCGAAGTGTTCGATGTCGGCTACGCAGTGCACCGACAAGAAGAAGAAGGCAAACGACGCAAGAACTTCAAGCAAGGCTACCGCGGTACCAATGCTATCAACAGTCTGAACGCCCTAGATGAGGAGGACTTTGACGAAGATGAATTCTACGGCGAGTCCGCACCGTACGGCCCGTCGCAGCAGAACCCGCCAGCGAAGCTGCCCAAGAGCCAAGCCGCCGACGTCAGCACCGTCGAGAAACAAATGCGTAACACGACGCTCAGTGCCGCCGCGCAGGCCCGCCAGTCTAACCAACCCAAGCAGGCGCACCAGGCTCGCGGCTACGGCCAGCATTCGCCTGAGGTTGCGGCCGCGGCCCGTCGCCAGGTCCGCAACAAGGGAACCTTCGAGCTGAGCCTCGACAATGCCACCCTGCTCAGTAAGAGAGGCAAGAAGACGGAAGCCAGCGGCCTCCGCAGCGAAGTTACTGCCGGCGGCATATGAGAACCTGACGATGCCCCTGTTGGAATGTGTGCTCTGGTCGACATAACACGATGAACACCGCGGAACAAATGAACGAGCCGTAGCTTCGTGGATGAAGATGCTTTCGAGGTTGAGAGTGGATAAGAGGATGGATGGATCATTATGACGAGCCTTTGGGCAGTGGGACAACCACGCCACTTAACATATTTTCTCTTTTGTGTTTGGTCCGATGGCCGTGGCCTCGTCGGCCCTCTTCGGCGGAAAATATACACACACAGACACACGTACGCAACTCTATTTAGACTCGTTTTACCCTCTTTTCTGCTACTTTCGGCTTCTGAGTCTGTCTCTTTCCCTTGCGGACCTGCATATCCTACTTTGTTGATGAGTCATGCATACCATATATTAACTAGCCTTTGGAGGATGCGTCGTTCCGGCTTCCGAGACACTTCACGTGCGTGTGGGGAGATGTATGGCTGTGGTGTGTAACGATCGAGCTCTAGGAGATCAGGGTGCCATAGATAAAGAATATTCAAGGTGTTGAATTAATTTCTTTTACAAATCCATGCGATTTGCTCTACGTGATGTAATAGATTTAGTATAATATGCTCTACAGGGCGACTCGTAACGATTAATCGCCGTTGAATGCTTCGCCTATGATATCAGTTCAGAACACCCAAGAAAGTCCAGAAATTCAAACCGGAGCAGCCAGAACAAATTTATATCCCGCAAATTTCACATCTCTTGTGCTTCTTGAAATCACCGCTGTAATGGTCGAGATGGTCCTGGCCATCCAAGCGTTCGCCCTCCGCCGGTAGCCTGCCCATCCAGCTCACGGTCTGGCCGTGCTCGTCCACGGTATCGAACATGGTGCCTTTCTCCATCAGCTCCTTCGTGACGGCCTCAACATCGACATCCAAGTAAGTCCTCAGAAAGTCGCCGACCTCGGTGTTCTCATGGTTGCCGACCAGGGCCTGAGCGTCGCGCGGATGGCTAGCATAGATGTTGACGTCGGCGCCAGAGTGGCCGTGGGTGGCCCAGCCGGTCTGGGCGCGGCGGGCCACGATGTCAGCGAAGGTGTAGGGCGCCGTGTCCGGGCGCTGGGCGAGTGCCTCGATCTCTGCGGCGCTCGCGTCCCCCACCCCGAGGCCCTCGGCCACGGTGCGCCGCACCCATGCCGTCGCGTCGGCCCCCGCGTGCGCCCCCAGCCACGTGAAGTACGCCCGGCTCAGGTGCTCCGCCGAGTGCGTCACGTTCGCCAGCACCCCCGGGTACCACAGGTAGTCCGGGTACGCATCGTGCAGCTGCCGTGCCACCGACAGGCCGCCCGTTTCGTGGTCGCTCGTGCTCACCAGCACGCCTGGCGTGGCGTCGCGCTCCAGGAACGCCAGGGCGGAGGCAAACGCGGTGTCGTAGGCGAGAACCTCGTGCACCTGCGCGGCCGGGTCGTTGGCGTGCCCGGCGTGGTCGATGCGTGAGCCCTCGATCATGAGGAAGAAGCCTTTGTCGCTGTTCTTGGTGGCCGCCGAGAGCGCTTCCAGTGCTGTGCGAGCCATCTCGTCGAGCGAGGGATATACGTCGTTCTCGAAGCGCCGGTCGATCTCGTATGGGATATCATGGTCGGCGAAAAGGCCTAGCAATGGTAATTTGACGGCTTTGCCCAGTTTGAGGTCATCAAAGCCGGACCGGTCATCCACATAGGAGAAGCCAGCATCTTTGGCAGCAGCAACGATGTCTCGCGAGTCCTCGCGACATGAGCCAGTGGTTGTGTTTGGGAGGAAGTGGCAGCGACCGGCTCCAAGCATGATGTCCACCACACGGCCTAAAGGATATTCACCGATGAGCTGTTCCGCAATGCGATCTTCTTCATCTCTTAAATTGACGTGTGCGGCGAAGCAAGCCGGAGTAGCATCAGTGATGCGTGTTGTAACGACAAGTCCGGTCATGTATCCAGCCTTCTTTGCAGCCTCCAGCACCGTACCACAAGGCGAGTGGTCTGGCAGCACGGCAATAGCGCCATTGTAACTCTTAAACCCGCAGGAGAAGGCCGTTGCACCAGCAGCAGAATCGGTCACCAAGCTGGACGTGGATCGGGTCCTTGAGGATCCGATAAGGTGTGTATCCAGCACCAGATGCTCACTCCAAGGCAATCCGTCCTGGAACTGTTTGTAGCTTCTCGCCATGGCCAGACTCGTAGGTCCCATTCCATCTGATATCATCATGATGAGATTGCGCTTGCCGGAAGGTGGAGACTCATGTTCTGGCTGCTGCTTTTGATACAAAACTGCGAGAATGACGACGAGGGCTGTGGTGACGAGTGCCCATGTGAAAAGACCTAATTCCCGCCAGAATTTCCAGCCTCTTGTTTTCCGCTTCTGCGTTCGCTCGCCAGTGAGCAACGCATCTTCTTCTTCCTCCTCTTCTAGCTCGGTCTGTTCTGATGAGGGACGGCGGTAAAGAAGTGGTTGATCGCCTGAAGCCATCTTGGCACCTTGGGAGGTGTCGTCTAAGATCAACTATCAGGTAAACAGAGATTTCGAAGGTGTAATTGATTGTTGCGCGACGATGGAAAGCCTGAAGGGGGATGTCACATTGGGCAGTTGAGTAAGCGGGAGGTTACTACCTTATGTACTACGTACCTTGTTTCCAGACCCATAAGACCGCATGGCCCTAACACGTGCAGGAGGTCAGAGACAATCTGGCAGCCAGCAACTTGCTCAGGATTGGAGCGGAATGAAGCATTGCATAAACTTAAATTACTATCTTACATTCCATAGACTACAAAATTTATAAGGTACTTTAACTTTTGCGAGCGAAACGAACCGCAGCCTCATAAATTCCACCGCAGAGCCTAGAGAGCATATGAAGGGGAGCGGAGATGTAGATGGATAGGCAGATTCAAAGCGTGAATACGACTTCATCCTGTGAGAGTGTGTAACGAATGTCTCGCTACATTTCTTACTAGTGCTAGCCTTTATGCCTGTACAAAAGTGATTGGCACTGTCGTTGCCATGCTTTTGGTGAGACCACCAGTCATGAGGGCCTTTTCAGGATCCTTCGAACCATCCGTGTCTGGTTCTGAATCAACTTCTTCAGACCAGCCACGCTGAGGCCCGTATGTGATCATCTTTTTGGCTGTGATTGCTTCCGCAAGTAGAGCCGTCATCAATGACCCACTTCTTTTCACCGAAGGATAGCCGTCGAATTGTATCTCAACAATCGATGGCACCTTGACCAAGACTTTCTTCAAGAGACCCGTACAGAATCGGCTGTAGAGATCGTCGGGTAGCCGGAAATCCTTAAATATCTCATGGCCCGAAGGATCGAGCTCCACAAAAACTTTCAGGAGTCGCAGGAACTTGCAATCATCCAGCCCGAGCTTGTTATTTACAATCCACCTCTTTGGAGGTGCAGACCAGCCCGGTCCTAACCTGAGTTCCAATGTAGTGATGGTCGAGCGATAAGTCGGAGTGAGGCGTGAAAGGAGTTGGTTTTTTGCGTGGAAGAACTTTCCATTCGTCGAAAATAGACGAAATACATTCTTACTGTAGAAGATACGGAAAGCTTCTTCATATATCTGCCGATTGGCGAGAAATATGACCATCAAAGGGCCGAGTCGACGGTGGTTAAGCGGATCGAGGTCAATGGTATCTTCGATTCCCAACAACAGCTCATAAACCCGAATCCTAAGCTCTGATGGAAGGTTAAGGAAGCGAAATGCTTGTCCAGGAACCGAATTTCTTTCCACTTCCTCTACCTGCTCGACATTTGGATCCATGTTGTTCTCTCCGATGTGGGGTTTGTTGGGTGGTGCGATTAGGGATGGCATAGTTCATGTATGTGGGCGCGGTGGAGGATAGAGGATAGAGAGGCTTGCGTGTAGGCGTGCAAGCCCGTCGAAAGCTTGCACGCGCCTATACAGCCATCGTGAAGAAGTCAGACTTCAAGATGGAGATATGTCCGGCCTTAACGGGAGTCGACAGCTCATCGAAGTTGTAGGCTGCGCTTCTTGGAGACCGAAGGTTGCTCTGCCCAGCTAGTACAACTCCGAGCTATAAGAAAATCTCGACGTCTTGTTCCTGGGTGGTGTTTCACTTTTCAATAAAGAAAAGAAGAAGAGAAGGGGAAGAAAGCGGAGGAGCGATCGCGTGGTCAAAGGTGCGACCTGGCCGCTAATTATCATTAGTCACGAGAACGCGGCCCACAGGCCTCCGCATCGTCGTCAGTTTCCACTCTATTTCCGCCGTCTGAAGACCTGAGCTGATCCGAGATGCCGGAAAGCAGCACCCATCGTTTTTCAGGCCTTTTCCCAGGGCTTGCAAAGTATGTCGTGCGCTGTGCCCTGCACTCAAATTCAGATCCGGGTCGTGTGACGCCCGTCCATTTATTTATCATCAGCAATATACTCAGTGCTCATCGTTCTCCTGTGCCTAGGCTCGTTTTTCTCCGCAGTCGCCCCTGAGCCATGTACTATCGTACCAAGCTGTTGCACGTATCCGATACTTTGTGGGGTAAGAACCGATTGAATTACCCAATTACATTCTCTCATTGATACCTGTAGCCCTCATTGACCTTGTTGGCAAGAGGCTTGCGGGTTTTATATCGAGGCCCATCTACATATAAAGGCGTTTCGTGAGCGAATATTCCTGAAGAAGGCTGCTGTCCGACATTCGGCTTCTCCTCACCAATCAGTCCCGTGATTCTTACGAGTCTTCCATAACGGAGTTGACTACCAATCGCTACGGGAGAGACCATATTATTTTTTCCGCGTCTCCAACGTGTCGTAAAACCGCGAGAAGCTCCTTTTACTTGCTACGTTGTGGAACATGGCGAAACCTATTTTACTCCATTTGGGAGACGATGTTCGGTGGAATCACGAGCTCTATGGTCAGCTGCAGCAAGAATTTGACATTCGGCGCAGTTATTCCATGAATAGAGCAGAATTCAAGAAGGCCCTTGAAACCAAACAGTTTGGAGACTTCGCGGCCATGTACCGGCCGTTTTGGAATACTGGCGGAGAAATGGGCAACTGGGATGACGAATTAATGTACGCTAGAAAAAAGCTCTCTCTCTGACACGACTTTCATTTACACTTCAACCTCCAGTTCACTGCTACCTTCATCCTGCAAGATCTACGCCAGTGCAGGCGCAGGTTTTGACTGGGTGGACACCAAACGTTTGGCAGACAGTGGAATCATCTACTGTAATTCTGCCACCGCTTGCACCGAATCAGTCGCCGATGCTGCCATTTGGCTTATCTTGAGTACTTTCCGTGGCTTCACAGAATCCGCACTTGCCGCTCGCTCCTTGGATGTCGATCGATACAATTATTGTCATAAAACACTTCCTTCAAGGACACACAACCCTAGCGGCCATACCCTCGGCATTATCGGCTTGGGAAAAATTGGATATAGAATCGCTTGGAAGGCCCATCATGCATTCAATATGAAGATTTTGTACAACGATGTCGTTCAAATGCCTGTGGAAGTCGAAAAGAAAGTTGAAGCTGAATACCTCCCCAACTTAGACGACATGCTTGCCGCTGCCGATTGCGTTGTCATTGCAGCTCCATTTTCAGGAAAGAAGGTTCTCAACGCTGAAAAGATGGCCAAGATGAAACCTGGTAGCAGACTTGTCAATATTGCCCGAGGAAAGCTGATCGATGAAGAAGCTCTCGTGGCAGCCTTGAATAGCGGTCACATCACTGCTGCCGGACTCGACGTTCACTATGACGAGCCACACGTTAATCCAACGTTGGCGCAGATGGAAAATGTGGAATTGCTGACTCACATTGCCGGAGCGTCTGTCGAGTCTCATGTTGGCTTTGAACGTATCGGTATGGAAAACATCCTGAGCTATTTCGGGACTGGAAAGGCCATCAATCCGGTGAATCTCCAATGGATGGGATCATCGAAATATTAGAACCGCATATTCTTTCATATTTTCCCAAGCAAATGGTCCACATAGGCCAAACTTCTACCTCGACTCAAGCTCAACACATCCTGGCCAAGTCCATAGATCAATCCAATTTTGAGTGCCATTTTTGCGGTTCGTGCGGCAGTAGGTAATGGAAATCGATTCCATAGACTGAAAGCACCACTGGTGGCGAGAGCGGCCATAACAGTGCTCAAAAAGTCTCGACGTCTGTATCCTCCTCTGAACGTGTCCATAGCTTCTTCCAGAGTAACAAATGTACCAACCCAGAATGCTACTGTTCCACCCATCTTCGCACCTTCTTTGATGCCTCCTACAATAGAGACAATGTTCTTGCTCTTGTGATAGAGATACCATCCCTTTTCAGATGTTGGTAGTCGATGAGCATTTTCCGCCCGAAATCGTAACCCGGCCATCTGGCTACCATAAGAAGCTCCAAGAACGGTACCGACAGAGAGGCCAAGGCCAGTTATTAACGGGAGTCTGATGCTAGGTGACAATGAGAGGCGTTCGTGAAGAGAGCGACTAAATTTGAAGCGACGTTTGAGAGGAAGAGAGTTAACATCTTGTGTTACCGGAGGAGCGGAGGAGTTAGACATCATACGTAATAATTCGAAGAGTGATGCAGTTCAGGAACATAAGGCATCAAGACAAAAGGGCGAAAATGAAAAATCTCATATGTTGGAGACTGTGTGCATATTCGTAGCTAAAGGTACGGGAAATGGAGCTTTCGATTTTGAGGCACAAGGCACAAGGTGCTATTTGAGGCACGAAGGCAAAAATATCTGCCTGCTGCAGCATCAGACGAGCTTCAATACACTTTTTCAATTTGATATTAATCAAGTAATTTTCACTAGCAGCTATCAAATCCTCATTCGATCCTCAAGATATTGGAATTTCTTCCAGCTGCAACCCAAAATTCCTTTACCGCATGACTGGAAGTGAACGCAAGAACCTGAAACGCGTGGCCACGTGCTCTGTTCTTCTCGAGTCAACCTGATCAGACTGATTCCGGTGACAGTAAGAGCTTGGAAATCGACAAGTTTATAAAATCGGGTCCAGCTTTCTCTCTTATCGTAGCTACCTTTCTGATCGCAGTCGAAATACAAGGCGCCTCTTGGCTCTGCTTATCGTTTTCGAGCTTCGGAGTATTCTTGATAGCGGTACACAAAGAGATTGATGGCTATCAAAGCCGTCATGGACTCCACCATTCCATCAGCTCAGACATGGACGATACGGTTTAAGTATCACAAGTCCACCGTTTTGTTGCACGTCGAACCAAATCAAACAATTGACAGTCTGAAAGAGTCCTTGCTATACGCTCTTCGAGATGTAAAGACGTCGTCAAACTTTCTCAATGGTCAGACACCACCATCTTCCGCTTCACAAATTCAACTAGCCAAACTGCGAAATGCACTAGACATTAGTGAAGGATGGGAGCCTTTGGAGGAATCCAGCCTAAAGGACTTATTTGAAGAAGATGATCAGGGTAATGACCAGAAGAAAGGCAAGGGAAAGGCCAAAGCGAAAGTGGAGTCTTCAGGACAGACCGTAAGGGGAATTGGCATCAAGGATAATGCGGTACTTGCATTTAGATGGCGAGCTAAGGAAAATGGAGCAAAGAAGGGCGATGAAGCTGAGTTCGAGGAGGAGGATGAATGGGATGAGCGGGATGAGTGGGACGTGGTGATTCCGACTTTCGAAGATGTTTACGGTGTAGAGAATTCTGGAGATTTTGGCGATCTCTAATCATCCCTGATAACGCAGATACGCTTCTCGGACCTCAGATCAGAACGAAGTAGTGGCGGCGCACAACAGTCTATCGATTTCCCACGCACGAGAATTTGAATTTTGAGTGGAAATTCTTGGGATGAATAAGTCAAGCGTCAATATTAGCCGAGTATAGTGCAGCAATGCCGTCGGATTATAGATCCATCCTCCGCTACGGTTAAACATGGGAGGAGAAGGCGGCATATTTGAAGAACCATACTAAATAGCAACAAGAAGCTTAATACAGTTAAGCATCTCTGAAATCGTAGTCCTAGGCCGCCGAAGACTAAGACAGTAGCACTTAACATACTGGGAGAAGTCGAAACCAGCCAAGTGTTACATTGCACATGCTCCGAAGGACCGAAAGCATAACGCTGCAGACTTTGATACGATCAGTGGCAGCAGATGATACGCGGAAGGCTAGTGGGTGGTTGTAAATTTAATATTAGAAACAGCTTAGAGGACGGTAGCGGACTAGTGGTGGGATCTGTCAAAGACCCCAGCGTTGGCACGAAATTACCAAGCCTAGCATCGCCTCGCCTCGCCTCGCCTTCACTGCACAACTCCAAGCTTTGGATTCGTGCACATTGCCTTTTCTTTTGCCTCAATGACTTCATTGTCGCGACCGACCACTCGTCGACGCTGTCTACACTGCTTATCATCATAAGTAAAGCTGCAAACGCTGGCCATGCACTCTAAAATGCTTGGGCTGAGCTATGGAAACGAGCCCACAACAGGCGCAACACGTTAAGAATGATTTAACGCATGGAGTCGACACGCGTGCTGCGGTTGGAACTGATATCAGATATCGAATCAAACCCATCTCCATGTCTACCAGTCCTACGCTAACAACGGTGGCCGATGTTTCGGATGCCACCAACCCCGAATCCGCTGCTATAGTCGATAACCTTCCCGGCACTCCCGCAAGCTTTTCTTCGGTGGAGACAACCATTATCGAACTGATATCTACGACCGCCACCACCTCAGCTTTCCCCGAATCCTTCGGTCTCAGTATTTCGACGAGTGGTCGTTGGATCATCGCCTACAGCTCGTCAGCTCTATACGTCCTCTCCGCTCAGAGACTTCCCGAATACAAGAACTCTTGTCGCGCTTTTAAGCTTCGTCGTAAACCTCTTGCCGCTGCAATAACCGATGGAGGAAAACTAGCGATTTTGACGACGCCGCACAAAATCGACATATACCAGTGTGGAGAAGGAGCTGGAGCTCCTCTCACGGGAGGAAGTCAGTCCTTGACGGCTGTCTATTTGGATTATGAGGCGAGAACCATCTCCTTTACAGCCGAAGGAGATGTTATTGCCGCAGGATCTGATGGGGGGATCGAACTTCGCAATCTGAGCGAAGGATCGTTGGCTACGGACACTCGGCAAATCACATGCGGCTCTTTGGATACAATTGCATTTTCAGCAGATGGAAGATCTTTACTCATAACCGCTGCTGCTCGTCGAGCCCGCATCTCAACTTTTGTTTCCGTGAATGGTGCTTACGAAGATGCTCTGTTCGACGATGCAGCATTCGATCAGTTACAACCGGTTGGGAAGATGTGGATTACTCAATTGCTATTTCCTGAGCGCTTACAGGCAAGACAAGCAGTGTTCCTGCCAGACGCTAGTACAGGTCAAATCACGGAGTTACTGGCGTACAACTCAGAAAAAGAACAATACAGCCTCTTCGATGTTACCAGCAAGAACTTCGTGGACAGGAGCCTTGGCACTCCCGAGGATTTCAGATGGAGTAGATCGGAACGTTTCGAAGATACTCAACCTGCTCTATCGGCCGATGCATCGCACGTAGCGGTAGCAGTCAAGTTAAAGGATAGCAGTGAAATTTGGCTCTACCACGTCCCACGCCTATGGCGGGATTTAGATTCCGCTCACGATTCAGCCAATGATTCAGCAGAAGAACAAATATCAGTCCTCACCCCAGATCTACGCCTCCGTCTTCCCCAGCGAGAGGACAACCAACCATCGGAGAGGCTGATATGTTTACGATGGCTGAAGTCCAATGTGAATATACCTGCGAGGGGTCGTCTCTTTGCTCTTGTAAGCTCAGCAGGTCTCTCCATGCCTGAAGACATTGTTCCTTCGGAGGCGCCCGCAGCGAGTGGGAAGTTATGCGTGTTCGACCTGATCAGATCAAACTCTGAACTTCCAAGAGCGACACCGAAGACAGTCAGTATCGATCTCGACAGCATCCCCCCAATAGAGCATCTAGCCGAGGAAACCATGGGATTGGAGCAAGAGGTGGACCTTGTGCGGCGAAGAACCACTCGCGCACAACGAGGTCGTGACTCGTCTGGAATGCTTAGCCCAAGAGACCCACGAGCTGCTCGTCGTTCACTCAGTTCTGGAAGTAGTAGTGGAGGCATCGTTACGCTTAGAGACTTGGCGGAGTCTAACACTACGCGACCACGTCGACGGAGGTCCTTCTCGAGCATGTCTAGTATGAGTGAGGAAAATTTAGATATGAGTCCAGTGGCAGTAGACGAACCGTATGCAATGGCGCAACCAAGATCTCAGTTTACTCTAGATCGTGCAGCCACGGTTGCTGCCAACTCACTTGCGCACCGATCACATCTACGATCACTCCCGAACCAACCGCTGGAATACCGTCGCGCGGATGGTCTACGGGAAATTCCTCATGAGAGCGATGCGGATGATTGGGTACCTCCTCCTCCGCCGTATTCTGAAAGACCAGATCCTCCAGGTCCAAATGCCGTCAGTCTCCCTATCAATGCTATTCCAGGTGTAGCCGCAACGATACGGACAGAAACTCGGCCACAGCATACTCGACCACAGCAAACGCAATCACAGCAAACGCAATCACAGCAAGCCCAATCGCAGCAAGCCCAGCGACAACAAGCACAGCGACAGCAAGCACAGCGACAGCAATCACAACCACAGCAACCACAACCACAGCAACCACAACTACAGCAACCACAACTACAGCAACCACAACTACAGCAACCACAACTACAGCAACCACAACTACAACAACCACAACCACAGCAAGCTTTACCAACGCAGAATGATTCTCCTCGTTCGTCACCATCCACTCAGCCTTCGGTAGCAGTGCCACAAATGTCACAAATGCCTTCCATACCTCCAATATTACCATCTAGCATTGCTGTTATACAAACTCCGCCATCTCCTATTATAGCTCGACGACCAGTTCCTCCCCCCCAGCAACAAATAAATTCTGTTTCACAACAAGTTCGGACTACCGGGCTGCCCGTTGTAACAACACTACCTTCGACCTCCTTGACTGCTCAACCTCAACAGCCGATTTCACCTCCCGGACCCGGCGCATTACACAGTCCTTTCACATTCCCACCAGCACGCTCATCATCTCATAGCAATCAAAATCTGCTAGCGACATCACAGCAGATTCCGACATCCCTCTCTAGGAGTATGCCATCATCTCCGGTAGACTTATCTCGGAGCAATCAACGACAAGGTGTTGCTACCTCAGACTTCCAACCTATGATGCAACTTCCTACTCCAGAGCAAATGGAAACTTTGCATCGCCGTTCCAGTAGCGGTGGTTCAGCTCCTCGAGCTGCCATGGGTGCCATGGGAACTAACACTCGACGCTTGCCTTCTATCGAGCTTAATCGACCTCTACCATCTCTCCCCTCTGGCAGTCACAGTGCCATTCGCTCTAGCGGGGATATGTCTCGCCGCCCTCCCATGCGCGATGGACCTGATCGTCAAAGACCTGCATTCAACCGTCTTGCGACAATCGCTTCAATCGTTTCTAGAACCTCTACAGAACCACTCACAGATGAATGTCCACCCGTACCGCCTCCAGTTTTACCTAACTCGGCGCCTACTACGCCAACAGGTCGGCGAGGACGGTGGAGAGTGGTGTCGGGTAGAGCCTCCCAACTTGGTTATCAAACTGAGAATAATCATCAATCTAATCCTGATGCGAATCAGGCTCACGCATCCAAAGGATCCTCGAAAAAGCGTGGAACCAAATGTATTGTCATGTAAACGAACTGGAAAGACATGTTCTGTACTCGAATATAAAGGAAGTTTACCTTCATCCTTTCAATCAGATTCACAGGCGACGGTCGCTATTCATTTTGCTTTCCTGATGTACAGCCTTCGGGCTATATTTGCTTCGTGATACCCGGCGTGGGCTCCCTGGTGAGGAATATGTATCGCCTTGGATAACTGTGGTATTGGATTCGACCGTTAGCGACGAACCCATAGCCAAAAGATAACTTTGAATAAATGGCGCATTCCACCGCCATAAGCATTATTCTAATGAAATTGAAGTGCTACAAGTCATGGATCCGTAAGCAATTGTAGCGAGAAGTTTTGACCTGGAAAAGGATAATTGAGAAACAGATTCTCAGATTTCTCGTGTGTCTGTCCAAGAACAAACTGGGAAATTTTACGCGACGACCCAAGATCCTGGCATAAATTTCTCCTCCATTCACCAGCATCAAATTGCAACTGAATCCGCAGAACCTCTAGAAACATGTTCTTTCAAAACGTTAAAAGATGCTGCTCCATATAAATATCCCTATAGTTTCACGATGCATTCATCTGTGCACCCAGGCGCTCAAGTCGCGCTTCGTCTTTCCTCTGGAATCCACAAAATCATCTGTGTTCGACCCAACATGTACGTCGTCCCTTTGAATTTGAGTCCTTTGTAGCTAGAAGAGCCTTATCGCAATCGCAGAAGCGCTGACTTTCCGATAGGACAATAAGCATAGGCAAATTCGGCTCCTTCTCTTCGAACCTGTTGATTGGAAGACCGTACTATTTCACTTACGAAGTACTCGAAAGAGATGACGGAGAAGGAAAGTCAAGACTTCGCATCGTTTCCACCGCAGAATTAAGCCGGGAGAACCTCGATGACAGCGAACGAACACCCCCCGAGTCGAGAGACGAAACTCTACCTGCCGAAAATGGCTATCAGTTTGATGTTCCCGAACCTGATGACTTTGTTATGCGTAACAACCGCCTCACCCTCGACGATACATCCAAGCAAACACTGTCAATGGAAGAGATTGAGGAGTTGAAGAAAATGGACACTGGTTCAGGAAAAGAACTCATTGCCAAAATTGTGGCCGCCCATTCCGGGATCGATGAGAAGACTGCATTCTCGTTCGCGAAATACATCAAGCGAAAACACCAGAAATATCTCAAAAGATTTACAGTTCTTCCGTTAGATGTTACTATGTTGACGAACATCATGCTAGAGAAAGAGCCATCTAGGACTATGGAGATGAGAGTAGAATCACTTGGTCTGATAACCAGTTGGGCAAACGTGCGTCATGGTACAGAAACAGATCCTGACAGCGATGGTCATAGAGTAGGAGGAGGTAGATGGCTGGTTGTAGACGACACTGGAGGGTTACTCATCGCAGCAATGGCCGAGAAGATGGCTATTCTGTACCCAACAAGCAGTGAACAGGACGGCCAGAACCATGATAGAATACACGATGGAGAGCAGCAGCCTGTACAAAATGGAGACGATGGCGAAACCAAAAATGTACAGAAAGCAGAGAACCAACATCCTAAACAGCATATCGTGGCACAGTCAGCCACCTACAATACTCTAACCGTGATCCATCCGAATACACAACCCAACTTATCTCTTCTAAGGTATTTCGATTATTCCGTTGAAGATCCAGACGACAAGCACCCCTTATACACTCATCTCAAAACTCTCACTTGGCTTCAATTTCTTGATCCAGAGGCGGATGCTCTTTACCACGAACCGGCCATCATACCTGACTCCGAACTTTCAAAGATGAAAAGCGGGAAGAAGGGAAACTACTACAAAAAGCGACGGCGATGGCAACGAATCAAAAGCGTTGTTGAAGAGACACGAGCGGGTGGTTTCGATGGCTGCGTACTAGCGAGTTACATGAAGGCGCCGGGGGTCCTAAAGCACCTTGTCCCTCTCGTTCGTGGTGGTGGCCAGATCGTGGTATACAGTCCGACGGTCGAGCCTCTTACGGAGCTCGTGGATCTATATTCAAGGGAACGAAAGAGTGCATTCGTGCGGATGATGCATCAGCAGCATGGCAAGGAAGCAACAGACGATGGGTTTGATGAGGATGATTTCCCGCTGAACCCAACGCTATTGTTGAATCCAATGTTACAGACGACGAGAGCTAAACATTGGCAAGTCTTACCCGGGAGGACTCATCCAGTCATGACAAGCCGAGGTGGTGCGGAAGGATATGTATTTAGCGCTACCCGAGTGAATCCTGCATCTGGCAAGGTAGAAGCCAGAGGGAAGTTTAGAAAGAAGAGGAGAGCAACACCTTCAGAGCAAGACGTTTCAAAGAAGATTAAGGCCGTCGATTCATCGGAGAGCGAGATGTAGGTGTAACCGAATTCAGAGGTCGGTTATGCTGGAAATCAGTGCAGATTTACCAAATCCATAGAAGCAAATCGCGCAAATATTGAAATTACCACCAGATATCTAGAAAGGGAAGTCCGAGTCTGTGTGATTGTATTGCGTTAAACATTTCATTCATCGCTTTGGCAGTTTTCTAGCTAATCAAAGTGATTTCCCCATGAATTTCCTCTTTACGAAGCTCAGCCACCACTAAAGCATGTCAGTATCTAAATCCGCAAGTACAATGGAGAACTTGAAGAACTAACCTTGCTCGGCTGGTCCCCTTCGGCGTAAACTCTCGCCAACAGTCTCGCTGCTAACTCCTGTCTCATCTGCATGATGTACTGTCTCAGGGTTTCGGCCTCAAACCTATCCTTGGGCGCTTCAAACAGAGCATTCAGTGGGAAGCCAGCATCTCCTGGGATGGCAAAGTTGGTGTCAAGAGCAACGTTCATGACCGCCTTCTCAGCATCGCGCTTGCTCATGCCGGATCGGATCTTGCCCAGAATGTCCTGCACGTAGAGGATACCATATATCAAAACACGGTCTGCGGGACCTTTGATTTCAAAGTTGCGGAAAAAGGTATTTGCCCGGAAAAGCTGAAGTACTTCGTCCAGCGGGTCGTAAGATTCGTTTGAGGCATCGATGTCGAGTTCGGATTCGCCGGTAGAGAGAGGAGTTAGTTGGATTGCCGGACCTCGAGTTCGAGTTCGGAGAGGAAGCAGAGAGAAATTGCCGATTAATTGTTGATTTGGTTCTTCCAAGAACACCGAGTGGTAGGCCTAGTAGTTAGTTTAGCTGGCGATCGTACACTTTCGCTTCTTCCACTGAAGCTTGGATTGGTCGCTTACGGGCATCTTAACTGTGCGGATACCGGTTGCCCGCCACCGGAGAGCAATTGTAGGCAAGTGAGAACTTGGTGATAAGGGTTGCGACGCAGCTAAGGTATGTGAGAGTACTAGTAGGCGGCTGAGATTGCGATGAATACGTCGATGTGGGATGTAAGTCCGTCGGGCACTCAGGCCAAAATTCCATTTCAAACCACCAACGCGTCGAAGCGCGTCTTCACGAAGCAAACGAGGTGAATTTTTTGACATTAAGAGTAGGAGATCCAGATGACCGATTAACACTGCAACTCTCAATCAATCGAATCACTCCATTACACGAATTTCCCCTCATCGACATTCACCATGTCCGACTACGAAGATGAGGGCATGGACGTAGACCAGCCCGCAATTCAATTCAGTTCGGATAATGCGAATACAAAAGGCAAGCGGAATGCTGCCAACCTACCTGTAGAGGCAGAAGATACACTTCCCTGGTGAGTTGACATGTAAATACAACATCTGAGAGCCCATGAGATTGACAAGGCATATCCCAGGGTCGAGAAGTACCGGCCGAACACACTAGACGATGTCTCTGGTCACCAAGATATCCTTGCCACTATCAACAAGTTTGTAGAAGCCAACGTGCGTGTGTAAATCCACTTATTGCGAGTAAAGGAGACTAACAATAGGCAGCGTTTACCACATCTTCTCCTGTACGGACCTCCAGGGACTGGAAAGACGTCCACAGTGCTAGCTCTGGCCCGACGGATCTACGGTGACAAAAACATGCGGCAGATGGTCCTTGAGCTCAATGCAAGTGATGACAGAGGTATTGAAGTTGTCCGAGAACAGATCAAGACGTTTAGCAGTACGAAGCAGATCTTCTCCGCCGCTCCACAAACTGGATCCTCGTCTTTGGCCACTTTCAAGCTCATCATACTCGACGAAGCAGATGCAATGACGTCGACCGCTCAGATGGCTCTACGAAGAATCATGGAGAAGTACACGGCCAATACGAGGTTCTGTATCATTGCCAACTATACTCACAAACTCTCTCCCGCCCTCCTCTCCCGATGCACTCGCTTCCGTTTCTCTCCACTCAAAGTAGAGGATATCCGGAGACTAGTAGATCACGTCATTGAAGAGGAGGATATTAAAATTGAACCTAGTGCAGTGGATGCGTTGGTTCGTCTCAGTAAAGGAGATATGCGGCGGGCTCTCAACGTGTTACAGGCTTGTTACGCCTCAAGTACACCGCTACAACCACCCGGACAGCCGCCTCCAGATCCTAAGACTATAAAGAGAGATACAATCACAGAAGCAACGATCTACGAGTGCATTGCCTCGCCACACCCTGAAGATATCAGAGTGATTCGAGATACACTGATCTCGACAAAGGACGTCACGAGCTGCTTACAGACTATCAATCAGCTGAAAACGAACAAAGGCCTTGCACTCGCAGATATCCTGACGGCGCTATCAGAAGAGCTGGAGAAGCTAGATGTCCCACCAGCGACGAAGATAATGTGGCTAGAAGGCCTGAGCGAGATCGAGTACAGAGTAAGTGGTGGTGGCAGCGAAAGCATTCAGACCGGAGCCGTTGTGGGAGTGGTTCGAAACGGTGTCGAGCTTATTGCAAAGGCGAAGAAGTAGCTGAGATATCAATTTAGAGAGGGCTTCGACTCACTTAGTCTGTACTCGATCTCGAGCTTATTGCAAAGGCGAAGAAGTAGCTAGAGATATCAATCTAGAGAGGGCTTCGACTCTCTTAGTCTGTACTCGATCTCGAGCTTATTGCAAAGGCGAAGAAGTAGCTAGAGATATCAATCTAGAGAGGGCTTCGACTCTCTTAGTCTGTACTCGATCTCGCTCAGGCCTTCTAGCCACATTATCTTCGTCGCTTGTGGGACATGTAGCTTCTCCAGCTCTTCTGATAGCGCCGTCAGGATATCTGCGAGTGCAAAGAGTTCATTTTCGAGCGAATTGAGCGAAATTGAGCACCGCAAAAGAGCTCTACGACTTTCCACCAAACAACATCTCTCACGGCTCAACCACGAGGTTTCATTAGCTGAGATTCATACACATAGTATCTAATACAATTATCTATCGCCGATATTTTGAATTATCTCCATTCATTATGTTGTTGTTGAGGAATCGCTCTCTAAAATGTGTGTGATGAAGTCGTTTATTGCTTCACTACTTTCAGAATACGTGTGTTCAGGAGTACGCCTAGTGTTACCAAGAACACGCGCTAATTTAGGTGGTGCCCCCTAAAATTAGGCAACGAGGGCACGAATAGTCGAGGCCTTTAGAGAGTGTGCTTGCAAGCATTTTCAATGAAGTTGTTTGCTCGTATGAAGCGGTTCAAAACTTGGAGGATATCATCGCTGTAGCATCCCAGCGCCGTTTCCTAACATAAAAATATATGCAGAGCAGATTCATCAATCAACCCACCCTTATCACCATCCTGATGCTTAATCCCCGTGCCTCTCTCACGCTGCACGCAACACAGGTCGTGCCGACCCGACTGATAAGAGCATCCTCCCCCTTCGAAGCACACCACGCTCGAGCCAGAAGTTCAAGCGTAGAGTTGCCACGGGCATCGAGTATTGTCACCTGTTGAATTAGTAGATCGTCTGTGAAAGAATCCAAGAATACATGAGGTACTGGTACAGTTCTGTAGGCGAATGAGTGGTGCAAAGGATGCCCGGCCAGAGGAATCGCTTTCGTACCATCATTGCCACGTTGTAATAGCTGTAACTTGCTTGATGGCGGTGGGGTGCATGGAAAGGCGGATACAAAGTCGACGTTGTGTTTCAGCGATAGGCCCTGATATGTACGAACACCTGCGCTACTAAATACCGAAAATTGTATCATAGCAGAATATAGGCGCAAATTTGAAGCGTTGCCTTTCTCATCGGTTCCAAACGAGTCGTGTTCGGTGAGGCGTAAGCTTTCCAGCGAAAGATTAGGAGGTGGTTTGTCGTGTGGATCTGTGGGTAGGGTGAGCTCGGTAGGTGATATGATGGCATCGGCTTCTCTGTTGCCGAGTATGCTAGAATCCCGCTCGACCGCACCATTTACCTTTACTTTCGGAATGCTATCAGTTTCTTGAAGCCGCCTTGCTAGCTGATTTGGTAGTTGGCTTGCTACATCAATCCACTGCTCCTGGAATCCCTCAGGAACGCGCGGAGTTGATATCCAACCCATGCACTCCGATGATCCTGGAAGGCAGGCGAGGACCTTTCCTACAACGCAATGCTTACTCCACCAGCTACGCCCGCGGTAGACGAAGCCACCGTGTAGGATGGCCGAATCTCCCAGTGTTTCAATCGCTTCATTGTCGTTCTCCAGTAGAGTCGATATCAGGAAATGGGAGATGGCTTCACCAGGCATAACCAACCCCGTGAGCCATGAATGTGATAGCCATCCTCCCAGCGAAGCCGCCGTTACAAGAGTGGGCGATAGATTTGACAGTCTCTTCGTGGAAGCAAATAGCCGAACTGAAAGCTGGCTTAAACTACGATTGGGTTGCGGTCGAGACCCAAAGTAGCTATTCCGCGCGCTACTGGAATTCGAACGTGGTGAAGATAATGGGGTCACATAGACGCTGGGTATTGGTGTAGGTATGCTCAGCAGGTCGTTCTTCAACAGAAGCTTCTCGATTATTGTACTTTCGAAGGTTTCGACGTCGGGCCAGCCTATGGATTTCGCAAAAAATAGGAGACCAGAGAGTTGCCTGGGAGCATTGCGAGGTAATAAAGCTATAAGTCCAGTCTGGCCTGGGTTTGATTTGACATCCATGTTATCCAGGAATCGTCGTGCAAGCACCAAATCCCAACGCGTTTTCGCCGTCTCCAAGGATCGAAAAGTGTTGATGTTCTCTGCGGTAAGATGTATTTCCTCTCTTGCCGTCCTAGAATCAATACTTCCAACATACTCCAGGCGTAGTAGAAGTTCACAGGCGAGCACAAGCTGTAACAGCAGGACATCGTAATCGGAGATACCATCTTGATCTTCAATGCTTTGGTTTTCGTTCTCTTCCTCTGACCAAAGTATCTGACCCAAACGTATTCTCCAATTAACTTGACTGAAATCGTACCAGAGCCGGTTCAACCTTAGAACATTGATCAAGCATTCGATTTGCGTTTTTAAATTGCTTGAATCAGCATGGACGCCATGGGTTCCAGGAGTCGGAAGAACATCGTCAAACAGCGAGCCGAAGAATTCCGTAATACTAGGCTTCGCCGTATCTCTTTGTTGTGTGGATTGGTTTCGAGATTCCCAATACAGCCCGGATAGACTCACAAGTTTGTCAGAGGCTCTTGGTCGACTGTACGGCCGCAGTCCAAGTTCTCCTGGGTTCATGTGCAAGATATCATAGTAGCAATTTTCATCATCACCATAACCATCATCATCATCATCATCATCATCGTCGTCGTCGTCGTCGTCATCGCCATCATCACCATTATCATCTTGTAAAGCATCGCCGACTGGATTCTGAAGAAAGTATTCAAAGCCAACGGTGCCCGGTTCAGTACCTTGAGCACTCAGCATGCTGGGTATTTCCAAGGTTCGAATATTATAACCAATTGTAGGGTCATGGTTATCATTATCCGCTATGTGTGCTCGCAGTGTAGCAGCAGAGAAGGCATGGTGACCGAGGCGACGGCAGTCGGTAACATCTCGAGTCTGCAAGTCAGAATCCCATGGAAACGCTGTGGTTGGTATTAAAAGTCCGTTGACTGATAATACTGAGAACTGTGGTGCTCCGGAGAAGAGAGATCGAATATCACTGGCTGTCAGAATAGTAACTGAGGTTTGAGGAATCTCTTCGACTGCAGACGTATTCTTTGCTGGTTCATGGTTGATTTTCGAGTGAGAAGGTAGTTGCCGCCTTCTACGCAAGAACTTTATCTGATTTTGTTAGCTAAAATGTGTACTTCATTGAACTTTCGTCATACAAACCTTGCCATGTCGACGTTCATTGCTTTCTCTTCGTCTACCGTTCAAAGCTCGCAAATATTCAAGGAGCTTTCCACATTTATACTTATTCCTGCCCAGTTGACTCTTTTCATTGCTTCTAGAGCTTTTTGGGTCGGCGAAAGGCATAGTGGCGTGTTGGGATGACGAAAGGCTTCAGGACCAGAGAACGGTGTATGAAAGATTTATTTGCATGTTGAGGAGTAAAGGCTTTAAGACCGGAGAGTGGTGTATGAAAGACGTATTTGCTTGATGGAGAGTGGAGGCTTCAAGACTGGCGAACGGTGTATGAAAGAAATATTTGCTTGATGGGGAGTAAAGGCTTCAAGACTGGCAAACAGTGTAAGAAAGGCGTACTTGCTTGTTGGGGAGTGGAGGCTTCAAGGTTGCAGAATGGCAGGGGAAGGCACTCTGGTGCGGAGAGGAGCAAGGCGAGAACGGAGGGTGAAGATATAGAGGTGTATTGGGTGTGAAGGCTTCATGAT